>Ga0123356_10000028_pt1 | contig 164875 bp, 185 predicted proteins | sample TergutEmb28metaG_2_FD_92546 | JGI IMG/M metagenome (GOLD analysis project Ga0123356, IMG submission 92546) | Embiratermes neotenicus P3 segment gut microbial communities from Petit-Saut dam, French Guiana - Emb289 P3 | ecosystem: Host-associated > Arthropoda: Insects > Digestive system > Gut ... | reverse complement strand
CGTTGTTATTGCGATTATCGGCGTTCTCGCAGCTATCCTTATCCCGACGATGTTAGGCTACATCACCAGCTCACGTATCTCCTCCGCTAACTCTGATGCGTCCAACATTCAGACCGCAGTTACCAACTGGGTGTCACAAATGGACTCTAAAGACTTTGCGATTGACAGGTCATCTTCCTTTAGCATTACCGTCGTTGCTTCCAACAACTCGTGGACAACAGCAGCTACCGTAACAGACCCGATTTTCCTTGCACGTCCTGCTGCTCCTGTTCGTCCGAGTGCTTCCACAACCATTAAACAGCTCACCGACAACACCAACGACAGCTGGTTAGCTGAAAACCTTCCCAATATCGGTACAGGTACTGCTGTTGTATTCTTCAACGCAGGTGCTTGTGTAGCGGTTGCATGGTTTAAAAACGTAGCAGTTGAAGCTGCCATCCAGTATGACCCGAATGCAGCAGCAGCAGCAAACCATAATGGTTGGTTAGGCATGGGTGGTAACAACGGTAAGAGAGATGGTCAAGCCGGTAGTGGTTCCGGAGCAAGTAACAATATCGTTGGCACATATCCTCCGCACAAAATAACCTAATAATTAGGTTTTTGCGAAACCAAAACAACAAAACCCCCGCTTAGGCGGGGGTTTTTGTGTGGGTGGTGTTATTCTTTATTAATAATCTTTTCAACATAGGCTACATCTTCCGCATCCATTGTTGCTTTCATTTTTTCAATTAACTCATCAATACTGCCGTTATCTTTTTTTGTCTTTAATAAGTCATAATACCAAGATTTTAGTGTTGTACGAATTTCTGTATTTGTTGCCATATTCTCACCCCCTCAAGCGTATTATAACATATATTTACAACCATGTCAACAAATTTAACCAAAACCATTGACATATTACTAACCGATATGCTATAATAGTTAATAATTGTCTTTACATGTTCTGAAAGGGTGATATTTAATGATAGCATATTTGCAAAGAATGAAAAATAAAAAGGGGTTCACAATGGTTGAGCTGATTGTCGTTGTTGCGATTATCGGTGTTCTCGTGTCTATTGCTATCCCGTCATACATATCCTCACAAAGGAGAGCACAGGCAAGAGCGGCAAATGAACAGGCACAAGGCTTCTATTTTGCGTTACAGCAAACGCTCACACCAATGCTTGCCGGCGACAACACTGCGAATGAGTTCGCCATTATAACCGGCACTAACACTTCAATTAAGCGTGTTACCGCCAGCCCTCAAAGTCTGACTGCTAACTTCCCCGATATGAAGTTCTATATTTATATTGAAGTGAGTAACAGCACTATAACATACGCTGACCTTATCGCCGCTCCTCATCTTTATTCTCCTGCCACTCCCTCCAACGTCTATGTCAATGCTGCAGACACTGCCATAAAAGCGGCTCTCTCGGGAACTGTCTCCGGTTTCAATGCACGGGCATATTACAATGCCTCTCCCTCCTCGGTATCACAGCATGCCGACAACGATAAATTGTTAAAGATAATCATTGATGAGCTTCAAACTCATTTCAAATTATCCTCCATCAGCGAGGGGTATTTCTATGCGATGTTCGACACCGAGTTAAGGGTCGATGTGGCGTATTATTCGCAATCCGGAAGCAGAGCGATTACTCAGCAGGGTTCAGGTGCGGGCAATCGTTACAGATTCTCACGGGACGGTGAGATTAACGGGCGTGTATTCGGGGCGTTCCCCAATGAATTCAGTTATATAGGTACTCATTCATATAACTCTGCAACCAGAGTGTGGTTTGACCTGAGGGGACACAACGGCACTAACTTTACGGGTCCTTTACGCCTATAACAATAAAGTATAACACTTTGGGCTGAGGGTAACAACCTCAGCCCTATAAAATCCACAATGGAGAATTTATGAAAAAAACAGACATTAAAAAATTAGTCACCCTCAGCATGCTTTGTGCAATGGCGTACACAGTTATGTTCGTATTTAAAGGGACACCGCCGCTTATGCCGTTCCCACCGTTAAAATTTGACCCGAAGGACGTGGTAATCCTGCTTGGCGGGTTTCTGTACGGGCCCTTAGCCGCTGTCGCAATGTCTGCGGTTGTTTCGGTTCTTGAAATGGTGTCGGTTAGTGCGACAGGCTGGGTCGGCTGTATCCAGAACATTGTTTCCACCTGTGCTTTTGTAGTACCCGCTTGTATTATTTATCAGAAACGCAAAACCTTAGGCGGAGCTATTGTGGGTTTGTCAGTAGGTGTAATTTCCGTAACCATAATTATGACCTTGTTCAATTATATATTTGTTCCGATTTTCATGGCGACTCCCGAGGTTTCGGTAGCCGAATGGAGAGAAAGGACGAAGGGGCTTCTGTTACCCGTGTTCGCTCCGTTTAACCTGTTCAAATCGTCCGCAAATGCGGTTATTGTTATTCTGCTGTTTAAGCCTGTGACCTCTGCCCTGCATAAAGCGGATTTAATCGAGCCTGCAATAGTCGGCACTCGTTCGTCTTTAATGAAATGGCTGTTCGTGGTAATAGCGGCAGTTGTGTCCTTAGGGTTCTTCCTGTTCTTGATTTTGTAACCTGCGTTAAACACAGATGTAATGCTTTATATTTTCAAAGGTTTTTTCGCCTATGCCCGACACCTGCATAATTTCCTCTATGTTTAGGAAATCGCCGACATCCTCTCGATAGTCGATTATGCGGCTTGCCATTACTTCGCCTATTCCGGGAAGGGTTTGCAGTTCTTCCGACGAAGCGGTGTTTATATTAATCAGCTCAATGTTCTCGTCAACCGGAGATGTTTCAACGGCAACTGTCGCTATAACTTGGATATACTGCGGTTCGTTACGAATTGTAAAAGCGGTTATGACGGCACAGGCAATCATAAAAACTGCGATTGTTATTATAAACGGTAAATTTTTCTTCATAATTTTGCCTTTACGCTAAAGTTTTGTAAAGTTAAGCCGATATAATATTTGTAAACCTATCTATATTTGCCTGTTAAAGCGGGCGATTTGCACGTACCGCTTAGACTTTCCGCCTACAAAGCGGGGGCATATAAAAACCAAACTTGTTTGGAAAATATATCCGGAAAGGAGTATTCATCATGAATATCAGCAAAGTAATCGACCAATCGATGATTAACCACACCAACTCCCCTAAAACGGCACAGCAGGACACCCAAAAGAAAACCTCGGCTCTTTCGAGCGATAACGTGGACAAATTCGACAACAGTTCCGCTTTTTATAACAGGAACTATAACAGTGCAACTCATCAAACCGAGAATTTCAACATTCAAGGGTATAAAGGCTCTACGCTTCAAATGAAGAATGCGTTGTTACAGGACTATGTCAATTTCAGCGTGGGCAACCAATCGGGGGGGAATTCCACCAGCCCGTTCTTCGGGTTCAACAGCTTTAACCCTACTTATAACCCGCTTCCTTTTGCGTTAAATGCGTTTAATGCGGCAGAGGCTACATCGGCGAAGCACAACGATTATTGGAGCGTTGACGCTGTGGCAGAGCGGATTTTCACGTTCGCAAAAACATTGGCAGGCGAAAATGACGAGTTGTTCAACACTATGAAAAACGCATTTTTGAAAGGCTTTAACCAAGCAGCCGGTGCAAGGGGCGGTAAGCTACCCGACATCAGCCACCAAACCAAGAGTAAGGTTATGGAGCTTTTCGATGGTTGGGAAAAAGAAATCGCAGCGAAAAAATCTGCACCTGTCGAAACGGATAAGGAATAATCAGTTAATACTGCGGTGTGCCTTAAACGGCACACCGTATTTTTTATGTTTTCCTCCCGATTAACCGTTCTGCGTTCGCCATAGACAATTCGTCCTCGTCGCCGGAAATAATGCGTGCTAATTCTCGTTTGCGTTCCTCCCCTGTAATCGATTTAACATTTGTGTAGGTTCTCTCGCCTATGCTTTCTTTTTCGATTAGCAGGTGGTTGTCCGCCATTGCCGCAATTTGTGCAAGGTGAGTTACGCATAATACCTGCCGGCGTTTCGACAATTCTGCTAATTTTGTGCCGACTTTTTGTGCCGCTCTCCCGCTTAGTCCCGAATCAATTTCGTCGAATATCATAGTGGGTATGTCGTCGCTTTCGGCGATTACGCTTTTTATCGCTAACATAATCCGTGACAGTTCACCGCCTGATGCGATTTTTGAAGCGGGCTTCATTTCTTCGCCTTTGTTAACCGAGATAAGCAGCTCAACCCCGTCCATACCTGTAACTGTCACTTTTTCTTGAACAACCTCGAATATTATTTGGACATCGGGCATGTCAAGATACAACAGCTCCTGCTTGATTAATTCGGATAGCTTGTCGGCGGTTTCCTTTCGTTTGAGGGTGATTTTTTCCGCCTTGACACGCACCTCGTCACCGAGGCGTTTCTTTTCGGAGAGCAGTTTTTCTATTGTGTTATCTCCGCCTTGTAAATCGTGAAGCTCCTGTTTCCATTGTGCGGATTTGTCGACTAATTCGTCAATGTCCATAGTGTATTTACGTTTCAGCCTTAGAAAATCGCTCATGCGTTCTTCTAAATGGGGTAGTTTGTCTATGTCGAAGTTTTCTGAAATAAGCGGTGAGATTTCTTGTTTTATATCATCTAACTCTATTACTAAGCTGTCTATCCTTGATTTTAACTCCTTACATTCAGGGACATAACGCATGGCTTCGGCAAGGCTTACCCCGCATAGGCGTGTCAATTCTGACGCACCGGGTTCTTCCCCACCGTTAATCGCATAATATGCTTTGTTCAGTGAATCTGAGATATTTTGAATGTTACGCAGGCGTTCTAACTCACGGGAAATTTCTTCTTCTTCGCCTTTTTTTAGTTTATAGGGGGTTAAATCCGCAATTCTTTCGGATAATAATTCGATTTTTTCATCTCGTAGCAAGCTTTCGTTTTGGAGCATTTTTATGCTTTTGGAAATTGTTGAAAAATCACGAAACGCTTGTTGATACTCGTCAAGCGAAATTTCTCCAAAGCTGTCGATTAATTCAAGCTGGCTTTCGGCTGAAATAATCAGCCTTGTTTCGTGCTGTCCGTGGATGTCTATTAACCCTGCCGTAGCTCCCTTTAAATCGGCGGCGGTTGCGGTTTTCCCGTTTATTCTCGCAACGGAATTGCCCGATGAATTAATCTCCCGTGTTAAAAGAAGCTCCTCACCTGTTTCTGCTATATCGAATAATGCGGTTATGACTGCTTTTTCTGCACCTGCTCTCACTATGTCTTTGTAGACTCTTCCGCCTAAGACTGCATTTATTCCGCCGATTAGTATGCTTTTCCCTGCACCGGTTTCTCCGCTGAACACGTTTAAGCGGTTATCGAAGGTGATGACCGCTTTTTCGATAATCGCAAGATTTTCTATGTACAGCTCTTTTAACATAATGTACCCCTACATAAATCTTCTTAATTTACCTGCCAAATCCATTGCGTCCCGCTCGGAACGTGTCACGGCGAATATAGTATCGTCTCCCGCAATTGTACCGACAATTGAACCAACCTCCATTAAATCAAGTGCAGTGCAGACTGCACCCGCCATTCCGGGGTGGCACTTAATCACCACCGTGTTCATGGCAAAGTCAATATGCTTTACCGCTTGGGTGAATATTCCCGAAAACTTCATGTTCTTGACCTGCTTCGGGACTATGTAACGGTTGACCCCCTCATCAGTGGGGGATTTAATCAATTTCAACTCGTTTATATCACGGGAGACGGTTGCCTGCGTAACGAGTATTCCCCGTTTTTGCAGTTCCTCGGTAAGCATGTCCTGATTTTCAATATCCTTTTCCCGAATTATATCGAGAATTAATTGTAATCGTTGTTTTTTCATACAATCTCCTTTAACGGACGCATTAGTTTATTATGAACAGAGTTATAAAAGCTGTTGCCGTTTATGTCGATTAATTGTAAAACGCTCGGCGATTGTTTTATTATAACCTCTTGATTTTCCTGTAACGCTGTTCTTTCACCGCCGTCAACACTTACAAAAACGCTGTCACAGTCGAGATAACTCACGCTTAATCGGGCTTCCCCCGAGAATATCATGGGGCGGTTAAACAACGTATGCGGGCATAATGCGGTTAGCTCCAAGCACTGCATTTCCGGCTCGATTATGGGTCCTCCCGCTGATAAGGAATAGGCTGTTGAACCTGTGGGTGTGCTGATAATCATGCCGTCTGCACGAATTCTGATAACCTCAATTTCGTTGCGATATACGATGAATTCAGGTAATTTCGATTGAACTCCCCTGCTGAGAACCACATCGTTTAAGGCGTTATACTTTTTATTGTCAATCGTAACGTCCAATAACATTCGCTGACTTATGCTGTATTCGCCGGTTATGAGGCGTTCTAATTTATCTAATTCGTCATATTCTAAGGTCGCCATAAACCCCAGCCGCCCCGTGTTTATTCCGAGGAGGGGTTTATTCGCTTGAGCCGAGGCTACTCCTGTTTTTAGAATAGTCCCGTCGCCGCCAATGGTAATGACTACATCACATTCGTTTAATTTGTTCACCTGTTCAATGCCGAATTGTTTCAGCTTGTCCGAAACAAACATGGGCATATCTAATTTTGAAACAATATATGCTTTCATTTTATCTCCTGATATACATTAAGAATTCTTTGTTGCCGCTACCGCCATGTATAGGTGAAACAGTTGTGCCGATTACGGTAAATCCTAAAGATTGAGCGAACATTCTAATATCATCGACAACACCCTGTTGTATTTTTTTGTCGGTGATTACACCCTTGTGCTTTTTCCCTAACTCAAACTGCGGTTTAATGAGAACAATGATATTTTGCGGGCGAACACAGTTAGCCCCTACAAACGTAGGTAAAATGTGTTTCAACGATATAAACGATACGTCTACTGCTGTAAAGTCGATTTTTTCAGATTTTTCAAATAATTTGGCGTTTCTGATGTCGTATTGCTCCATTAGTATAACTCTGTCGTCGTTTCGTAAATCTGCGTCGAACTGGTTAGTCCCAACGTCTACTGCGTAGACACGTTTCGCCCCATGCTGTAACATACAGTCGGTAAATCCACCGGTACTCGCCCCTACGTCAAGGCAGACTAAGCCTGTTAAGTTTATAGCAAACTCGTTCAGTGCATGCTCTAACTTTAACCCACCCCTTGATACATAGCGGGGTTGTTCCCCGACGATTGAAATAATGTCGTAAGGTTCGACTGAATGTGACGGCTTTCGGCAAATTGTACCGTTCACCGAAACTGCACCGTTTTCGATTAATTCGGCGGCGGCGGTTCGGCTTTTCACAAGCCCGCGTAAATGTAATTCTTTATCAAGTCTGTTCATATGATTAATATTATGATTAATTCCTGTAATTCTTTTGATTCTGCCGAGCTTGCCGCCGCCATTAACGCCGTCGCTTCTATGATGGCGAAGGACAAATGTATTGAAGAAATCGAAATCATGGCACTGGCTTTCGATATGCTTTCCGATACGCTTTTCGCAATTGCACTGATGCAGAAAAAGCAGGAACGGCTTCGGGAGCATTGTGAGAGGGAGTGTCTACGGCGTGATGATACTGTCTAACTGCTTTTCTACACTTGCACAGGGGACAAACCCCTTAACCGCCCTTATCACATACTTGCCCTTCCACCCTCGTTTAAGCAATTGTGACGCTAATAGTTCCCCAATTCCGCCACGCTGACTGCTTTCCTCAATTACCGTGATTTCCCGATACCCTGCCGCTATATTTATCACTTCCTCGGGTAACGGTTGGATTTTTATAAGCTGAAGCACATTCACATTATCGCTTAACGCCCTATGCACCAACCGCCCGTATGTAACTGTTAATTTATACGAGTTCTTTTTAAACAGACGATAATCGTCTTCATTAATTGTGCATTGTGCATTGTGCATTGTGCATTGTCCACGTGGGTAGCGTACCGCTACAGGGGTGTTGACTTCGTATAATGCTCTGTGCAGACAGGTTCTGAGTTCATCGGCGGTGGCGGGGGAAAACACGGTAAATCCCGGAATCATCCCGAACATCGCCACATCGAATACACCTTGGTGGGTTTTCCCGTCCTCCCCGACTACGCCCGCACGGTCAATCGCAAAAACTACGTGTTGATTTTCAATCGCAATGTCGTGGATAAGTCGGTCGAAGCACCTTTGCGAAAACGTCGAGTACACTGCGAACACCGGCAACATTCCTTGTGATGCCAAGCCAGCCGCAAAGGTTGCCGCATGGGCTTCTGCAATTCCTGTATCGTAGAACCTTTGAGGAAACTTATCATTAAAATAATTGCACCCCGTCGCATATTTCATCGCCGCACTGATTAGGCAGATTTTCTCGTCTTTTTCGGCTAAGGCGGCAATTTCTTTCCCGAATACATCTGAAAAAGTTTCTGCTTTTTCTGTAGGTGAAGAATTTGCTCTTCCTCCGTCAACCCCGTGGTACATTCCGGAATTGCGTTCGGCAGGTTTATAGCCCTTGCCTTTTTTTGTTTTAACGTGGATAAGGCAGGGTGAATTAATCAGCTTTGCGAGTTCCAAAACCTCGATTAATTCTGCTAAGTTATGCCCATCCACCGGCCCGTAATACTTGAAGCCGAGGTTCTCAAACATGTTGCTTTTATATATCGCATTCTTGACAAAACCCTTTGTGACGCTGACCACCTCGCTCACCGCTTCGCCTGCACGAGTTTGCTCGAGGAAGTTCTTGACGTCGGTTTTCGCTTTATAATATTTCCGTGTGGAACGTAAATTCGACAAATACGCAGAAATTGCTCCCGTGTTCTTGGAAATGCACATTTCGTTGTCGTTGAGGATTACTAACAGGTTGGCTTTGCTCTCCCTACCCGCATTGTTCAACCCCTCATAAATCCCGCCGTCAGTGAACGAACCGTCCCCCGCTACGGCGATTACTTTTCCGCTGTCGCCTGACAATCGCAGGCTTTCTGCAATTCCGAACGCCGCTGAAACGGATATTCCGCTGTGTCCGCCGATGAATGCATCATGCTCTGACTCTGAGGGAAGCGGGAAACCGGAAATTCCGCCCTCGCTCCTTAACGTGTCGAAACGCTCTAACCTGCCGGTGAGCAGTTTATGGGTATACGCTTGATGTCCCACATCAAACACAAACTTGTCCTTCGGGGAGGAATATACTCGGTGAAGTGCGACAATCAACTCAACCGTTCCGAGATTGGAGGCTAAATGCCCGCCTGTCCTTGAAACGGTTTTAATGAGGGTTGCACGGATTTCTCTGCATAACTGCACTAACTGCCTTTTTGAAAGGCGTTTGACAATATCCGGGGAAATGTTTTTGTTTAATAATTCCATAATGCAAACATAAATCCTATCGCTATTCCGAGAATTGCACCGCATATTACTTCAAGCGGTGTATGCCCCAAGAACTCTTTCAAGTCCTTTTCTAATTTCGATTCCCCTGCTTTGTGGCGGAGCAGCTTATTAATTTCCTGTGCGTGTTTGCCTGCCGCTCTGCGAACGCCTGCCGCATCATACATAACGATTAAACCTAATATCACTGACACGGCGAATAACGGTGAGGATAACCCCTCGGCATACGCCATCACCACCATTAATGTACACACGCCCGACGAATGTGAGGACGGCATTCCGCCCGCCCCTGTAAGCCGTTCCTTTCGGAACACCTTAAACTGGAGGGCGTAGATAACGTATTTCAACAGCTGTGCCACGATAAAGCTGACAATCGGCGGCACTAACACCTCGTTATAATTTTCTCTGATAAACTCGGACATGTTTTTTATACTCTCCTGTCGATTAATGATAACGCCAAGTCCTTTAAAAACTCGCCGCCTTTGATTTCGTCTGCCGTTTCTATGACTAATCCTGTGATTTCCTCGGCTTTTTTCCTTGCTTCTTCCTCACCTATAATCAGCGGCAACGTCTTCTTGCCGTGTTTTTCTGTTTTAAAGTCCAATAAATCGTCGGTTATTTGAAACGCCACTCCTAATGCTTGTCCGTAGGTTCTCGCTAAATGGACATTCTTGTCATTTGCACCTGCGACTAAAGCTCCGCAAACGCACGAGCAGCTTATAAGATTTGCGGTTTTTCGGTTATACATGGACAATAGTTGTGCTTCGGTTATTTTTTCTGCTTTTTCATAATCCATGTCAAGCTGTTGTCCCGCTATCATTTCCACCGTTGCGGCAGACAGGGTTGATATAATCTTCACGACACGTTCCGCTTTTAACCCTTTCGGAATAAATGACAGTGCCGCCGCATTGTTGTACGCTAAGGCGAGAAGTGCATCACCTGCAAGTAACGCTGTCGCCTCGTTGAACTGCTTGTGGCATGACGGTTTCCCCCTGCGAAGGTCATCATTGTCCATGCACGGCAGGTCATCGTGAATTAGCGAGAATGCGTGAATCATCTCAATCGATGCGGCAATATACGCCGCTTTTTCCAATTCTCTTTCGCTGTTTTTCCCGAAAACCCGGCAGAACTCCATTGTCAGAACCCCTCGAATACGCTTTCCGCCGTTTAAGACAGAATAACGCATTGCCTCACCGACATCGAACTGCACGTCACGCAATGCTGTTTCTAATTCCTTTTCAATCAGCGATTTATATTCGCCTATTCTCTTTTCAAATTCAGGCTTCATTGTTCACATTCTCGATTTTCTCTATTTTTTCGACAGTCAGCTTTGCGGTTTCTATTCGGCGTTTGCATATGTCGATTAACCCGACTGCCTCACCGTATAATTTCAACGATTCCTCTAAGGGAATGTTTTGGTCGTTCATCGCTGCCGATATTTCGGTCAACCGTGACAGTGCCTGTTCAAAATCTAATTTCTCAGCCATGTTTTTCCTCAATCCTTGCAATAATTCTGCCTTTGTGTAGCTTTATGTTGGCTTTGTCGCCTACGCTTACATTATCAACATCGGTGACCGGTTTACCGTTATCATCGGTGACAATGGAATACCCTCTCATTAACACATTCATGGGGCTGAGTGCATCGACTCGCTTCATCTCGGTTATTAACATTTGCCGCTTATTCCCGATAACATTGCCCATTATCGCTTTCAGCTGTGCTTTATGAATGTCGAACTGCCTTTCATAGGCGGACAGCCTTGCTGTGGGGGACTTGGCGTTTATTTCCCTTTGTAATGAGGTTACCCGCTCCGAGTTAATTCCAATAAGCCGTTTCAACCGGAACAGCAGGTCTGACTTTAACGCTCCTAACGCTTCATAAACCTCACCAATATCCGGCACACACAGCTCTGCCGCCGCCGAAGGGGTGGGGGCTCGCAGGTCTGCCGCAAAGTCTGCAATAGTAAAGTCGATTTCGTGACCGACTGCCGATATAGTGGGAATTCGTGAGGCGAATACCGCTCTTGCTAACTGCTCATCGTTAAACGCTTGCAAGTCCTCAATCGAACCGCCGCCTCTTCCAAATATAATCACCTCGGCTCCGGTGTTCTGTGCTTTATTAATCCCGTCGATTAAGGAGGCGGGGGCGTGAACTCCCTGTACCCAAGCGGGGATTGTTATTACTGTAACAAGCGGGTTACGCCTGCCGATAATGTTCAATATATCCTGCAACGCCGCACCTGTTTCGGCGGTTATAACCGCTATTCTCTTAGGTGAACGGGGGATTTCCCGCTTTTGCGAAAACAACCCCTCTTTTTCCAATTTCTCCCGTAGCTGCAAAAAAGCGAGATATAATGCACCCATGCCGTCCGGCGTCATTTCATGTACATATAACTGATACAGTCCGTCACGCTCATACACCCTTACCTCGGCACGAACTGTTACGGTCATGCCGTTCTCGGGGGCGAAATTAAGCGATTTTTTATTCTGGCTGAACATCACGGCTTTAATAGAGGTATTCTCGTCTTTCAAGGTAAACCAGACATGCCCTTTGTCGTTCAGGTTCGAGATTTCGCCCTTTACGTAAACGTCACCCAGCGACTTATCGCTTTTTATCAGCCTTGCAATTTTAGAATTGACCTCGGACACGGAAACTGTCAATTGTACATTGTCAATTGTCAATTGTTCGTCCATTGTCAATTGTTGATTATTGTTCATGTTTTTCTCTGTAATACGAGCCGAGCAATCCGCTTACGAAGTTACAGTCTTGCTTATCAGCGTATTTCTTACATAATTCAATCGCCTCATTTATGGCGATTTTGTCGTCTAAATCGTCACGGCAGTCCATTTCATATATCGCTAACCGCATAACAGCCACGCATATTTTCGCAATTCGGGAAACTGCACGGGTTTTACTGAACCGTGCGATAACCTCGTCCGCTTTTTCGGTATAATCTGCCACCGCACTGAAAGTAACCTTTACGGATTCTTCAGTGACAAGCTCAAACTCGGATATGTTATTTTCTATTATTTCGTCCACCGTATCGTCATTCAGTTGTGACTGATATAACAGCAGAAACACGGCTTCTCGTTTTTCACGTTGTGTCATTTGTTTCCCCTTGTTTTTGACCCCGAACAGTTGCTTATAGTCATGTATTGTCAATGTCGGGCTTTGGATTAAACGCCTTGCGTTTATTTATTCGGCGATAGCGTCGGTTTCGTTTATACGAACGCCGGTAATCCGCACATTAACCTTAGAAACGGCAATGCCCGTCATATTCTGAACGGCAGACTTAACGCTTTTTTGAACCGCCTCAGCCACATTAACCGCCTTAAACCCGCTGATAACGACAATACTTATGTCGATTTCTGCGGCTTCCCCTGTTAGGCGTGCAGATATAGGGTTAATGAACCTGTTGGCGATTAACAGCGGGTTCTCCTGTGTGTCAAGGTGACTGCCTTTCACTGAAACGCCTTTGATTTCCATAGCCGCCAATTCCGCAATTTTCGCTACAACCTCATTAGATATTTTCAAACTCCCCATAGGCATATGTTTCTTTTCCATATTTCCCCCTCTTATAATAGCAATTTGTGGCATACCAAAAATAGTATACCACAAATTTAATAATAGTGCAATATTTTTTACCTAATTTCTACGATTGTGATGTTTTCGACAGGAACACTGACCTCTGAAAGCAGAGCATCCTTAATTTTTGCGGCGTCCTGCGGGGTTAAGCCATCGGTGCGAACGATAATATTCGCCCCTCTGTCGCTTATGTAGCACAACACATCTGCGAACCCTTGGGCTTTGAGTATAGACTCGATTTTCGACTCGCTTTCGATATACCCGCTCAGGTTCGAGGCGTCACGTGCGATAACCTGTAGCTCCTCTGCTAAAACATCGCCTCCGAACGCCATGCTTTGCAGGAACTCCTTAGCCTCGTCACGGCTTTCCCGCTTGTTAAGCCTTGCTTGAGCGAAGTATGCGGAAATGTCATCGTCGATAAGTGAGCCGCCTGATACGAACTGCACATCACCGTAGCTTGCACCGACATCACCTGCATCGACAGCAGTATCGGTTAGTTGGTTGTTTGAGGAAGCGAATACATAGTTGACGTATACTGCAATACCTAAGAGCAGTGTCAACCCTGCAATCACGATTTGTTTCTTCCCGATTATCATGTTTATCCTTATTCTTTTAATCTTTCTCAATATGTTAGTCATGCCGCTTTTCTCCTTTTAATTAGTTAGTTAGTAACGCATATTTTATTGGTTCCTATTCCCAGAACCTTGGAGGTCATCTCCACAATTTTCTGCTTGACGTAAATGTCATCGCCGCCCTCGCAAATGATTGCCACCCCTCTCACTTTCGGGGTTATTACGGTTTTGACCGCTCCGCCCCTCTCGGAATATACCGTTTCGGAAAGGCTGTCGAGGGTTATGATTACCGTGAACTCTCCCACTCCGTCAATCTCCGCTAAAGCTTGTGACAGCTTTTTTTCCAATCTTTTTTCATACTGCTCGTATGAAACCTCAACTGCTTGAGTTGTTTGGTTCTTGCTTGTGCCTGACAAAAAATCCGACATAAAGATAAGCAAAACTAAAGCAACACCGCCCAAAATTATGATTTTTACTGCCTTGTCGTTTTTCAGCAACGCCCTAAAGTCAAACACGTTAATTTTCTTGATTTTGTTGTCTGTCATCGTTTAAAATCCCCCGATACTAAAATCCTGTCACCTACCTCCTCCTGCGTTATGTCAATCGCTTTTTTCATGACCTCTAAGCTTTCCTCGGTCATTTCCGGAAATACAAGCCTAATTTCATTAATAGATATGCTGTACGTGTCCGAAATATTAACAATTGTGTAAATTTCTTGCGGATAAATTCCCTCCTCTGCCAAAATCGGCTCTATTCGGGTTTTCATTTCCTTGCCGATTTCGTTTTCAACGGCACGCTTTTGTGCGTTCATATAATGCTCCTCGAAGTTTATGTAAGATGTTTCACTGCTTGAAAAATCCAATGCCCCTGCCAAGTTTATCCCTCCACTCGTGAAAAAGAACAGAAGGCTCGCCAAAAAGAAGCACGCCACTAAGAAATTCGTCTGCTTTTTCATGTGGTTTTCCGGAATCAGCATTTTGAACAGGCACAGCCCGATTGCCGTCAAACATATATTTAAAAGAACCTGATTCATATGCCGCCGCCTATTCTTATCATTAACGCAATCGAAATAATCGTAATCATCATAAAGCATATCAGCATAGCCAATATAATCGACATGACTTTCTCACTGCTTTTTATGAGCGAGCCTATTCTCGTGACACCGAACATATCGCTCACTGCCGCCGCAATTGTTAAAGCCAATCTGAAGCAGATTACCGACAGCAGAACCGGCAGGCAGACACTGCCAATTGCGATTATTCCGAACGCACCCGTGCTGTTTTTTAAAATACCCATGCTTCCGTTCAGAACTCCCAACGCATCGGAAACTGCCCCGCCCACAATCGGAACTCCGCCCGACACCGTGAACCTCACCGCCCTCATCGCCGCCGAATCTGCTGAACCCGTTACAAGGCTTTGAACCGTCAATAACCCCGAGAAAATCGTTGCTGAGAAACCTAACACCCACACTACAACGGTTTTGACGGCGTTTGCGAAGCGTTCTGTCTTTAAATCGGGACTGACCGCACCCGCAATCGACACTCCCAAAACAGAGGCACACAGCGGCATTAACGCCGTCGCCATAACCTGCGAGAACACTTGTGCCGCCGCAATCACTGCCGTGTTGAATAAATTAGCAGAGCTTAGATGCCCCATAACCGCTAAAATCCCTGCCAAAATGGGAACAAACGTCAGAAGAAACGCCCCTGCCGCTGTCAAAGTCTGCCCTGCACGAACGACACATTCCGCAATTGCCGCACTCATCAGCCCCGCACCCGCTAACACACCCACTAACTCGAAAGCGGATTTCGACCCCTCCCCTGTGTTACTGCCGTCCCTAAGTGTTTGGGCTAAGGCACACAGCAGAATTACCCCGATAAGCGATATTAACAGCTTAAGCGGTTTCATTATCTCGCCCTTGAGCATGTCCCATATTTCCGACATGACCCCCATAAATGTAAGCTCAAGGGTATCGACATGCTCAAATTCCGGGAAGGCTTCGGATAGGTCTATGCCTAATTCTTGCGGGTCGATGTGGGCATCGACCCCTACAGTTGACATTTCTGCGGAAGCCGGAATTATAAGGCAAGATATTACTATAAGTATAATTATCGCAAGTTTTAACAATTTCATAAATTAATCAATCCTGTAACTATATCGACTACGCCCTTAAACAAGGGCAGGGATACTAAGACAATCGCTAATTTCCCTGCCATTTCGATTTTCCCTGCAATGGCTGTTTCACCGGAATCTCGGCAGGTGTCCGAGGCAAGCTGGATTATATAACATATCGCCAACGCCTTCAATAATGCCGCACCGTATAACGGGTCTAAGCTCACTGCCTCGGTTAATTCGTTCAGCGTTTCTAAAACCGGTGCAATCGCTTTAATGACCGCAAAAAGAATAATCACACCGGTCAGCAGTGAAATATACATACCGAACTCGGGCTTGTACTGTTTTATAACGATTGAGATAAGGGCAGCGACAATCCCCACCCCAACAATTGCTATGATGTTCATTGCTCGTACCTCGCAACAATTAATAATTAATAAGTAATAATGAATAATTTTGGTATTTGCGTCCGCAAAGATTTTTTATTTAAAATCCGTCGCCGCAGGCGACACAACCATTATTAATTATTCATTATTAACTATTAATTGTCAAAACCCAAACACGCTTTTGATTGTATCAAACAGCAGGCTTATTTCCCGAATTATCATAAGTAAAACAACGATTAACCCGACTATGTTTATCATCATCGCTTGTTCTTTTCGCCCGGAATGCTCTAATAATTGGGAGAGAACGGCGACGATTATTCCGATTGCCGCAATTTGAAAAATTAAATCAACTTCCATATTCTCCCCCTTACATAATTAATATCGCCGCAAGAATTCCTGATAATAACCCAAATGTCCTGTACATTTTCCCTTTTTTGAGATACTGCTCATGTGCCTCATCACCGTATTGTTTAAGCAATGCAGAATTAATCTCCAGCATGGACAGTTGCCCCTCAACATCGCTTGAACCAAGGAACATTCCGATTGACTTAACGACACCGCGTTCCTCTTCCTGTAATTCCAACAGTTCATCGGCGGCGGTCAACCAGTCGTTTCTGAAATCCGTACCGCCGAATTCCCGAACTTTCCTGATAAAGTCAAAGCGGGATAATTCGTGAAACAGCTCTTTCATGGGTAAGGCACGGTGTCTAATCAAAAGTGCTGTTTGCGATACGATTTGCGTTAGTTCCCGAAGCCTCTCTTCCCGCATTTTCAGACGGTATGAAAAATAAAGCCCCGCCGTTGTTCCCGATATTATTGAAATTAGAGCTATGATTATTCTCAATATATTTGTTAGTTCCATAAAATTCGATTTTCCCTATGTTTTTTCCGTGTCCCAAGAGTGCGATGTGTGTTATTCCCCCGTAGGCAAGCAGGGACTGAATTCGGCGGGAGGTATATGCCTCGCCCACGCTTGAACAGTGTGCCGTCATGACTATTCTGACACCGCTGTTGGCACATGAGATGAGTTCTTCTGTTTCCCACCCGATTTCGTCACATATAATAAACTCCGGTGAAAGGTTCCGCAACGCCGTCATAATTCCCTGTGCTTTCGGGAAATTGTCAAGAATGTCGGTATTGTCCCCCACATCTAAGGAGGCTTTGCCTTCATAAACTGCCGCTAATTCTCCCCGTTCGTCGATTAAAGCGATTTTGTGCCGCTCGGAAAGGGTTCGGCATAAATCACGCAGTACCGTTGTTTTGGCACTCATGGGTTTCCCGATTATGAGTAGTCCCGATACACTCCCGTCCATTCTTGAGCTTAGTTCGTTAGCACAGCCGATGAACTGGCGGGCAATTCTCAAATTCACTGAGGAGATATTCCTGATAGTATCAACCTCGTTGTTTTTTATGACCGCCGTTCCGCAGAAGCCCGCACGGTGTCCCCCCGCAAGTGTCAGCCACCCCTCCCTGAACTGCTTTTCACAGCTATGCACGGAATATCCGCAGAACTCCCGCACACATTCGGCGAGTTCCTCGGCGGTAACGCTCGCACCAATGCGAATGCGTTCGTCGGGACATTCTAAGGTAACGGGTTGTCCCGTCCTGAGGCGAAGCTCCTGTACGTTATCGGTTATGCGGCGGGGTAATTCAATAAAACAGGACTTTGATTTCAAACCTCCGAGGAAGCCGATTGCCTGTTCAAAGGGGGATTTCTTTGCAGTTATCATAGTCAATGTTATGCGGGACAACCAAAAAAAATAACAGGTTGTCCCCTGTTATTTTTTCGTTATTATTCGATTATTTTTATCCGATTAGTAAAGCGTATACATCCCGTCCATAAATTCAAGTGTGGTTGCATTTTCAATCCGCATGGCGACTATCATCACTGTTTCACTTACGGAATAGCTGATTTGCCCCTCCTTATTCACGGAATAATGTCCTCGTGTGCCGTATGCTTGTGTAAGCTCTGCGAATTCCTCCGATGAAATTTTGATTGGAAGCGGTTGTGTGTTGTTCCATTGCTCATAGTCAAACCCGAATACCTGCAACGTCCCGTCATCGAATACCTCGATATATTTACCGGAATCGCCCGATTCGTGCATGTATCGCCCTGTCGGAAGTTCTGTGTTACCGAATATATGACTGACGTCCCCCAAGTTCCCGAAAAGAATAACAGCGAGAACAAGGCACATGGCAACCGCCGGAATATATGCCAATCTGAAAACGGGCTTTTGTTTGGTTTTTTCGGCGGTCATTGAAATAACTCTGTTGAAATACTCCTCATTACTCATTGAAGGAGCAACGTCGAACATTTTTTTAATACTGTGTTCCATAATTAAACCCCTCTCTTTCTAAAATATCTTTCAAATGTTTTCGTGAACGCTGTAACTGCATTTTCACTGTGGAAAGCGGCTTTTTGAGAATGGTTGCAATTTCGTTTGTGGAATACCCCTCATAATAATACAGATACATCACAGTGCGGTAAATCGGCTTTAGCTGTTTAACGTATTCGTATAAATCCAAATCCGCATTGCCGGGCATAGCGAGGCTTTCGTCCAAGTCGCTGCGTTTTTTAAACCAAGCCGACTTTAACAAATCCTTTGATTCATTTATCGCAAGCCGTATCAACCATGCTTTCACCGCTTCATCCGAAGCAAACTCTTTATTGTAACGGTACAGCTTGAAGAATACGTTTTGTGTAATATCCTCGGCATCTTGAATGTTTTTGACGTAACCCAGCGACACACGGAACACGGTTTTTAGATGTTTCTCCATGCTTTCGGCAAGCATTTGGTTTCTTTTCTCGCTTTCCATGACATTCACCTCCATTTCGTTTTTTAAAGACGTCTTGACAGTAATACGATTTAGGAGTGTGACAGGACACATTTAGTTAAAACTTTTTCACCTTGTTAATATTTTAATCCACTTAACCCCTCTTATTCTGATAAAGCAAATCACTGTTTTTACTATTTCGTCCGACTTCATTCCGAGGTAGACAATCCACACCGGGAATTGGAAATAGAACGCCAGCACTGCCGCTAATGGGACTGCCAACCCCCACATACACGCCACCTCGATTATCAGGCAGAAGCGGGTGTCACCCCCTCCTCGGAAAACTCCCACGATTGACATGGTTGCCACCGACGCAAAAAATGCAATAATTCCGCCGTAAATCAATAGTTCCTTCGCTAATTCCTCGGTTTCCGGGGATAAACCGAATATCCCGATTATAAAGTGCCGTGTCGCTATAATGAGAAAACACACAGCTATTCCCATAAACGCACCGATTTTAAACAGCATATCGGCTTTTATTTTCGCTTCGTCTAACTTCCCCTCACCGATTGCTTTCCCGACTATAACAAGTGCGGCATTAGCCGTACCGAACATCGCCACCATAAACAGCTGGAATATTACTCCGTTTGCGGCGTTTGCGGCAACAAAGTCCCCCTCGACATAGTCAATCCGTCCGACTATCATTGCTTGAACAGTTATACCCGATGCCCACGCCACCTCATTAAATAATACCGGGAAACCGTATTTCATTATATCCTTGAACAGTGTTTTGTCGAAATCGAAAACATCTTTAAATCGGAATTTCAATTTCTTGTCGATAAGGAAGACATAAACGGCGATTATCATAAATTCTGCAGCACGGGCAATGACTGTTCCGATTGCCGCCCCCTGTATCCCGAGTTCCGGAAACCCGAAATTCCCGAATATCAACAGCCAGTTCAGCGGAATATTCAGCACAAGGGCGGCTATACTCGCAAAGAGTGCCACTCTAACCACTTCCACGCTTCTTAACATAATCGTCATCATTATAGAAAATCCGACTAAAAAATATGACCAGCCGACTATTTGAAGGTATTCTACGCCTTTTTGAATAACTATTTCGTTATTGGTGAAAATCCGCATTGTCACCGCCGGGAACACCAGAACAAAAACCCCTGCCGCCGCCGATATAAGAACCCCCATTTGCAATATCATGGCTGTAATGCGGCGGATAGTCTTGACATCTCCCTTCCCCCAATACTGGGAAGCAAGAGTAAGCCCGCCCATTGCCAACCCGAACAGGGTGATAATAAGCAGGAATATCGGTTTGTTCGCCAAGTCTGCCGCTGATATGAGTTCATCATCATAGCTGGCGTGACCAAGCATAATCGTGTCTGCCATGCTCACCGAAAACGTGATTAGGTTCTGTAAAGCAATCGGCAGACCGATAGTTATAATCATTTTATAAAATGATTTTTTATTTATTTTTGTAGACATTGTTTAGATATTATGAGATATATTCGCAAAATTCGGGCGATAACCGAACCCCACAAGCAAATCAAGGTGAACCTCTCCCACTGTTACCGGCAATAATGAGCAGTTCTCATTAGCACTGACAGTGCTGTATTTATAAACCACAGGATTATCAACCATGTTGATTTCTTTTTCTTTTTCGATAAGGCTTTGGAAAATGCAGGAAACACAGTTAATCAGCGTGAGCAAGCTGTCGTATCGGTTATGCCCGATATAATTCTGCTCGCCCGGTGCAAAGCTGTTTTTGAGAGAGTCGTTCAACTCTTGTAAAACCGCCTTTTCTCCGCAAATCCCGATGAAATACCGTGTGTCCCCTGTTACCACCTTTTGAATAGCCATTCTCTCTGCTGAATAGCTGAATATATTTGTGCTTTGCGAGAAATTAATATCAGCACTCACAAACCGCAAGAGATACTTCAAAAGAATTATCATATATTGATTAGCGAAATAATCCTTGGAATTGATAAACCAAGCGAACACCGCCTCAATATCGTCCACAAACGCTTTAGAGCAGTTGTCCTTATCAAGGGAATAATGCTTGTCGAACAATTCTAACTCGTTCATCAGCAGGTCAAGCGACAGTATATTCTCGTGGGTTAACCCCTTAAAGAACATCAGGTTAGGCTCACAGTCTATATCTTGCGGTGCATCGTTCCCGGAAACCGGGTCATACTCTGCAATCAACTCGAACAGCTTGCGGTTGACAACCTTGTTCAACCTGTATAACTCGCTTATGACTTTCTCGTCGGCAGAGCCTGCGAAAGGGATATTCGCACCTAAAGCGTTCTCCGCCTTGCTCCAGCTGATAAGACCGTTGAGCTTTTCTGCTTTGAGCCGATTTGTATTCATTAAATATCTTCCGAATAAGTATTCAAACATGACATATTTCCTTTCATTTTTCAAAAGAATACCTAATATTAGCATATTTTCCTTAAAATGTAAAGTAAGAATTGACAAATTAAAATAAAAGTGCTATTATATACTATGTATCTGATACTCCGTATCGGTTTATTATAAGGAGATTACGCCATGGAAGTTAATAACAACAATGAAATAAATAAAATGTTCGGGGAAACGGCAGAGCCGACACCGCCGCAAGCAGTGCCTGTCAGCGAACCCGCACCGGCTCCTGCTCCTGCTGAACCTGCACCCGTAGCCGAGGTTCCACAGCAAGCGAGTCCCCCTGCTTCATTTTCTCCAAGCTTTTCTGATATGGACGACCGGGAGGACGAGGTCATTGAGGGAGATGAGTTTAGCTTTGGTTTTGCTTCGCCGGCTGCCATAAAAAAAGCGAAAAAAGCGTCCAATCCTAAGATGGCGTCCTTAAAGCTGTTCCTTGTGCTTTTGCCGCTTATTTTAATAATCGGCGTTTCGGGCGGTGCATTTCTGTGTTATCTGCATTTCTTCGGGCTTGACATTTTACAAGTGAACAACGCTGTTGTTAATGCGGCTGATGCGGTTATTGAATACACCAAGGAAAACTATAACGAGGACAGCAACGTAATATTCTACAACATATATGTCAAAAATAAGACGGAGGAGTATGAATACATTGTGTTCTGTGCGGTTGAAACCTCCCCCACTGTATATGAAGCTACCGCTTTTCGCATTATAATTGACAAGGGTGACGGGTATGTCGATATATATCCCGAATTTAATGAGGCGGAGTATGCACGGTTAAACAGCGGAACTGACAACGAAAAAGTCCACGCAAGCGTTATGTTGAGGCACAAAAACGAGTTTGACCGCTGCTCATTAGAAATTCAAGAGGGTGAAACAGACTGGAAGCGGTTTGACGCAGACGCTCTCGCATTGAGAATGAAACAAAATCAAGGTACATTTTGGCGGTAAAATTAATGTTAGAAATTCTTTCCTACTGGTTATTTTTATTTTTTGTTTTTAATATTATGGGCTGGTTTCTCGAAAGCACGATTGAATCGCTGTATCACAGGCGGTTAATCAATCGAGGTTTCTTGGCAGGTCCGTATATCCCTATTTACGGTGTCGGCGGAATTATGATGGCGTTAATCGGTATTCCGCTGAAGGACAACGGTTTTTTAGTATACATGGCGGGGTTGGGTGCGGCAACGGTTTTAGAATACCTTGTCGGAAGTATATTAGAGCGGGTGTTTAAAAAGCAGTTCTGGGATTACAGTATGCTGCCTTTCACCTATAAGAACCGCATTTCACTTATGTCATCGCTTTTCTGGGGGGTGCAGGCGTTATTCGTAACCTATGTGCTTTATGATTTTGTATCCCCGATAGTTTTATCAATCGACCCGCTTATTCGGGGAATCACCTGTATTATGATGGCGGTGATTATGCTGACCGACGCTTCTATCCAAATCAGGCGGCAGGTCAGCTTCAGGAGGATTGTGGCGAAGCTGCCTAACGAACAGGTTCGGGAAATGCTGCTTAAAACGATTATGCGAATAGGCACACCCAGACAAATCCGTGAAGCGATGAAATATCGTCTGAAAATTCTCGCCGAGGAAAACATTCAAATATGGAACCCGAAAATCACCAACCCTTTCAAACAATCCGAAAATACAGAAAATCTCGAAAATACAGAAAATCTCGAAAATCCGGAAAAACCCGAAAACGAGGAATAGATATATATGGGGAAGAATTCGTTATTTAATGAGGCGGCGAAAGACATTCTGTCAACGCCGGAAATGCGGCAAAGCAAAAAATATATCCAACACGGAAAAGTCACGGTGTATTCTCACAGCATTGCTGTTGCGAAATACTCTCAGGCGTTCGCACGGAAAATCCGCTTAAGGGTAGACGAACGCAGTCTTATCCGAGGAGCGTTGTTGCATGACTTTTTCCTGTATGACTGGCATGACGACTGGGATAAGTTACATGGGTTTAAGCACCCCCGTATCGCCCTCGAAAATGCGGGGAAGCAGTTCTCGCTTAATCGAAGAGAACGTGACATTATCCGCAAGCACATGTGGCCCATGACCTTTGCCAATATGCCGAGGTGCAGGGAGGCGTGGGTGGTTTGTGCCGTGGACAAGTATGTTTCACTTTTGGAAACATTCAAAATCCTGCGTTACAATTACGATTAAACCGCTTAGGCGGTTTTATAATTTAACAAGTATGAGGTGAGATTATGACCGTAACCGTTATCGGGGCAGGTCTTGCCGGGGTGGAAGCCGCTCATATATTATCCCGCAACGGTTTTCATGTAAAGCTATATGAGATGAAGCCCAAAAAGTATTCCACCGCACACAATCACGCAGGCTTCGCCGAATTGGTATGCAGTAATTCACTAAAAGCAAACAGGTTATCGACAGCTTCGGGGTTGTTAAAAATGGAAATGCGGTTGTTTAACTCGCTGACGCTTCAAGTCGCCGAACTCACGAAAGTCCCTGCAGGGGGTGCCCTTGCGGTTGACCGAACGGTGTTCTCTGACGAAATCACACGAAGAATTTCTGCTGACCCGAATATAGAGGTCATTTGTGAGGAAATCACCGAGTTCCCGAAAAGCAACGCTATTATTGCAACAGGCCCGTTAACAAGTGATGATTTTGCGATGTCGATTAAACAGAAATGCGGCGGGTTTTTAAGTTTTTACGACGCTGCAGCTCCTGTTGTAACTTATGAAAGCATTGACATGGACAAGGCGTTTTTCGCCTCTCGATATAACAAGGGTGACCCCGATTATATAAACTGCCCCATGACCCGTGAAGAATATCAAGTTTTTTATAACGCACTTGTGACTGCCGAAACCGCCGATTTACATGAAATAGATAAGCTGACCGTATACGAGGGCTGTATGCCGGTTGAGGTTTTGGCGAAACGTGGTATTGACTCCGTAAGATACGGGTGCATGAAACCGGTGGGTTTAGTCGATTCAAGGAACGGTATAAGACCATACGCAGTTGTGCAGTTGCGAAAAGAGAACGCACAGGGTTCAATGTATAACCTTGTCGGTTTCCAGACAAATTTGAAATTCGGGGAACAACAGCGTGTATTTCAGTTAATCCCGGGATTGGAAAAAGCGGAATTCGTCCGTTACGGGGTCATGCACAGGAACACATTCATAAATAGCCCCCGACTGCTTGATAATAACTTTATGTTAAAAGGCTCAGATAACATTTACTTTGCGGGGCAGATTACCGGTGTTGAGGGGTATATGGAAAGTGCGGCAAGCGGGATTGTTGCGGGAATGTCTTTTGTAAAACGAATTAAATTACCGCCTACCACAATTTTAGGTGCATTATCGAATTATATAAGCACACCAAACGACAATTTCCAGCCTATGGGGGCGAATATGGGGCTGCTCCCGCCTTTAGAAACAACCATAAAGAATAAACAGGAGCGTTATGAAAAAATGGCTCACAGAGCTTTGGAGGATTTAAGGAGAATAGTTTGAAAGAAATCAAGAAAGGAACGTGGAAAAAGCATAGTTTCGCCACTTGTTGGTGCGTGCTTTAAACCACGCATGGCGTGTATTATGAAAATAGTAATTGACGGGTTCGGCGGCGACAATTCCCCTGATGAGGTAATCAAAGGCTGTGTTTGGGCGGTGGAGGAATTTAACCCCCAGATTATCATTACGGGGGACGAGAAAATTTTAAAGTCCCGCTTTTCCGCATTGGGGCTGTCTTATAAAAATATCACCATTGAAAACGCAGACGGCGTTATCCAAGTCGAGGACAACCCCCTTGACATACGAAGCTCAAAGGCGGGAACGTCAATGGGTGTGGGGTTCTCCCTTGTGAAAAGCGGTGAAGCACAGGCGTTCGTGAGTGCGGGGAGTACAGCGGCACTTATGACCGGAGGGAGCGTAGTTATCGGGCGGATAAAAGGGATTAAGCGACCTGCATTAGCCCCCATCATGCCCGGAGTGCCTCCGGAGGCAAGCCCGGCTTCGCCGGGAAGTTCGTTCCATTACCTTCTTCTGGATGGGGGGGCAAATTTGGAATGCCGCCCCGACATGCTTGTTCAATTCGCAATAATGGGCAGTATCTACGCTGAAAAAACTATGGGTGTGACCAACCCTCGTATTGGTCTTTTGAACATCGGCACAGAGGAAGAAAAAGGACGAGCGTTGGAGCTTGAAACACACGCTTTATTAAAAAATGCCCCCATTAATTTCATAGGAAATGTAGAAGCACGTGACGTTCCGTTGGGGGTGTGTGACGTGGTAGTGACCGACGGCTTCACGGGGAACATCTACCTCAAGGCTGTTGAGGGTATGGGTGCGTTTATGAAACGCTCACTCAAGGACTTGTTCACTAAAAACGGTGCAACTAAAGTGGGATACCTGCTCGCAAAAGGCGGCGTTAAGGACATTTCAAGAAAAGCAGACTATCGTGAAATCGGCGGTTCACCCTTGCTCGGAACGGCAAAACCTGTCATAAAAGCACACGGTTCGAGTGATGCGAAGGCGTTCAAAAACGCAATAAAACAAGCGGTCAAATTCGTAGAATCGAACGCCATAGAAGAAATACAAAAGGCAATCAAATGAACGATTTAAAAAACTTCGAGAAAAAAATCGGTTATACTTTTAAAAATAAAAATCTGCTTAAAGAGGCACTCACCCACTCGTCATATTCTGTTGACAGCTTTTGTTATGAACGGTTGGAATTCTTGGGGGACAGTGTTCTTGGCATGGTCGTGGCGAAACATCTTTATGAAACGCTCGCCACCCATTCGGAGGGGGATTTGACGAAGCTGCGAGCCGCCCTCGTCTGCGAACCGGCGTTATACAAGTATGCAGTGAAAATCGACTTAGGGAGAGAGCTTCACTTAGGTAAGGGCGAGGAGGCTTCGGGAGGACGGGGTAGGAAATCCATTCTCGCTGATGCGTTTGAGGCGGTTATAGCGGCGATTTATCTCGACAGCGGGTTAGCGGCGGCAACCGAATTTGTCATACCGTTTCTGCCGGATAAAAAAACGCTCAAAAGCGGTAAATTATTCTCGGGCGACTATAAAACCGCTTTACAGGAGATAGTTCAACAAAACCCCGAAAACCGCATAAGCTACGAATTAGTCGGTGAGGAGGGGTTGGCACACAGCAAGACATTCACGGCAAATGTGTTAATTAATAAAAAAATCGAAGGTACGGGCAGTGGCAGGAGCAAGAAAGAAGCAGAGCAGCAAGCCGCACTTGCCGCATTGAAGAAAATGGGTTATGAAAAAGACTAACGCCTCCATATTTATACCGCACTTGGGCTGCCCGCATAAATGCTCGTTCTGCAACAAAAATGCCATTACCGAAAAAGCAAAATCGGTAACCGCTTTGGACATTCGTACAATTCTCGATGAACATGTTCTTTCACTTAATCGGCGAAAAATGTCGGCAGAAATTGCGTTTTTCGGAGGGACGTTCACGGCTTTAGAAAACGATTATCGTGAACAACTGCTGACCGTCGCAAATGAATATTTGCAAAAACACGATGTGTTTACGGGAATTCGTATATCCACCCGCCCGGATTATATAAATGAAGCAGTTCTCGCACAGTTAAACCGGTTCGGCGTAACCGCAATTGAGTTAGGGGCACAAAGTATGGACGATGAGGTGCTTTCTGCCAATAATCGGGGACATAGTTCTGAAAGCGTAAGAGCCTCCGCAAAGCTGATTAAGAATTATGAGTTTGAATTAGGCTTACAGATGATGACCGGATTGTACAAGGACACATATGAAAAATCGCTGTATACCGCAGATGAATTAATAAAACTAAATCCCGACACTGTGCGGATATACCCGCTTGAGGTATTCGAGGGGACACGGCTTTTTGAAATAGGACACACGCCGTTTTCACAGGAGGAAACTATTGAATTATGCTCTGAAATATATAAAAGGTTGGTTCAAAATAATATACGTGTAATACGCATCGGGTTAAACTATCCCGGTAATATCATAGGCGAGTTAATCATAGGGCGGTATTACTTTAATAAGATATATGAATTTATGAAGAATGCAGGTTCAAACAAATTCCGCATATTCACCGACAAACGTAACATCAGCAAAATCAACGGACACAAGGGCGAAAACAAGCGAAAATTAGAAGAATTAGGGTTCACCTACAGAATAAAAGAAAAACAAGGCGAGGAATTAAAAATCCATGTACTTTAAATCGTTAGAAATTCAAGGCTTCAAATCCTTCCCCGACAAGACTGTTTTGTTGTTCGACACCAAAACAACTGCAATCGTCGGCAGGAACGGTCACGGGAAAAGCAACATAAGCGACGCACTCCGCTGGGTAATGGGCGAGCAGGGGGCTAAGACGTTGCGTGGCGATAAAATGGAGGACGTCATATTCCACGGAACAGAAACCCGCCGTTCAATGGGAGTTGCTAAGGTTGCTCTGACAATTGACAATTCTGACAGGCGGCTGCTTGTTGACAACGACGAGGTTGTTATTACAAGAAAGCTCTACCGCACGGGTGAAAGCGAGTATCTTATCAACGGCATAAAGTCCCGCTTAAAGGACGTGCATACCCTGTTCATGGGGACAGGACTGGGGCGTGACGGTTATTCGATAATCGGGCAGGGGCGGATTGAAGAAATCGTCAACTCCAAGGCGGCGAACAGGCGTGAGGTCTTTGAAGAGGCGGCAGGCGTGTCGAAATTCCTGCACCAGAAAGACGAAGCCGAGCGTAACCTTTCACGCACAGAAGACCACCTTCTGCGGTTGTTGGACATAGAAACCGAATTGCAAACCCGTCTGCCTGTTTTAGAAAAACAAGCGGAAAAAGCGAAAAAAGCCCGTGAGCTTATGGACGAGGAGGAAGTCCTGAGTGTGGCATTAAGCGTGAGGGAGCTTGACGCTATCGGGAACAATCTCGTAAACATCGAGAACAGCGTTTTACTTAATCAGGGGGAATGTGAGCATTTCGAGCGGGAAATCGAGGATTTGGATGCAGAAACCGAAACCGTTTCCGAAAAGCGGCAGAGCATAGAGGGGGAGCGGGACAGGTTGAACCGCCAAAGCGATTCGTCAAGAGAAAAGATAAACGAAGCAAACACCGCAATCGCCACCACCGAATCGGAAATTTCGCATAACGACGGCAGAATTTCCGCCATAAAAGAACAGATTAAAATTTCTGAAAAGAGCGATACTGAGCTTGTTCAAAGAGTTGAGGAGTTCAAAAAGCAGATTGTCGTTATAGAAAAATCAATCACAAATATCGACAAAAATCTAATCAACGAGAACCTGGCATTAACCGCAATAGACACCGAGAATTCCGCATTGGACACCGAACACCGTGAAATTGACCGAATTATCGGCGAGTTATACAGTGCTAAAGCGTCGGCAGAAATCTACATTTCCCGCTCAAAAGAATCTGCGGAAAATCTGAAATCACAATTAGACGAAGCCAACGAAATTCTTTCCGGTCAATCTGATGAATTTGAAAAACAAAATCAACGCCTTAAAGACTTAGAAAAACAAATCGAAAGCTTAACCGAGCAAAAGTCCGAAACCGAGAATAAATTGTCCGGATACAGCCGGTTATACGAGAAAAAGGCGGAAAAATTCGATTCCACCCGTGAGGAATTTGAGCGGATTCGTTTAGAATTCAACCAAAAGAAATCACGGTTCGACGTGCTTAACGATGTAGAGCGTTCAATGGCGGGGTATTATGCCAGCGTGAAATCCGTTATAACCGCCGCAAAACAGGGTAAATTAAGCGACATTCACGGAACTGTTGCAGACATAGTAAGGGTTGACGGAAAATATTCCGTGGCGGCAGAAACTGCGTTGGGTTCAGCGTTACAGAATATCATAGTGGGGAATGAGTCCACTGCGAAACGCTGTTTAAAATTCCTGAAGGAAAACAAGGCGGGCAGAGCCACGTTCCTGCCGCTGACCTCAATTGACGGGCGAATCCTCGAACAAAAAGGGTTAGACGATGAGGAGGGGTTCGTCGGCTTAGGGCATGAAATAGTTCAGCACGATGAGAAATATTCGGGGATTATCCGCTCGCTGCTCGGAAGAACCGTATTCGCCGAGGATATTGACGTTGCCACGGTAATCGCAAAAAAATACGGTTATAAGTTTAAAATCGTAACACTTGACGGGCAGGTAATTAACGCAGGCGGCTCGTTCACAGGGGGGAGTGTTGATAAGAGTGCGGGCATTATCAGCCGTAAGCGTGAGATTGAAACACTCTCAAATCAATTACAAAACTTAGAAACCGAGTTAGAAACATCGAAAGCCAACCACAAACTCCTTGAGGCAGAGTGTGCTAAAATGAAGTTAGAGTGTGAGGGTATGCGGGAGGAATTAGTTAAAATTTCCGGTGAGGAGCTGCGTTTGACAGCACAGCTTGACGGTACTTTTGATATGCTTCGGCAGTTTGAGGAACAGCGAAGCAACTCCGAATTAGTGTTAGCTCGCTGTGAAAAGCGAATTTCAGAGGAACAAGAAACCATTAAAAAACACGAAACCGAGTTGAATGAAATCGCCGAAAAACTGTCCGAACAGGAAACTGTTGCCGCCGAAAAGAACAAATTATTAGAAACCTCCTCCGCTCGCAGGAGGGACATTTCCGACAATATATCCGCATTAAATATAGAGCGGCTCACCAGAGATAAGGACATAGAGGGGCTGAATAATCAGATTGCAGAATTAAACCGTAGCCGTGAAAACGTCAAAAACGATTCCGGTGCATTGCTGACGGAAATATCCGCCTTAGAGGAAAAAAACGACGGTCTGTTTAAAGCAATCGAGAATAAACGTGTTGAAATTGAAGACATTAACAAGAAATTCGGCGAGAATAAAGACGAAATCACCGCACTGATTAAACGCAGCGAGGAGCTTGAAAAACGTGCCACTGAAATCTATTCTTTAATCAGAGAAAAAACCGAGGCAAAAGGCAAGTTTGCGAGTGCGTTGGCGGCGGCTTTGGAAAAGAAAGACAATCTTGAAAATTCTGCTGAAAAAATCAAAACCGCATTGTGGGAGAACTATTCATTAACCCCGTCAGAGGCGGTTGCAAAGGCGGCAGAAACAGTTATCGAAAAAGTGACGACTGCCAATTCCAGATTGGCGGAAATCAAGCGGAAGCTTCGTGCCCTCGGCGACATTAACTTTGCGGCAATCGACGAATATATAAATGTTAAGGAACGTCATGAGGAGCTGTCCGGTCAGTTAAACGATGTTCGCTCGGCTAAGCGGGAATTGGAAAAATTCATCAATGAAATAACTGTGGAAATCCGTGCAAGATTCCTTGAGAGTTTCAACGACATAAACAAACATTTCACCCGCATTTTCTCCGAAATGTTCCGTGGCGGCAGTGCAAGGTTAGAGCTGACCGATTCATCAGATGTGCTTAATTCGGGAATAGAAATCTACGCTGCTCCTCCGGGCAAGGTTATTAACAATCTGATTGCACTTTCCGGCGGGGAGAAAGCGTTAGTGGCGATTACGTTGTATTTCTCTATATTACTGCACCGTCCGACACCTTTCTGCATGCTTGACGAGGTTGATGCGGCGTTAGATGAGGTTAATGTATCGCAGTATATTAACTATCTGAAGAAATACTCTGACACCACACAGCTGATGATGATTACGCACAGGCGTTCCACCATTGAGGGGTGTGACGTGCTTTACGGTGTGTTCATGCAGGAAAAAGGGGTGTCAAGGTTATTGAAACAGGAACTGAATGAATAAATTAATAAAGTATTGTTTTATTGAAAAAACTATGGTAGAATAATTAAGTGAAGGGGATACCGAATGTCAGATATATTACCCAATGCAGAAAAAGCAGTTATACCGATTGAAAAACTGGTAAACTATTCGCTTAATTTTGAAAGGTCTCCCGATAAAGCAATTGCATTTGCAACGGCGTTGGGATATACTATAGATAATGCAGACAAACTCATTAAAAACATCAATGAGAACATATGGAATCATAAAGCCGTTTTCAAGGGCAATAACGGATTTGGGGACATTTATGAGATTATTATGCGGTTAATTGGCGAAAACGGAAAGTCTGCCAATGTTCTGACAGGCTGGATTGTTGAAAACGGTCTTGATTATCCAAGACTTACAAATGTTTATGTAACAAAGAAGAATTTACGAGGTGATAGAAATGAAACTTAATATGTATCAGAAAATACGTCTTAAAAACGGAAAATTCGGAGTGGTTATCGAGATATTCAATAACGGTGAAGCATATATGATAGATATTTTAACACCGGACAACGAATATGAACAGGAAACAGTTTACCCAAAAGATATAAAGAGCGTTGTTGTTGAGGTTGAACAACCTTTTATCGTTGCATAAGGAGGCATCATGCTCACAGATATACAAATCGCACAATCTGCGGAACTCAAAAAAATCACAGACATTGCCGTCGACTTAGGCTTATCGGCTGACGATACCGAACCCTACGGGCATTATAAGGCGAAAATCCCCCAGAAATGTATCGACAGGCTTCAAGAAAAAACGGAAGGTAAGCTCATTCTTGTAACTGCGATTAACCCTACTCCCGCAGGCGAGGGTAAGACGACCACAAGTATCGGTTTATCACAAGCGTTGTGCCGCCTTAACAAAAATGCAGTTCTTGCACTTCGTGAACCGTCGTTAGGCCCTGTGTTCGGCGTTAAGGGAGGTGCGGCAGGCGGGGGTTATTCACAGGTTCTGCCAATGGAGGACATCAACCTGCACTTCACGGGGGACATGCACGCCATAACCGGTGCGAATAATCTGCTGTGTGCATTATTAGATAACCATATTCAACAGGGCAACAGCTTAGGGATTGACCCTCGTCGTGTTCAAATCAAGCGGTGCCTCGACATGAACGACCGTGCTTTAAGAAACACCATAATCGGCTTAGGGGCAAAAATCGACGGAACTCCAAGGCAGGACGGGTTTATAATAACAGTAGCGAGCGAGGTCATGGCAATCCTGTGCCTTGCTAATGATTTACCGGACTTAAAAGCACGCCTTGGCAGGATTTTAGTCGCTTATTCTTATGACAACAAACCTGTTTTTGCGAGTGACCTGAAAGCACCGGGGGCAATGGCAACCTTGTTAAAAGACGCAATTAATCCCAACCTTGTGCAAACCATTGAGAACACCCCCGCACTTATTCACGGCGGGCCCTTTGCGAACATCGCTCACGGGTGCAACTCGGTGAGGGCGACAAAGTTAGCGTTAAAATTAGGGGATTATGTTGTGACGGAAGCGGGCTTCGGCTCTGACTTAGGGGCAGAAAAGTTCTTCGACATTAAGTGCCGTTATGCGGGACTAACCCCTGCCTGTGCTGTTCTTGTTGCAACTGTGCGTGCGTTGAAATACAATGGCGGTGTTCCTAAAACCGAGCTTGCCGCTGAAAATATTGACGCTCTCAAAAAAGGCATTATCAACCTTAAAACCCATATAGAAAATATCGGGAAATTTAATGTTCCGGTAATCGTCGCATTAAACCGGTTCAGTACAGACAGCGATAACGAATTAGAATTCGTCAAAAACTTCTGCGATGAGATGAATGTCCCTTGTGCTTTGTCGGAGGTATTTCTGAAAGGCGGCGAGGGCGGGATTGAATTAGCGAATAAGGTTGTCGAAACAATTCACAATTCACAATTCACAATTAATAATTTTACGCCATTATATGAATTAAACACTACTATAAAAGAAAAGCTTGAAACAATTGCGAGAGAAATCTACCGTGCGGGAAGAGTGAAATTCGAGCATACCGCCGAAAAATCCATCTCGGAAATAGAAAATCTCGGTTTCGGGAACCTACCGGTTTGTGTCGCAAAAACGCAGTATTCCCTTTCTGATGACCCGTTGAAATTAGGGAAACCGGAAAACTTCACAATCACCGTTCGTGATGTAAAATTATCGGCGGGAGCGGGGTTCATTGTCGCATTAACAGGCGACGTTATGACCATGCCGGGGCTGCCGAAAACCCCGTCAGCAAACAGCATCGACATTGACGAAAACGGCTCTGTCACGGGTCTGTTCTGATGATTACTAATTCGGTCAACGAAACTGTTGAAACAGGTAGGGACTTCGCAAAAACGCTGAACACTTATGACGTTATACTGATGTATGGAGAAATGGGGGTAGGCAAAACCCACTTCGTCAAAGGAATGGCACAGGGCTTAGGAATCACCGAAAACGTAACCAGCCCGACGTTCGCATTAATTAATGAATATCCCGGTCTGTATCACTTTGACTTGTTCAGAATAAGCAGTATTGACGACCTATACGCAATCGGGTTTTATGACTATATCGGTAAAGGAATTATCGCAATAGAATGGAGCGAAAACATTCCCGATTTAGAGCAGGAATTCGATAAATATTATAAAATCGAAATTATAAAAAAAGACGAAAACACAAGGGAAATAATAATAAATGATTATTCTCGGTCTTGACAGCTCGGCTGTAACCGCTTCATGTGCAGTATGCGACAATGACAAAATCCTCGCATATGCAAGCGTAAATGTCCCCGTAACCCATTCGCAGACGCTTCTTCCGCTTACTGAAAGTGTGTTAAAGTCGGCTAATTTATCACTAAACGACATTGACGCTTTTGCGGTATCGAACGGGCCCGGCTCGTTCACGGGGTTGCGAATAAGCGTTTCTGCGATTAAGGGAATGGCGTTCGCTTTAAGCAAACCGGTCTGCGGGGTTTCTACGTTGCTGTCACTTGCCTACAACCTCATAGGGCAGAACGTAATCACCTGCTGTGTTATGGACGCACGCCGAAACGAAGTCTACAACGCCTTATTCGACATAACCGCAGATACTGTTACAAGGTTGACCCCCGACCGTGCAATTTCATTAGATGAATTAGGTGTGGAGCTGTCACAGCTTACCGAAAAGGAAATCGTCTTTGTGGGTGATGGAGCAGAGTTATCATATAACTATTTCGAGGGGACATGCTCTATCGCTCCCGAAATCACCCGTTATCAAAATGCGGCAAGTGTTTGTTTAGCCGCTGATGAATTTATAAGTGCAGAAAAATTAATGCCCATGTATATAAGAAAACCACAAGCAGAAAGGGAGCGTGAAAAATTATGATTATTATCGGCTCAGACCACGGCGGCTACGAAACAAAGGAATTCCTCAAGAAACAGCTTGAGAAGAACAACCACCCTTACATTGACTGCGGGTGTGACGGTTCAAGCGTGGACTATCCCGACATTGCCGAGCTTGTTTGCAGGAGAGTTCTGAAAGACCCCGGCAGCAAAGGCGTTCTCGTCTGCGGAACAGGGGTGGGTATATCTATTGCCGCTAATAAAATTAAAGGAATTCGTGCGGCGTTATGCGGGGATTATTACACAGCTAAGTACACACGTCTGCATAATGATACGAATGTTATTTGTTTAAGCGGAAGAGCAATCGGCTGTGAAGCGGCGTGGGAGTTACTTAATGTATGGCTGACCACAGAATTCGAGGGGGGACGGCATACCTTACGTATAGATAAAATCACGGCAATAGAGGAAAAGGAGTATACCAATGAGTAATATAAATACAGAAAAATTCCATATTTTAGACCACCCGCAGATTCAACATAAAATCTCGTTAATGCGGGACAAGACCACCATTTCAAAGGAATTCCGTGAATTAACCGCCGAGCTTGCTTTGCTTATGACTTATGAGGCAACACGTGACCTGCCGCTTAAAGAGGTTGAGGTTCAAACCCCGATTGCATTAGCTAAGGCGAAGGTTCTTTCCGGGAGGAAATTAGCGTTAGTGCCGATACTTCGTGCAGGGCTCGGAATGTTAGAGGGTGCAGTAAGCCTAATCCCTGCCGCAAAGGTCGGGCATATCGGTGTCTGCCGAACCGAGGATAAAAAAGGCGTGCATGACTATTATTGCAAGCTCCCTGTTGACATTGCACAAAGGGATGTAATAGTCATGGACTTAATGTTAGCGACGGGCAACTGTGCGATTGAAGCCATCAACAAAATCAAACAAGCCGGCTCGGAATCAGTGAAGTTTATAGTCGTGATTGCCTGTCCGGAGGGGGTTGAGGCAATGCAGAAAAGCCACCCCGATGTTGAAATATTCTGCGGTGCTTTGGACGATGGATTAAACGAGGATTTATATGTTGTTCCCGGATTTGGTGACGGGGGCGACAGAATTTTCGGAACCAAATAAAACAATTAAAATAGAGTTAATGTCACAAATGTTGCATGGAATCTAATTTTTTGTTAATTCTCTACAAAATAGTTGCATTTATTTCTGTATATATAATCATTGTTTTTTTGTAAAAAATATGTTAAAATTATATTTAGGTATATATTATATCAATAATTCTTTAATATAAGGAGGATAAACATGACAAATAAATTAAAACGTCTTACTGTGCTTTTGATGGCTTGTGTAATGCTGTTTTCGATAACAGCATGCCCCGCTGACGATTTGGGTTCTCCCGAAATCAGCACCAACGAAACCGATGAGAGCCTTCAAGAAGAAGTGGCAAGATTAGCAGGCGACCCACGACTTCCCGATGTTGAAGTCACCAAGAAAATCAGGTGGTTATCCTGGTATGCGATTGACGAAACCGGAGCGTCCACCGAAATGTTCAAAGCTAAATACGGTGTACCCGAGCCGGACAAGGGCGACAACGTCTTTGAATACTGGACAGTGGGCTACGAAAACCGTTACGTTGAATTAGCCAAGAGGATTCAATCAGGCGACTCTCCCGACATATTCCAATTTGAAGACAGGAACTTCCCGTACAGCATATACGCAAATCTGTTCCAATCGATTGACGGTGTTATCGACATTGACGCACCCGAATGGGCAGACACAAGGGAAGCTATCAGGCTGTTTGAATGGGGCGGAAAAAACTATTGTGCGGTTGCAGAATTAGTTCCCTCCTACTTCTTGTGGTACAGGAAAAGCGTAGTTGAAGAAGCGGGATTGGAAGACCCTTACGCTCTTTACAAATCGGGCAAATGGGACTGGAATAAATTCCTTGAAATGGCTGAAAGCTTTTCTGACCCTGCCAACGATAAATACGTTGTCAGCGGCTGGGAACCCGACGATTCTTTCCTTTGTACAACAGGTATCGGATTAATCACACTTGAAAACGGTCAGTTAAAAAACAATATGTACGATGTGAAAATTGAGCGGGCAATGGAATTAGTTGCCATACTCAGCACAAGAAACTATCGTTATCCTCACCATGAGCTTAACGACTGGTCACAGAACCCCGGTGAATTCAGAAGCGGCAACATATTATTCTGGGACAACGGGCAATGGTTCTATTCAGAGTTACTTAAAAACTATCGTGACCGTGACGGGTGGGACGATGATGAAATCTGCTTAGTCCCCTATCCGAGAGACCCCAACTCCGATAAGTATTATCAAAAAATGAAACAAGACGCTTACATGTTTGTAGCCGGCTCTAAAAACCAAGAGGGGTTTGTCGCTTGGACTCAATGTGTTATATTAACAATAAAAGAGCCTGCGGTAAGAGAAGCGGCACGTGAAAAGAGGAAGAGGGACGATGGCTGGACAGATGCACAGCTTGACATTCTTGAAGAAACCGTTCGTGATTTATTCCCCGTTTTCGACTTTAAAAACGGTATAGGCGAAGACGTAGGCGGCATGTCAGCATACGAGCTGCCGGTACAAATGGTAACGAAATACGTGTTGGTTCACGGCGAATCGTATACGCAAATGCGGGAGGAAAACCGAGCCGTCATTGATGCGAGGATTGTCGAACTGAACGCCTCTGTTCAATAATTCAATAAACATAAAATACTATGGGGCGGTGTATATCATCGCCCCGTATACTTGGAGATAACATGGACAACAACTTTCGGGAAATCCTGAACAAACAAAAACAAGCCAATGATTTGTTAGAGCTGGAAATCAAGAACCTCGAAAATCTTGATATGACCAAACGCAATCAAACGCTTGAGAAAGAGGCGGTTAAACTGCAGCAGGAAATGCAGCAGTTGAATTCCCGTCTGACAGAGCTTAACTCGATTAACTCCGAGCTTCGCAACACAATATATTCAAAGCTGTACGGCGAACGCCTGTCTTTTATTGATAAATCCGAGAAGAAGATGGAGGCTTATTTCGCTTACGGCAGAGCCGGTGAATTCAATCGCCTTGTCGATTATGAAAACCGCTTCAAAGCTTTAATTGACGCACGGCTCGCTGAGCTTCGGGCGAACAGTATTGGTTTAGGTGATGAACTTAATGCAAAAATCACCGCTTCTTTTTACGATTTGCGGCAGGAAATTAACGCCCGCCTCGCCCAAGAAAAGAAGAATATTGCTCCAATTGCTCAACCTATAGCACAGGAAATGCAAGCAGGGTATGAGGCGTTCCGGCAGGAGGAAATCACCCAGCGTGAAATCCAGAATATTGCCAAGCAAAGCAATTGGGAGCGTTTCTTAGGGTTAAACGTCATCAACAAAATTGGTATCGGTTTAATTGTTATAGCGGTAATCTTAGCCTCACAATATGCCTATCAGTTTATAGGGGACGGGGTCAAGGCTTTATTAATATTTGTCCTCGGCGGAATTTTAATAACCGTGGGTGAAATCATTGGCGGCGGGTTACGCAAAAAGGAAAAGAAAAACGCCAACGTCTTCTCCATTGGGCTGATTTCGGGAGGTGTGGCAGTTTTATACGTGGCACTGTTTGCGAGTTATTTCACTTTTAATGTATTCGGGATTCCCATTGCCGCCATAATCTGTATTCTCATAACAGCGGGTGCGTTTTTCCAATCAATTCGGCACAATTCGCAGGTGATTGCCACGTTTTCACTAATCGGCGGATTCCTCCCAATCATAATCGCCGACCGGCTTGACGAAACCATGACCTATGCCGCAATGGCGTATTTTATAGTTTTGGGCGGCTTCGCATTAAGCCTGTCGTTCAAGAAAAAGTGGATTGTCACTGCATTTTTCGGACTGTCGTTGAACATCATCACAACCATTATAATATCCACCTTTTTCGACTGGAGCAGCAGCACAGGCGATAAGATTATCCTGCTTTCGTATGCGGCAGTTTCATTTATAATCTACACGCTTATCCCGATAATCGGCACCTACACCGAGGGGTTGACATTCAAACAAAGCGACATTGTCCTCACGGCGATTAACACCGTAGCGAGTACGATTATATTATACGTCAACTTCTACAACTTAGAAATTGTGGAATTTAACGGACTGATTCCGTTCGTGTTTATGTTGCTTTATATCGGGTTAGGATTATTGCTGAGGTGGAAAATGCGTCCCGAACGCAACATGCGAACGCTGTTTTCCATAACCGCCGTAACCTTCTTTATATTAGTAATCCCAATGCACTTCGATACAATGTGGTGGAGCTTGGGCTGGCTCATTCAGGGGACTGCACTCGCCGCAACCGGCATTATAACAAACAAACAGAAATTCACAATTCCCGGTCTTGTTATAGGGGCGTTGTGCTTATGCTCGTTTATGTTTCTCGATGTTACGGGGCTTTCGGGGGAATATTTCGAGTGGAAGTATTTCGCAATCACATTAGCCGCTTTAATTATAACCGCAATGTATGCGATAAAACAACAGGATAATGCAGGAATAAAGGCGTTTAAGTATGTTTCCTGTGTCAACCTGTGGCTCTTTTTGATTTATATAATTTACCGAGGCTGTGAGGAATTCCTCGAACACACCGCTCCTTGGTACGGTTTAATCTGCATAGTGGTGACATTCATATTGGCGTTTGCTTATCCGAGGATAAAACCGATTAAAGACGGCGGAATGACAGTGGTTTCCCATGTTTTATGTTATATCGGAATGTTCTGGCTGTTCATCGGAAACTTCATGGGGATAGACACCGCCCAATACGCTGAACACACCGATATGTGGTTTCTTGCCGCAGTTATGTTTGCCGTGGTGAACCTTGTATCAATCGCCACATTCGGCAGTACCATGCACCTGTATTTCAAGAAAACAGCCATGCGGATAGAATGGCTGCCGTTCCTGTTATCGTGCTGGTTTATGTTAGTTTTAACCCAAAACCTGATTGTGATATACAATGCGAGTTTTTCGGGAATGACAATCAGCGTTGTCTACGCAATATTAGCCTTAGCGTGGTGCGTGTTCGGATTTATGAAGCGGTTCACGTTTATGCGGAGGTTGGGGTTAGGACTGGCGTTGTTAGTCACCTCGAAGCTGTTCATAATTGACCTATGGACACTCACGGAGGGGTACAGGATTATCACTTTCTTTGCCTTGGGTGTGGCACTTCTCGGAATATCGTTCGTGTATCAGCAGTTCACGAAACGGATTGACAGCACGGGAATAGAAAGCGAGAAAGAAACATGATAAAGCGTTTACGCAAACCGTTGATTGTTTTTTTAGTAATTGTTATTCTAATATCTTTAATACACCTTTTCTTTTTTCGCACAACGGTTGTCAACAATTTAAGCGATTATGAAAGCAGAAGAACACAGTGGTTTGTTATATCGGAAATGCTCCCCGAGCTCAGCGAATTACCTGAATATGCCGACATTGATTATCAATACAGGGAGAGACGATATGCCTATATCTTTACCTCGCTTACAATAAGGCTGGTTGTTTCATATGATGAGGAAACCTATAAACAGGAAAAGGCGAAATTAGAGGAATTGGATTTTTTAGAAAACAAAATCGATAATTTAGTACCCGAGCATGAGTTTTTTATTAACAGCTATCATTTCAGAATATTAAATAATGACAGTTTTGATGTAGGCGACATTAGACCGATTGGACTGGGTAATTACCCTAAGACTATTTCTTTTATCGCAACATCTGATGAAAAGAACAGTATAGCATATCTTTATTTTTACAACCAAGACGTAGATTTTATAAGGCGTCCAATGGAGGAGATAATAAAAGGCGAATTCAGATATAATTGGTAGCGGTAATGGACTCACAATTCGTGTATCAGCAGTTCACAAAAAAATCGACAACTAAAGTTTTCCGATTTCCTGCCGATATAACTGATACAGTCAGTTATAGGCAAGGAGGATTGAAATGTTAGAAAATACGATGATAGGTATTCTGCGTGCCAAAAACAATATTGAATTGGCTTCGCAAAATCAATTAATTGCAAGTTCGTTCATAGGTGCAGGTAAGGTTCGTGTAAAAGAGGGTTTGCTGAGCGGAAACGAGGATGCGATTAAAGAGGGTGAGGAGTTACAAGCCAAGGGCGAGGAAATAAAAGCTGACACCTTTGAACATCTCGGTAATGCAATGAATGACTTAAACAGTGATATTAATGTTGTCGCTGAAAACTCCGAGGAATTGCAAATCTCATCTGAAAACGCTCCGGAAAATCAAGAACATGTTGAGGGTGAACCTGATACTGTTGCCGCAAATACCGTTAAAGTGAGCGTGAAAAACGATTTTTATGTTCCCAACCGAATCAAACTTGATATAAATGTATAAACAAAAATGCACACTTATTAAAAAGTGTGCATTTTCTTGTTCTATTCATTATCCCACTTTAACACTGCTTGGTCACCGTCCGCTAAAACATCGTTAAAACTCGCAGGCATATAGAAAAAAGGGGTAGTTTGCCCCTTTTTATTGTTAATCGCTTGACATAATCTGTCATTTTATGCTACAATGGCAAATACGGCACGGATGTGCCCGGGGCAGACTTATACGGTGGCGGTCGTCCTCCTTGTAAAAGGAGGTGATGTCTATTGGAAATATTGGATACTCTTCTGATTATACTGTATGTTGTGTGTGAAAATGCACAGCTACTTAAGTCCATGATAGACTCAATAAAACGAAAATAACCGCCCAGCCAACCAAAGCAAGCGGTTATTTATGACCATTGTCTAAGGGAGGGCGACCGTCACTTGGTCTGCCTCTTTTTTATCATATTACCATACATTCTCTCTTATGTCAAGCACTTTTTATTGTTCCCTTGTTATATCTTACCTCTTAACTATACCATACATCGGAAATTCCGAGCATATACTCCTCCAATTCTCTTGAATTCATAATCGGCATGGTCGAGTTTTCTTCATATATAATTAAACCGCCGCCTTGTGCAAGCTGATAATGCCGCCAATATTCATTAATCCGCTCCCCTGTTGCAATTGAATACTCCCAAAAACCTATCCTTTGAAATCCGGCGGTAAAGGATGTATCATATATATATAATATATCATTTGCGATAAATACCGACCCGTTGTTTACACAATGCGGAACTATATCAAAAGCGGTAAAATGGTTTTCACTGAAGACATACCAGTATAACGGATAACTCGTATTCCCGGGGAACCAATCATCGTCAGTTTCGCCATATGACGAAACAACAAAATATTCACCCAAGGGAAATACATTCGTACCTTGCCGATTGAATATCCCCAGCTCTTTTAGTTTATCTGCATATTCCGTAGGAATATCATAATGTTCCTCTAAATCCCCGCTTAATGATATATATGTAAAGTCAAATTTATCGCAGTCAACGCCATCGTCATTGGAAACCCATGTTATTCCTTGCTCCGAATAATATTCTTCCCATGATGTTTCTTCCGACGGCTCGGTTGCGGGCAATGCGGGTTTAATGGTAGTTACTGTTGTTGTGGCGGTTGTTGCAGTCGCTATTATCGGCTCATCTGTTATTGATAATTCTTCTGAAACATCGAGAACATCAGAATTACCGCAAGCCGTAAACAAAATCGCCGCTGTTATTATCAGAACAATGAGCTTTTTCATAACACCCACCCACTATTATCTATTCCGTATCCCACTTTAACACTGCTTGGTCACCGTCCGCTAAAACATCGTTAAAACTCGCAGGGACGCCGTTGACCGTCATAATATACCCTCCCTCAGGGTTATCCAAATCCAACTCGGAATAATTGAGCAGCTCCAAAAAAGTATGCGGCATTCCGTCGTTATTCTTGGGAAGTGTTAAGGCAACACCGTTGAGGGTTATATTAATCTCGCCTGCCGCTTTTTCTTCCTCCGGTGTAAGCACAACTGTGTCACTTTCAACTGCGGCGACTTCTGCATTTTCAAGGAATTCCGGTTCCTCCCCCTCAATAATATAGGTTTCTATTTTATCAAGGTTCTGAACGGAATAATCCCACGGTTTATCCTCCCCGTTGACCTTGACGCCTAATTCATCCGGCATTGATTGAACACCCGGTAACACAGCGTCTTTTAAGAGGATTCTCGCATTTTCGCCATTTACTGCGGGCGTAAACTCGACCTTGTCCCCCCCGGTAATATTCGCACTCAGTGAAACGGGATTCCCGCCTAATAACAGCCTTGCCGGTTCAAACCCGCCGCCTCGTATGGTCTTACGAACGTCGTTTATGGTATATGTGAGATTATGCCCCGAACGCCCCAATATTTCTGCAGACTTAAACCCTGCCACGGTTAATAATTCAAACACCGTTACCTTGTTGGTGTCGAATATGCGAATGCTTTTATCATTAAGCGTAATTACCGAAAAGTCATACCCTTTATTTATTACCCCGGTAACTGCTATGCCTAAAGGCGTGACGAATTCTGCTCCCATGACAACGCCCTTAGTGTCGATGTGCTTGAGACTCTTATAACTGCCTAACGCCACACGCTCAAGCGGAATACCGAGCTTTTCCGAAACAGCCTCCGACAGCCCTTTAACAAGGCTTCCCCCGCCTATAAGGAACACAGCCGCAGGTGAGCTTCCCGAATTGGCTTCGGTTACGTTAACACAGATTGTCTCGGCAAGAACGTCAACGCTCGGTTCAATTTTCTCGGCGAATTCCTCGGGGGTGATTTTCCGCTCAATCCCGAATATATCCCTGTACACAGTACCTGTACTCGTTTGCCCGGCTTCACCGGAAAAGTCACAGCATTCTTGTTTTATTTTCTCAGCCGTGTCGAAATCCACGAAATAGGTCTTGATTATTTCCTCGGTAATCTCGTCCCCCGCCGTAGTCGCCATTGCATAAGCGACGATACTTCCCTCCTTAGAAATTGCAATATCCGACGTTCCCGCACCAATATCAACAAGGGCGATATTAATCAAGCGTATTTCCTGCGGAATAATGGCGTTCATGGCGGCAATCGGCTCTAACGTCAGGCTCGACACGCTTAAATTGCACATATCCATTACCGAATAAAGCCCCTCGACAACTACATTAGGCAGGAATGTCGCAATCAATTCGATAGTCGCAACCTCGCCCTTATGCCCCTCAAGAGTAATCATTTTATAATCGTCTAATAAGTACCCGATTATCGAATGTCCCACACAATAATACGGCGTATGCGTACCCCTCTCGTTTGCGATTTCCTCTGCCGCTTTTTGAATGGTTTCGATTTCCATTGACTTAATCATGTCAAAGGTAATAGTTTCCGCATTGGAAATATCGTGCTTCATTGAAACACGCTTGGTTCTTAAAGCACGCCCTGCCGCCGCAATAGAAACCCGCTCTAATTTAATTCCGACACGTTCGGCGAGCTGGTCTTTCACTTTGTTGACGATTTTCGCAACCTGTCGAATGTCCTCAATCTGCCCGTCAATCATCGCACGCTTCGGGTGCGGTTCGACTATGTAATCGAGCATTTCAAAAACATCGTCACGCTGCTCACCTAAAATCCCCACAACGGTTCGAGTGCCTATGTCAAGGGCGAAAACGACATCGCCCTGTGGTTTAATGTTTGATTTGTCCATGTTTTTTCTCCGTATATATTACTGTAATAGTTCGCTGTTATCATATAATGTATGTGGACAGAAGTCCTGCCCTGAAGCCCACTCAAGTTCACCGTCGACAGCCGAAACCGCCTTAAACATATTAATATTAGATAGACAGGCATAAAACTTATGACTCAAATTAGGTTTAAAATCATATAACCGCTTTTCAGTGTCATTAAAGGTTAAAACCAACTTATAATCGTCAAGCGGAGCAACATTTGTCAATATAGGATAATCTCGCATTAATCCAACCCCTTTATTTTAAAATAATCATCACTCGTTTGCATAATCTCCCACAAAGCGGTTAATTCATCTTTGTGAATTTCAATCCATGCAACAACAAATTTCGTTTGTTTGGGCGGAAATTTTCCCGCAAGAATGTTGCCATCGAGGTCAAAAACAGCCCTAAACTCGCTGTATTTTGCGTGTAAGTGAGGTATGTGATGTTGTTCTGTATCGTTGAAATACATTCTGATTATTATTCCGTAAAATGATGAAATTATCGGCATGAATTATCCTCCTTCTCTCAATCCAAAAAGTCCCTCAACTTCTTACTCCTGCTTGGGTGACGCAGCTTCCTCAACGCCTTCGCTTCAATCTGGCGAATCCGTTCACGGGTGACATTAAACTCACGCCCGACTTCTTCAAGTGTACGCTGTCTGCCGTCAGTTAATCCGAATCTTAATTTTAATACTTTCTCCTCGCGTTCGGTCAAAGTCCCCAAAACGTCGGAAAGCTGTTCTTTTAATAAAGTATGCGAAGCCGCCTCAGCGGGAGCGGGTGCATCATCATCGGGAATAAAGTCACCCAAGTGCGAATCCTCCTCCTCACCTATTGGTGTTTCCAATGAAACTGGGTCTTGTGCAATTCGGATAATCTCACGAACACGGCTGACCTCCATATTAAGCTCACGGGCAATTTCCTCAGCGGTAGGCTCGTGACCGTTCTTGTGTAATAACTGCGACGACACTTTTTTAACCTTGGTAATAGTTTCAACCATATGAACAGGAATTCTGATAGTCCTTGCTTGGTCGGCTATTGCCCGGGTAATCGCTTGCCTAATCCACCACGTAGCATAGGTTGAAAACTTGAACCCCTTGGTATAATCGAACTTTTCCACAGCCTTAATCAAGCCTAAATTCCCCTCTTGAATTAAATCAAGGAACTGCATACCCCTGCCCACATATTTTTTCGCAACCGAAACGACAAGACGTAGGTTCGCCTCCGACAGCCTCTTACGGGCATACATATCCCCTTGAAGCATACGGGAGGCAAGCTCGATTTCCTCCTCAGCGGTCAGCAAAGGAACCCGCCCGATTTCCTTCAAATAAATTTTGACAGGGTCATCAATGGAAATCCCCTCGGTTGACAAAGCCAAATCAAGGTCATCTTCAGAAGAGAAATCCAATGCCGAATCCAAATCGGTATCAGTGGTATAATCATCGACAATTTCGATATTATGGCTTTCAAAGTCTTCATACAGTTTATCAATCTGCTCGACATTAAATTCCAAATCCTCTAAAACATCGGTGATTTCCTTTGTGGTGAGCTTACCCGTCGCCTTTCCTTGGTCAAGCAAATCTTTAAGTACACCCTTCGCATTTTCAGACAATTTAATCTCCTACTTTCGTTTTTATTTTTTCTTCCCTTAGTTTTTTAGTATATTCCAATGCTTCCTCGTTGGACATTTCCTGTGCCTGCTTTTTATTTTTCGCTTCCTTATATTTCAGCAGAACACTTATGTAATCGCTCAAACGCTCATTGGTAAAAGGAATAAGGGCATTCTCTATTTTAATCTTTTCTATTCTGCCCGTTTCCTGAGCCGAAAATTCGTCCCCGAGCGACGAAATATTGATAGATTGCCGTTTATTCAGTCTTATTATGAGTGTTTCAAACAATTTTCGATTAAATGCGGTAGGAAAATCGTCCGGCGTAAGGCTGCGTAGAATGACCGGCAGCTTATCGGGCGAATGGAAAAGAAACGCAATAATGCCTCTTTCCGCCTTTTCCTCGTTAGGGAACTTGTCCGCATCGGGGTTAATCAAGTCCCGTTTAACTGCCGGACGAAGTAACTCACGGCGTTCCTCATTCTGTCTTGTTCTCCCCTTTGACTTAACGGCGTGGTCAATGGCATCCTTAACCCCCGCAGAGGAAACTCCGGTGTCCCGTGCTAATTCCGAGGCATACACCATTCTTTCAAGCGGAATATCGATTTCCGCAAGGAAAAACACCGCCTTTTTTAAATACTCGGCACGCCCCTCGGGAGTTGTCAAATCAACAGACTTCTTCAGTTTATTAAGCTCAAAGCTGATTGTCGAAACCGATTTTTCTGCTAATGCCGCAAAGCTGTCCGCCCCGAATTTCTTAATATACTCGTCGGGGTCTTTCGCCCCATCCATTTGCAAAACCTCTGCCCTTATTCCGTTGCTGCCGAATATATTAATCGCTTTTACGGTGGCTTTTTCACCTGCCGCATCCGAATCATACGCAAAGACAACCTTGTCGCAATAATTGCGTAACAACCGTGCCTGCTCGGTAGTGACTGCTGTTCCTAAATTCGCCACAGCGTTATCGAACCCCGCTTGATTGAGCATAACAACATCGATGTTCCCCTCGCATAATATTACATAACTTTTCTTGGAATTCTTGGCGAAGTTCAAGGAAAACAGGTTCTCTCTTTTCTTAAACACGGCTGTTTCAGATGAATTCAAATACTTTGGGCCATACTCGTCGTCATCGGATAACTTTCTACCGCTGAACCCGATAAAGTTCCCCATTCGGTCGATAATCGGGAACATCACTCTATCCCGAAACTTATCATAAAACCCTCTCTGGCTTTGCGTAAGCAGTGAAACCTCAATCAACTCAATGTCGTTATATCCTTTAGAGTTCATGTGTTTTTTCAAAGAGTCCCAGTTATTTGGTGCATACCCCAACCCGTATTTCCTTATGGTATTAGGTGTCAACCCCCGATTAATCAGATAATTTAACCCGCCCCGCCCCGCTTCTGACAGCAGAACATCTTTAAAAAAACGTGCCGCCTCTTTGTTCATTTCAAACATTTTCGAGCGTTTGAGAAGCTCCTCGCCACCGCCCTCGTCGGGCATAGCATAACCGGAACGCTCCGCAAGCAGACGAACTGCGGCGATATAATCAAGGTTCTGCGTCAGCCGTGTAAAGGTGATAACATCTCCCCCGCTACCACACCCGAAGCAGTAGAAACTTTGACTGTCGGTGTATATATGACAAGAGGGGGTCTTCTCCGAATGGAACGGGCAAAGGCATACAAAGTCACGCCCCGCCTGCTTCAACTGGGCGTAATTCCCCATAGCGGTAACAATATCGTTCGCCTGTTTTAACCTGTCTAAAAATTCTTCCGGCAGTGCCATAGCGTTATACCGGTTTTCCGCATTCGCCGCAGAACTTCACACCTATAACATCAGCACCGCATTCGGCACAGACAGGCTTGGCTTTCCCGCAGCTTTGGCAGAACTTTGTGGTGTTGACTTTTTTGCAAACGCATTTCCAAGCGTCGTCATTTGCCGAATTTGCCGAAGCGGTATTCCCTGCACCTTTTTTGTTGTTCCCGCTTAAATTTTTCTTGGCATTGTCCACATTTCTCTTAGTTCTGCTCACGTTATTAACCGTGGTGTTGGTGGTGTTCATAAGCTTATTCGCTTTGTTAAGTAAATCTCTCGGCATAATAAATCCCCTCTTTTAAATAATTAATCTACTGCACCTTAAACGGCACACTCATCACAAAAGTGGTATCGTTATATATATAATCCTCGCTGTATAATCGAATTTCATAATTTCCGGCTTGCCTTGGTGCGGTGAATTTATGCTCACTGCTCCTCGCCTTGGGATACTGGTATTCCATATAATCCCCGTGCTTACCGCCCACTTTATAAATTGCGATAAACGCATTATTGTTCGCCATTTCACGTGGCAGGTTTTTCACCGTAACATTCATGGTTGCACCCGTGCCATACACGTCACTGCAAAGCTCAATGGTTATTCCGTCCACTACCACAGACACGATATTCCCGGGTTCGTTAATCTCGGGATAATGAGGCGGTGTATCCGGCGTATCGGGAGGAGGTGGCGGAGGAGGTTGCGGCGTATCGGGTGTAGTCGGTGTAGTTGACGTTTCTTCAGACGAAGAGGACGGTGGTGGCGGAGGAGGATTATCGCCGCTGTCACCACCCGGCTTACAGCAGAAACAAGCGGCTTTATTGTCCCTTAAAGGTTCCGCTAATGTTATACGGTCACCCCGTTCTATGGCAGCTATGTTGTCTTCGTAGGTATCGACAGCAACATAAACATCATTGCGCTGTTTAGTCGTCCAAAAATATATCCAGCCGCCTGCTGCGAGAATTTCCCCGCCGCCTGCATCGGTCAACCGCATATTATCCGAGCCGTCTGTTTTTATTCTGTAAATCCCTTTGTAGTCCCAACGTCTTTCCGTATAATAAACCCAATCGCTTGTTATGGTGAAAGGTCCCGGTCCGGTAAAAACATCGTCATATAATTCGACAACCTTTGTTACATCAAAATTGTTGAAATTCATTTTATATACACCGTCGAGTCCGCTGAAATACAGCATATCCTTATAAACCAACAAATGACCGACTCTTTCGCCGTAATCATCGGGTTCAAGGAGTTTTTCACCGGTCGCCCATTTCTTTTGTTCAAACTCGGCGATGCTTATTCGGTATATACCATCTTTATATCTTTCATAGCTTGCTGTTGCCTGAGTGGAATAATATACATAACCGCCATGCACCGCAAGGGAGGTAATGTCTGAACCGCCGCTCATCTTTTCGGTAACAGAGCCGTCGATGTGCGTGCGGTATATTCCGGTATCTGTTGTAGAATTTGCGTTAAAATAAACCCAGTTTCCGGCAACCGTCAAAACTCCGATACTGCACGCTTTTTCGTTCAATCTTGTTTGTTCGGAACCGTCATGGCGGACTTTATAAACGCCTGCCGTTTCGGGAACGCCCCAGCTTATGAAATAAACCCAGTCCTTAGCCACATAAGTCACATCTGCCCGCACAGAGGTCAACTGGGTTGCTTCCGTACCGTCGGGGAGCATTCTCCATAAACCGCCTTGATAAAGTGTAAAATAAAGCCATGTCGGCTCTCCGGAATAATCGAGTTCCGAGCTGTCGCCTTTACTACTGCCGCCGTTTGCGGAATTTTCCGGCTTTTCTTCATCTCTGTCCCTATCACGGTCTCGGTCTCTGTCCCGGTCACCGCCCCCACCACCTCCGGAGTTACCGCCACCGGTATCACACGCCGTCATCGACAAAACCATGGCAAGCATAACAAACACTGCCAAAATTACGAATATCGGGTTTCTTTTAATGTTCATAACAGTCCTCCAAATAATAATTTATTCCACTTTAAACGGTACACTCATCACAAAAGTTTCATCATTATATATATAATCCTGCCTGTACAATCGAATTTCATAATCCCCAACCTCTCTCGGCACAGTGAACGTATGCTCGCTGCTCCTCGCCTTAGGATACTGATATTCCTGATACTGTGCATGTGCGGCATCTTTGATATAAATTGCAATAAATGCACGGTTGCTCTCCATTTCACGAGGCAGGTTTTTCACTGTAACAGTCATGGTTGCACCTGTGCCGTACACGTCACTGCAAAGCTCGATGGTTATTCCTTCTACTATCACATACACAGGATTTCCGGGTTCGTCATTGTTTCCTCCGGGTCTCAGTGTGTCCGGCGGAGGTGTACCTCCGTCATTGGGCGGAGGTGTACCTCCGTCATTAGGCGGGGTAGAACCTCCGTCATTAGGCGGGGTAGAACCTCCGTCATTAGGTGGGGTAGAACCTGTGTCATTAACAGGCTTATTGTTACCGTTGCAGCAGAAACAAGCGGCAAAATTATATCCGTAGAAATTATTTAAAACCACACGGTCTCCCCGTTCGTATGAATTATAATAATCTTCCCATTCATCATCGAGAAAAACAGAAACATCATTACGCTGTTTTCTAAATTGGGTATAAAACCAAGCACCTGCAGATATAATTTCCGTGTTACCGCTCGTAGAGTAAATTAACCTCATGCTGCCCGAACCGTCTGTTTTTACCTTAAAAAATCCGCCGTCTCTGGTTTGGTCTGAATAAAAAATCCAGCCGTCCGATATAGAAAAATATTCCGGCTCTGCATAAGCGTTTCTGTCTATAGCTACCATTTGGGTTACTTCAAGGCTGTTAAAATCCATTTTATATATACCGTCAAATGAGACATAATAAAGCATGTTTTTGTACACTTTTATTTGCCCTATTTTTCCGCTGTAAATACCGTCATCAGCATCAACAATCATCTCCGGACTCGGACTTGGCAAATTCGCTGCTCTGTTCTTTTCATATTCTGTAAGGTTGATTCGTCCGATTCCCGCTACAGATTGATATGTATAACAGGAATAATATACATAACCTCCATGCACTGCCAGCGACACTACATCTTTCGTGGAACTAATCAGTTGAGAGTCAGAGCCGTCTGTACTAATGCGGAAAATTCCTGAATCGGTAACACTAAAATAAACCCAGTCACCGGCAACCGTCAAAGCTTTATAAGCACACGCATAATTATAAATCCTTGTTTCTTCTGTTCCGTCGTGGCGAATTTTATAAATCCCTGCTGTTTCCGGAACGCCCCCGTTTGCAAAATAAATCCAGTCATCAACCACATGCATTATTTCCGCTTGAACAGTGGACAGCTGCATTAAACCTGTATCATCAGGGCGAACCCTGTGTATATAACCGTGATAACCTTGTATAGAATAAATCCAATCTGCTTCTCCTATATAATCTATTTCGGAGCTGTCATTCCCGCTACCGCTGCCGCTGTTGGAATTGCTTGGCTCATCGTTTCTGTCACGGTCCCTGTCACGGTCACGGTCGCCTCCACCTCCGCCGGAATTACCGCCTCCGCCGCCACACGCCGTCGTCGACAAAACCATAACAAGCATAACAAACACTGCCAAAATTACGAATATCGGGTTTCTTCTGATGTTCATAACAGTCCTCCAATATACTACATTATCCACGCCTTAGGGACACACAATTCGGTACTTGTCAATAATTTCATCTATTTTATCAAGAGAAAGCCCCTTGAATACAATATGCGTGCTGTCATATTCGGAAAACTCGATAACGCTACTTATAAAATCTTCGTACTTACAATTCCCGACAATGCCGTTTCTCGTTTGGGAAAACAAACAAACCTCCCACTCGTCCACCTCAAGCTCCACACCGAAAGGCAGGTACGGCTCTTTGGGTACAATGCTTACCACATCCTCAGTCACTGTGTATACGCCCATGATTTTATTATTGTCTATTCCATAAAAACGAGGTACAGCGTAATAAGCGTCAATGGACTGCTTTTCATGCATATAATCACGGAAATTATCTAAGCTTTTCGCAACGGTAAACTGCTCTATTTCTTCAACGGTCAGATTCAACGGGTTCATAGCACAATAGAGCGTGAGTGCTCCATGTGTATCACTGCACATTTTATTTAATGTTTCAAGATTAAATCCTTTTATATGCACACGTTGTTCCGGAATTATACTGACCGGCAGAATACTGCCGTCTTGTTCAAATTCGTCCGCTTCCCAAAAAGCGATAATTCTTTCAACAACATTATAAAAATCGTCAACATCTTCTTCGCTCGCCGGAAAAGGAAGTCGCAAAAACACTTTGTTCTTCTCTCCCTTTTTCCATTCAACGCCAATCCCCCTGCCGATATGAGCGGGATTAAACAAAATAAAACCGTCCTCGTTTGTTTTGCCCTCGTCTAAACGATGGTAGGCATCACCACTGCCGTAGCTTAAATCCCCACGGATTACTTCAAACGGAAGAGGCTTTTTGAAAAGTTTTTTCTGCTTTATAGTAACGTCTAAGCCCATCTTTTCTCCTCAACACTACATTTTCCACGCCTTAGGAACGCACAATTCCGTAAACCTGTCAATGGCATAATCGTCGGTCATTCCCGAAATATAGTCACACACGCCTCTCTCAACAGAATACTTCCTCGCCAAATCCCGATACAAGCCGGACATTTTTTCGGGGTGCTTAACGTAATAGGAATACAAAAACCTCACGATATGCACTGCTTTTTCCTTCTCGGTATTAATTTTCTCGTTATGATAAACATTCTTAAACATGAACGCCCTTAACTCATCATGTGCCTTTTTTGTTTCCTCGTCGTATTGGATTTTCTCACCACTATTATTAATAAGTGAAATAATCAGCGAGGTTATTCTCGCACTCTTGTCGTTTCCGAGGACTTTTACCGCATTAGCGGGCAGGTCATCGGGATTAAGAACACCCCCCCTTACCGCATCCTCAATATCATGGTTTATGTAGGCGATTTTGTCAGCGAACCGAACGATATTCCCCTCTAAGGTAGCGGCTTCTTTTTTACTGGAATGGTTCAAAAACCCGTCACGCACTTCTTTAGTAAGGTTCAGACCCACACCCTCCCGCTCGATTACCTCTGCCACACGGACGCTCTGTTCATAATGGCGAAACCCGTCAACGTATAACTCGTCTAACACTCTCTCCCCGTCATGCCCGAACGGTGTATGCCCCAAGTCATGCCCTAATGCAATTGCTTCTGTTAAATCTTCATTCAGCCTTAACGCTCGTGCGATTGTCCGTGCAATCTGTGCAACTTCTAAGGTATGTGTCAGCCGTGTTCGATAATGCTCCGACTTCGGGAACAAAAATACCTGTGTTTTGTGTTTCAACCGCCGAAACGAGCTTGAGTGGATTATCCTGTCCCTGTCACGCTGAAAGTCGGTGCGTATATCACAGATAGGCTCAAAAACGTCCCGCCCCTCACAATCCTCACTCTTCCGTGCGAACTGAGATAACAGCAGGTTTTCATTTTCTATTGTAATTTCACGAATTGTCATATAGTATCCTCTTCTATATATAAATACGATTGTTCCGCTTATTTCACCTTTATTTTTAATAAAATTCGGCGTTTTCCACTAAAACGCCGACAAAAACTTATGCAAATAAACGGACGCCATATACTGGCGTCCCTAATTGTTTATTGAGTTAAACCGAACTTCTTGTTGAACTTGGTCACACGTCCGCCGCTATCGACTAACTTCTGCTTCCCTGTGAAGAAAGGGTGGCACTTTGAACAAATTTCAACCTTAATTTCGCTTCTGGTGGAGCGGGTATTAATAACCTCTCCGCAGGCACACTTAATAACAGCCGCCTCATATTTCGGATGAATTCCCTCTTTCATATTCTGTATATCCCCCTTTACGCTTCCATAGCTTCCGCTGCCGCTTCGATTGTTTCGGCAACAGACGCAGTGTCGATTTTTATTTCAGAAATATTTCTCTCAACCTTACCCGAACGCAGGCATCTTGTACACGCATGTACTCTGCAAGGCGTTCCGTCAACGATTGCCCTTACTTTTTGAACATTAGGCTTGAACGTCCTGTTAGTACGTCTGTGTGAGTGTGATAATTTAATTCCGAAAGCGACTCCCTTGCCGCAGATTTGACATTTTGCCACGATTACACCCCCGGTCTAATTAATAGTTAATAATTAATAATTAATAATGAAAAATTAATATTACTTATTTTGCCTGTTTTACAGGCATGCTTGAACATTATAGCAGAATAAATAAAACCTGTCAATAGTTTTTGAGAATATTTTCATTTTTTCTTGATTTTTTGATATAATGGCTGTATAATGGTATAATAACACATTAAATAAAGAGAAGGTACAGTTTATGAAATTTTGCATTAACTGCGGAAACAACATGCAGGACATTGACACATTCTGCCAACAATGCGGAACGCAGAGTCCGCTCACAGCCGCCCAAACACCCGCTCCCGTGGTTGATATATCGCCCATGTCGTTTCCGCCCCCGACTTATCAGCAGCCTAATTATAACATGCCCGCCTATAACGCTTACCAGCCTGACACCACCTACCACCCGAATCCACTAATCAGCTTGGTTAAAAAGTACGGTTCGTCCAACCTGTTCCTGACCGGATTAGTTTTCCTGTCTATTGTTGCGGCAATTCAATTTTTCATGGCTATTGCCTCACACAGTACGTTTATGGCAGGAGTTTATGACGGGTTATCCGAGTTTGACCGTGACACAGCAGCAATAATGCACCAATACATAGAATACTTTGAAGCCGGCGGTATAGCCATAATGATTATATCAATCCTGTTCGCAATCCCAGAGCTTGTCCTCGTTATCGGAATGTGGCTCGCCTGCAAGTGGTGCCGCGACTATGAGGACACCAGCGTTAAAACAATCGGCTTCACCATTGTTAAACGGGTCTACATTTTCAACCTTATTGCCGGTTGTTTAATGTGTGTAGGATTACTTATAGGCGGCATTGCCATGCTTGCTTCATCGTCGGCAGTCCCCGCCGAAACTGCGTTCTTGCTCGTAGGATTAGGTATAATAGCTATCATCGCTTTTATAGTCGCCACACCTCTTGTTGTATTATTCAACCTTTCCGTTGTCAAAGCCGCAGGAGCGATTAAGGAATCGCTCAGCTACAGCCCGCCATTGAAAATGCCTATACTGATGCCTATATTTGTTCTTGTATCAGCGGGGTTCAGCGGATTTGGTGCATTAGGCACATTGTTCACCGACCCTCTCTCCGCACTGTCAACCGGAATAAGCGTAACCGCTTCGATAATTCTCGCCGTAGCATACTTAAAATTCAGGAGCGAATATGCAACTGTCAGGCGTTCGGTTTAAAGCTGCTTTTCAGCCCCACAATGCTGTTAAACACACCTAAACTCTTACTGTCGGGGCAATAATAACCGTTTCTTACGAATTGGAATCTCTCATCGGTTTTCGCCGTTTCGAGGGATTTCTCTAATTTAACTCTGTCATATCTCTTAACAGAATCCTTATTTAAGAAATCCTTGTAATCGTCGCCGACAACTTCCTCTGCCGTAAACAATCGGTCATACTGCATAATTATGCTGTCAATGCAGTTATTTACAGAAAGCCAATGAATAGTCCCCTTGACTTTTCTTTCTTTACTGGTGTGGAAATCGGCAGTACAGCGTAATTCGACTACTTTGCCGCTCTCGTCTTTTATAACCTCGTCGCACTTGATTATAAACGCTCCCATCAACCGAACTTCACTGTCCGGTTTTAACCTGTGGAACTTCGGCGGCGGATTATCCGAAAAGTCTGACTGTTCGATATATACCTGCTTTGTGAAAGGCAGAATACGTGTTCCCATTTCGGGGTTCTGCGGATGATTGGATATTTCACAAGGAATTTCATTTTTATCGTCGGGGAAATTCGTAATAGTTACAAGCAATGGTTCGATTACTGCGATTTTCCGCAATGCAATCTCGTTTAATTCCTCCCGCATACAATGCTCAAGCATTTCAATGCTCACAACGCTCATCGCTTTTGAATAGCCTGCACGGTCAAGAAAATCGTTAATTGCAGACGGTGTATACCCTCTTCTCCTCAATCCGCATAATGTGGGCATACGGGGGTCGTCCCATCCGTCAACGTATCCTCCCTCGACTAATTCCCTTAGATACCGCTTACTCATAACGGTATAGGTCACGTTTAAACGTGCAAATTCGTATTGATTAGGCAGGCACTGCCTTTTTTGCCAGCTATCGCCGGTTTCAATAAATATATTCTCTACCACCCAATCATATAACGGGCGGTGGTTCTCAAACTCAATGGAACAGCAGGAATGGGTAATCCCCTCAAGTGCATCCTGAATAGGGTGAGCGTAGTCATACAGCGGATATATGCACCATTTACCCCCCTGACGGTGATGCTCGGTATGCAAAATCCGATAAATCGCAGGGTCACGCAGGTTCATATTCGGGGAAGCCATGTCAATTTTCGCACGGAGCGTACAAGCCCCGTTAGGGAACTCACCGTTCTTCATTTTCCCGAACAATTCCAAATTTTCAGAAACACTGCGGTTTCGATAGGGGCTTTCCCGTCCCGCTTCAGTAAGTGTACCTCTGTATTCCCGCATTTCATCATTGTTTAAATCGCAGACGTAGGCTTTACCGTCATTAATCAGCTTAACGGCGAACTCATAACACTTATCGAAATAATCCGACCCGAAGAACACACCTCCGCTGGGCTCTTCCCCAATAAGCCACTTAATGTCCTCGTGAATGGAGCGGACATACTCGTCGTCCTCCCGTTCCGGATTAGTATCGTCATACCGCAGGTTGAACACCCCACCGTATTTCTTCGCCGCCTCGGAATTTATCCGAATTGCCTTAGCACTCCCGATATGGAGATAACCGTTAGGCTCAGGCGGGAAGCGGGTATGGACTTTCGTAACCACACCGTCAGCGAGGTCTTTCTCAATAATATCGTGAATAAAGTTAGCGTTATTTTCCATGATTTTTTTCCTTTATATGTTATTTTCATAGTCTTGTTTGCAATGGAAAACCCGTGCGATTATAACAATCCTTCTTTCTTCGTCAATTGTATAAAACACGACATAATTATGTACAATAAGTTTTCTGTATTCGTGTTCTTTCGATATTTCAGATTGAAAAACGGGGCAAGAGAACGGTTGTTCTCTAACCCGTTTAAATCCTTTTCTAAACAAAACCATTATACGTTTTGCGGCAGCCGGATTATCATATTCACTTATAATATAGTTTTCAATGCTTTTCAAACTTGATTTTGCTTCTTCCATAATTTTCAGCTTATACATCTTTTATCCCTTTTATCAAAGCTACTCATTATATTTCTTTCCATCTCGTCTAAAACATCATCAATATCATATAACAGTGGGTTTTTCTTCAATTCTGCATCTGCTTCCCTTAACCCTTTTTCAATATATTCCTCATAGCTTAACTTCTTATCACCCATAATAAATCACCTCCATGATTATATTCTATCATAATACTAAAAAAATATCAAGTATTATTTCACCACCATAATCCTTTCTATTGCCGAATCCTCGGTTCCTGTCATTGAACATCCTTTTTCCTTAGCATAAAGTATATACTCCACCGCTTGACTTGTTATCAGCTCTCCCGGAGCCAATATAGGAATCCCCGGCGGATAACACATCACAAACTCCCCGCTCACTCTTCCCTCGGCTTCTTTGATTAAAAGCGAGGTTTTCTCGGAATAAAACGCTTCCTGCGGTGACATTTCGACAACAGGGTTAATATACTCATAGCTCAGCATATCCACCCTTGAACGCTTGAACCGCCTGCGAATATCGGTCAACGCCCCCACTAACTGTTCCAAATCCCGTTCACGGTCACCCACAGAAATGTAGGCTAAGATATTCCCGATGTCGCCGAACTCCGCTTGAATGTCATAATCGTCTCTTAACAAATCATATACCTCAATCCCCGCCAACCCAATATCAAGGGTAAACACCGACAGCTTTGTCGGGTCAAAATCATATACCTCATCACCGTTGATTAATTCCCGTGAATAAGCGTAATAATCCCCTATTTTATTAATTTCCTCCCGTGCATATTCAGCAAGTCCTGTCACTTTTCCAAATATTTCTCTCCCGTGTAAAGCAAGGTTTTTGCGTGATATATCAAGACTTGACAAGAATAAATATGACCCCGATGTAGTTTGAGTTAAGTTTATTATTTGTCTTACATGGTTTGCGTTTACTTTCTCCCCGCATAACAGAAAAGAACTCTGCGTAAGCGACCCTCCCGACTTATGCATACTCACTGCCGCCATATCTGCCCCCGCCTTAATCCCGTTAATTGGGAGGTTTTCACCAAAGTAAAAATGCGTTCCGTGGGCTTCGTCTGCCAAAACAAGCATACCGTGTTTATGGGCAAGCTCGGCGATTGATTTAATGTCCGAGCATATCCCGTAATAAGTCGGGTTATTCACAAGAACCGCCTTAGCGTCGGGGTTATCGGTAATGGCTTTTTTAACATCAACCAGCTTCATTCCGAGGGAAATCCCCAGCTTTTTATCAACTCCCGGATTAACATACACCGGCACGCACCCGATTAACACCATGGCGTTGATTACACTTCGGTGAACATTCCGAGGCAGAATAATCTTATCACCTTTTTTACAAGCGGAGAACACCATCGCTTGAACTGCAGAGGTTGTCCCCCCCACCATAAAAAAGGCATGGCTTGCCCCGAACGCATCTGCGGCAAGTGCCTCTGCCTCAGCGATTACCGAAACGGGACTGCATAGGTTATCGAGAGGCTTCATGGAATTAACATCAAGGTTCATACAAGCCTGCCCCAAAAACTTGGTTAGCTCTGCATTGCCTCGCCCACGCTTATGCCCCGGAACGTCAAAAGGCACAATACGGTGCTTTTGGAACTGCTCCAGGGCGGTTTTTATAGGAGTGAGATTTTGATTAAGTTTCATGGGGTTTATTATAATAGAAATGTTTGGGATTGTCAAGTGGGAGAGTTTTTAATGCTTTGTTTTCTAACCAACTCTTCTGCTCCTTCCGTTGCGAATCTTCTTTTTTGTAAAATTACAGCACTTGCAGACATAATTCGTTGTATGCTTGTCATATGAGTGTTTTACATCGGCGTAATGCCTTTGGACAACTTTTCCGGTATATTCACTTCTGGTGTCACCTACTTCTGCACGCCGCATTTCATAACGGGTTTCGCTATCGGTAGAGCTTTTGACCAAGTAAAACATTTTTTTGCATTTCGGACAGCGAAAATACCATGCCCTCAACATAAACAATCCAAATAAATCAAGCAACATAAGAAAACCCGTTACAACAATTAACAAAATATATACTATATTAGTCTCTAAGTTGCTTGCATAAACGACAGATTGGTAGATTACAACACTTTGTATCACAAAAATAAGCAGTAACAAAATTGCGAGAAACTTTCTTATGCCTGAACACCACCCTAATACCAAACGACACAGAATTAGAGTAAAAGCGAATAATCCAAAACCAAAAACGACTCCTGTGGGTATTCCGTCTCTTAATATAGCTGAGATAGCGGCAATGACTATAATAGCCGCAATAAAAATATCAAATAAACCAATTTTTTTCATGATGAAATTCTCCTTTAAATTATTAATTTTTTACCACATACTTACGTGGGTTTCTTATGCGAATATTCGGCAATAATTCGGTAATGCTGCTGCGAATGCTTGAATTTGTTCAGTTTTGTTATCGAGCGAATTATATTGAACAGACAAATACTCTAAATTAATCAACCCGTGTAACGGGGAAATATCGGTGATTTGGTTTCTATCCAAATTCAATGTAGTCATATTTGTCATTCCACTTAACGCGGAAATATCAGTGATTTGGTTGTAACTCAAAGACAAATGCCGCAAATTTGTCAGCCCGCTCAACGGGGAAATATCGGTGATTTGGTTGCCGAACAAATGCAAAAACATGACATTCTGCGGTATTGTGCCGTCTGCTACATATTGAGCAAGTATTTCATCTGTTATACCTTGACTGTTTAAATTTATCGAAATATATTCAATCGGTTCGGTAGGAGTTGTTTCGGGCGGCGAGGGTTCGGGTATTTCTTCGCCGGGTATTCTTGAGAGAATATTAAAGTTTCCATTTTCGTTTTTTATTATCGTGAGTATACCAAAATCAGATTCAAAAGGCTCCGCCCTTATAGGATGAACTACATCTTTTAAAGTAACATAATATTTATTTTCTATTCTATAAACTTCTTCAACTGATAAAGAATATCCTCCCACTAATGTACCTTGAAAGTAATGAATTTCAATTTTATCTCTCTCGCTATCGTAAAATTCTTGATACTTAAAATCTTCAATTGAAAGCATTGGATTTATATGTGTGCATATATAATCTTCAAACACTTGCGGTGTGAAAGAGTACAAATTAGAGTGTTCTGCTTTTTGAATTTCAAACTTATTATCACGATACAATGAATGTAAATCCAATCTGTCAAAATAATTGGTTAAATTTATTTTGGTAATATCATCAAAATATGGCAGAGAGAGTATAGCTGGAGTGTTATTTCTGATATAGTTTTCAATTTCATCTATCTCTTCCTCTGTCAATTCTTCATTGTTTGGCTCGGCGGTTGACAGCGGAGTTGTTGTGTCTGTAGGTGTTGTAGTTGTAACATCGGGCGTGTCGGTCGTTGCGGGTTTTTCGGTTGTTACTCTCGGTCTGTCTTCATTATCTGCCATAACAGGCTTGTTATTGTTATATGAATTAACAATTATAATGACAGCCAACACGGCTAAAGCCGCAATTATTATCGCCCCTAATGAAATGAGGATTTTTGTTTTCAGAGTTGCCGCCGCAAGTTTTTTTACTATTGCCGGCACAGCCTTTTTCTTGACATATCTCCCTGCTTCAGTCATTGCTTTTTTTGTTGCCTTTTCTGCCGCTTTTTCTAAAAAATCTTCTGCTTGTTCCTTTATAAATTCCTGTATTGGTGATTCTGTTTCCCTAACGGCGGGATTTGTGTCATCTATATCCGGTATATATTCTGTTACTGTGCCTGTGTCCGAGGGTGCTTCAGTAACTGTGTCTGTAGGTACTTCTGTAACTGTGGCGGCTTCTGCGTTTACGTTGCCGAGTATACTTTCAGCAAGCCCCTGCGGCATTTCAAAATTGCGTAACGCCTTGAAGAGTATCGGTGTAATCATTAACGGAGCAACACCATACAGCTTAATACCCTCTCTCTTTTCGAGGGTTTCTATTGCCTTGCGGATTTTCTCACGTGCTAATGCAAGCCTATTCTTGACAGTGCTTTCGTTTGTTTCAAGATTTTCAGCAATCTGTGCTATTGTCAAGTGTTCATAATAATAATAGTACACACATAACCTTTGCGGCAAGGGTAAGCCGTCAATAATATCGGTGATGATTTTCACTGTTTCGGCATTGTCGAGGGATTTCTCGGGAACTAACAAAGGGTCACTTTCCTCGAAGAACTCCGACTGTGCTATTTCTTCATCGTCAATATTGAGTGTGATTTTTCTTTTTCTCAAAAAGTCGGTGCATTTGTTAGAGGTCATACGATTGAGCCATGTCGGGAATGTTTCGGGATTTTTCAAATCCGCTACTTTCTGAAACATATGTATAAAGACCTCTTGCGTAATATCTTCTGCGTCCTCTTTGTTTGCTAAGATTTTAAGGGCGAGGAAGTAAACGGGCTTTGCATACTCACGATAGAGTGTTTCGAGAGCGGCATTATCGCCTGTTTGTGCCGCCATAACTGTAGCGGTTAGTTTAATCTTATCCATTTTATTTCTCCTTTGAATTTTTCGGGTTCACAATATAGACGTAATAGCAGGGTGTGAGGTCTAATATTTTTAGAAAAAATTCAAATTTGTGCAAATTCTACAAAATTCGCACAAAAAACTGTTGTTTTATTATAATAGAAACGCCCGGGGTTGTCAAGTGAGTTTTTATTACAACCTTGACATAATACATGCCCTTGCTATATAATATAACGCAATAGCATCAGACAAGGAGAAAGACACAATGAAACTTACCAAAACAGCAACAAAAATCACAACAGGACTGCTCATCTTCGCATTAACCCTCGCATTAACAGCTTGTAGTAGCAAACCTAAAGACACACCTGTAAGAGTAGGTAAAGGAATATCAAGTGTTAGTTTAAGCCATGTACCTGAAACAATAGAAGAAATAATAGAGGGAACGGATTTAATCATTGATGTTACTGTGACAGAATGGTTAGATGAAAATCTCGATGTTCGATACACACTTTTTTCCGCAACGGTGAATAATGTTATAAAAGGCGATTTATCTGCGGGAGATGAAATAACTTTCAGGCAACGAGGAACAAGCCAAAGCACTATGTATGAGTTTCCTCTGTATAAAATCGGCGATAGAATACTATTGTTTTTATGCCTCCCTTCTCAACATGATATTGATAATTTATTAAAACCTCGTGGTCATGAGGAGAGTTATGTTATGCAGTGCGTGTATATGTTCGCTTATGATATTTGGGAGCATGACAATGAATTGTATGTCCTTGACAGGCTGGGGTATGCTAACAGATATTTTAACCCCGGCGAATCAAAAAGAATTGAAAACATAGATAGTGATTTGACAGAAATTGTTATTAGAGAATTTTTAAATTCTGATTCTATCATAAAAGAAATGGTAGAAAAGCCAAACAGTAATATGTATCTATATTCGTTTAAATATAACGATATGGTTAAAAAAATTATAGAGATTGACAATGAAAATCAAAACGGGGATTATCTAAACAAAAATCAAGGAAAGAGGAGGTTATAAAGCATGATTTATAACGGATACGATTTGGTGGTTAGTGCTGCCGAAAAGAAAGTCGGTTTTTTTAAAAGCGACAAAATCGCGTATTTCGTGTCGTCGATGTTAGCGGGAATATATGTGGGCTTATGCGTTATTGCAACTTTAATAATGGCAGGAATGTTACAGGATTTCGTAGGGATAAAAATCCTTCAAGGGGCGAGCTTTGCGGCGGCACTCAGCCTTGTTGTGTTTGCGGGGGCGGAGCTGTTCACAGGGAACGTGTTCGTCATGACAGCGGGAATCGCACGTAAAAAAGTCCGCTTGAGGGACGGTATCGGGCTTTGTACACTCTGCTACATAGGAAACTTTGTGGGCTCTGCACTAATCGCACTGCTCTTTAGGGGAACAGGGTATTTGAGGGCAGAAATGCTGTCAGCAACAGTAAATTCAATCGTCTCAAAAACCTCACCCGACTTTATAGAATTGTTAATCAGGGGAGTTTTCTGTAATCTTTTAGTATGTGCCGCAGTATGGTCAGTTTACCGTATGAAAAGCGAAAGCGGCAAGCTCATCTTAATCTTTTGGGCGATATACCTGTTTGTGATATGCGGGTTTGAACACTCGATTGCTAATATGACACTGTTCACTCTCGGAACGCTCAAAATCGACAGCGGCGGTATCTTATTAACAGCAATGCTGAAAAACCTCGGTGCAGTGACTTTGGGGAACATAATCGGGGGAGTGATACTGTCATTGGCTTATTGGAGCATAAGCAGAAAAATGCCGCTCGAGGAAATACCGAAATAATTAAACAACGGTTCGTCACACAAACGAACCGTTGATTTTTATTAAGCTATCTTAGTTCTTATTCGGCAAATAAGGCACAATCGCCGATGCAAGCACACTCACAGGCATGGTCTGCAACCAGATATGCCCCGGTCCGGTAACACGTGTGTTGAACACACTTTCACCGCCGAACAGCACGTTTGCGACACCTTTAACCTCCTCCAAATCCATGGTACAGGTTGCATCCATTGCCGCTAATGCTCCGGTGCTTAAAACCATTGATTCACCTGCCGCCAAGTCATACTCCACGACAAAGCCGAACATTTCGATAAACGCCATACCCTCGCCGACTAACTGCTGCATAATGAAGCCCTCGCCGCCGAACAGCCCTACACCCAACTTCTTTTGGAAGAACGTCTTAAGCTCAACACCGGGTTCAGAGGCTAAGTAAGAGGATTTCTGTGCAACGATAGTCTTGTTTGCCGATATTTGAATAGGCAGAATCTGCCCGGGTGCGTCAACATGGAACGCAATTTTACCCTGCCCGCCTTTCGCTGTATAGGTATTCTGGAACAGCGATTCCTTGGTAAGCATTTTAGTGAACATTTTCCCAACGCCGCCGGTGGAAGTCTTCATCTCCATATTGGGCGACATCCACATCATCGCACCTGCTTGGCACATCATTGATTCCCCATCCTCAAGGTCGCATATAACAACCGGAAACGGCTCGCCCACTACTTGATACTTCATAATAAATTCCTCCGTTTATTTAATAAATATTGCTTCCCGAAAATATCTCAATCATCTCTCGCCTTAGGTTGTTGGTAATATCCAACCGTGTCTGCGGCGGAAGCTCATAAACATCTGCATTAAACAAATAATTCTGCAATTCTATATTCTTAATCAGCATTTTCGTATGGAAAATGTTCGATTGATACACGTTTACGTCAATCGCATCATACTTGCTTAGTGTCGCTTTATCAATATAATTCTGGATAGAGGTAATCTCATGGTCGATGAATATCTTCTCGCCCGACACCTCACGAGTAAACCCTCGAACCCGATAATCCATGGTTATAATATCCGAATCAAAGCTGCCAATGAGATAATCCAACGTGGAAAGCGGCGTAATCTCCCCGCAGGTAGCTACATCAATATCAACACGAAACGTCGCCAAAAACGTCTCCGGGTGATACTCGGGATAGGTATGCACCGACACATGACTTTTGTCCAAATGCTCAACAACGGTGCTTCCCAGCATATTTTTAATCATGCTCTCCTCGGCAATCAGCAGAGTAACACTTGCCCCCTGAGGCTCATAGTCCTGCCGTGATATATTCAAAACGTGTGCCCCAATCATTTCTGTCAGTGTGGTTAATATATTCGTCAGCCTCTCCGAGTTATACTGTTCGTTGATATATGCGATATAATCCCTTTGCTCCCGCTCAGTTTTAGCGTAACAAACGTCATAAATATTAAAGCTCAGCGACTTCGTCAGATTGTTAAACCCGTATAAAGAGAGTTTAGCTTCAGCCATATAAATATACCCCCAAATTATAGTACAAAGCAAATTATACAATAATTCGAGGGTAAATGCAAGGGGTTTATAAAAATTTAATCTATTCTGCTAATAATATCATTCCACATCGTTTTATGTTGAAATTTTATTGATTTATCCGATTTAATATTTTCAACATAAAAATCAATAAATTCCGCCGCATCATTAAGCAATCTCAGATAATATTTCAAAGTGTCATAAACACCGTTCACTATAACTTGACAGCCGTGTATATGTGCAATCCGTTGTATTTCTGCATTTATTCTCTCAAAATCAGCTTTTTCCATGTCGGCTGTGGTAAGCAGATAATATCTGTCAGTCTTATATGCTTTGAATTTTTCATATGCTGATGTTACATGCGATTTCGTAATAATAATTTCATGTTTAATTTCAACACCCTCAAACGCTTTATCGTCGGCGTTATTTACATCAACGTCGCCTATTCGTCCGGATTGAGTGTCGGATGAATTGTGGCTCTCTAACGGGCAAAGAGTTTTATCGGCATAACGACTCACCTGTGACATCATGCATTGATAAGCAGAATAGACAGCTAATGTCGGTAATCTCGAAGCCCCTGCACAATCATACTTAGCGGTAAAATGCTTTTCCAACAATGCAACAATTGAAGAAATCGAAAGGCTGTGCGGTTTAGCTAATTCAATTTTCATGCTATCACGTTGTTTAATCAGCGTTATGAACATAAAAAGTAAAACATCATAGGCTTTAACACCTTTTGTCTGCACTTTATCAATTATATTCAGAAACGATGTTTTGGCTTTTTGGGGAGTTATTTTTCCGGGATAACTAAAATCATATGGGTGTGGGTGTTCAAGCGAACGGGTAAGCCAACCGGATTCAGCCATTGACGGAAACGAAACAGTTTTCATAAAAGGGGTGATATAGTTTTGGTCTATGCTGCGTCCTGCAAATCCGTTCTCCATTCCGGCTTGATGAAAACGTATATCCTGTGCAGACATAACAGTTTTATGTGTAAGTAAAGTTGTAAGAACCGTTACCATACCTTTGTTGCTTTCTGAACGAGACACTATATATTCAATTTCAGACTTGACAGCACTTTCGAGTACATCAAATGAAAAATCATCTGCAAAAGCTTTCTCTAAGGCAGTATCATAAATTTGTTGCAACAGTTCGGAATGCGTCACGTCTATACACCACCTTAATATCTTTTGAGAAAAACTGTGTTTCAATTGCTTCTGCAACCGCTGTAATCATTGGCACGCATACAGAATTCCCGATTTGCTTATACTGTTCGCTTAAAGTCGCAACACGAATAAAATTTTCGGGAAAACCCATGATTCTGTAACATTCATCAATGGTTAGTTTTCGCACCCTGTTATCGGTTGTTAATATCCAAAAACGTCCGGAAGATTCCTGTGAGGGAAGCGTGGGGTGTGTCCCCATAACAGAATAAATGCGATTAGGTTGCTTATGAACTCTTGACAAGTGTTCTGTCCCCGGGCGAACCCCCGCTTTACGAATAGTTTTATTGCGATACCCTGCAAAGCATAACCCCGATTGTTTTTGGATTTTCGGGTTTTCTATAAGCGTATATTCACATTCTGTTAAAAACTCAAACTCCCCTTTGCTATCAAGAAAATCTATCAAGGTTTTTCTTTCGGCGATTTTTATTCTATTAAAATCAAACCTATGGCTCTTCGACGCTATAATAACTATACGTTCACGGTTTTGAGGAACGCCAAAATCAAGGGCGTTAAGTAATTTCCATTCGACATTATATCCGAGTACACTGAGCTTCTCAAGCATTATACTAAGTGTTCGCCCTTTGTCATGATGAACTAAATGCTTAACATTCTCCAATAAAACGACTTGGGGTTGCTTTGCTTTAATAAAACGGCAAATTTCAAAAAATAACGTACCCCTGTCGTCATCAAAACCTTTTTGTTTCCCCGAAATGCTGAATGGTTGACAAGGAAACCCTGCACACAATATATCAAAATCCGGTATATCGCTTTCGCTTATTTTTTTTATGTCATCTTGCGGCATTTCATTGAAATTATTAAAATATGTTTTCCTGCATTCTGCATTTATATCACAGGAAAACACACATTCAAAACCTGCTTTCTCAATGCCGAGCCGAATACCGCCTATCCCGCAAAATAAATCTATGAATTTAATCGACTTCATCTAAGCCCCCTATATATAGCTATATATTCATATTCTACCACAATCCCTATAAAAAAGTCAACCCCCTCAATAATCCTTCAAAGCTATCCCATTCCTCCCTAACGGCACCTCATGGTCTAACCCCACGAACTTCCCGTCCTTCTGCCAAAGGACTTCCTTCACAAAAGCATACTTTACCTCGTCCCACGTAACCCAGTCCCCCGTGACCATTCCTCCCGTATCGCCGGAATTCTGGTTATAGCACCAAAACGTATGGTGCAGCTTATAATTCTTGATTAAGGTCCGCATATGCGTCATCCACGTCAAATTCGGCTCAGACATAAACCCGCCCCATTCCCCGATTAAAAGCGGAGCAATGCTATCCTCATAAATGAAAAACCAGTTATCCCGCCAGCAATCCGCCATAAGCGTGTTATAGTTATACCCCGCATAAAACCAAGGCTGTAAGTGAACCGTTGGTCCGTAATCATGCGGCGAATAGACTAATTTATTCTGGAACCTCCCTAATTCAATGGGGAAGTCCTTAACCCCCCGCAAATTCCCACCCCACCAGTTGTAGAAATAATCTGCTTCATTCTTCGAAGAATAATTCCCGTTAGTGGTGATGTTTCTCGGATAAATCTCAATCCCCTCAACTAAAACAAGGACATTCGGATTTTGGTTAAGTACTTTCAAAGCCGCAGTCTGGGCGACGTGCTTCCAGTTATTCGGGTCAGTGGTAGAGTTGTTCCAGATTGCCCGAGGAGTTTCATTCGGTTTACCGTGCGGCTCATTTTTTAAATCATAGGCAAGTATAGTATCGTTGTTTCGATAACGATACGCCATCCATTCCAATGACGAATAGAAATCATCCACAGAAATTTTTGAGGTGAACCACATATTGGTCATATGCCCCATAGGGTCGCTCTCGGCACTGTGAATGTCAATCATCACTTTCAAACCCACAGAAGCACAAACATCTAATGCATATTCAAAAATTTCAAGGGAGTTCTTTCCGTTCAGATTGGGATTAAGTGCCTGATTATAATTAGCAGGCGGGTACGAACCGTTCTGCCAGTTTTTAATTAATTCCACCGAAAAAGGCACTCTGAGCATATTAAATCCCCTGTCAGCGATTGACTGGAGGGACTGCTCAAGATTACTCTGCCACAGCCCGTCGAAAGTGTTCGTACCGGTGTTATACCCGAACCAGTTTATACCGGTTATCCAGACTTCCTTACCGTCCTTGTCAACGATTTTGTTCCCTTTTGCAAACAACCAATCGTCTCCCTGCTTCCCGACGACATTCGAGGGGGTATATGCACCGGGAGGTGTCCCCGCCGGAATATTTCCTGATGTGTTTCCGCTTGTGTTTGAGGAATTCGAGCTTGTTCCCGTTCCTGTACCGCCGCCGAGGTTAAGCACACCGGAGCTTTTTAGTTGAAACCCAATTTCGGTGCTTCCCCCTGCCGGAATATCCCCGTTATACGATTCATTTTTAATAGTCAGCTTATTCCCGCTGATGGAATACACACCGTTCCACGACCCGATAATTTCCGTCCCCGCAGGAACATCAACGGTTACGCTCCAGCTCGTCGCCCCGGAATTCCCGGTATTGCTTACAACCCCCGCATACTGTGTAACGGTTTTACCACCGTCCTCCCATGTATTCCCTGAGGTGAAACTTACAGATATATTTGCACTTCCCGTAGAAACATTCGCAGGCGGTGATGTTGTGTTTACAGGAGGTGATGTTGTGTCTGACGGCGTGGTTGATGTATCCGTCTGTACAGACGAACTATGTTCGCCCGATTGGGTATCCGACGATGTACCGCTTGTTGTATTATCGGGTTCACCCGTTTGAATATTCGCAGATGTACCGCCTGATATATCAGTCTGTAGGGGTGAACTGTGTTCTCCCGTTTCGTCAGTTACAGATGTTGTTGCGGAATTCCCTATTACCGGAATATCATCAAAAGGCTCATCAGAATCATTAAAAATATGATAAAGCATAACCCCCTCTGTAATAAGTAAAACAAAAATGACAACGCTTAAAATTACAGCAAGCGTCTTATGGTTTTTAAACAGCCCCTTCACCTTTTCAATCATGCTTTTCTCCTAATCAACCTAATGTCCTTGCCATAGAACTTCAGTACCTTCATAGATATTAACCGTGAAACTATCCTTTCCCCGTATCGGGTTTTCAGCTCCTCTGTAGTAAGATTGGTGCTTATGATGAGCGGTAGCCCCGAATTCATGCGGGAGTTAAGAATGTTATAAAGCACACTCACATAAAACGGGCTGTTGAACTCTGCACCTACATCATCTAAAACAAGCAAATCCGCCGCAATAAGTGTATCCGCTGTATTATTGTCAAACTCCGCCCTCCCGAAATGTTCACTTTCTATTTTGCGGAACAAATCCGGAGCAGAGCCGTAGATTGCACTGAACCCGTTAGCCAATACCCTTCCCGCAATCGCTAATGACAAATGCGTTTTTCCCAATCCGGTTTCCCCGCATAACAAAATCCCTGTATTCGGCAGGAAGAAATCCTCGGCATAATTCTTACAAAACTCGAAATTTTTCTGCATAATGCTGCGAATATTCCGCCCGTTTACCTCCTCATCGGGGTATAACTCAATTACAAAGCTATCGAACCCGGTTAATGTAAGCGGCGATTTTGAATTAATCCCGTCTGCCGCAAGCCGCTTAACCATGCTTTTATAACATTCACACCTACCGTTTGAATCTATACCGGTATCACTGCATTTTAAACAGGAATAAACCGGCTCAAGATAATTACGGGGATACCCCCCCATAACCAACATTTCCTCCGTTTTAGCAATCACGGCATAATTCTCCGCCTCCAATGCCTCGATTTTCTTACGGACATCGCCGCCGCTTAACACTGCTTCGGCGATTTTCATTCCTGTAGCCGACAGCACCGCCCGCAATCGGGCATATTCGGGGAAACGACCGATAACCTCCTCCAGCCGCCTGTCCGTTTCTTTTAAATTCGCCAATCTGCGTTGCTTAAGCTCTTCCTCTGCCTCAGCGTAATACTTTGCGTTAAAGCCCATTTCTAATCCTCATATTCGTCCATAATTTGTTTTTCCCACTCGTCCAAATCGAACGACGCTTTCTTGGAAGACTGTTTTTCCTTTTTCTGCTTTTCATTAACCTTGGAAATATCACGCACAGTCTTAACACCGTTGACATGCCAATTGCTTAAAACCTTGTCCATATAATTATATTCCAATTTCCCTGTTTTTTCAAGAGAAATCTGATATGCTTCATAAATTATTTCTACACTAAAACTAAAATCGTGCAACCATTTTCTAATAACATCTCTGTATTTATCGGGAATATCGGCAATTCTGAGTGTCCTCTTCAGCTCCCCCTCGACACCTTGATATTGTTTTGACACTTCTATTTCCGTTTCTGCCCCGGCACAGGTATTAATATCCCGTTCAACCCAGCTCTTCGCCACCTTTTTCATATAAGCGGGGGAGGTTTTCCCAATATCAAAGCAATGCATTACCAAAAGAACAGCCACTTCGGGTTTCATACCGGCGTCCTCGACAATCACAGCAAGGGCTTTCATTTCGTTATGCTTTAGCGGTCTTCCGTATAACTCCTCACAACGCTTGAACAGATACTCCACATCGCTGTTACTTTTAACAGTATCAGCGATTTCCTTAGGCGAAAACTCGGTGTCCCGCTCAAGAACCGCCTGCTTAACTTTTAATGTTGTTTTTTCGGTTAATAACTGTCCACTATCCACTGTACACTGTCCACTGTACAACAGTCCTCGCTGTTTCCAGAACTCCATAACAGCGGGAACATTTTCGATTTTCACACCGGTTGCCCGTGCAATCTCTCCGTCAGAAAGGGAAACCCCGCCATGCCTGAGGCAATACATAAGAACCTTAAGGTTATCCCCACTTGCTAATTTTATGTATTCATCGACCACCGAATTCGGAACGGCAAAAACACCGTCAAACGCCCCGAGACTGATTTTAAACTCCATAAAAAAATCTCCGTCATACGTAAATTCAAACCCTTGCGGCAATTTTTTAAGGTGCCGCAAGGGTTAAGATATTCAATTTTTAATACTTAGTACATTGGTCTGTACTTCCTTTGTATATAATAAACGCATAACTGCGAATATAAAGCACGTGCCGGAACGCTTCAAAAGAAAACCTCAATCATAACATTGACATTCCTGTCCCCCACCGATTCTGTCACCCAATTTCCGACCTTTCCGACCCTCGTGCTGTTTCTGCATAAAGATAACGCCTTTTCGTAAATCTCCCTTGTTAAGCCTTCATATCGGTGAAAGCACCGTTCTTAAAATCCGTCCGTCACTCTTTCTTTACAAAGCTCCGGCACACAATTTTCATCTCACTTAACTCGGGAAAGCATCTTGATTTACAACGAGCCGCAACCCTGATGCAGCTTTTAAGAATTCTCCATCCATTGGACTCGCCTCCTTTTCGGTATAAATTTACGCTCGCGAAATATCGGTTCGCCTCACGTATGTACGACCTTCCTCCGCAACCTACCATGTTTGATAACGTAATACCTTACGCATTGAAAAAAGTTCGGTTGCCTTGAAAAATCCACCCTCAAGCTCCGCCGCAGCCCATTAACTCCGCCGCCGTTTTGCCTGTAAACATATATTACCATAAACTTACACATTTGTCAATATGTTTTTACGCAAACTTTCGTGAAATATTACACAAATCTTTCCACATTTATTTGGCGATGTTGTCTAAAACGCATATATTTTGTTGGTTTTTTTGAAATTTCACGATTTTTCAGTCTTGACTTTTTCAGATAAATAAGTTATACTGATAAAAAAAGAAAAGGGACGATTTTAATGATGACTGATTTACCAAACCCGAACGAATTTCTTGACGAAGAAATGGAGATAGTTGACCTTGACGGCGAGCCGTATGTAATCATCGGCGAGTTAGAGCATGAGGGTGATGTTTTTCTTTCCTTAGTGCCGTATGTCGAGGACGACGAGGACGACGACGAGGAAGAAATAGAGTTCGTCATATTAAAAGAGGTTGATGAAAACGGCGAGTATTTCCTTGCCACTCTCGACAATGAGGAGCAATACGCAAAAATCGGCAACATGTTCCTCGAATTATTCGCCTCTGACGACGACGAATAACTGTCAACTATCCATTGTCAACTGTAAACTGTTCACTATACTGCTACGAGCGTTAAAGTGTGGTTCGATATAATCCAACACATCGAACAAGGGATTTCTACTCTGTCGGCGGATTGCAGACCTCCCCGATGAAGCGGTTGTACATCAACCGCAGAGGGACGAAGGGAGCGTGAACCCGCAGGTGAACTTTACCCACCCTGCTATATGCGGGTTTTATATGTCACACCCCGTCGCAGCGGTATAAACAAGCGGCTTCTCGTTATGAGAAGCCGTTTGTGTTTTGTAACCGAAATGTAACAAAACTGTAATCAATTTTTAATTGATTTTCCGAAAAATCGTGCTATAATATAAAAAACGACAGAAAGGTCACACCGCCATGAAAAAACTGCTTAAAATAATCCTCACAGCGGCACTGTTAATCGGCGTTACAGCCTGCAGCAACACAGTCGGCGACGAGGAAGAGACCACCCTCACAACCACTCAAACCACAGAAGCAACTACCACCGAAACCACAACTGCCGCTCCGCCCGAAACTACTGAAGCAACAACCACCGAAGTCGACAAACCCGAAAACAACCCTCTGCCCATGTTAGAACTGCTCGGATATGCGACACATAACGGCGAAGTGTTAATTCTCGCAGATAACTGGACAGACACCCCCACAGCTGATGATTTCAGGCAACACTTCTTCGGAACATGGGAGGTTGTCGGCGACGGAACAGGTGCATGGCAACGAGATACACTAACCATTGATGACACTGTTAATACACAACTTAATATAAACCTTCGTATGCAAGGCTTTTTCGATACAGGTCATGGTGCGATTACATGGTATAGCAGCAGCTTTGCAGCCGACAACTCGATTTTTTGGATTGACTACGAAAACCCCGACATTATGTACTATACGAGTGCGTACAACGACGACAGATTAAAGGAGCAGTACGGCTATGTCTTCCGTAATTTCCAATTTGAAAATGGCGAGTTCACCGTAATCACTTACAAAAGAACCACTGACCCCATTGCCGAACCGCAGGACGGTTATTTAAGCTGGTTACGACTGCAAGAGATTACCGCAGAATACGATATAAGTTGGAATATGCTGACACAAATAACTCTGACAAACGCAGAGGACTGGGAGTTTTTCCACAACGACCACATTTGGTTCTATCCGGTCTATTTAGTTTCCGAATCCCCCGACAAGCTCGTACTCAGCACAATGGTGGGAACAGGATTCTTTGAACATGAAATCGACATTACCTACACCATAGAAAAAATCAACGGCGAATGGGTTCGCACTGTTGAAGAGGTTTAACACTATGAAAAAACTGCTTACTATAATCCTTACAGCGTCACTGTTAATCGGCGTTACAGCCTGCCGTCAGTCAATCCCCGACGACCGGCAGGAAACCGAGTCAGAGGCAACAACCACCACAGAAGCGACCACTACCGAAGCAACTACTACCGAAACCGCCGCCGTTACGGAAACCACCACCGAAACAACTGCGACCCCCTCTGCCATAACCGAAAACACCCTGCTCTTATTAGAACCCCTCGGCGGTTACGAACAGGACAGCGAGCGTTATTTTGACACAAGCGATTGGACACAGTTGTTTGAACTTTCCTATTTCAGGGAATACTTTTTCGGCACATGGGAGGGTGCGTTCAGAACATGGGAAGAGGATAATTGGATAAACCGTGAAATAACGTTTGTGATTGACGATGCCGAAAAGCGTTCGAGCTTCTTAGCGTTCAATACTGCCGGATATTACAAAAGTGGCGATATAATTATCTATATCGGTAATCACCCGGTTGGTGCGTATATTTATTGGATAGACACAAATGACCCCGACACAATGTACTATATTGGTGTTGACCGAAAAGGCGACAATCAATACAAAACAGCGAAATTGTATGACGACCGTTTTGAAACTATCGCCATTTTCACCAAAACCAACGACCCGATTAACCAACCCGAGGAAGATAATTTCATGAGCCGATATAAATTAGAGGAGCTTGCTTTTCCTCTTTCCCCCGACGGACCCCGTTATTATTTATTTAACGATGTTCACTATAATGGAGCATGGCGTAATGATGTTTATAATTACTTTCCGATATATCTGATTTCACAGTCAACCGATAAATTCGTATTAAAAACAACACTGTCTACAGAAGACCTGCACGAACTGACTACAGATGAAATCATATATTTAGACGTTATCTACACCATAGAAAAAATCGACGGCGAATGGGTTCGCACTGTTGAAGAGGTTTAACAAAGCATAAATAACTGTAAACGGCTTTATTGAGAACATCAAAAAGCCGTTTTTTTATTTTATATAAAATTATTTGTTGACATTCTGCCCGTCTTGTTTTATAATAATATATTATGATGTTTTTATGAACTGCGGGTAAATTTCGAGTAAAGCACGGGGAGGCATTCGGGTATGAAGCAACAAGGTTTCAAAATCGCTGCAAAAGCCGCCGATAAGGGGATTATGCTCAAATGGGGCGAAGTTTCCGGTGCGGACGGATACCGTGTTTACATGAAAGAGGACGGCGGCGAGTTCAAGGGTATCAGGAACGTCACAGAAACCACAGTAAAGCTCACCGGACTTGAAAACGGGCGGGTCTACACTCTCATGGTCAAAGCCTCCAACAATAATGAATACGTCAGCGAGTCTGAAGAAGTCTCCTGTCCCGCTTTAGGTGTGCCTGCCGGGCTGATAGCAATAGCGGGTGACGAACAAGTCACACTTTCGTGGACACCCGTCGAATTCCACAATGATGAGGGTTTCTACAGAATATATATATCCGATGACAACAGCGAAGCCTCCGGCGACAAAGCGAAATTCACCGCTTTAATGTACACAGGGAAAGAAACCTGCACCGTCAGAGGATTGAAAAACAAAACCAACTATAAATTCAAAGTCCGTGCAGGCACATTCGCACAAGGGTTAGAATACTTCGGCGGGTTCTCCTCGATAGCGGGGGGAATGCCCATGCAGGACGATATGCGGATAACCCCGCCGTATCTTTACATGGAGACCGGTCAAACAAACGACCTAACCTGTGCCGCCCAGAATGTGCAATGGATTAGCTCGGACAATAATATTGCCGAGGTCAGCCCGACAGGCTCAGTCACCGCCAAGAAAAACGGCTCGGTGATTATAACTGCCGACTCCGGCGGAAAACAAACACAGGCAGACATATTCGTAGGGCGTGACAAATCGCAAATCCGCCCCGCAATGGCAGTGCCGAGGTTCATGGGCAGGAACAACTTCCTGTTCCCGAACAAGGTTGCGGCACGGATTATTATTGCAGGCGACATGATGTGTCCGGGCGAACAGCAAGATTATGAGGAATGCTTCGACGGTGTGCGGGAAATCATCAAAAGTGCCGACTATGCCGCAGGAACAATAATATACGAATATTCGAGGAAACGCCCCTTCGCAATAAGACAGCCGTGGTTGGAGGGCAAGCGCAACTTCAACGCACCCCCGCTTTTCACCGAAGCGATACGCAACGCAGGGTTTGACTGTGCGGCAAGTGTACTCGCCGTCTCCCCGGAAACAGCGAGTGAATACATTCGGTGCGGGATTAACTATGCCGACTTCAACCAAAAGGGCAGCCGTGTCATTGCCGACATTAACGGCATTAAAATCGCGTTTATCACATTTAAGTTTGACGGGGCAACGGCATCTATCACCCCGAATGACATAGCCGCCGTTAAAAAAGAGGGTGCGGAATATATAATAGCAGTCTGCCGCTGGGGCGTTCCGGGTTCACATATGACAAGGGATAACCAGTTCGCCGCCGCCGAAAAAATCGCCTCACTCGGAGCCGATTTCATAGTAGGCGGAGGGCCTGGCGTAATCCAAGGCAACGAAATCATCACCACACAAGACCGCAGGGAGGTTCATGTATACTATTCCCTCGGCAGTTTTATAACAGGCTATTCCGAACTCGGTGCAGCCCGCAGCTCAGAACTGCTTTCTTTAACGATTGAAAAACCGTTAGACAAGCGTAACTCCGATTTAACCGCACGGCTGACCGACATAAAAGTAATCCCCTGCATATGCGACGACGCCTACAGAATAATGCCTGCCTCTGCCCAAACAGAACCCGCAGAAAACAGCATTGTTGTTGCTCCAAGCGAAAGCCCCGCCCCCCAACCCAAGAAAAAAGACATAAAACTATCTTTAATCGGCTCGGGAATGATTCAAAACCTGTTACCCGTCGGTGAATTAATCGGTGCGTCCGCCCTTAACATAACTGAAATCCCTAAAGCCGACTATCTCGTGATTGATTTTTACGATTCGGCGATTATGCCGCTTAACGGGGTCAAACCGTCGTTTAAGGACAGTTTCTGGAAAGCGGGAATGGACAATTTCATCGAAACAGCAAAATCCGCATACAAGGGCGAAAACATAATTCTAATCAAACACCGCCTTAACAAGTTCTACGCTTCCAAGAAGCAAATCCGCTTACTTGGTGAAGCACCCGGGGGTGACGGCGAAAAAACCCAGAAATTAGCACGCATTATAAAACGGCTTGAGGACTATTTTATTGAGCAAGTCAACCCGACGGTCATCGCTTCAGCGGGGGAATACTTCGCCGCAGGGCAGAACACGCCTTTCTATGACGAATTCTTTATTCAGCACGCAAGGCGTGAGCTTGACGGGATTTTCAACGGTGAGAAGCCCAATTTCGGCGACATATGGCTCAAAAGGTATCTTTACTATTACGATAATCTCACCCTTAGGAAGCTCGCCCCCTTCGTGTTAGACAAGAACTGCCCCGCAGACACAGTTGCCGAAAAATCCTCGAAAAGCTTCATTCGTGAATATTCCGACTCGTTAATCCAAATTAAAAACGCCGGATTATCTTTTCAAGATGTTTTCGATTCCCCCGAGAATTACCCTGCCGAATTCATAGCAGGGCTTAAAGCAATCAAAGCAATCAGCGACGGAGAGCTATCCTCCCCCGACATTAATTATTCCGTGATGTTTGATTACGATTTTGAGGTTTTGGGAAGCCTGATTAACCCCGTACAAGCAGGGTTAAAAGAACATTTCCCGGAATTTGACGCCGCCATAACCGTAAAAACACTCCCGTTTTATTTTAAGCTTTTGAAATACGTGAATGGCATAAAGAAAAACAAAGCAAACAAAGAAACGCTTTCTTATATCAAGGACGCACTTAACGAATACGCTTTAGCGTCCTCCCCGATGAAGATTGACGTATGGGGGACTGACCTGTCATACATTTCGGCGGCGGCATGCCCGAACGTAGCGGTGATGAACTATATTGAGAAAAACTCGTTCTGCTGGGCGTTCACCGACCCGATTGAACACACCGAGGAAATGTTCGAGTCTGCGGCAAACTTCATGGGAAGCGAGGAACTCCGCAACGACATTACAACGGCGTTTAAGCGGCAGGCGGGCAACATTGTCAGCGAAAGTAAGAGCGAATGGCTCATCGCCGACTTCTTTGATTTAGCGTCGGAAATGGCGGCATACAAGGGCGGCTTCTTTGAAATTGACGAATTCATTCGCCGAACCATGTTCTTCAACAACATCGTGAGGGACTGTAAGTTTTTCCGATTATACAAAAACTACGACAAGAAGAAGGTCTTTGCCGCATTGGATAAAATGATTGAGGCGGTCAAGGCTAAATACGGCAACAACATTATTTTAAACCGCATAAGCCCCGCCGAATACTTTATAAACCTTGAAGGGGACGTTGTCGAGCTTAACGTCGATAAAGAATTCGTTGAAAAAACCGGTGCAATAATTGCAGAATGTGAGGAATACTTCATCGAAAAAACCGGCTGTTTTGTAATCGACATTACCGGCTACTTCATGTCTGACGAACGCTACCCCCACGGAGGGGCGGACATCGGAAACTTCGAGGAGCTGTTCTACAAAAACACGGCATTGTTTATGAAGAACATCTTCACAGGCAAAAACGACACCAAGGTATACGACAAAATCAACTCGGTCTACCGCCTTATGAAAGTTATGGAGCATGAATAATCTTAGTCTGTTACAGAATATAAATACGCCTTGCTACGTTATTGACGAAGCAAGGCTTATTAAAAATTTAGAAATTCTTCAAGGGGTTGAACAGCGTACCGGCTGTAAAATCCTGCTTGCCCAAAAGGCGTTCTCGGCATACTCCCTCTACCCGCTCATAGGGCAGTATATTTCGGGAACAACAGCAAGCGGGTTATATGAGGCAAGGTTAGGGTATGAACACATGGGCGGCGAGGTTCATGTATTCTCCCCGGCATACACCGAGGGCGACTTTCACGAATTATCGAAAATCTGCTCCCACATAGTCTTTAACTCATATAATCAATTTCAAAAATATAAATCAGCAACCGCCGAAAATATTTCTTACGGACTGCGAATTAACCCTGAACACTCTACTCAAGAAAACGCAATCTACGACCCCTGCTCAAAGCATTCCCGCTTAGGTGCTACTCTTGATTCGTTGAAAAACGCAGACTTGTCGGGAATACAAGGGCTTCACTTTCATACCTTATGCGAGCAGAACAGCGACGCACTCGCCGAAACCCTTGACGTTGTAATAGAAAAATTCGGGCATTTATTCAAAAAAATCGACTGGCTTAACATGGGCGGAGGTCATCATATCACCCGTGACGGGTATGACCTCGAACTGCTCGAAACCTGTATAAAACGTGTGCAAGACTACGGGCTGCAGGTCTACCTCGAACCGGGGGAGGCTGTCGCCCTAAACGCAGGGTATCTCGTAGCAGAAGTGCTTGACATAGTTCACAACGACATGGACATTGCCATTCTCAATGTAAGTGCCGCCTGTCATATGCCTGATGTGATTGAAATGCCCTACCGCCCTCCCGTAATCACAAGCGGCGAACCCGGCGAAAAGGCACATACCTATCGTATGGCGGGTAACACCTGTTTAGCGGGCGACATAATCAGCGACTACAGCTTCGATGAACCGTTACACTCAGGTGACAAAATATTCTTCGAGGACATGGCAATTTACTCAATGGTCAAGAACAACACCTTTAACGGAACCCCGCTCCCCTCAATTGCAATCCTCCGCAAAAACGGCAAAGTCGAAACAATAAAACAATTCACCTACACCGACTTCAAAGAAAGACTATCATAATCCGTTCATTATTCATTATTCATTATTAATTGTTAATTAAATCGTAGTGGGCACATCCTTATCATCCCAAAAGCAAATACCTGCTTATACCGGGAATGAGAAAGACTGTGCCCGCCACATTTACAATTAATAATTAATAATAAACAATTAATAATGATATAACCCGAAAACTTGTTTATCTTGAATCGTTCGTAGATTCTCTTAAAATAAGGCTATGCGGGAGCATATACAGCCCGTTGTCCCGTTCAAGCGGGTCCTCTGTTTTAATATTCCTGACCAACTTTTCAACAACTGTTTTCCCTTGAAGAATACAAGGCTGCTCCACGGTAGACAGGTGCGGCTTAAACACCCGTGAAAACGTAATGTTATCGAACCCGAAGAACATCATCTCCTTACCCACCTTAACCCCGCACGCCATAGCCGCACTCATCGCCCCGATTGCAACGGTATCCGAAATGCAGAAAACAGCAGTCGGCGGGAACTTCAACCCAAGGAAATACGCACTTCCCTTAACACCCGACTCATGGTCATACCCACCATAATATATGTATTCGCTCTCAACAGGGATTCCGTTTTCTTTAAGGGCGTTAATATACCCCTGCTCACGGTCAACTGAGGACTGACTGCGAATTTCGGTGCTGATTAACCCTATCCGCTTATGCCCTTTCCTTATTAAATAGCTTACCGCATCTCTCCCTGCACGGACATTGTCAATAGTTACAGTCAAGGCTTTACAGTTGTCTAACCGTTCAAGGCAGACAGCAATGTTGTAATTCTCTGCCAACCCCGACAAAACCTTAGCATCTAATTTCGGTGCAAGCAACACCGCACCGTCCACCGAACGAGAGAACAGCATACCCAGCAGGTGCATTTCGTGAACAGGGTCATCGTTATTCGTCACGACAAGAACATCATAATCATTAGCCCTTGCCGCCCGCTCCATTCCGATAAGCACATCGGAATAAAAGCTGTGACCCATCGACGAAACAATCGCTAAAATTCGCCTTGTTTCGCTTTTTCGCAAATCCCGCCCCAGATAATTCGGGTTATACCCTAACTCCTCCACCGCCGCATTAACCGCATTAACAGCGTCCTCCGAGACGTTGGTTTTCTTATTAAGCACACGGGAAACCGTAGCGACCGAAACATTAGCGGTTCTCGCGACATCTTTAATGGTCACTCCCATATGCTCACCCCCATCTCGAACAGGTTACAAATTGGTTACATTTCTTCTCATTCTGATTATACACTAAAATGTAAACGATTACAATTCGCAGAATAAATAAAGTTTCAGCGACAGATTTGTATCTTTTTCACAAAATTTGCCAAAACAGTTTAAACATTTAATGCATTTTCGACAAGTAAAGTAAAATCAAAGTAAAATATTCAAACCTATTGACAAATATCAAAAACCGTGCTATAATCATTTACAGATTTAGAAAACCGGGGTTGACGCCCCGGTTTAAGTTATATCAGAAATGTAAGGGATGATTCCGTATCATCCCGTAAAAGAGGGCATATGAGCAATAAAATAGAAGACCGTGCAAGGCTGATTGCAGAGCCGTTCTTAGAACAGCACAACTGCATATTATGGGACGTGATATTTGAGAAAGAGGGTGCGATGCACTATCTCAAAATCCTGTTTGAACCCAAGGACGGAGTCTTAGACATGGACACCTGCGAAAAACTGACCCCACCCTTGAATAAACTAATGGACGCCGAGGAATTCATAAAACAGGTTGATATTTTAGAAATCGGCTCACCCGGACTGTCACGGCGGCTACGCAAGGCGGAACACTTTGAAAAATGCAAAGGGAAGACAGTTAAAATCATGAAACGGCTTGACAACGGCAAAACCGAAACCCTCACCGGAAATTTAACCGGATACAGCACTGAGGAAAAAACAGTTACAATTAATAAAGAAACCATACTATTAAAGAAATGCCTAAGAATTACTTTGGAGGAACAACAACCATGAACAACAACGAGCTTTTTGAAGCACTGTCGCTTGTAGCAAAAGAGAAAGGGATAGAACCCGAGGTTTTGGCAGAGAAGATTCAAAACGCCATAATCATTGCTATTAAAAAGGAATACCCCCGAAGCGAAAACACGAAGTTCGATATTGATATAAAAAAGGGCAAATTCGAGGTCAGCATAGTCAAAGCCATTGTCGAAACGACGGACGATGTTGAGGACGATGCCAACCAAATCACGTTAGAAGAGGCTATGAAACATTCCAAACGCAGTAAAGTCGGCGGCGAATGTACGATTAAGCTCAATACCAAGCATTTCAGCAGAATTGCAATCCAAACAGCGAAACAGGTCGTAAAACAGGGGATTAAGGAAGTCGAACGCAATCTGCTGATTGAACAATGGGGCAACCTGCAAAACGAGGCTGTCAGCGTTCAGGTCAACAAGGTTGAGCCCGACACAGGCAACGTATTAGTCGAAATCAACTCAACCGAGGTGGTTTTGTTTAAGAGCGACCAAATCCCCGGTGAAATTATTGAAACCGGCGATAATATAAAGGTATACGTTTCCGGCGTTTCCGCTAATGACCGTCGCCCCACGCTCAAAATTTCGAGAACCCACAACAACCTCATAAAACGCTTACTCGAAAACGAGGTGCCGGAAATCTACGACGGCATAGTCGAGGTAAGGGCAATCAGCCGTGAAGCGGGCTTCCGCAGTAAGGTTGCTGTAATATCCAACGACGAAAACGTAGACGCAGTCGGCTCATGCATCGGGCCTGCCCGTTCGAGAATATCAAAAGTCTGTGAAGAAATCTGCGGCGAAAAAATCGACGTAGTCTTATACAGTGACGATATAAGGGAGTTTATTAAACAAGCGTTGAAACCCGCCGACGTAATAAATGTAGACATTCCCGATGAAGAGCTTCGCATATGCTCGGTCACAGTCCCCGACAACCAGCTTTCACTCGCAATCGGAAACAGGGGGCAGAACGCCAAATTAGCGGCAAGGCTGACCGGATTTAAGATTGACATTCGCCCCGAAAGCGGCTTCTATGAAGGGTGACGGACAATTGACAATTGACAATGTACAATTGACAATTAAACATGTCCCACAGCGTATGTGCGTGGCGTGTAGGGAACGAGCCGACAAAAGCGAGCTTATACGGATTGGTGAAGGGCGGGGTGCATATGTCCACGACAATCCGGACTGCATAATAACCGCAATAAAAAAACAGAGTTTCAACCGTGCATTGAGGGGCAAAATGAATATACTGAACACAATCGGGCTGTGCAAGCGTGCCGGCAAGCTCATAACCGGGTATGACGCGGTGGTTGCCGACATAAAAAAAGCGGCAGGGGTTTAAATCGCCGCAGACCTGTCCGAAAAAAGCAAAAAAGAAATGGCATTTCACTGCGAAAAACACAATAAACCGCTTCGCCAAATCGAAGCAACCATGCCGGAAATAGAGCAAGTCCTCGGCAAAAAAACAGGTATAATCGCAATCCTTGATGAGGGGTTATTTAATACAATCAGTAAACAATAAGGGGAATCTAATGGAACAAAAATTCAAGCTGCGGGATGCCGCGAAAGACATCGGAATAGAAACGGGGGAAATCATCACAATTGTGAAGGATTACTTCGGTGTCGAGAAAAAGCCGACGGGAACGCTGACGCTTTCCGAGCTTGACGTTGTATTGGAAAAAATCACACGTTTAAATGAAGTCAAAACCTTTGATGAATACTATGCAACCACTTCAGAAAAACCGAAAAAAGAAAAGGCGGCAAAACCGAAAAAAGCCGTCCCCGAGTCGCTTTTGAAGACCAAGAAAAAAGCGGAAAAAGAAACTGCCGCAAAACCCAAGGCAGAAAAAGCTCCCGCCGCAAAACCGGGTAAAACCGATAAAAAGACAACTGCCGAAAGATTGGCAAGCGTCAAACCGTTAGAGCCGAGGGCAGTCTCCGAAAAACCCGCTAAACCCGCTCCCCCGCCTAAGAAAAAGACAATGCCGAAACAGGTTCAGGCGGCAGTGGACATCAACACCTTAAAAATCAACGACCCGCCCAAAGCCAAGCAAAAAGGCGAAGCGGTTCAAAGGGGCGAACAAATCGTCAAGCGTGTTGACACAAGGGGAAGCTACGTCAACACCGATAAATATAACGAGCGGTACGAAAGCATTGCCCGTGAGCAAGGCACGCAGAACACACAAAACCGCAACAGGAACGATAACAATTTCAGAGGCAACAAACAACGCATGGGCAACCGCAACCAGCCAATGCGAGGCAGGCAGCAGCCCCCCCACCAAAGGCAGAGGGAAACCGAAGCCCAAAGGCTTCAGCGGTTGGAATTAGAGCGTGCCAGAACCAAACAGCTTGAGGTGCTTATCCCCGATGAAATCGTGGTAAGCGAATTAGCCTCCCGTCTCAAAGTAACAGCGGGCAAGGTCATCAGCAAGCTTATGCCCTTGGGAATAATGGTCAACCAGAATCAAATAATAGACTATGACACAGCCGCCCTTGTCGCCGACGAATTCGGTGCAAAGGTTGAAAAAGAAATCATCGTTACTATTGAAGAACGCTTATTTGAAGAAATAGAAGACACCGACGTTAACCTACAGCCCCGTTCACCTGTAGTAGTGGTGATGGGTCACGTTGACCACGGTAAAACCTCACTGCTCGACAGCATAAGAAACACCGACGTTGTTTCCGGTGAGGCGGGCGGAATTACCCAGCATATCGGTGCTCACCGAGTCCACGCAGGCGGGAAAGACATTACTTTCCTTGACACACCCGGACATGAGGCGTTCACCGCCATGCGTGCGAGGGGTGCGAGTGTTACCGATATTGCTATATTAGTAGTAGCCGCAGACGACGGGATTATGCCGCAGACAATCGAAGCGATTAACCACGCAAAAGCTGCTAATGTGTCAATAATCGTCGCAATCAACAAAATCGACAAGGAAGCAGCGAACCCCGCAAGAATAAAGCAGGAGCTCACCGAACACGGACTCCTCATTGAAGAATGGGGCGGCGACGTGGTCTGCTGTGAGGTCAGTGCAAAGCAAAGAACAGGGATAGACAGCCTTTTAGAAATGGTTAATCTCACTTCCGACGTTCTTGAGCTTAAAGCCAACCCCGAACGCTTCGCAGTAGGTACTGTTATAGAAGCCCGCCTTGACAAAGGCAGAGGGCCTGTTGCAACATTGTTAGTCCAAAAAGGCACACTTAACACAGGTGACACCATTATTGCGGGAACAGCCGTAGGGCGTGTCCGTGTAATGACCGACGACAAGGGTAAAGCAGTCAAAACTGCCGGCCCGTCTGTCCCCGTGGAAATTACCGGTTTAGCGGAGGTGCCGAGTGCGGGCGACCAATTCTCCGCAGTTCAAGACGAGAAATTGGCACGTGAATTAGTTGAAAAACGCAAGCACGAAGCTAAGGAAGCACAATTTAAATTATACAACAAGGTCACGCTTGAAAACCTGTTCAGCCATATCGAACAAGGCGAGGTCAAGGAACTGCCGATTATCGTAAAAGCGGACGTTCAGGGTTCAACCGAGGCGGTCAAGCAATCCCTTGAAAAGCTGTCCCACCCCGAAGTGCGTATTCGTGTAATCCACGGCGGTGTTGGTGCAATCAGCGAAAGTGACGTTATGCTTGCTAATGCCTCCGGTGCGATTATAGTCGGGTTTAACGTGCGTCCTCACCCTGCCGCGGCAGAAAACGCCAAGCGGGACAATGTGGACATTCGGGTTTACAGAATAATCTACGACGCCATTGAAGAAATTGAAGCGGCGATGAAAGGTATGCTTGCGCCCAAGTTTAAAGAGGTTGAATGTGCAAGGATTGAGGTTCGTGCGGTTTACAAGATTACAGGTGCGGGCATAGTCGCAGGGTGTTACGTATTAGACGGTAAGGTTCTGTGTAACTGCGAAATCCGTGTAGTGCGTGACGGTATAATTATCGCAGATGACAAGATGAGCAGTCTTAAACGCTTTAAGCACGATGTAAAGGAAGTCGCTCACAACTACGAATGTGGTATAGCTCTTGAAAAATTCAGCGACATTAAAGAGGGTGACATTTTTGAAGCCTATATAATGGAACAAATCAAAGAATAATTAATAATGAATAATTAATAATGAATAATTAATAATTATGGTGTCGCTTTGCGACGGATTATAATTCCTCACTATTCATTGGAGGTATCATGCCTAATCATAATATACAACGCTTATCGGAAGATATAAAGCGGGAAATAGCGGTATCACTGCGGGAGGTAGACACGGGCGACGTGGTCTCGGTATCTCACTGCGAGCTTACTAACGACCTGTCCTACTGTAAGGTTTATATTTCCACCTTTAAAGGCGGCAACGCTACTATTAACGCTGTTGAAAAATTAAAAAAGCAATCGGGATATTTCAAGAAAAATATCAACTCCCGAATAAAAATGCGGAAAATCCCCGAACTTATTTTCCTGCCCGACAACTCATTAGACTATTACGACAAAATCAGCACAATCATCAACGACCTGAACGAGGAACACACATCTCGGGCGGAGGAAAATCAAGATGAGTATTAACTTAAAAGAAGCCGCTGAATTTCTAAAGGCGAATGACTTTTTCACAATATTGTGCCATGCCAACCCCGACGGCGACACACTCGGTAGTGCGTTTGCCTTATGCGGGGCTTTGCAGCTTATGGGGAAAAGTTCACGAGTGCTGTGTGCGGACAAGCCGTCCGACCGTTTCGATTTTCTGAAATCTGCGATTACCGAACAAGCCTTTCCCGACACCGCCGAGGAAACAGTGATAACCACCGACGTTGCCGACTGTGAGCTTCTCGGCGACTTTAAAGACAAATATAAATCAAAGGTTGCACTATGTATCGACCATCATGTGTCTAATCGTGCGTATGCCGAAAAAACCCTGCTTGACGAAACAGCGGCGGCATGTGCTGAAATCGTGTGGGAGATTATTAAGCAGCTGCCGATTACACCGACTAAAGGAATTGCGGCGGCAGTATACACAGGAATTTCCACAGACACAGGCTGTTTCCGCTATTCCAACACCACCGCAAAATCACATATAATCACAGCAGAGCTCATGGAATATGATTTTGACATATCTTCAATTAATTATCTCATGTTTGACATGAAAACCAAGGAGCGTGTCGAATTAGAGCTTAACGCCTACTCTTCCATAGAATATCATTTCGGCGGAAAGTGTGCGGTAATTACATTAACCAAGGACATGCTTGACAAGGTGGACACGGAGGATGCTAACAATGTTTCCGGAATCCCCCGCCAGATTGAGGGGGTTGAGGCTGGCATAGTCTTAAAAGAGCGTGACAAGGATTTATGGAAAGCCTCAATAAGGACAAGCCCAAAGGTTGATGCTCAACAAATCAGCGGTGCTTTAGGCGGAGGCGGGCATAAACGTGCGGCAGGCTGTACGATAAAAGGGACATATGATTTTGTTAAATCGGAATTGTTGAGGGAACTCGGGAAACAAATATGAACGGTATAATCTGTGTTTACAAGCCGAACGGCTTCACTTCATTTGATGTAATCGCCATTATGCGTAGGTTAATGGGAACCAAAAAAATCGGACACAGCGGAACTCTTGACCCGATGGCAGAGGGGGTTCTCCCCATATTCGTCGGAACAGCCACAAAAGCGGTAGACTTCTGCCCCGACACCGACAAATCCTACCGTGCCTCTTTCAAAATCGGAATAACCACCGACACGCAGGATGTTACCGGAACAGTTACGTCTGACGTAACCGACCGGACTTACAATACCCCCTGTTTCGCCCCAAGGTCACGCATTATCGAAATCATGGAGAAATACACGGGCGAAATCGAGCAAATTCCACCCATGTATTCAGCGGTTAAGGTAAACGGAAAGCGGCTTTACGATATTGCTCGCAAAGGCGGCGAGGTTGAGCGAACCCCACGTAAAGTAACGGTTCATTCATTAGAGTTAGAGGACTATGGCAATGGTGAGGGTGTTTTATTAATTTCCTGCTCAAAAGGCACATACGTTCGGACAATAATCCACGATATAGGTCAGGAATTAGGCTTTGGAGCGGTGATGACTGCCCTGCAACGAACCCGCTCAAACGGGTTCACACTAAGCGACTGCCACGACTTAGCCGAGCTACGCAAAACCTATGAAACCGCCCCCGACGAATTGTTGAAGCTGCTCAAACCTGTCGATAGTCTGTTCAAGGATTATCCTAAGGCAAGGTTAGACGAAAAGCAGACTAAGATGTTTAGAAACGGAGTTTCACTCAACGCCGACTTAATCGCCTTTGACAGAATCTGCGACGGAGTATACGCAGTCACAGACGATGAAGACCGCCTGTGTGCCCTTGCAAAAATCGAACGTGACCACACATTATCAATAATACAAAGGTTTAATTATGAATAACGAGATTAATATACTTGAAATATCTGAAAACGAAACCAAAACCTCGGTAGCCCTCGGAATGTTTGACGGGCTTCACTTAGGTCACGCCGAGGTGATTAAAACTGCTTTGTCTGTTCCGGATTTCAGCCTAACCCCTGCAGTGTTTACCTTTAACTCACTGCCGAAAGCCGCCGAAAGCATTATGACAGCGGGAATGAAGTTCGCTTTATTAAAGAGCATGGGGATTAAATCAATCTGTGCCCCCGAATTTGAAACCGTCAGCAGTCTTTCCGCAGAGGAGTTTGTGGACGAAATTCTCGTTGACCGAATGAACGCAGGGCGTGTCACCTGCGGCTGGAACTTCAAATTCGCTAAGGGTGCAAAAGCCGACACCGACGACCTTAAACGTATCTGTGCCGAGAGAGGGATTGAGGTTGTGGTAATCCCCCCTATTATAATTGACGGACACCCGGTAAACTCAACACTAATCCGTGAACTCATTCGGCACGGCGATATAAAGACGGCTAATTTAATGCTCGGGCGAGAGTTAATGTACGAGCTTCCCGTAGTCGAGGGCGGTAAATTAGCACGCCGACTCGGTGCCCCGACAATCAACCAGAATATTCCGGCAGAGTGTATTATCCCGAAATTCGGGGTTTACAAAAGCCGTGTAACATATGATGTAATCAACTACATAGCCGTAACTAACATAGGGGTCAAACCCACCGTAGGCGGCGGAATATCAAAACCCATTATGGAAACGCACATTCCCGGCTTCAACACCGAGGTTTACGGGCATACTGTAAAGGTGAAGCTGTTGAATTTTATAAGGGAAGAGAAAAAATTCGATTCGCTCGACGCACTGAAAGAACAAATACAGATTGACATTAAAGAGGCTTGCTCATGATGATACGTACAAGATTTGCACCCAGCCCGACGGGGTTCATGCACTTAGGCAATCTCAGAACCGCACTATACACTTATTTAATCGCGAAAAAGCACAAAGGCACATTTATTCTCAGAATAGAGGACACCGACCAAGCCCGTTACGTTGAGGGTGCGGTTGACGTAATCTACAACACTTTAAAAGAGTGCGGGCTTAACTGGGACGAGGGGCCGATTTTCCAAAGCGAACGCAAAGACGTGTATAAGGAATATGCGGCTCAATTAGTCGAAAAAGGTCACGCCTATCACAGTGAGGGTGCAATCTGGCAGAAGACCCCTACTACCGGTAGCACCACTTTTAAGGACGAGATTTACGGTGAAATCACCGTCGAAAATAAAGAAATAGAAGACCAAGTCTTGATTAAGTCTGACGGAATGCCGACTTATAACTTCGCAAACGTAATCGACGACCACGAAATGAACATCACGCATGTCGCAAGGGGGAATGAATACCTGTCGTCCACCCCGAAGTATAATCTGCTTTATGAGGCATTCGGGTGGGAAATCCCGACATACGTTCACCTCCCGCCCATAATGAGGGACGCAACACATAAATTATCCAAGCGGGACGGGGACGCTTATTTCGACGATTTCAAGGAAAAAGGTTATCTAACCGAAGCGATTATCAACTATATCGCACTGTTAGGCTGGTCACCCAAAGGCGAAAACGAGATTTTCACTCTTTCAGAATTAGAGCAAGCCTTTGAAATATCGGGAATATCAAAATCCCCCGCAATTTTCGACGAAGCGAAAATGCGTGCAATCAACGCCGAGCATATTCGCAGACTGTCACCGGAACAATTCATGGAACTCGCAAAACCCCATATCGGCGAATTTGATATAAACTATAACGTGTTATGCACGGCATTGCAACCCCGTACCGAAATCCTCTCCGACATTACCCCGCAGGTGGATTTTTTAGAACAAGTCTGCGACTATGACAATGACCTGTTCAATAATAAAAAAATGAAAACCTCCCCCGAAACAGCCAAGGAAGCGTTAGAAGCGGCGTTGACCTGTTTAAACAATTCCAATTTCGACAGAGACAGCATATACAATTCATTTAAAGAGCTTTCAGAAAAACACGAACGCAAAATCGGCTGGTACTTGTACCCGTTACAGGTCGCATTAACAGGGAAACCCGCAGCCCCCGGCGGCGGATTAGATATATGCATTATGTTCGGGAAAGACCAATCGGTTAAAAGAATAAAAGAGGCAATAGAAAAATTATGATAACTGTCAAAAACCTATCCAAATCCTACGGCACAAACAAAGCGGTAGACAACATTTCTTTCTCCGTCAACGACGGGGAAATCCTCGGTTTTTTGGGTCCGAACGGTGCGGGGAAAACCACCACCATGAACATGCTGACAGGGTATATCTCATCTACAAAAGGGCAAGCCCTGCTCAACGATATTGACGTTTTGGAAAACCCGATTGAAGCGAAAAAGCTCATCGGTTATCTTCCGGAACACCCACCGTTATATTTAGACATGACGGTTGACGAATACTTGAACTTCGTCTATTCCCTTAAAAAGTCAAAACTCCCGAAACGCTCACACTTGAACGAAATCTGCGAGCTTGTCAAAATCACCGACATGCGTAAACGCCTTATCCGCAATTTATCAAAGGGCTACCGCCAGCGTGTCGGGTTAGCACAAGCGTTAGTGGGCAACCCACCTATCCTGATTTTAGACGAGCCGACCGTCGGCTTAGACCCCAAGCAGATTATCGAAATCCGCTCACTTATTAAAAAATTGGGGAAGAACCACACGGTCATATTATCGTCGCATATTCTACCCGAGGTGCAGGCAGTCTGCGACAGAATAGTGATAATCAACAAGGGCAGAATAGTGGCAGACGATGATGCCGGCAGCCTTTCCGCCAACCTCTCCAGCGACCATAAGCTTATCATGCGGATTGAGGGTAATTCCGCCGATATAAAGAAACTGCTGTCCGGGGTTGACAAGGTTGAACGTGTATCGGTAGGCAGGGAGGTTGAGCCGAGGGTTCATGAATACGAAATTGAAGCCGCCCAAAAATCAGACATAAGGCGGGACATTTCTAAAAAATTAGCCAACAGGAACTTCCCGATTTTGATGATGAAATCCAGCGAACTAACCTTGGAGGAGGTATTCCTCAAAATCACCACAGGCGATATTTACGGGAATGTGGAATCTGTTAATGATGATTCCCGCCCATCTAAAAAACCACAGAATCAACCTAAACCGAAAGGCAAGAAAAAATGATTGCTATTTTAAAACGTGAATTCATTGCATATTTCACAACCCCGTTAGGGTATGTGTTTATCGGAGTGTATCTGATTTTCTCGGGAGCGTTTTTTTACCTGTTCACGCTGACGAGTGCCACCCCGTCTGTCGGAAGTGCGGACGTTTCGGTCATGTTTTCGATGATGTTCTTCGTGCTCATGGTAACAGTTCCGATTTTGACCATGCGGCTTTTCTCGGAGGAAAAGAAGAACAAAACCGACCAGCTTACCTTAACTGCACCTGTCAGCCTTTTCGGATTAGTGACTGCGAAGTTTACGGCGGCATTTTCGATATTCCTCATAAGCACGGCAGTCATGCCTATATTCGGATTAGTGCTTAATCACTTCTCCGACGTAAGATGGGCAATCATATGGGGGAACATCGCAGGCTTAGTTTTACTCGGAGCGGTATACACCTCTGCGGGATTGTTCGTGTCAGCGTTAACCGAGAACCAAATGGTTGCCGCAATCATCAGCATATTATTAAACGTGGCATTCCTTTTATCAAATGTCCTTGCCGCTTATATCGGGATTGGGTTTATTTCCGACATGCTCACCGACTTCTCGTTATTAGCACGCTACAGTGAATTCACAATCGGCATATTCGATTTTTCAAACATCTTGTTTTTCCTCAGCATAACAGTGGTTTTCCTATTCCTTACAGTTCGCATGCTTGAAAGGAAGAGGTGGAGCTGATGAAAAAACCGACAAGCATAAAAATCATTAATCCATTCAAGAATAAAAAGTTCAAACACGGCGGTTTATCAATTCTGCTGACGGTTATATTCATTGCGGGAATTGTTATGATAAATATTATTGCGGGAATGCTGTTAGAGCGTTTTAACGTCAAGGTTGACTTAACCGAGAACCGCCTATACACGATTGAGGAAGCCACAACGAATTATCTCAACCAGCTTGACGACAAGGTTTCTATAATAGTGATGAGCAGGGAAACCGAGTTCACAGGGCGAAGCATGTATAACAACCAAGCCAATGAAATCATCAAACGATTTGCCGCCGCCTCCCCGAATGTAACGGTGAGATATATTGATTTAATGTCCAATCCCACATTCGCCAACAATTACAGCAATCTCACCCCCGCTTCAATAATTGTAGAATCCGAAAACACAGGACGGCACAAAATCTTAACCAACGAGGACTATGTCGCCCGCTCATATTTCGGAATGGACGGTAGCCAAATCAGCTTCGACGAATACAGAATGCTAATGTCCTACGGAATGGGGCATATGACCTTTGTTGACTACAGTGCCGCAACAGAAAGTGCCCTGCTGTCGGCGTTCCTCAGCGTAACCGATATTGAACCTGTCTATGTGGGTATTTGTATCGGCTTTGGCGAATCCCCGTTAACATCGGCATACAAGCTGTTAGACAGGAACGCATATATCTTACAAACAGTTGATTTAATGACGGAGGAAATCGACCCCGAATTGGATTTCCTTATTATAAATGTTCCGCAAACCGACTATAGTGACGTAGCCATACAAAAGATAGACAAGTGGTTGGACAATAACGGCGAATTCGGGAAGAACCTGATATATATTGCACCATATATCCTTGAAACACCGAAGCTTGACTTATTCCTGCAAGACTGGGGGATTGAGGTTGAGCAGGCGTTGGTGTGGCAAAATGATAACAGATATACCTCGCCTGTTGGTTCAATGAGGGAAACAATAACGCATTACGTTGCCGCTCACCCCGAATACTCGAAAGGCTTAAATCCGAGCTACAGGATATATGGAGAGTATCTGCGACACACTAAGCTGCTTTTCGAGGTTAATGCGAATATCTTGACTACCCCGCTTATAATAACGTATGACGGCAGTTCGGTTCTCACCTTTGAAGAACTGGGAGATGAGGATTTCGACATATACGCACCAAGGGAAGAGGGGATATATAATGTAGCTGTCGAAAGCACAAAAACCCGTTATTCCGCAACCGGGTGGGACGTTTTTGAAAGTAAGGTAATCGTATTCGGCGGCGAATATCTCCTGCGGGACGATTTTATGCAAATGCAAAACGCCAACAACGCCGAATTTTTCTTAAACATGATGAACTATATCAGCGGGAAAGACATAGATATAAAACTGACGGAAAAATCTTTCTCGATTGCTTCCTTTGCGATTAACGCCGAACAATCCAACGTAATCGGGTTTATATTCGCAATCGCTTTACCGGTTGTGATAATAGGAGCGGGTGTGGCAATCTGGCTGAAACGGCGATACAGGTAAGGCTATGAATAAAAATGTAAAAATCATAATATTCTCAGGTTTAGGAGTGGTTATTCTCGGGTTGACTGTTTTGGTGCTGACCCTCACACAACCCAAGGAAGAGCCGCCCCCTCCTCCCGTTGAACCCATTAACACCGAAACCATATTCACTGCCCAAAACCCTGAGGACGTGGTCAGTATCCATGTCACAAACCGAAAGGACGAGGGCTACACCGTAATATTCGACAACTCGATATACGGCGGTTATGTTAAGGAAATTGCCGACAAGGGTGCAATTGTCCCCTACAGCACGCAGATGCTCACAAACATGGCAGACTACGTCAGCGGACTTTCTTCTAAAATGACGGTGGAGGAGGACGCTCAGGTCACGAGTAAATACGGGCTTCTCGCCCCAAAGGCAGAGGTTACGGTGCTGTTCAAGGATAATACAGAAATCTCATTCCTTGTAGGTGACGAAACGCCGGCAGGCTTAACGGTATATTTCAAGACAACGGATAACAACAACATTTATGCCGTATCGTCTTATTTAGTCAACTACTTTCTCAATGACAGATACCACTGGATAGAACGCAAGCTTGTCGCCGATTATGACACGGCGAATGCCCCTGCAGTAACAAGAATAACAATACAACGGCAAGACCTTGATGAACCCATATGGATTGAATCACTCCCCGAACGCCCGTTCGAGGAATCACGGACGTTCAATACCCATAAAATGATTACCCCCATAAGCATAGAATTAGAGCAGGAGAAAAACATTCCGATTGTTTACGGAATATTCGGGCTGACTGCAAGAAACGCCGCATGGGCAGGTCTTGAGGAAAGGGACTATGAATTAGCCGGACTGAACGACCCCTATTGTTATATTGAGGTGCGTTCGGGAGGGAAGCTGTACACTCTCACTATCGGGAATGCGGCAGGCGAGATTGACGAATTTGGGATAGAAAGAATAGTCGGCTGGTACGGTATATGCAGTGAAGTCCCCGACGTTTTGTATCTGTTCGACCCGACATCGCTGCCGTGGGTGTATATAATGCCGGAAGATATAATGGCAGAGCTGTTTTTAATGCCTTATGTATATTCGGTTGAGCAGCTTATTATTGAAACCGCCGGTCACACACTGACATTCGACATTTTCGGCGACTCAGATAATCATGCAATTGTTTACAACGGCACTACCTTGATATACGAAAATGCATTCACTGATTTATACAGGTTTTTGGTAGGTGCAAGGGGGACAGAAATTTTCATGGAGGAATATGACGGTGCTGTTATCGCACGGATAACCTACCGCTACCACAACGACTTATTCCCCGACGATGTAATAGAATACCTCGAAGCCCCCGACCGCAGGAGCGTTATCCGCCTAAACGGCGAAAATATATACAAGTGCAATTATATGTATACCGCACGATTACTTGAGAATGTCGACGCATTCGTCAACGGCACCGAAATTAAACAAGACTGGTAAGGAGAATACTATGGAAAAACAAAAATTTCAAACCTACAAGGGTTATCCCTTAGTCCGCAAAGGCACCGAGATTTACTACGGGAATATGTACGATGATTATGTCGCAAAAATCGACATCAAGGGTGCAAAAAAGATTAAAGACTTAGAGGTTGCCGACGATATAAGGGTTCAGCTTCTCCCCACCGACGTATCTAAGCCGCTCGATTTAGACAAGATGAAATCTGCAAACAGGAACAGCCTTTATGAAGTCCTTGAAATCGCCAACACATGGCTAATCAAGGCGAATGAGGAATAATTATGATATACACACTGACACTTAACCCCTCCTTAGACTATATCATGAAGTCGGAGGCGTTAATCCGCTCAAGCGTGAACAGGAGCATATCTGAGGAATTCCGTGCATCAGGCAAGGGGATAAACGTCACCGACACGCTGACTGCGTTAGGTGTGGAGAACACCCCGATTGCCTTAGTAGGAACGGGGTTTGCGGGTGACGAGTTTATGCGGTTGAGGAACTTAAAAGGCAAGGGCATTTTCATAAGAGTGAAAGACTGTGACACGAGAATCAATGTAAAGCTCTGCGAAAACGGCGTAGTCACCGAGTTCAACGGCAGCTTCACCGTCACCGAAAAAGATATAGCAGCTCTTACAGAAAAGTTAGAGCTTTTGGTAAAAGGCGACATGTTAATCCTGAGCGGCAGTCTACCCTTCGGTGTGTCCGAAACCTATTACGCAGACATTGTCAACAGCCTTTCGATAAAAGGAATATGCGTGGTAGTCGATACCTCCGGTGAAGCACTCAGAGAGGTGGTTAAACAAAGTGAACCCTTCCTGATTAAACCCAACCAGCATGAATTGGGCGAATTGTTCTGCGTGAAAATTGACGATTTTGAAGATGCCGTCCCCTACGCACGGAACATGGGTTGCAAAAACGTACTTGTTTCAATGGGGGAAATGGGGGCAGTGCTGATTAACAAAGGCGTATACATATGCGAAACTGTCGAGTTTAAGGTGGGATACACAGTAGGAGCGGGAGATGCACTTCTTGCAGGGTTTATAGCGGAATACATAAAAAGCGGCGATTACATAAAATCACTGAGTGCGGGAGTAAAATCCGGAACGCAATATATCACAGAAATGTAGGGCTTACATTATGCAAATCAAAATCGCAGGAATTGTAAAAAACTCAGTTGTTGACGGGCCCGGAATCCGATACACAATATTTTCACAAGGCTGTAGCTTCAAATGTGAAAACTGCCACAACCCGCACACCCATGATTTCGAGGGGGGGGAATGGCGGAACATTGAAGACCTTGCCTCCGAAATAAAAAGCGACCCCTTGTTAGACGGCGTTACTTTCTCGGGCGGCGAACCCTTTGAACAAGCACAAGCGTTCATTGACTTAGCAAATCTAATCCCCGAATATCATATAATATGTTACACGGGCTACACTTTTGAGGAGCTGCTTGCCGGCAAAGCGGCAGAGCTATTAAACAAGATAAACATTCTTGTTGACGGGCAGTTTGTTCAAAGTCGACGAGACTATAAAATAAGATTTAAAGGCAGTGCTAACCAACGGGTTATTGATTCAAAGGAGAGCATAAAACATGGAAAAGTCATTGAAACTTCTTTGTAATATTCTAATAATAGTTTTCACATTATCGCTTCTCGCTTCCTGTACAAAACGGGAAAGCGACGGAAGCGGTTATATTTTCCGTTACGATTTGTCTGCTAACCCGAGGACGCTTGACCCGCAGACCGCTACAGACCAAAACGCCATGATGGTTATAGAAAACCTGTTCGACGGACTGCTCAGATTAGACACCGAGGGGAATATAGTGGCAGGTGTAGCAAAGGAATACACCGTGTCGGACGACGGCTTAACCTACACGTTCACATTAAGACAGGACGTTTTCTGGCGTGACAAGGGCGATTTCACGGCACAATGCACCGCACACGATTTTGTATATGCGTTTATGCGTTTGTTTAACCCTGCGACAAAATCCCAAAACGCCGAAAGCTATCTCAACATACATAACGCCGAGCAGATTAATAAAGGTAATGTCAGCCCGGAATACGTCGGCGTTAAAGCAATAAACAACTTTACACTTACTATTTCACTAAATCAACCCGACGCCGATTTCCCCCGCTTGCTTACGGCAACGCCCGCCCGCCCCTGCAATGAGGAATTCTACATAAAATCATCAGGACGTTACGGATTAATCGCAGAGGCTGTCCCCTCTAACGGTGCATTCTATCTCACTGAATGGACTTATGACCCGTGGTGGACTAATGAAAACCGCATTCTCTTACAAAGGAACAGCAAAAACAGTGGAGGGTGGCAGGTGTTCCCGAGGGCATTGCATTTCTACATGGACAGGGAGAACCCGTTCAAACAATTCACCGACGGTAACGCAGACGGTATAATAATCAGCGGAAACAGGGCAGAAGAATTAATCAGCAAGAACTATCCTTACACTGCGGCAGAAAACTCTGTTGCGGGGATTATGTTTAACATGTCAGGCATATTCGCAGATGAAAGCATGAGGAAAACCCTTGCCGCTTCGATAGACAGGAGCATCATCGACTCAGACATACCCGGCTACAGGAAAGCCTCAGCAATCGTCCCCGACAGCGTGAAACTCGGCAACGCTTTTTACAGAGACATGACGGGGACTATCACCCCCGAAATTAATACCGGCGGTTATAATTTTATCGGTTCATTTGTCGAGCTTCCGGTGATAATCGTTCCCGACGACGACGCGATTTTGGAATTCGTAATTTTCATAACCCAGCAATGGCAGGAGAAGCTGTCGTTCTTTTGCAGGATTGAGGTGCTTTCTGCCGGCGAATATACATCTAAGTATTTGAGCGGACAGTATGACATGGCAGCAGTAATACTGACCGCCTCATACAACAACCCGTGTGCAGTTCTTGAAATATTAACAGAGCATAATGAACAAGCCGCTTCGTTAATCGAACAAGCCCGCTTCGCCGCCACCGTAACTCAAAGCGGTCAATTGTATAAACAAGCGGAGTTGTTATTAATCGAAAATGCGAATATTATCCCGATATGCTTCAAAACCGAATATTTCTTCCGCAACAAAAAAAGCCATGACTTGGTATACAACCCTTTCACAAAAACAATTATTTTCCGTGAAGCAAAAATATTCTAAATGACACAAGGAGAATCCCTATGAAAAGAAAACTTAGTGCAATTCTTTTAACGCTGTTTATTATTCCGATGTTGCTGATTATCCCGTCGGCAGACGAGGCACACGCAGGGCCATTCACAAAAAACTCACGAGGCGAGCATGACGGGTTGAATTATGAGCTGTGGCACGACAAAGCACGTGAAGTCACCATGACTGTCAAGGAAAAAGGGGCTTTTGAGTGTGAGTGGATTGTGGCAGGGAATGTCCTGTTCAGAACCGGAATAAAATTCCGCAACAAAATTCTGCATTACGAACACGGCGAATTTGCATACGAATACGCCGCCGATTATCAACCCGACGGCAACTCATACTTATGTGTCTACGGCTGGACAACCGACCCGCTTATTGAGTTTTACATCGTGGAATCATGGGGGAGCTGGCGACCGCCCGGAGGGAGAGACTCTCACCGAGGGCAGGTTGAAATTGATGGCGGGCTTTACGATATATACGAAACCACAAGAGTGGAACAACCCTCTATCCAAGGGAAGAAAACCTTCCAGCAATTCTGGAGCGTCCGTGTCGATAAAAAAACCGAGGGTATTATCTCGGTCAGTGAGCATATGCGGGCATGGGAGGAGCATGGGTTAATCCTCGGTAACATGTATGAGGTGGCTTTCTGTGTCGAGGGGTACGGGAGCAGCGGTTATGCCGATGTGACAAAGGCGGTGCTGACTATTGACGGTGAAATCGCAAAAGCACCGGAAACCACTTCTATTTATGATGAATTCACTGTCCCGCTTGACGAGCAAACCACTGTTCAGACTACCCAACCTCCCACCGAAACGCCTCCCTCCTCGCCCTTGCAAACAGGATTTTTTATAGCACTTGCGGTTCTCGGAGCGGCAGGGATTGCGGCAGGGGTGGCGTTTATGATAAGTAAGAGGAAGAAGAAGTAATCAAGTATTATATGTATATTTGTTGTAATATATACATATTAATATTAAAAAAATATTCTTTCGACAAATTTCGACAAATTTCGCACTCCTTTAATGATATTATATGAGAAATAACATTTTAGGAGGTTAAATATGAAAGGTAAAAAGAAAATCATAAAAAGAGCGGTCTCTTTATTCGCAGCAATATGTTTTGCACTTGCACTTTCTGTAATATTACCTGTTTCAGCAGGCACACAAAATGGCAATTACAGCGGCACATATTATTTATTTGGTACTATAGGTCACAAAAGTTCAATCTATGTTACAAACAGTGAATGCACAGTAAACAACTTTTATGTTCATAGCGGTGCAAGTGTAGTTCCGGCATATGGTTCAACAAGTACTGGATATATGATGGGTTATAAAAACTTTAATGTCTCTTATACAACAATGTATCAAACCGATGGGCAAGGGAATTATACAGGGCATACATTCCCGGCTTATATTGCTACAAGCGATGTTAATATAACATTTAATTTTTGGGGGCAACCTGTTAATGTAAGTGCGAAATACGAACCCGGGAACGGAAGTATATACAATTACATTAAAAACATATAGTAATTTAAGAATAAAAACAACATATAAACAAAAGGAGGTCATTATGACACAAACACTTAAAAAGAGGGTCGGGATTATCGGGTTTGTTTCAACAGTAATAATTCTTACATCTGTTATATTAATTCTTACTGTGCGACCCAACGCCGAAATTATTGACACGTTCACTTTTCACGGAGACGGCACATTAAAAACGGGTAAATATTATGTTGACGGGAAAAAGGATGGTTTTTATTTTGAAGTTTTTGAAGACCAAACTCTTCAATTAGGCGGCATAAAATCATTGGATTTTGTGCTGTCATACAACGAGGAGTTTATAATAAACGACCCTGAGGATGAAGGTTTTGACAGATTTTGGGCGTTCGCTAACCAGCAAGCGGAGTGGTTGGAAAAAAGACTTGATTATTCAGTGATTGACTTTAATATAAGCCCTAAAGAGAGTAAAACTTTGATAGCGTTTGCAAAAACTATAGAGGAGGTTGAGAAAACCGGTGGCGGAGTTTGTATGTATTATATTGATGAAAAGACTTTTACTAATCACCACTATACATTTATCAGAATAGATTAGCTTTAATATTGTTTCCACAGTAAATGCACCTAATTTTTAGGTGCATTTACTTATACACTCGCTCCGCAAAAACCATCTCCGCACCATAACCGATATAATGAGCCCGCACATCACTTTCCGAGTTAAAATGCAATAGTATACCGATTTGCGGATTACCGACAACCGCACCGCCAAAGCTCACGGCATAAAACTCGTGTATGTTTTGGTTATAACGTGACAGAAATTCATCGTCAACCGAAGAAAAAACCGAGATGAAATTCCGCTCAAATATCTCCATAAACTCTCTTGTTTTTTGAATATCATAAACCCCGTCTATTTCAAACACCGTTGAATTAAATAATCCGTAGCTCACTCGAATAGTCTTAAAATCATCAGAATCAAATCTGCTGAAGAAGAAATCGGTTAAAGGGATTTGTCTTTGCGGCTCACAGTGAATGATTAAATGCTCGCTGACTATTTCAACGTCATAGCTTTCTGTCGCTTGTTCACTTTGCCCGTATATGCTGTGCGACAATGTGCCGTTCCAATTATCATCCTCTCTTTTTAACCGCAACTCAATTATAGTATCAGCAAGCGTGAGCTTCATGGTGTATTGGTTCATTCCTGTGGTGAACTCTTCAAATGTTTTTTGGTTGCTTTGATAATAGGTGCTGTTGTTGAATAAACCAACCACCTCACGGTTTTCAAGCCAAAGAACTGTTTTAAACCAAGTGAAAATAATTAACGGAGGTAGTATAATAACACAAGCAATAATGCTTATAATTATGCGTTTTCTTTTAATCATACACCCCTCCCGATTAATAGTAACCAATTTGTAACTAAACTGTAACCGAATTTTAATTGCTTTTTCAAAAAACGGTGATATAATGGAATAAAAAGGTAAAAGGAGATTCCATTATGAAAAAAGTAATCCTCTCGCTTATTACAGCGACATTTATACTAACCGCCTGTAATTCTACAATCCCCGACGACCAACAGGAAACAGGTTCAGCGGAGACTACCGAAACAACGACTGCCGCTTCGGAAACTGTTGAAACCGCCGAAACCACCACTGCGGCAACCGAACCTGAAGCACCTGCCGAACCCGCTTTTTCATTGCCGGTGAAATTACTGAGCGGAGTTGAACTGGACGAAACGGTAAATATATATGGATTAGAATGTCAAAAAATCCAATTGGATATGAACACATGGACAAAATTATATAACCTTGATGAATTCAGACACTATTTCTTCGGGGGATGATTGGGAACAAACGGATATACAATTTATTTCGACGATTCCAGACAAAGCTTTTCTCAGGGACGGGAAAAGAATGAATTTTATATAACTCCCGACAATGCAATTGTATTTGTTATGCATTGGAAAGGGTCAAGCATTATTTGGATTGACATGGATAATCCCGATACAATGCATTTGATGTATATTAATTATTTCAATGACGGTGTTAGTGACGGGCTTTGGGTTTTAAACTCTTCATCTTATTTGAATTATAATTGGTGGAAAAAAACCGACCTCCCGATTAACCAGCCGGAAGAAGGTTATATGAACGGTTTTAAGCTAATCGAAATCTCATGGGAATACAGCATAGAAAGGGAGTTGCTTTTTGTTATCGAGCATGACGGACTTTACTATAATGAAAGCTATTATTCTATGTACATGGTTTCTCAAGCCCCCAATAAATTTGTGTTTAAAACTACCTTAACAAATGAGGGGATAGGTGTTGAAATCCCACCCGACTTTGTGGCAATAACACTTGATGTAATCATAACCTTTGAAAAAATCGACGGCGAATGGGTTCGCAAGGTAGAAAAAGCGTGATAAATCATAATTAAGGAGAAGTATCTATGAAAAAAGTAATCCTCTCGCTTATTACAGCGACATTTATACTAACCGCCTGTAATTCTACAATCCCCGATGACCGTCAGGAAACAGGTTCAGCGTCAGCGACAACAACTACCGAAACCACCGAAGCAACGACTGCTGTTTCGGAAACTGTTGAACCCACTGTGACGGAAGAACCGTTAAAACAAAAATGGGTTGGCGGTGTAAACAGCGATTTGACAGAAAGTGACATAGAAATATTTAAATTACACGAAGAAATTGAATTATGGATATTAGAAAAAGATATAGATATTTCGTTGTTGTCACAGCTTGATTCACTTGAAACGCTGTCAATTATTCAAAGTGCCGGATATGCTTATATTGAACGAACATATTTAATTTCTGATTTTTCCTTTTTAAAAGATATGACAGCGTTAAAATCGTTATATTTGGATTATGGCGGATTTGATTTTAATATAAACGATATAATACATCTTAACAATCTTGAAAAGCTCACAATTGCAAGTTCTGTAATTACATTGTCGGAAAGAATAGACGCCTTTCCGCAATTAAAAGAGTTGACATTTTGGCAGTGTGATATAGAAACAATTGACCTGCTTTGCGATTTGGAAATATCGAAATTGAGTTTCTATGGTTGCGGTTTTCAACAGAATAATTTGAATGGATTAAGTGAAATAAACACATTGGAAGAACTTCATATAGACTTTGGAATCAATATAGATTTTACCGATTTTGAAAATCTGAGAGAGCTTACAATAAATGTACAATCTATTGATTTTAGTATTGAACTTTTATATGAATTAACTCAACTTGAAGTGTTGACAATTCGTAGCGGGTTAATTACAAATGAGCAGTGTGTTGAATTCAAAGAAAAGAACCCCGGTTGTGATTTATATATGAGTGACGGACAATCGCATTGGTTATGGGAATCAAATTAATACTAATATGATAATTCTCTTTATAAAACGTGCACCCGCACCCGCAGGTACACGCACGCGTTATTATAAAGGGCTACGACATCAGCTCACACATCTTAGAAACGAAGTCAGACGGGTTGTCGACCGGGATTCCCTCGATTAGTAACGCTTGGTTATACAAAATGTCAGCGTACACTTTTAGCACTTTTTCGTCATTTTTGTGCAAAAACTGCAACTTTTCAAAAATCGGGTGTGCCGAGTTAATTTCCAAAACCTTATCGGCTTTTGCATTATTCCCTACAGGCATGGCACTGAGGACTTTTTCCATCTGCGTCGATAATACTCCGCTGCTTGTTAAGCATACCGGGTGACTTTTCAACCGCTTCGACACCCGAACGTCTGCAACTTTATCGCCTAATTCCTCTTTCATAACAGCTAACAGGTCTTTTGCGTCCTCGTTAGCTTTTTTGATTTCAGCCTTTTCGTCGTCATCGGAAACATCAACATCAGCACTTTGAACCGACTTAAACTGCTTGTCTTTGTATAAGCCCAGCATTTGCAAGCAGAACTCATCGACGTTTTCGATTAAATATAAAATCTCGTACCCTTTGTCCTTAAGCGTTTCCACCTGCGGCAGGGTATCTATCCTTGTAATGGTTTCACCGGCGGCGTAATATATCTCCTCCTGTCCCTCTTTCATTCGGGTGACGTATTCGTCTAAGGTGGTCTGCTTTTGTTCGGCGGAGGAATAGAATATTAATAAATCCTGCAACGCTTCGTTATTCGCACCAAAGCTGTTATAAATCCCGAACTTGACCTGTGCCCCGAAGGTTTCCCAAAACTCACAGTATTTCTCACGTTCGTTAGTCAGCATTTTCGTAAGCTGTGACTTGATTGACCTCTCGACACTTTTTGCAATTGCTTTAAGCTGGCGGTCATGCTGGAGCATTTCACGGGATATATTAAGCGACAAGTCCTCACTGTCGACTAAGCCTTTTACGAATGAAAAATGGTCGGGGAGCAAATCGCCGCACTTCTCCATAATCATCACACCGCTTGAATAAAGCTGCAGCCCTTTTTCATATTCCTTGGTGTAATAATCGAACGGGGCTTTCTTCGGGATATACATCAATGCGGAATATGTCACCATTCCCTCAGTTTTGTCATGGATTACGGTGACGGGTTCTGTGAAATCGTTGAACTTGTCCTTGTAGAAATTGTTGTAATCCTCATCAGTTAATTCCGACTTGTTCTTTTTCCAGATAGGAACCATGCTGTTGAGGGTTTTTATTTCGAGAGTGTCCTCGTATTCGGGGGTTTCATTATCTTCGGTGTCTTCTTTTAATTTGCTTGATTTCATCTCCATTTTAATGGGATAGCGAATATAGTCGGAATATTTTTTAACAAGGTTTTTCAACCGATACCGTTCAAGAAATTCATCGTATCTTTCGTCGTCTGTATTATCTTTGATAAACAGCGTAATAATTGTTCCGGTAGTTTCTTTTTCGCAGGTAGTTATGGTATAACCGTCGCTTCCCTCGGAAGTCCACATAAACGCTTCTTCAGAGCCGTATGGCTTTGACTGTACTATTACTTTTTTAGCCACCATAAACGCCGAATAGAACCCTACACCAAACTGCCCGATGATTGACATTTCTTCGTCTTGCGGGACGATGTGGGCATCGTCCCCTACAGTTTCTTTAAAATCCAATGAACCTGATTTTGCGATAACGCCTAAGTTTTTCTCTAATTCTTCCTTAGTCATGCCTATACCGTTATCGGTAATGGTTAATGTCCCCGCTTGTTTATCGGGAATTATATTAATCTCGAATTCGCCCCGAGATAAACCTAAGTTCTCCGACATTGATTTATAATACAGCTTGTCCATTGCGTCGGAGGCATTAGAAATAAGCTCCCTTAAAAAGATTTCCTTGTGGGTATAAATTGAGTTAATCATTAACTCAAGCAACCGCTTCGATTCGGCTTTGAATTGTTTTTTCGGCATGGTACATCTCCTTTGTTTAAATTATGCCTAATTATTATAAACAGTTTTTCCGATTATGTCAAGAGGGGTTGCATTATCCTTTTTAATGTGATAGAATATCTATATTAAAATACAGGAGAACACACCATGAACGCTTTTTCCGACAGAATATCCACACTCCAGCCCTCGATAATTCGTGAAATCTTCAAGTTCCTCGCTGACCCGACGGTTATCAGCTTTGCAGCGGGCAACCCTGCCCCCGAGGCGTTCCCCGTCGAAACTGTGGCAAAAATCACTGCCGACATTATGCGGGACAACCCCATAACCGCCCTACAGTATTCCATTTCGGAGGGGTATACCCCGCTTAGGGACTGGCTTAAACAGGATTTAGGCGGAAAAGGCTTATATAACGCTGAGGACGATGATGTAATTATAACCTCCGGGGCACAGCAGGTCATGGAGATTATGACTAAGCTAATGTGCAACGAGGGGGAGACCATTATATGCGAAGCACCCACGTTCATCGGGTCGCTTAATGCGTTCAGGTCATATAACGCAAAATTAGTCGGAATTCCTATGGACGATGAGGGGATTAACCTTGATAAATTAGAAATCGCACTCATGGATAACCCGAAAACGGCGTTTATATACCTTATCCCGAATTTCCAGAACCCCACGGGAAAAACTATGTCTTTAGAGCGGCGCAAGGCGGTTCTTAAGTTAGCTGAAAAATATAACGTGTTAATCGTGGAGGACAACCCATACGGGGATTTGCGGTTTACCGGAATCGACATTCCCTCGTTGAAAGAGCTTGACAAAAATCGCCTTGTGGTATATGCGGGCAGCTTTTCTAAGACATTAGCACCCGGGTTGCGTGTCGGGTTCATGTGCGGGGCACAGAATATTGTTCAAAAGGCGGTAGTGTGTATTCAAACCGCAACGGTTCATACGGGAATACTGTCGCAGATGATAACGTATAAATTCGTCACGGAAACCGATTATTCCGAGCATTTAGAACGATTGCAGTTAATTTATAAAGATAAGTGTAAGCTAATGCTGGATTGCTTGAAGTTCTCTATGCCTATGTCAATCGAGTTCACCGAGCCGGAGGGCGGGCTGTTCATATGGGGGACACTTCCTGACGGGGACATGGAGTATTTCTGTAAAAAAGCGATTGAGAATAAAGTAGCAATCGTACCCGGAAATGCGTTCTTGGTAAATGAGAAAGACAGCTGTTTATCGTTCCGCCTGAACTTTTCGACACCTACGAATGAGCAGATTGAACGGGGCGTGGAGATACTTTCAAAAGTTGCGAAAGGGATATATAGGTAAACAATGAAATATTATTTGAGCGAATACTGGGCAATGATGCAATCAAGAGAAACAAGAGATGAAGCACTTAATAAATGGTATGCCGCTTCTGAAGAATATTATAAATATTTCGACACTATAAAAGACAAACTACCGAAAAACTTTATTAATCTGTATAATAAAAATGACGGTTTCCACGATTCAATCATTAAGAAAATATCAATTGAAAACATGCGTTTGAAAAGCTGTGAGGTAAAATTCACTCTGAGAATAAATGAAGTTGATTATATTCTCGCTTATAAAAATGTAATCGGCTTTGAAGTGGATATACCACCCGAGGAAAATGGACTTTTCGGGTGGGGATACGATGAATTGGAGCTGTTAGACAACGGGTATTTTGAACATAGGATATTATGTGATATAAACAGCGAATTTAAAATAACTTTCAAAAAATTATCGATTAAAAAAGTAACAGGAGAAGCTAATGTCTGACATTCAAAACAACAAAAAAATAATTTTCAGTGGGATTCAGCCCACTAACACCCCTCACCTTGGTAACTACCTCGGGGCACTCAAAAACTGGGTAGCTATGCAGGAAGAATATGACTGTATATACAGCGTGGTTGACCTGCACGCAATTACAGTTCGGCAAGACCCGTCGAAGCTGAAAAAGCAAATTGTCGAAACCTATTCACTTTTATTGGCAATGGGAATTAACCCCGAAAAGACCATTCTGTTCGTACAGGGGCATAACCCCCGTCACGCAGAATTAGCGTGGGTCTTGTCATGTTATACGCAGTTCGGGGAATTAAGCCGAATGGTGCAGTTCAAGGACAAGTCGGAAAAACATTCCGAGAACATTAATGCGGGGTTATTCACCTACCCCGTGTTACAGGCGGCAGACATTCTTTTATACAATGCCGACTACGTTCCTGTGGGAGCAGACCAGAAACAGCATTTGGAATTATCACGGGATATTGCGACACGGTTCAACGGCGTTCACGGGGATATTTTCACTCTGCCTGAGGCGTATATTATTCAAGCGACAAGCAAGATTATGTCATTGTCTGAGCCGACTAAGAAAATGTCGAAGTCGGACGAAAAGCCTCATGCAAGCATTAGTGTTCTTGACGAGCGTGATGTTATTATAAAAAAATTCAAGAGAAGTGTCACCGACAGCTTGGCTGAAATTTCGTATGACGAGAACAATATCGAGAAAGCCGGAATAAACAATCTGCTTTCGATATATTCTGCGGTTACGAATAAGACGATTGACGAGGCGGTTAGTGAGTTTTCCGGTAAAGGGTATGGCGATTTCAAATTAGCGGTGGGTGAGGCTGTTGCGGATATGTTCAAGCCTGTGCAAGACGAGTATGCACGGATTATCGCTGATAAGAAGTTCTTAGCCAATTGTATGCAAGACGGTGCGGAACGAGCAATGAAGATTTCCGGGAGGACACTCAGAAACGTGTATAAAAAAGTCGGGTTTTTAGAGTTTTAGAGCATTTTAAATAAACATGGGTGCTGTTCAATCAACAGCACCCATTTTGTCTAACTTTTTAAGTAATTCGGATAATGGGACGATTAATAACCCTACCGCAAAGTTCCCCACCGCATGAATATAATCGAACGGCAGCCCCGCCGCTATATACGCAAGGGTTTGGGGGAAGCTATACTCTTGGAGAACCGCCCAGAACGGTGCGTACAGCGTTCCGAATGAAAGTCCGTGTAAGGCACATAGAACCATATACACGGGAACCCTCGCTTTTAGCGGGATGGCGATTTTGGGGGCGAGCATAAATGTTCCCCATAACGGTAGCCATATATAAAGATAAGGCACTGACGAAAGCCCGTAAAACATTATACAAAGTAAAGCGTATATATAAACCGGTATTAACGCTTTAAACCGATAAACCAATGTAAATGTGGCGGTAAGCATTCCGACAAGGTGGATATTCGGAAGCCCCTGCATGGCAATGTGTGAAATGAACATTATTGAACCGAACAGGGCGAATATTACAAGCTCCCTAACTTTTCGTGTAGACGAACGCATAGGTAACTCCCTGTTCTATTTGTGTTTCGCCCACTCCCGACATGGCATAATCCCCGTTAATGTAAAACGCCCAGTATGCTTTATCCATGTCCCAATCGGCTCTAATTCCGTTGACGTGTGAAACCATTAAGCCGAATGCACCCTCATTACCCTCAATTAACCCCTCCGCTAACAGTGCCGCACCGACGGTGGTCTCTTGAGTGGTGATGAGCCATTCAGAGGTTTCCCCGTCCTCATCAGTCATCTCAAACGTGAACGTGACCTCGCTGATTGCAATTTCTTTTTTGTTGTCCTCGCACCCCGATAACGTGCCTACCGCAATCAGCACCACCAGAAGCGTTGACAAAATGAATTTTGCTTTTTTCATTTTGCTTTTCTCCTTAAAATATTTAATTTTATTTTGAGTGACAGACACCGGTTTCGCGGTGTTTTTTTGTCTTTAGGGTAAAGTCTTCCGGCTTAAAGCTGCGTTCTTTCGTCTTCTCGGAATTTTTTGTTAATCCCAATGACATTCAGAAATTTGCGGAATTTCTGCTGAAAGAACAATCGCTTCACACGGCGGCGAACCCGCACAGGATTTTAAGGCAAGAAATGCCTTTTCACCTGATTTCCTTTTTCCCCGACTCAATGGGTATTGTAGCATGATTATAGGGAGATGTCAACTTAAATTTAACCACCCCGCCCCAAAGACACGGGACGGCAAGCACAAACCGCCTCTTTCGGGGCGGTTTTCGGGTTAATTTGCTTCTTCCTTATTGAGATTTTCAAGTGCATACTCACAGCATTGTACAACTAACTTATTAAAGGAAATATCATTTTTTGCGGCAAGAGTTTCCAATTTCTCAATAAGATTATCCGACATTCTGATAGTTTTATTGGACGATGACGTTTTATTAACTTCAAACATAATTGCACTCTCCTTTACCATGTAATTGTAAACTATATTTATCTTTAAATAAATAAGCAATAATGCAAGACATTTAGCCTTGCATTATTTTGGTGTTTATGATATAATTATTATATAAGGAGGTAGTTATGACTAAGAGAAAGTACGAAAAAGCGTATTATGCGTTGTTTAATGATGTGACTGACACAATTAAAGAAATGGAGCAGTATTATGAAAAAGGGGGCGGAATCCCCCATGAACGGGTCGGTTTCTTTATCCAAAAATTGAAGATTACACAGGAATACACCGAGGGTGTTGTTACACAATAACCCGTAAAAAGGGCGGACAGAGCGAACAGAATGTCCGCATTGTCGTCATCGCCCCTACGAAAGAGGATGAGCTCAGATAATTTTTCTTTTATATGGTTTTTTCTCGTCTGTAAGGTTTGCTAAGTAATCCATGCTGGTGTTCAATGCAACTGCAATCCGCTTGCATTGCTCGAAAGACATATAACGCTCGCCCCGTTCAATTTTTGAATAAGCACTTTGGTCTATTCCTGTGAGCATTTGCATCTTTATTTGTGTATATCCTTTTTCTTTACGAAGATTTCTAATCCTTGACATATAAATCACCTCATAATAATTATGTCAATTCGTCCTATTGACAATAGGGTCAAATTGTCCTATAATTATTATAAGATACGGTGCTATAAAAATAAATTGACAGCCTTTACCTATAATGGTAAAAGCCCCGGGTTAATTTGCTTCTTCCTTATTGAGATTTTCAAGTGCATACTCACAGCATTGTACAACTAACTTATTAAAGGAAATATTCTCCTTTGAAGCTAATTGTTCCATTTCTTCCACCATCTTTTCGGGAAGTCTGACTGTTTTTGTAACTGTAAAAGAACCGGATTTTATTTCAAACGACATATGAACCACCCTCGTTAAATATAACACATATATAATCACAAATATACGGTCATTATCGATTGCATTTTGTATTCGCTTGTGATATAATTGTTCTATAAGGAGGTAGTTATGACTAAGAGAAAGTACGAAAAAGCGTATTATGCGTTATTTAATGATGTGACTGACACGATTAAAGAAATGGAGCAGTATTATGAAAAAGGGGGGGGAATCCCCCATGAGCGGGTCGGTTTCTTTATCCAAAAATTGAAGATTACACAGGAATACACCGAGGGTGTTGTTACACAATAACCTACAGCCTTTACCGAAAAGTAAAGGCTGTAGGTTTATTTAATTGTCAATTGTACATTGTCAATTGTCAATTGTATCGTCGCAACTCCTTCTGTAAGCCGGGTTTTGTCGTGTATAATCATTTATCTTGTTATATTGTCGCCAATATAATCATGCCGCACTTGTCGCAGTGTCCCGAGCAAGGACATTTGTCTGCTGCGTTGCATCGGTTCGGGTTTACATGGCAGTAACGTCTCCGTTACTCCGGTGGGCTTTTACCCCACCTTTCCACCTGTGCCTTTATGAATAAAGGCAGTCTATTTCTGTTGCACTCGCCCTATAGTCGCCTACGGCTGCCGTTAGCAGCGAACCCGCTCTGTGATGCCCGGACTTTCCTAAGATTGAACCTGTTCAACAAGCTTAACCCTCGATTATACAAAGAAGTTGCAACCTCAGTATATCACACCTCAAAAAAAATTACAAGTTTTTTTCAAAAAACTATTGACAATATAAAAAAAGCATGTTATATTACTAATTAGCACTCTCGATGTTCGAGTGCCAGCAATCGGGAAAGGGGTCTGCTAATGAGCGAGAGAGGTTTTAAAATACTTGAAGCGATTATTGACGAGTATATCCGAACCGGTGAACCCATAGGCTCTAAGGTGTTAGCCGAGATGTTAGACTTTCCTGTTTCGCCTGCAACCATTCGCAATGAAATGGCAAGCTTGGTTCAGCAGGGTTATCTTGAGCAGCCGCATACGTCGGCAGGGAGATTCCCCACTGTTAAAGGTTATCGCCTGTATATTGAACGATTGGGACATTCGGGGTTGTCGGACGATGACCGCCACATAATCGACTCAGCTCTCGAAAGCATTAGCGGGGACACTGACGAGGTTATTATAGAAAGTGCCTCCCACGCATTAGCCGAGCTAACAAAATGTGCGGTGGTTTCCACCAGTAACGTCAGCCGGTTCTCGGTTATTACCAAAGTCGAAGTCATTCCCACTGGGAAACGTGCTTATGTGCTTTTGCTGATTACCTCGGGCGGGGGGATTAAAAATCGGGTTTGCCGCCTTTCTTTCGATTTGACACAGGAACAGTTAGACTTTTTCACCGAATTTGTGAATGAAAACTTAGCGGGGTTAAACTTAGAAAGTGTGTCAAACGAGTTCATCGAAAGCATTGGGACGGCATTAGGAAGTTACATGATTTCGCTGTCACCGTTACTCAAGGCTGTGGCAGACTTGTCTGAAGAGATGGCAAGCAGTCGTGTAAACTTCGAGGGGGAGACGAATTTAATCGCTTTCGAGGATTTTCAGAAAAATGATATATTGTCGATTTTAGAAAGCCGGAACGCTTTTACGCAATTGCTCGACAGTGCATTTTCCGGAATAAACGTGCTGTTCGGCGGCGAGGGGAAAGCAGACACTTTTACGGTGTCGAATTCGGGGTTGATTGCGGGCAGTTTCCAAAAACACGGGAAAACCGCGGGGAGCTTCGGGGTTATCGGCCCTATGCGGCTGGATTATAAGAAGCTCATACCTTATATAGAATATTTCGCCGTTAAGGTAACGGACTTGTTATCGGAGGACGAAGAAAGTGAGGGGGACAATTGAGTAAAAAGAAAAAAGCAGAAGAAAATGCAGGATACGACGAACCTGTTGCACCGGTAGAGCCGGAAATTGTTGATAAACCTGAGGAAATATCGGAAATTGATATTTTGAAAGACCAGTTGCTTCGGCAGTCGGCGGAATACGACAATTATCGCAAACGCACCGCTCGGGAAAGAATCGAGATGACTCCGGAAATTACCGCGAAAATCGTGACGGAATTTCTGCCTGTGATTGACAACATCGAACGTGCGTTACAAGCCGAATGTTCTGACGAGAATTATAAAAAAGGCATTGAGATGATTTATTCGAGTTTTATGGGGACGCTTTCTCAATTAGGCGTCGAGGAGATTGTCGAGGAAGACTTCGACCCCGCAGTTCATCAGGCGGTTCAGCATGTGGAGCATGACGGGTTAGAAAGCGGAAAAGTGGCACAGGTATTCCAGAAGGGGTACAAAATAGGCAATAAGATTATACGGTTTGCAATGGTTGCAATAGTAAAATAATTAACAATTAATAATGAATAATGATTGTGTCGCCTAACGGCGACGGATTAAAATTATTAATTAACAAAAGAGAGGAGAAAACATCATGGCAAAAATTATAGGAATTGACTTAGGAACAACTAACTCGTGCGTATCCGTTATAGAGGGCGGTGAGGCAACCGTCATCACCAATGCGGAGGGCAGCAGAACCACACCGTCGGTTGTAGCGTTCACCAAGGACGGTGAAAGATTAGTCGGGCAGCTTGCGAAAAACCAAGCGGTTACTAACCCCGACAAAACGATTATGTCCATTAAACGTAAAATGGGCTCTAACCACAAGGTAGACATTGACGGGAAGAAATATACCCCTCAAGAAATTTCAGCGATGATTTTGCAAAAACTCAAGACCGACGCAGAAGCCTATCTCGGGGAGAAAGTGTATGACGCTGTTATCACTGTTCCGGCGTATTTCACCGACGCTCAAAGGCAGGCGACTAAAGATGCGGGGCAGATTACGGGACTTAATGTAAAACGTATCATTAACGAGCCTACTGCGGCGGCGTTAGCTTACGGGATTGACAAGGGGGAGGAGCAGAACCTTGTTGTGTATGACCTTGGCGGCGGTACGTTTGACGTTTCGGTTATCAAGATGTTTGATGGGAATTTCGAGGTTTTGGCAACTGCCGGCAACAACAATCTCGGCGGTGACGACTTTGACCAGAGAATTATCGACTTTTTGGCGGCAGAGTTCAAAAAATCCGACGGGGTTGACTTATCGAAAGACAAGTTCGCTATGCAGAGGCTTAAGGACGAAGCAGAAAAAGCGAAGATTACTTTGTCGGGGGCGGCAACCGTAAATGTGAACATTCCGTATATCACGGCTGACGCAAGCGGCCCTCGCCATTTACAGGTTGAAATTACCCGTGCGAAGTTCAACGAATTAACTGCGGATTTAGTGGAGAAATCCATGAGCCCCGTTAAGCAGGCGTTGAAGGATAGCGGATTATCAAAGGCACAGATTCATAAAGTCCTGTTAGTGGGCGGTTCTACGAGAATTCCCGCTGTTCAGGACGCTGTGAAATCGTTCTTGGAGAAAGAACCGTTCAAGGGGATTAACCCCGATGAGTGTGTTGCAATGGGTGCGGCTATTCAAGGCGGTGTATTCAACAAGGAAGTTACCGGACTGCTGTTGCTTGACGTTACCCCGCTTTCTCTCGGCATAGAAACAGCCGGCGGTGTCTGCACGAGAATGATTGAAAGGAATACCACCATTCCGACTAAGAAGTCACAGGTGTATTCCACTTATTCCGATAATCAGCCGAGCGTTGACATTAATATTCTGCAGGGTGAGCGTGAGTTTGCGAAAGATAACAAGTCCATAGGTACGTTCCGCCTTGACGGGATTGCACCCGCACCGAGGGGAATTCCGCAGATTGAAGTAACCTTCGACATTGACGCAAACGGTATTGTAAACGTATCTGCAAAAGATAAAGGGACGGGTAAGGAGCAGCATATCTCCATTACCGCCTCCACCAACATGAGTAAGGACGATATTGAAAAGGCTGTTAAGGAAGCGGAGGCGTTCGCTGAGGAAGACCGTATTCGTAAGGAAGAGGTTGAGGCACGCAACGACGCTGACCAGGCGGTTTATCAGATTGAAAAGTCGATTGCCGATTTCGGTGATAAGATTACCGAGGACGATAAGTCGAAGTTAAACCCCATGATTGACGATTTAAAAGAAGCGTTAAAGGGTGATGATATTGAGCGGATTAAGTCGCTGAAAGAAGACCTTATGAAAGAGGCTCAGACGATATTCGGCAGGATTTATCAAGAGAGCGGCGGGCAGGATATGGGAGATGTTCAGGGTGAGCCTGATGTGTTCGACGGGGATAACGACGGCGGGGATAATGTGGTAGACGCGGAGTATACGGAATAGATGTAGGTATTGTAGGAGCGAATTGTATTCGCCCGCTACATTAAACAAGGTATTGTATTAACGGGCGACCACAGGTCGCCCCTACAATGTAAGGTAAGAGAAAGGACATATTATGAAATTGACACAAGTCGAAAGGCAAATTCTATACAATCAATATGACATATTGAGTGTTCTTTGTCCTGTTGATAAAGAACTTTTTGAGTTAAACAAAACAATTCTTCTTAACGGATATGTTAGGGAGTATGATGGACTTATGGAACTGCATGATGAAGTCAGTACAGATATATGTGATTTTGTATATGATGTATTAACTATGTATCGTATTTTGTATTCTTCTTATCATAAATTAGAAGATAAATCAAACATTTCTGACGAAGACGTGATATTTCAAGGTTTTGACGGAAATGATGAAACCCAATACTACGCATTTGCTTCTTTTTTACTAAAAGATAAAAAATTATATAGTGAATTTAAAAATGTTGAAGTGAATAGTCATGCAAGTAGAGTTGGAATTTATAAATCAATGCTTGATATATACACTCCCATCTATGATAAAATGAATAAAGACCGTCGATATGGTTCAAGTTTGACAGAAGAAGAGATTATTAAAATTGTTGATTCTTGAAATAATAATTAATTCTAAACCTATCCCAAAACCACCCCGCCCTACGGGCACCCCTCCAAGGAGGGGATGGCAGGTTACAAACGGGAAACCTGCTTTCTGACTTGAAGCGGGCAATCCCCTCCCGTGGAGGGGTACGGCGTAGCCGGGGGGTGGTCTTGGAAAAGACGTAAAAATCGACAGTTTAAAGATAAGAGGCTCTTATGCGTGATGTAGAAAATTATAGTAATCTTCCGTTTAATCCTAAGCTGCGTGAACGAGCCAAAGTGTTGCGAAAATCGGGTAATTTAAGCGAAATTATTATGTGGAAGAAACTCCGTAATAAACAATTCATGGGGTATGATTTTGACCGTCAGAAAATTATAGGGAATTACATTGTTGATTTTTATTGTCTTGATTGCTCGGTTGTGATTGAGATTGACGGAAGCTCTCATGATAATAAAGATATTTACGACGGAGAACGCAACAGCTTTCTTCAAAGCTTGGGCTTGACGATTATTCATATAAAAGCACAAGATGTTCATGATAATTTATTCAAGGTAATGAAAATGTTGAAACAACACCCTGCATTACAAACAAAAACTAAACAATAAGGACTTAAATTATGGCAGACAAACGTGATTTTTACGATGTTCTCGGGGTTTCTAAGGGTGCGAGTGACGATGAAATAAAAAAAGCATATCACAGGCTTGCAAAACAGTATCACCCCGACTTAAACCCCGACGACCCCGTCGCTGAGGAAAAGTTCAAAGAGCTCAACGAGGCGAACCAGATATTATCCGACCCGGAGAAGAAAAAACTGTACGACTCATACGGACACGCGGGGGTTGACCCGAGCTACGGCGGGGGAAGCGGCTTCGGAGGGTTCAGCGGTAGCTATGGCGGGTTCACAGGAGGGTTCGAGAGCGGTGGCATTGACTTAGGCGATATATTCGACTCGCTGTTCGGCGGGGGTGGCAGGACTTCTAACCCGTCTGCTCCTCGTCAAGGGGCGGACATTGCCGTGTCTTTGAGTATCGCTTTTATGGAAGCCTGCAAAGGGATTAACCAAGAACTCGAAATCCCCAGACAAGACCCCTGCGACACCTGTAACGGTTCGGGGGCGAAGCCGGGGACGGTTCCTAAGACCTGCTCCGAATGTAACGGAAGCGGGAAAATTCGGTTTCAGCAACGCTCGTTATTCGGGACGGTGCAGAGTACCAAACCCTGTACAACCTGTTCGGGTAAGGGTAAGATTATTGACCAGCCGTGTTCGGGGTGTTCGGGGCAGGGTAGAGTTTCTCGCAAGCGCAAGCTGACTGTGACTGTTCCGGCGGGAATTGACGACGGGCAGATTTTGAGCGTTCGGGGAGAAGGGCATATCGGTGTCAACGGGGGCGGCAGAGGCGACTTAAACGTGAGAATAAGCGTCCGCAGAGACCCGTTGTTCGAGAGAAACGGTTTCGACATTCACTGTGAGCTGCCGGTTACTTATTCGCAGGCGGCACTCGGTGCGGAGGTAGAAGTCCCCACTATTGACGGGTCTGTGAAGTTTGTTGTTCCCGAGGGGACACAGCCCGATACAGTGTTCCGCTTAAAAGGGAAAGGCGTTCAGCGGCTTAAACGTGAGGGCAGGGGTGATGAGCTTGTTAAGGTGGTTATAGAAATTCCGCAGAAGCTAAATAAACAACAAAAAGAACTACTTAAACAGGTGGACGCTTCACTGACCATTAAAAATTTTGCCAAACGGGAAAGCTTTTTCGAGAAAATAAAAAAAGGGTTCAGTTAATAATTATTGGGTGCGGAATTCTGCACCCTTTATTTTTGCATAATTTTCTTTATTTCGACAAATTACTATACTATGAAAAACATTCACAAGGTTATAATCGGGGGGATTTCCGGTGTTCTTAACGGGTTGTTCGGGTCAGGGGGAGGCGTTGCCGCTGTTCCGCTGTTGACCCGTTTCGGTGTTGAGCCTCGAAAAAGCCACGCTACTTCTGTGGCAATTATTTTCGTATTATCGCTTGTTTCGACAGGATTGTACGCACTCAACGGGATATTAGACGTTTCTATGGCTATGAGCTTCATTCCGGCGGGGTTGGCAGGGGCAGTCGTCGGGGCTGTGTTTTTGAAGAAAATACCGAACAGCTTGTTAAGGCGGGTGTTCGGTATTGTTATATTGATTTCTGCAGTGAGGATGTTGGTAGCATGAACATGATTGCCGGTTTTTTTGCGGGGTTGACTGCTTCAATGGGATTGGGTGGGGGATTTATATTAATTATTTACCTCACGGTTTTTGCGGGGGTTCATTCGCAGGCTATGGCGGGCGGGATTAATCTGCTGTTCTTTTTGCCGATTGCTCTTGTTTCCACAATTATCCATGCGAAAAACAATCTGATTGAAAAGAAAGTTCTTCTTATTGTATGTGCTGTGGGGATTGTCGGGGCGGTAATCGGCGTGTATCTAATAAGTCTGCTTGATGAAAATATGCTGAGAAAGTTATTTGCGGCGTTGTTGGTTTTAGTCGGGGTAAAAGAGCTTTTCCATAAGAAACCGCAAAAGGAGTGAATTGTATCCACTCCTTTTTATATTGTTATGCCGCTTCTAATTCTAACATATAGTTATTGTTCTCGATTTCCACCTCTAACGAAGCCCTGTACATATTTTCTGCGAAGATTGCGTACCCTCTCGACGGGTCGCTCACGAATACATGTGTCACTGCTCCGACTAATCTGCCATTTTGGATAATCGGGCTTCCGCTCATTCCTTGGACTATTCCGCCTGCTTGGTTAAGAAGCTCTCTGTCTGTCACTTTTATTACCATATTTTTGACCTTGTTCTTCTCGTTGTAATCTATTTTTTCTATAATAATGTCGTATTCCTTTGGTGCGTTCCCGTCAATCGTTGCGAGCATTATTGCCTGCCCGATTTCGACTTCCTGCTTATACGCCATTTCTATTGCTTCGCCTATTACCGGGGGTGCTTCCATTATTCCGAATATTCCCGCCTCGGTGTTACCGTTGATTATGCCTATCGGTATTCTCGAAAGGAAGGTTCCGCATAGTTCTCCCGGGTTTCCTGAATATCCCTTTACTACATTTGATATAAATACGCTGACCGCTTCACCCTTGGACAGTGGCAGGATTTGCCCTGTGTCCACATCGCATACCGCATGCCCTAAGCCTCCGAATGTTCCGTCTGCGGGGTTGTAGTAAGTCATTGTGCCTATTCCCGCACTTGAATCACGAACCCACAACCCTATTTTATATAACCCGTCTTTATTGGATTTTACCGGGGTTATTTGGATTTCGCGGGTTTTTTCACCTCGGATATAGGTTATTATGGTTTTTTGCGGGTCAAGCTGAACTGCTTCGGCAATGTCGTTGTTCCGCAGAATATCCCTGCCGTTGACCTTTGTTATGACATCACCCGCTCTTATCCCACCGTCCTTTGCGGGGGAGGCAAATCCGTTTATGCCGTCAACCTCGCCACATTCTGTAACAATCGCTCCGCCGGTTATGATTTTTATACCGAAGGGTGTTCCGCAGGGGATTAGCATGGGGCGTTCAATTCTTTCTGCTCTTGCACTTTTTATGGGAATTACACCCATAAGCTTCAGCTGGACTTGCTCCGGACTATTCGACATAACCGCATAAACGGGCTTACTGTCGCTGTTTTCATGTTGCTCCGGTTCTGCTGTTATATCAAAGAACGCATTTATTTTAAATGAATTATACTCAGAAAGGTAATACTTGTCAGGCAGACGAACGTAATAGAAACCGACAATTACGCATAATAAAAATGAAACACAAAAAAATACGCCGGTTATTGACTTTATTATCTTCCTCATTAAAAATTCTCCAGTGTTGATTGGATTTTTGAACAATCGTGTTGCATGTTATTAATATTGACAGATTTCATGAGGTTATGATAGGAATTATTTAATTTATATAATTGGCGGTGATGTTATAACGGAAAAAATTAGGAAAAATAAAAACCGAGCTTTTCCTGCTCGGTTAATTATTCTTTTAGGAAATTTTGCCTTTCTACAGAACCGTGGTAATTTACATGAATGGAAATGAATTTTAAGCACGAAGATTATTTACATCACCTTTTACGCCGCCCGATAAGAGATAAAGGCAGTATTGGTTCATTGAAACCCCCTCAGCACTGGCATTAGCCGAAAGCTGTCTATACAGGGTTTTGGGCAGTCTTAATTTGAAATTATCGGGATAGTCTACTGCGATTTTCGGTTCGGGGACAAAATCGCCGTCCCGTAATGCAGAAACAATCCAACTTTTTTTTGCGTCATCACCCAGTTTTAAGACTTCCTCTATTGTTGCACCGCAAGTCATACACCCCGGTAAATCGGGATATTCAATAAAATAACTGCCGTCTTCATCTTGCTCTAAAACGAATGGATATTTCAATTTGGCGTAGTATTCTAAGTTTTTCATAATTCCTCCTCCGATTTCCTGATTGTATCAATGATTTCAATCGCACGTTTAACATAAATCTTATTTACAGGCTTATCTTTTACAACGGTGATTCGATATATGCCTTTGTGATAGGTGTAATGGCTTGAGCCGCCACCCGGAGAAGTTTCAACAAAGCCGTGGTCTAAAAATATCCTTTGAAGCGTTTCAAATCTAACATTTTGAGGATTATTACGCATGGCTTGTAATTGCTTTTCTTTCTTGCTCAAACTATACCTCTCTTTCACATATCTATTATATCATAACGTCATATATAACGTCAACCCTTTTTAAAATTATTGTTGCCTAAATCAAAAACAAATTAATTGTCTGTTACTTGTTTTTTTTTGAAATATATGGTATACTTTCTGTATGAAAAAGACAATCATACTTTTGAAAGCGGTTATGCTTTTTGTGACGGCGGTTTGGGGGGTTCTTTTCGGGATAATGGGTCCTGTTGCCTTATATTTCAACATCGCCGACAACAGGTTGGCAGGGCTTCCCGTTGTTTCTGCGGTTGTGCCGACTATGTGGATGATTACTGCGATTGCGGGATTTATTGTCCCGTGTTTTCTTGTTATGTTTAAGCTGTATAAAACCTCTGCCGTTATATGCATGTGCGGTACAATTGCTTTGTTTGTTCTGCACGGTATAATTTCAAATGAGCGGTATACCTCTGATGATGTGTTTTGGCTTTATATGCCGCTGTTGCTTGAAACAATTGCGGTTATACTTATTGCGGTTTTTGCAAATATGGGATATATTCGCATAAAGATGTATGAAAGAGAAAAACAAAAAAATGCCATCGCCCCGTCTATATTAGGAGGAACGACAGATAATAACGATAATAACAAAAAAAGGAGAAAATAATGGCTTTGTTAGATGAGAATTTGCAATTCCATTTGAAAGTAACCGCCGAGCAGGTCGGGAAATATGTTATATTACCGGGAGACCCCGGACGTGTTGAGAAAATTGCGGCTTTATTAGACAATGCGAAGCATATTTCGACAAATCGGGAATACGTTACCTATACGGGGACTCTTAACAATACACCTGTCAGCGTGTGTTCTACGGGGATTGGCGGGCCTTCTGCCGCTATTGCCGTGGAGGAGCTTATTCGGTGCGGCTGTCACACTTTCGTAAGAGTGGGGACGTCGGGCGGTATGAACCTGAAGGTTACCGGAGGGGATTTAATCGTAGTGAGTGCCGCAATTCGAGGGGACGGAACCAGCCGTGAATACCTTACGCCGGATTATCCCGCTGTCGCTGATTTTGAAGTGGTGACGGCACTTGTCGATTCTGCGAAGGAGCTATCGTCGGGCAAGGACGGTGACTCATACCATGTTGGGGTTGCCCAAAGTAAGGACTCGTTTTATGGTGAAATAGAACCGGAAAAAATGCCGGTGTCAGACTTCCTTGTACCAAGGTGGGAAGCTTATGTGAAAAGCGGCTGCCTTGCCTCCGAGATGGAAGCGGCTACGTTGTTCTCTGTGGCATTAGCGAGAGGTGTGCGTGCGGGGGCGGTTCTGACGGCTTTATGGAATGTAGAGCGTTCTAAGGCGGGGTTGCCCGATAAGGTGTGTTATTCAAGTGAGCGTGCCATTAAATGCGGAATAGAAGCAATCAAAAAATTAATAATAGGAGATAGTGTATGATAAAAATTCAAGATTTCAGTATATCAAAGTTGATTTTGCTTGACGACTTAGATTTTACAGATGCAATATCTTTATACAACTTTACAGTGGGCGATTATTTTTACCTGTTGTCAGAATTTGCGTCGAACGCTACCCAGTATCTCGCTTCTCTCAACAGCATTGCCGCTTTTAAAGGTACGGAAGATGATATGCAGAATCTTTTAAATATGCACTCTATTTTCAAAAAAATAGGGTTTACAGATGTTACATCTTCTATCAAAGAAATATTAACGGCTTTTAAACATAAGGATATGGCACATATTTTCTCCTGCTCTGACCGAGTGATAGAATCTGTCACCCGTTTTTTCACACGGTTGCTTTCGGCGGAGGCAGTTAAAAAAGAGGTGTTGCATTCTGTCCCGCTTAAGGAGGCTATTGAAAAAGCAACCGAACAACTGTTTAAAGAAGAAAATGAGCGGAAAATGCGAATCCTCGCAGTTGATGATATGCAGTTTATGCTCGATACTATTGCGAATACATTAGACGGTGAATATGAGGTTTATAAGCTGACTGACCCAACCTTGCTTGAAGCCGCACTTCACCACGTCACGCCGGAGCTGTTCCTACTTGACTATGACATGCCTTACCTTAACGGGTTTGAGCTTGTGCCAATCATACGCAGTTATTCCGAACATGAAAACACACCGATTATATTTGTCACTTCAATAGACAGAGCGGCAAACATCGCCGCCGCAATTAAACTCGGTGCGTGTGAATATATATTAAAGCCTTTCCAAGCAGATTTACTGACTGAAAAAGTCGCTCAGCATATTAAAAGGAAAAACCGCTTTGCCGCCGCTTTTTCTGTAGCATCTGAAACTGAGGAGGAAATATAGTGCTTCCCCGAATATTGATTATAATATTTTTAGTAACTCTGTCGGCGTTTTTTTCGGCGAGTGAGACCGCTTTAACCGGTGCAAACCGAATTCGGTTGAAGCATAAGGCTGAACAAGGTTCAGCTGCCGCCAAAAAGGCTCTTTTGCTGCTCAAGAAATATGACCGTATGCTTGCGACACTCCTTATCGGGAACAATACCGTTAATCTTGTTGCCGCTTCAATTGCGACGGTTTTCGCTATATTTATTTCTACACCCGAAAATGAAGCATTCATGGTCGCACTTGTTACCGGAATTATAACTGTTATTCTTATAATCATAGGCGATATTCTGCCTAAGACATTGGCACGGGAGCATTCTGACAGGTTTATTCTTGCTTCGGCAGGGATTTTGACAATTTTGATGATAATTCTGACGCCGATTTCCGCATTAATGCTGTTATTGCAAAAGGGGTTCTCCCGTTTATTCCGCAACGGTGACAAGGAAGTAAGTGTCACCGAGGAAGAGCTAATGCAGATTATCGACGAAATCGAGGACGAGGGGGTTCTTGAGGAACAGGAAAGCCTGCTTGTGAGGAGTGCGTTGGAATTCGATGAAACCACTGTTGCGGAAATCCTCACCCCCAGAGTGGACATAATCGCAGTTTCTTTAACCGACAATTCTGAAAAAGTCAAGAAGGTGTTCATGGAGGAGGGGTATTCCCGCCTGCCGGTTTATGACAAGACCTCTGACCATATTGTCGGGTTAATCAGCAATAAAGAGTTTACTCGCCGATTATTGAGTGGTGAGGAAATCGAAGTTCGGGAAATTATGCAGGAGATTTTGCATATTCCATCATTGATGAAGCTGTCTGACGCTTTAAAGCTTATGCAAAAGGAAAAATCCCACCTTGCCGTGGTTGTTGACCAGTATGGCGGCACAGAGGGGATTGTTACGTTGGAGGATATTCTTGAGGAGCTTGTCGGGGAAATCTGGGACGAAAGCGACGAGGAGGTTTCTCCCGTTAAGATTATTAATAATAATGTATTTGAAATAGGCAGTGAGCTTGGGATAAACGATTTGAACCGTTTCTTGGAATCGAAAGATATAGGGGAAATCGACTCTGAAAGTCATACTGCCGGCGGGTGGGCGTTCGAGATGTTCGGAAAAATTCCCGAGGTTGGTGAAGTTACCGAGAACGACGAGTTTAAATTAACCGTGCTTAGTATGGAGGGGAGGAGAATTGGGCGGTTACGGGTGGAAGTTATTTCTTCCTAAACACCCAGAACTTACTCAAAAGGTAATTCCCCACTAACACAAACACCTGTGCGATAATTTTCATCAGGTGCATGTTCCATAAAAGCACCTCAACAGTCAACAGCATAAACCCCATTTCTAATACATATGTCGTCAGTCGTGCCGCATAGAAGCCTAATGCTTGTTTAAACCAGCCGGAGGCTTTTTCTGATTTGTTTTGGAACACGAATATTTTATTGACGAAAAACGCAAACGTCACCGCACAAATCCACGAAATTGTGGTCGCTAATGCTGTGTTCGCACCGAGATAGTCAGCTAAATACTGCGTGCCGATTGACACTAACGTAGTCAATCCGCCGAAGAAGATATATAGGATTATTTCACGCTTTTCTTTTAACATTTGAAAAATTCCCTCAATTCGTTTATGTTGCGGAATATATAGTCCGCCCCTGCTGCTTTTAATTCCTCATTTTGACCGTAACCCCACAGAACACCTATTCCGGTAATTCCCGTTACCCTCGCTCCGTGAATGTCATGCTCCCTGTCGCCGATTATACAGACCTCGGTTTTATCGGTGACATTCAGCTTTTCTAATACGTATTCGATAACCTCGGCTTTGTCGGAGCGGCTTCCGTCAAGCTCCGCACCACCGACACAGGTGAAATATTCTGCGATTTCAAAATGCTGTAGTATCCGTTCGGCATAGATTTTCACCTTTGATGTAGCAACGGCTAATACATATCCTTTGTTAGACAAATCGCACAGCAGTTCTTTTATGCCGTCATATACGCTGTTCTCGTATAACCCTGTCGGCACGAAGTATTCACGGAAATACGCCACTGCCTCTTCTATACGTTCAGGCGATACACCTAATTTCGGGAACGCATTCCTTAACGGAGGCCCGATAACCCATTTGAGCTCCGCTTGGGTGGGGACAGGCAGGTTCATTTTATCAAGAGCGTAGCGGAATGAGTTGGTTATTCCGTTGAACGGGTCGGTAAGCGTCCCGTCAAGGTCGAATAATATATATTTCATTTTTTGTTCCTTTATAAAAATGTAGGGGCTGATGCCCACATCAGCCCGTAAACGGTATCAATATTTAATTTCGGGGCGATAGTAGGTAGGGAGTTCGGAACGAAAGAAAGTAGGAGTTCGGAACGAAAGAAAGTAGGAGTTCGGAACGAACTCCTACGCCCCCTACGTTTACACTAATTCGATTATCGCCATTTCTGCGGCGTCGCCTCTGCGTGGACCGATACGGATAATTCTTGTATACCCGCCGTTCCTGTCCTTATAACGGGGGGCAATTTCGTCAAACAGTTTCTTTGAAACGTCTTCCTTGGTTACGTAAGCGAACACCTGCCGTTTTGAATGAAGGTCGTCCTTCTTCCCGACGGTGATGATTTTCTCGGTAACGCTACGCAGTTCCTTTGCACGGGTAACGGTGGTTTCCATTTTGCCGTGTTCTAATAAATGTGTCACCATTCCGCGAAGCATCGCTCTCCTGTGTGCGGTGGGACGCCCTAATTTTCTCATAGCCATTGTAGATTTCCTCCCTGTTTGATGGAACGCCCGGGTGTGCGTCCCCTACTATATTGTTTCTTCGCTGGGTGCTAAGTCAAACCCTAACGAATTCAATTTTGACCGTACTTCGTCGAAAGATTTTTTACCCAAGTTACGAACCTTCATCATGTCCTCCGGTGATTTGTTAATTAAATCATCGACAGTGTTAATTCCTGCACGTTTGAGGCAGTTAAATGAACGCACTGAAAGGTCTAAATCTTCAATCGTCATTTCTAAGATTTTATCCTTGCTCTTGTCTTCTTTTTCAGACATAAGCTCGGGTTGATTTGCTTCATCGGAGAGTTCCACGAACAGCATGAGATGTTCACACAGCAGTTTCGCCGCATAAGAAATAGCTTCTTTTGCAGAAATAGTACCGTCTGTCCAGACCTCAATCGTCAGCTTGTCGAAGTCGGTTCTTTGACCCACACGGGTATTTTCAACAGAATAGTTGACTTTTAAAACCGGTGTGTAGATACTGTCAATCGCAATTACGCCGATAACCGGATGCAGAAGCTGCTTGTTCTTTTCTGCGGAGGCATAACCCCTGCCGTTATCGAATGTAAGCTCCATATACAGTTTTGCATCGGGCCCTAATGAAGCTATATGAATGTCGGGTTCAATAATCTCGATTTCGCTGTCGGTTTTAATGTCGCCTGCTTTGACCTCGCACTCACCCTCTGCCTCGATATAAACCGTTTTCGGGCAGTCGCCGTGCATTTTCGCAATCAAGCCTTTTACGTTTAAGATGATTTCTGTAACATCTTCTTTCACGCCGGGAATTGTGGAGAACTCATGTTTTATTCCGTCAATCTTAATCGAGGTGACTGCCACTCCGGGTAGGGAGGACAGCAAAACCCGCCTTAAACTGTTACCCAGTGTGTTTCCGAAACCGCACTCAAGCGGTTCAAGGCAGAACAAGCCATACTTGCCGTCGGGTGTCAGCTTTAGGGTTTCAATCTCGGACTTTTCTATTTTTTCAAGCATTTATATACCTCTTCATTTTGTCATAATGCCGTTATGCTAACATATCGGACACAACCTCCCGCTAAGCGGGCATACGAGCCTGAGATTAAGAGCTTGTTCCAATCTCCTCGGTTATTTAGAATATAACTCTATAACTAAGTGTTCTTGGATTTCAAAGTCAAGCTCTTCTCTCTGGAACTTCCTCGCAACTGTTGCCGAGCTTGCTTCTTTGTTAATTTCTAACCATTGCGGAGCAGGTCTGCCGTGGACAAGGTCAGCGATTTGTGCGAATTTCGGGCTTTTTTTGCTTTTCTCTCTGAGAGAAATAACATCGCCCGGTTTCACTCTGTAAGAGGGAATGTCAACCCTTTTGCCGTTCACGTTGAAGTGACCGTGTCCGACTAATTGACGTGCCTCACGCCTTGTGACTGCCATGTTCATTCTGAAAACCACGTTGTCTAAGCGGGATTCGAGCAATGCAATCAGGTTTTCACCTGTGACGCCTTCTTCCTTAACCGCTAATTCATAATAGCGGTAGAACTGTTTTTCCAAAACACCGTATATAAACTTTAACTTTTGCTTTTCTTTGAGCTGCAAACCGTATTCGGAAACTTTTCTTCTGGAAGAGCCTGCACCGAATTTACGCCTTGTTTCTTTTTTGTGGGTATAACCCAACACGCCCGCACTAATTCCGAGCGACTTACATTTTTTTGAAATCGGTTCTCTGTAAACTGCCATTGTTTTCTCCTTGTTTTATAAAGTATCGAATTTTAATCCGACACGCCGTACTGTTCGAGATATTCTCTCATTTTTACAGCGTACTCACTGTCGCCGAGATAATCTATAATATCACGTGCTGTGGCAATTGAATATACAGGGATTTTATATTCCTGTTCAATTTGCTGAACGGCAGATGTATCTCGCGTTCCTTTTTCCATGCGGTCGATTGATATATACAATGCAACCACTTCCACGTCTTTTCCTAATATATCGAGCGTTTCCCGCACTGATGTTCCTGCTGTGGTAACATCCTCTATGATTGCGACCCTGTCGCCTGCTTTTGGGACATATCCTAAGATTGCTTTACCGTCTCCGTGTGTTTTTTCCTCTTTTCGGTTGAACGACACGCCGACCTTGCGTTTCAATCTGTCTGCCGTGATTACTGCTAACGGAATTCCTTTATATGCGGGACCGTACAGCACATCAAATTCAATCCCTGACTTTTCAATCATTTGAGCATAAAAATCGCCGAGCCGTCCGATTTGTTGATTAAACTTATACTCGCCTGTGTTTACGAAATATGGTGATTTACGTCCGCTTTTCAAGGTGAAGTCACCGAACAGCAATGCACCGCACTCAACCATGAATTCAAGAAACTGAATATTAGCCATTATACTCTTCTTCTTTTAGGCGGGCGGCAACCGTTATGGGGAATAGGTGTAACGTCTTTAATCATACGCACTTCGAGCCCTGCTGTTTGTAACGCACGAATAGCCGCTTCACGACCGGAGCCGGGACCTTTTACGTATACCTCTACTGTTTTTAAGCCGTGTTCCATCGCCGCTTTTGCCGCTGTTTCCGCTGCGGAGGAGGCTGCGAAGGGTGTGGATTTCCTTGAACCGCGGAAACCCAATCCGCCGGCAGAAGCCCATGAAAGAGCGTTGCCCTGCAAATCGGTAATGGTAACAATTGTGTTATTAAATGTCGATTGGATATGTGCAGAGCCGTTCTCGATGTTTTTACGTTCACGCCTTCTGCGAATGACGGGTTTCTTTCCGCCTTTTTTAGCTACAGCCATTTAAGCTATCCCTCCATATACTGTTATAACCCCCCCGCATAGCGGGCATACGAGCCGAGGTTCTCGGCTATTTCTTCTTGTTGGCGATTGTCTTACGGGGACCTTTACGGGTACGTGCATTAGTCTTAGTCCTTTGCCCGCGTACAGGTAAGCCCTTACGGTGGCGTTGACCCCGGTAACAGTTGATTTCCACTAACCGTTTTATGTTAAGTGCGGTTTCACGGCGAAGGTCGCCCTCCACCAAATAACCCGCCGCATCAATGACCTCACGGATTTTAGCTTCCTCTGCATCGGTTAGGTTTTTCACCCGTGTGTCGGGATTTACACCTGCCGCCGTCAAAATATCGTTTGAAGTTTTCCTGCCAATACCGAAAACGTATGTCAATCCTATTTCAATTCGTTTTTCTTTCGGTAAATCTACACCGGCAATTCTCGCCATGTTTTAATTCCTCCATGTTAATAATTAATAGTTATTAATGAATAATTAATAATGGTTGTGTCGCTGTGCGACTTTTTTTGAATATTTCATTATTCCCTATTCATTATTCATTATTAATTGTTTTATCCTTGAGTTTGTTTGTGTTTAGGTTCTTTACAAATAACCATAACTTTTCCGTGGCGTTTAATGATTTTACATTTGTCGCACATCGGCTTTACTGACGGTTTAACTTTCATTATTCTATCCTCCTGTTTCGGAACGCCCGGGTGTGCGTCCCCTACATTATTTAGCCCTCCAAGTAATTCTTCCTTTTGTTAAATCGTAGGGTGACATTTCGACTGTGACCTTGTCGCCCGGAAGTATACGAATAAAATTCATCCTCAGCTTTCCGCTGACGTGGGCGAGTATTTTATGTCCGTTTGATAATTCGACTTTAAACATCGCATTGGGTAGTGCTTCAAGTATTATACCCTCTACCTCGATTGCATCTTCTTTAGCCAAGCGGTTCACTCCTCCCCGTTCGTATCTGCGTCAGCGAAGTTATACTCCCACAACGCTTTTCTTAACTGTTTATCTGTAAGATACTCAAGTGTGATTGCCTTTCGAGTAACCTCAACATGCTTTATATTTTTCTTTTTGGGTTTTTCTAATTTTCTGCGGCGTCCGTCCGCTATATATACCCAACCCGGCTCTAACCTTACTGCCGCATACCATGAACCTTTGTCGTGACCTGCTGTGCTTTTTACAAGTGTGAATTGTGTTAACATAGTTTTGTCATAATCAGCGGTTCTCCTGCAGTAATCAGCACCGTATGCTCGAAATGTGCACATAGTCCGCCGTTTGCTTCAACCACTGTCCAATCATCTGAAAGGATGTGGGTTTTGTCGGTGGTTTCCGTTACCATTGGCTCAATCGCAATTGTCATTCCCGCCGTAAGTCTTGGACCTCTGCCTGTTTTTCCGCTGTTTGGTACGTTAGGGTCTTCATGCAGCTCCTTGCCTATACCATGTCCGAAATAATCTGTTGGCACAAAATAACCCCTGCTGACGATATGAGTTTGGATTGCATTAGATATATCGCCCACTCTGTTACCGGGGATTGCTTTTTTTATCCCCTCGTAAAGGCTTTGCTCGGTTGCTTCCAATAACCTTTGGGCATTTTCCGGGATTGCGTCAAACCCGCCGACTGCGAAGGTTCTTGTGTTGTCGCCGTGGAAACCGCTTTTGAATGCACCCACGTCTATAGAAACTATATCGCCGCTTTTAAGGATTCTGCGTTTTGCGGGGATTCCGTGAATTAACTCGTCGTTAATCGAGAAGCAGGCGTTTCCGGGAAACCCGTATAACCCTTTGAACGATGGTCTTGCCCCTCTGCTTTTGATGAACTCGCCTAAAGCCTTGTCGATTTCCCATGTGCTTATTCCGGGGCGGATTATACTTCCGGCGAACTCCAACGCCCTTGCACTGATTTCGCACGACTTCATCATCAGCGAAATTTCTTTGGGGGATTTTATACTTATAGCCATTTAATCGGCGATTGAGAGTGCTTTAAATACAAGTGCAACAGTGTCGCTGATTTCTTCCTGACCCTCGACGGTAACTAATTTGCCTCGCTCAGTATAGAAGCCTTTCAGCGGTGCGGTTTTCTCGTGGTAGGTTTTGAGCCTTGACAGAACGGTTTCGGGTTTGTCGTCTATTCTCTGCCCTGCGACTCCTTCACAAGCATCACACACGCCCTCTACCTTTGTAGGCTTGTACTCCATATGGTAGGAAGCTCCGCAACCCTCACAAACACGCCTGCCGCCCATTCTTGCACAGATTTTATCATCATCAACATGGATTTCTAAAACCTTGTCAATACGCACTCCCATGCTTTCTAACGCTTGTGCTTGTTCGACTGTTCTGGGAAACCCGTCAAGGATATAACCGTTTTTGGCATCGTCTTCAGCTATTCTGTCTTTAAGAATACCTATAACTACTTCATCGGGGACTAAGTCGCCCCTGTCCATATATTCTTTTGCGGACAGACCTGCCGCAGTGCCGTTTTTAACCGCTTCCCTTAACATGTTTCCTGTGGAAACTGCGGGAATGTTCAATTTCTTGCAGATTACCTCTGCTTGTGTGCCTTTTCCCGAACCGGGAGCCCCTAATAGTATCAAGTTCATATTATACACCCCAATACTCGACAAGAATGTCGAAATTAATAATTAATAGTTAATAATTAATAATGTTTGTGTCGCTTTGCGACGGTTTTGCTTTTTTCATTATTCATTGTTCATTATTAATTATTACTTATTCTAAGAAACCCTTGTGGTGACGCATCATCATCTGGCTTTCTAAGGTTCTCATGGTTTCGAGTGCAACACCGACTACGATTAATACAGTTGTTCCGCCGAGTGAAAGCCCTTGAATCCTTGTTCCGAATAAATCGGTTATATTGGAGAACGCAATCGGGAATATGGCAACCAAGCCTAAGAATATTGCACCGATAAACGTGATTTTTGAAAGTGAGTTGTGGATAAAGTCCGAGGTGGGTTTGCCGGGACGATAACCGGGGATTGCACCATTGTTTTTCTTCAGATTGTTGGCGATTTCGACGGGGTTATACTGGATTGCCACGTAGAAATAGTTGAACCCCATAATCAAGAAGAAATATAACACTGCGTAGACCCAGTGGGTTTGGTTAAATACTCTTAAGAAGTCACCCCAGAACCCTTCGGTTCTCTGGTCTACTCCGAAGAAAAACAACACGGTTTGCGGTAAGCTCATAATCGACATTGCGAAGATAATCGGCATTACGCCCGACATTGCCACTTTAATGGGGATGTGTGAGCTTTGCCCGCCGTACATTTTCCGCCCCACCTGACGCTTAGCGTATTGAATAGGGATACGGCGTTCTGAGTTGGTCATAAGGACAACGAACCCAATCATTGCAATATATATCAAAAGAATTACCGGCACGAATACGATATATTGCCCGCCCTCAACCGTCATTTGTCTGACAAGACCGATTATTTCTTCCGGGACTCTCGAAATAATACCTGCGAACAGAACCATTGAAATTCCGTTGCCTATACCCTTGTCGCTGATTTGTTCACCAAGCCATATAATCAAGGACGCACCCGCTGTGAAACATCCGATAATGGTAATCATCGCTAAGAAACCGGAAAGTCCCGAGCTGTATGTCACTGCTCCTACGTTTTGAAGACCTACATAGAATGCTGACGCTTGGAATATACCTATGCCGAGTGCAAGTGCTTTAACGATTTTGTTGATTTTCTTTTGCCCCTCCTCACCCTCTTTAGAAAGGCGTTCGAGTGCGGGGATTGCCACTGTTAACAATTGTGTGATAATTGAGGCGTTGATATAAGGTGTAATAGACATCGCAAACAATGTCCCCTTACCGAGGGCACCGCCGGTGATGTTGTTCATCATATCAACCAACGACCCGTCACCTCCGCCACCGAGCATATTCATAATTGCGTTCGGCTCAAGGAAAGGCACGAATATTTGAGAACCCAGACGGAAAATTAGAATAATAAACATCGTAAAAAGCATTTTTTTGCGAAGCTCATGAATTTTCCATGCGTTGAAAAAAATTGCAAACATTATTATACCTCAAGTTATTCTGCTTTTTTGGCTTGTGCTTCTTTTGCTCTTGCGTTGTTGGGCAGGAACTTAGGTTTTTCGGGCAGTTCTACTGCTTTTCCGCCTGCAGCTTCAATTTTCGATTTTGCTGTTTCGGAGAATTTCGTCACGGTAATCTCGAATTTTTTGGAAAGCTCGCCTGTTCCGAGGATTTTTACACCGTCAAGTGTTTTCTTGATTAAACCGGAAGCAACAATTGCCGCTTCATCAATAACAGCACCATCGTCGAAACGTGTTTCCAAATCACGAACATTTACTATTGCGTATACAGTTTTGAATTCGTAGTTATTAAACCCTCTCTTAGGCATACGACGTGCCAATGAGGTTTGTCCGCCCTCGAAGCCCGGACGTACACCGCCACCGGAACGAGCCCACTGCCCTTTATGACCCTTGCCCGCAGTTTTACCCCAACCGGAACCGTGACCTCTGCCTATACGCTTGGTTTCTCTGTTTGAACCCTTTGCGGGAGATAATTCGTGTAATTTCATAATTAAGCCTCCGAAACTTCTACAAGGTAGGAGATTTCTTTAATTTTGCCTGTGGTTGCCACGTTATCGGGTTGAGTAACCTCATCGCCGATTCTTTTAAGCCCTAACGACTTTGCGGTGGCAATATGCGAATCCTTACGTCCTATTAAGGATTTTACAAGTTTGATTTTTTTCATTGTTGTTCTCCCTAATTAACAGTCATAATCTGCTTAACGGTTTTCCCTCTCAGTGCCGCAACCTCGTCCGCATTCCTCATAGCTAATAAGCCTTGAAGTGTTGCTCTGACGACGTTACAGGGGTTATTGGAACGTAGCGACTTTGTTCTGATGTTCTTTATTCCTGCCGCCTCAACAACCGCACGAACAGGCCCGCCTGCGATAACGCCGGTACCCTCGGGAGCGGGTTTCAACAGAACTGCACCTGCACCGTATTTCCCGACCATTTCATGGGGGACGGTTGTGCCTTTCAATGAAATCTGCACAAGGTTTTTCTTGGCGTCTTCTATTCCTTTACGGATAGCGTCAGGGACTTCGTTGGATTTACCCATGCCCATGCCGACAACGCCGTTCCCGTCGCCTACCACCACTAATGCGGATATTTTCATAATACGTCCGCCTTTAACGGTTTTGGAAACTCTTTTGATATTTACCACCTTTTCGGTGAGTTTGAAATCGTTTGCATTCAATAACGCCATAAACTTTCTCCCTTTAAATAATTAACTCATTATTAATTATTAATTATTAATTATTAATTAGAACTTTAGTCCGCCTTCACGGGCACCATCAGCTAACGCTTCTATTCTTCCGTGATATACATAACCCGAACGGTCAAACACGACTTCTGTTATACCGGCTTTTTTCGCTTTTTCTGCAAGGCTTAAGCCGATTTTCTTTGCCGCTTCCACGTTGCCGCCGAAATCCTTGAACGCTTTTTCGGTGGTGGAGGAAGCACATATAGTAACACCCTTGTCGTCGTCGATTAACTGTGCATATATGTGTTGAGCTGAACGGAACACGTTCAATCTCGGACGGTCTGCCGTTCCGCTGATTTTGCCCCTCACACGTTTATGTCTGCGAATTCTGCTCGCATTTTTATTAATTTGTTTAATCATAATAATGCCCCTTTTCGGATTTATCAATCCGCCGCAAGCGGCGGCATACGAGTCGAGGTTCTCGACTATTTTTTGCCTTTGCCGGCTTTACCCTCTTTACGGATAATCACTTCGTCTGTGTATTTCACGCCCTTGCCCTTGTAGGGTTCGGGAGGACGGATTTTCCTGATTTCTGCCGCAAACTGCCCGACTTTCTGCTTATCTATTCCGTGAATGATAATCTTGTTGGGACCGGGAGCTTCAATTGATATATCATCGTTATCCGAAACAACTACCGGATGGGAGAAACCCAATGTCAAATGCAGGTCTGCTCCTGTTTTCTGGCAACGATAACCTACGCCGTTGATTTCAAGCTCTTTCTTAAAACCTTCACTCACACCGACTACCATGTTACTCAGAAGCGTCCTTGACAATCCGTGGAGCGAACGTGCCTCTTTCGTTTGGGTTTTTGGTGTAACCGTCAGCACGCTGTTATCTAAAACAATGTTCATCGACGGTTGGAATTCTCTTGTTAAAGTACCTTTCGGTCCTTTTACGGTTATCGAATAACCGTCTATCTTTACGTCTACGCCTGCCGGAACAGGTATAGGCATTTTACCGATTCTGCTCATTCTCCCTACCTCCCCCTTACCACACAAAGGCGAGGATTTCGCCGCCGACTTGCTCAGCTCTCGCTTTTTTATCTGTCATAATCCCTTTAGAGGTTGACACGATAGCGATACCTAAGCCTTTCATGACCTTCGGCATTTCCCTCGAATTTGAATAGATTCTTAAACCGGGCTTACTAACTCTGCGTAAACCGGTTATGACCTGCCCCTTATTTTCGGTATAACGCAGGGTAATCCTAATTACGCCCTGTTTGTTATCCTCAATAATTCTGAAGCTTTTTATATACCCCTCGTCCTGTAGAATTTGAGCGATTTGCTTTTTCATACCGGAATAAGGGACGTCGACGGTTTGGTGCTTTGCCGAATCGGCATTACGTATTCTCGTCAGCATATCCGCAATGGTATCTGTTACTTGCATTGTGCTTCCTCCTGCTTAAAATGTTGCGTTTTTGGCGGTACGATGTGGGCATCGCACCCTACAAATCCTCTTACCACGAGGATTTCTTGACACCGGGGATGTGCCCTTTATATGCTAATTCTCTAAAGCAAATTCTGCAAACTCCGAATTTACGCAGATAGGCATGCGGTCTCCCGCACAGCTTACATCTGTTGTAGCCTCGGGTGGAAAACTTCGGTGTTCTTTTCTGTTTTGCAACCATTGATTTCTTTGCCATCTTAAGAATCTCCTAACTTTGCGAACGGTGCTCCCATTAAGGAAAGCAGTTCTCTTGCTTCTTCATCGGTTTTTGCCGTGGTAACAAAGTTTATATCCATTCCCCGAATAGTATCAATCTTGTCATACTCGATTTCCGGGAAAATCAACTGCTCTTTAATTCCTACGGAATAGTTTCCTCTACCGTCAAAGCTGTTCGGGTTAATCCCGCGGAAGTCTCTTACACGGGGTAATGCCACGTTAAACAGCCTGTCAAGGAATTCGTACATCACCGTGTCACGCAGGGTAAGCTTTACGCCGATTATGTTCCCCTCACGAAGTTTGAAGTTGGCCACCGACATCCTCGCTTTACAGGCGACCGGCTTTTGTCCGGTAATTTTCATTAAATCGCCCATAATTGCGTCAATTACCTTAGGATTGTCTTTAGCTTCACCGCAACCGACGTTGATGGTGATTTTCGAGATTTTCGGAACCTCCATCACGCTTTTATAGCCGAATTTCTTGTATAAAGCGGGAGTTACGGTTTCCCTGTAATAGGTTTTCATTCTTGCCATGATAATTTCTCCTTAATTTACGGACGCAGGGTTTACATTCGGCGTTTCTTGTTCGCCACGCCCTACACCCCTACGACTCCGCAACTTAGATAGTAGCACCGCACTTTTTGCAAACACGGATTTTTTCTTTTTTATCGCCTTTTTCTTTAAATGAGCTGCCCACTCTTGTCGGTTTGTCGCATTTGGGGCAGACCACCTGAACCTTGCAAGCGTAAATCGGAGCTTCTGCTTCGATAATTCCGCCGGGTTGTCCCATTTTTCTGGGTTTAACGTGTTTTTTAACCTTGTTAATGCCCTCTACGATTACCTTACCCTCTTTCGGTGCAACCTCAAGAACCTTACCTGTTCTGCGGGTGCCGGGCTTGGTATATTTATCCTTGTATTTACCTGTTAAAAGAACGACGGTGTCGCCTTTTTTTACATGAACTTCATTCATTTTACAGCACCTCCGGAGCTAAGGAAAGAATTTTAATATATTCTTTCTCACGCAATTCTCTCGCCACGGGACCAAAGATACGTGTCCCTCTCGGGTTTTTGTCTTCTTTAATAATAACTGCGGCATTTTCGTCAAACCGGATATATGTCCCGTCTGCTCTGCGGACACCTGTTGCACTGCGGACGATTACACACCTTACAACATCACCCTTTTTGACAGTTCCGCCGGGGTTCGCTTTTTTCACACTTGCGACGATTACGTCACCTATGTTAGCGTATTTTCTGCGTGTTCCGCCTAACACTCTGATGCACATAATTTCCTTTGCACCGGTATTGTCGGCGATTTTTAAACGCGATTGCATTTGAATCATGGTATTTCTCCTTAATTAATAATTAATAATTAAAAATGAATAATGATTGTGTCGCTTTGCGACGGTTTTAAATATAACCGCAATTATTAATTATTAATTATTCATTATTAATTATTTTGCACGTTCGAGGACTTTTACTAAACGCCATCTTTTTTCTTTAGAAAGCGGGCGGGTTTCCATAATTTCGACTTTGTCGCCGACATTACAGGTGTTTTCTTCATCGTGTGCTTTAAATTTAATAGTACGTTTCACGATTTTTTTGTATAACGGGTGGCGGACGTTGTCTTGAATGGCAACCACGACGGTTTTGTCCATCTTGTTGCTGACAACCTTGCCTATTCTTGTTTTTCTCAGATTTCTCGCAACTGTTTCACTCATCTTAGTTTACTGCCCCCTCTGCCGCTAATTTAATTTCACGTTCACGCTGGATAGTTTTGATAACGGCAATTTGCTTTTTAACTGTTTTTATTCTTGTGGGATTGTCAAGCTGGTTGACCGCAAGCTGAAAACGAAGGTTAAAAAGTTCTTGTTTCAAATCAGAAACTTTTTTTTCTAATTCTAATTCAGAAAGCTCTCTGAACTCTTTTGCTACTTTCATTATTGCTCAACCCCCTTTTCCCTTACAACGAATTTGCATTTAATGGGAAGTTTGTGCATGGCAAGACGCATAGCCTCTCTCGCTGTTTCCTCGGGAACGCCTGCAATTTCAAACATAATTCTGCCCGGTTTTACAACCGCCACCCAATATTCGGGTGAACCTTTACCTGAACCCATGCGTGTTTCTGCGGGTTTTTCGGTAACGGGCTTATGCGGGAAAATTTTAATCCACACCTGACCGCCACGCTTGATGTAACGTGTCATTGCGATACGAGCGGCTTCGATTTGGTTTGACGTAATCCACGCCGGTTCCATTGCCTGCAACCCGAATTCGCCGTTACTTACGGTATTACCGCGTAACGCTTTGCCTTTCATTCTGCCTCGTTGCTGGCGTCTGTATTTAACTCTCTTAGGAATGAGCATTTTTTATTCCTCCTTCGGTGCCTCGGCTTTCGGTGCTGCTTCGGCTTTTGGTGCTGCCTCTACAGCGGGTTGAGGTCTCGGTGTGGTGTTTCTGTAACCTCCTTGAGGTTTAGGCCCTGTTGGTGCGTTCTGTCCGAACCTGTCGCCGCCCTGTCTGTTTCTGTCACCCGAACCTTGCGGTCTTCCTTCGTATGGTGCTCCGCCTCTTTGTTTGTCACGGCGTTCGCCCTTGAAGTCTGAGTTTCTGTTGTCACGGGGTTTTCTTGCGGGACGTTCGATTGCTTTACGTTTTGCACCTGCTTCGCCCTTGAGAACTTCACCTTTGTATATCCATACTTTTACGCCGATAATTCCGTATGTCGTCATGGCTTCTGCTGTTCCGTAATCAATATCAGCTCTAAGCGTATGCAGTGGGATTGTACCCTCGTGGTAGCTTTCCGAACGTGCGATTTCTGCACCGCCCAATCTTCCTGCAACCATTGTTTTTATTCCGTGGGCACCTGCGTCCATTGTACGCTTAATCACTGTTTTCATGGCACGGCGGAACGCTGTACGCATTTCAAGCTGTCTTGCTATATCCTCTGCAACTAATTGTGCGGTGAGGTCAATGTCTTTGTTTTCGACGATATTGAGATTAACCGGCTTGCCGCCTGTAATTTTTTCAATATCGCTGCGGATTTTCTCGATTTCCGTGCCTTTTGACCCGATTAATAAACCCGGTCTTGCGGTGTGAACGAAAATCTTTATCTTGGTTGCATCACGCTCGATTTCCACATTTGAAATACCCGGTCTCATAGGAATGGGGGATTTGTCTGTGGCGTAGGTTTTTGTTAAAAGATACTTGCGGATGTTATAATCCTCCACCAATGTATCCCCGAAATTCTTCTTGCTTGCGAACCAGCGAGAATCCCAGTCTTTAATAATTCCTACTCTAAGTCCGTGCGGATTAACTTTTTGTCCCATTATATAATCTCCTTATTCGGCTTGTTTTAAAACAAGAACAACATTTGACGTTCTCTTGAGGATTCTGTGTGCACGCCCGTGGTCTTTGGGTCTGATTCTCTTCAATGTAACTCCCGGCCCTACATGACATTCGGAAATAAAGCACTCGGAAACGTCCATATCGTGGTTGTTTTCTGCGTTTGCCATAGCCGAATTAAGCAGTTTCAGCAAGGGTTCGCTCGCTGATTTAGGGGTGTGCTTTAAAATAGCAACGGCTTCATTACACTTTTTATTTCTGATTAAATCCAAAACGATTTTCACTTTTCTGGGTGAAATGCGAACGAATTTAAGCTCTGCTCTTGCTTCCATAGTAACCTCCGGTTAATTAATAATTAATAGTTATTAATGAATAATTTTGGTGTCTGCTCCGCAGATTTATTTGTTTATTCAAATTGTTGCGAAGCAACACAACCATTGTTAATTATTAATTGTTCATTATTCATTATTTCTTGCTGGTTTTGCTTCCGGCGTGACCTCTGTAGGTTCTTGTCGGGGCAAACTCGCCTAACTTATGTCCCACCATGTCCTCGGTAACGTATACCGGAACGTGTTTTCTCCCGTCATGGACGGCAAAAGTGTGACCGATGAAATCCGGGAAAATTGTACTCGCTCTGCTCCATGTTTTGAGAACTTTCTTTTCGCCGGCTTTGTTCATGGCTGTTACACGTTTCATCAACGCTTCCTGAACGAACGGTCCCTTTTTTACGCTTCTGCTCATATATAAACCTCCGGTTTTAATTAATAATTAATAGTTAATAATGAATAATGTTGGTGTCTGCTTCGCAGACGATTATATAATTTTCAACCATTGTTAATTATTAATTATACATTATTAATTATTTTTGTCCTCTGCGTTTTACGATGAACTTGTTAGATGCTTTTTTGGTTTTGCGGGTTTTGTAACCTAATGCGGGTTTTCCCCAAGGTGTTACAGGCCCTGCTCTGCCTATGGGTGAACGCCCTTCACCGCCTCCGTGCGGGTGGTCACACGGGTTCATAACAGAACCGCGAACCGTTGGTTTTTTACCCATGTGGCGGACTCTTCCGGCTTTACCTAAGTTTACGTTACCGTGGTCGGGGTTCGACACACTGCCGATTGTCGCCATACATTTTGCGGATACGTTACGCAGCTCGCCACTCGGTAATCTCAATAACGCCATGTTGTTTTCTTTCGCCATCAACTGTGCCGAGTTACCTGCACTTCTGACAAGCTGACCGCCTTTTCCGGGGTAAAGCTCGACGTTGTGGACAACTGTACCTAACGGCATATCCTTGAGGCACATAGCGTTGCCGGGTTTAATATCCGAGCCTGCTCCCGCTCTTATGGTGTCGCCGACTTTCAGGCTTTCCGGAGCGAGGATATAACGCTTTTCGCCGTCTTCATATTGAACTAAAGCGATGAACGCTGTTCTGTTGGGGTCGTATTCCAATGTCATAACTTCGGCGTTCATATCCAATTTATTACGCTTGAAGTCGATAATCCTGTATTTCCTTCTGTTGCCGCCGCCTTTATGTCTTACGGTGATTTCACCGCCTGCCGAACGCCCCGAATATTTTTTTATGGGGGTCAGCAACGACTTTTCGGGAGCAACCTTGGAAAGTCCGCTGTAATCAACGACAGACATTCCTCTGCGACCCGGTGTTGTCGGTTTATAAAACTTAATAGCCATTTTTCCTCCAATTAATAATTAATAATTAATAATTAATAGTTTTTGTGTCTGCTTCGCAGATTTTTTTGAATATACTCATTATTCACTATTCATTATTCATTATTAATTGTCTATACCATTCCCTCGAAGAATTCTATCGGTTTGGAATCCTTAGTAACTGTTACGATTGCTTTTTTCCAGCTTGGTGTGTAGCCTTTGTTGCGACCCTGTCTTCTCAATTTGCCTCTCACGTTCATGGTGTTGACTTTCTCAACCTTTACGCCGTTAAACAAGGCTTCCACTGCTTTTTTGATTTCGATTTTATTGGCTTCTTTAGCTACTTTAAAGGTGTATTTGCTTTCTACAAGGTTGTCCGTGCTTTTCTCGGTGATAACCGGACTGATGACTATATCTTGTGGTACAAACTGCATTATGCGTACACCTCCTCAATTTTTGCGACTGCATCTTTTACAACAATCAGCTTGTCGTGGTTGAGAATATCGTATACACAAAGGGTGTTTACTTGTGTAGTTGTGATTCCCGGGATGTTCGCCGCACTCTTGATAATCATTTTGTCTACGCTGTCAAGGACGATTAATGCTTTTCTGTCGATGTTGAGGGCTTTTAACACTTCAACCATTTTCTGGGTTTTAAACTCGTCCATTTTCAATCCGTCAAGAACCATCATTTCTTTTTCTGCGACTTTTGAGGAAAGTGCGGATTTCATCGCAATTCTCTTGACTTTTTTATTAAGCGAATAACTGTAATCTCTTGGTTTGGGACCTAACGCCACTCCGCCGTGTCTCCATTGCGGGCTTCTCGTTGAACCCTGCCGTGCGTGTCCTGTTCCTTTTTGACGCCACGGTTTTTTACCGCCGCCGCTAACCTCTGTCCTTGTAAGTGTGGACTGTGTTCCTTGGCGTTGATTAGCCAAGTAATTCACCACGGCTGCGTGCATAATTTTCTCGTTCGGTTGAATTCCGAAAACTTCATCATTAAGCGTGAGGGTGGAAGTTTCGTTTCCCGACATATCATAAACTTTTACGTCTGCCATTTTTGATTTCCTCCCTTTCCTTTACGCTTTAATCGCATCTGTGATACATACTACGCCGCCTTTTGGCCCGGGAACTGCTCCCTTAATGGCGATTAAGTTGTTATCCGAGTCAACCTTAACTACTGTAAGGTTCTGCACTGTTATACTTTCGGCACCCATGTGACCGGGCATTTTCTTGCCCTTGAAAATCCTTGATGGGCTTGAACACGCTCCCATTGAACCTGCGTGTCTGTGTGTGGGACCCGAACCGTGGGTTTCCTTAATTCTGCTTACGCCGTGACGTTTAACCGCACCTTGGAAGCCTTTACCCTTGCTGACACCGTGAACATCGATTACATCACCGACCTCAAACACGTCTGCTTTCATTATATCGCCCACGTTCATTTCGGAGGTGTTTGCAAAACGGAATTCTCTTAATGTTCTTTTAAAAGGAATATCGTTCTTTTTGAAATGACCTTGTTTTGGTTTGTTCACACCCTTCGGTGAAATGTCGCCAAAACCCAATTGAACTGCTTCATAACCGTCGTTATCGTCTGTCTTTTTCTGGACTATCACGCACGGACCCGCTTCTAATACTGTTACGGGGATTACTTTTCCCGCTTCATCGAAAATCTGCGTCATGCCGATTTTCTTCCCGATTAACCCTTTTTTCATTTTCTTATCTCCCAATCATTGGTTGACATTTAAGCCAACATAATTTATCTAAGCCTTAGCTTAAAATTCCATCGAGATTTCGACGCCTGCCGGTAATTCCAACCCTTGTAATGCTTCTACTGTTTTATTTGTCGGGCGGATAACGTCGATTAACCGCTTGTGCGTTCTAAGCTCGAACTGCTCGCGGCTGTCTTTATATTTATGAACCGCACGTAAAATAGTGATGGTTTCTTTATTGGTAGGCAACGGGATAGGCCCTGCCACACGTGAACCGCTTCGCTTTGCAGTTTCGACGATTTTCGCCGCCGCACTGTCAACTAAGCTGTGCTCGTATCCTTTAATTTTAATTCTCACTTTTTCTTTTACTGCCATTGTTAAGCTCCTTATTTTACACGTCGCCGTGCGTTTCATAACTTGTTGCATAAACCCGCTTTTTGAGGGAACGCAAATCGAATTATAACACAAACAAAAAACAAATGCAACACTTTTTTTAATATTCTTTCCAAAAAATGCGTAGAAAATATATATTATTCTTAACTGATTAATTGGTAATTATGCACAAATCGCTATTTTTTCGTCTTTTTTACAATTAGATATACCGCTCCGCCCACTGCGACAAATAAACCTAATCCACCCAAGTAATACGCCCATGTGTTACCGGGGTTCTCGTTTGCGGGGGTTATGATGTCTGTGGGGGGGTCACCGCCGATTAACACTATTCCGGTGTCTGCCGCTTCGGTTTCGGCAGTTTCTTCTGTTTCATTAGCTAAAGCCGCCTCTGCTTCTTTCCTTTCAATCGGGAAGGTTCTCACATCTGCGAAGTCCTCTAATTTCCCCAATTCAACATCGGTGAACTCGATATGCAGGAACATATCGTCTAAATCCTTGTTGCCGATTTGGAAGCCGATTGTCCCCATGAAGTTTTTGTCGTCGTGATAATTCTCAGCTATGTCTAATACAAAGGTGTATTCCTTGCCGAAAACCATTTCGCCGTTGTCGATTTTGTTTTGGGCGAAGTATTCCTCCCACGTCCACTTGTCAATATTATCTACCACATCATCGCTGTTGGGCTGTTGCAAATAAAACGTCACCCAAACCTCGTCGGGGTCTGCATCACCAACTGTGTCGGTTATAATGAATGAGATTTTCATACCGTCAATGTCGTTCCAGTATTCCATTGAGCGGTATTCAAGCGGGATTTCGGTTAAACCTTGTCTGTGGGTGAGAATTCTGCCGCTTTCCGGAACACGGAACTCACCGTCGGTTGCTACGAATTGACCTATGTCAATTCCTTTGAAGTCCTCTGCATTAACCGTAACCGCCATTGAACACAGCATAGCCGTTGCCAATATAAACATCGAAATTTTCTTAAACATAATAAAAATCCCCTTTATTTGAAATAGTAAGATACATTATATAATATGTGGCAGAAAAAATCAACCCCTGTTTTTAAACAAGGGTTGACAAATGTAATACAATGTGTTATAATAGTGCAAAGGGAGGTGGCTTTTATGATTTCGCAGGTTGCTAAATGGGGCAACAGTCAAGGAATTCGATTAGAAAAACGAGCTATGCAAAGTTTGGGTTTATGTATCGGGGACACGGTAGAGATTACTAAAAACGGTGATGATATTGTTATAAAACCGACACACGGCATTGACTGGTATCTTCAAGATTATGAAAGGTTTGAAAAAGACGAGGGTTGGGAGCATATCGAACCGACAGGACGAGAGGTGTGGTAAAAGCATGGTTAATCAGGGAGATATAATATCTGTAAATTTTGCACCCACAAAAGGGCGGGAACAAACCGGAGAACGTCCTGCTCTTGTAATCAGTAATACAAAATATAACCAAAAAAGCGGTTTTGTGCTGGCTTGCCCGATAACAAGCACAATCAGACCAATGAATATTCGAGTCATGCTCGACGAGCGAACCCAAACACAGGGAGATGTCCTTTGTGAACAGGTTCGTATAATCGATTTGCGGGAACGCCCTCACCGTGTGATTGAATCTCTGCCGGCGGACAAGCTCCAAGAGGTTTATAAAGTTGTAAACGCTTTGATTATTCTGATGTAGTATTTAATAATAAAATCAACCCCTGTTTTTAAACAAGGGTTGATTTTTATTATGCCTGTTCTATTTTTATGATTTTATACCTGCCATCCTCTATTATAAAGGTATAGTCGATTTTGACCATTTCGTCAAGCCTGTCGGGGTAGACAAAGTATTCGTTATTGTTTAAATTGTCCTCGTCGACAAATACATAACCGACGGGGTTGTTGTATTCAAAATTAAGATTCCTGAAATACGGATAAGCGGAAAAATCCGAGGTATCAGTTGCAAAAACTCCCGTGGCATAGGTCATTGTAATGGTTCCGTCGTCGTTAATTCTGCGGTCGGTTAGAATCAATACCGTTCGGTTGTAAACACCGCCAATCCATACTTGGCAGTATTCATCGTTGTCGCCGATAACCTTGCCTCCGTAATGCGGGTCTAAAGTGATGCCTACAGCGTCCTTTGAAATAATACTGTTAAATGCCTTTTCCATACCGGATATTCTTATTGTATCGCTATAATTCTCATAATATTGCATGTGTTCTTCGGGAATCAACCCCGCCTCAAACATTTCCTCAGCAGTAAGCCAGTCCTCATCGTTTAAGAGCCTTATTAACAAGAACCAGCTAAATTTGACATTGTCCGGGTCTGTAAGAACTTCGTACTCGACGTACCCAAACAAGCTGTGTAAATCTTTCACGATTTGAAGCATTTCTTGTTCAGCAGTGGTTAAGTCGTCAGGGATAACGGGGATTCCCCCCTCTAACGGGAAGCCCGACGGGTCGAACGGCACATGCTTGACATATTGGCTGTATATATTAACCGACGTGACTTTATCTAAATCTATCGGGTCTTTGAATATGAAATAGTCCTGTCTTAATCCGTTTTCGAGCCTGTAGTAATATATCCCCATATAATCTATAAAGGTATAACGCTCGTTCGGTTCGTATTTCCATATAGTATAGATTTCTCCGTCATTTGTTGTGATTTCAAGCAAATACGGATTATGTGTACCTAATACATATAAATTGTCCCAATCTGTGTCGTTTGTTATTCTGTAATCCACTTTTATGCCTAACGAAGACATGGTTATGCTTGAGATTATAAGCTGTTCGTCTTCTAATATGAACGGGTCAGCTCTCATAGTCATCTCCGGGCAGGGAGGGAATTCAGCTTTCACCTTAAACGTCACACCACCCCCGTCAAGTCTGATTGCGTCGCCGTCATGGCACCATATTTCGGTAAATTCAATGGTAAATTTTTCATAGTCATAATTGAGTAATCTCGGATTGTAGGTATACGCAAGTGTTTTAGCTTTACCGTTTTCATCGAATATCACATCTGATATGTGTTGGTAATCAGTCATCATGTAGTTTATGCGGGGAGCAGCTAAATAATAATGTTGTTCCTGTTCGTAATCGAAGCCGCTTGCTGTGAAACTTAACGCAAAATAATAGCTTCCGTAACCGTCTGTCATCATTGCCGTAAGCTCAATGTCAAGCCCGTCAAAATTATTTGAGATAATCTCGTATTCGGGGATTACCGCTATATCCCTTAACGCTTGAGCGTTTTCCATAAGTCCGTCGAACGCTTTCCATGCCGGCTCTGTGTGGACATGGATTACATCGGGGTTATCAGAAATATCGGGGTTATCGGTAATACCGGAATCATCCGGCGGTTGAAGCCACGATGTATTCATATAAACCAACACTGCACCCGCTATTATAACTGCCGCTACGCCTGCCGCCATAATCGGCGAGTTATAGAACCTGCGTTTCGCCGAGGCTTGCTCTGCTTTTTCAATTACCAAATCGGCAAACCGTATATCTGAGCCTTTCGGGGTTATATTTTCATACATTTTCTTGATACTGTCGTTCATAGGTCATCTCCTCCTTTACATAGGTTTTTTTCAACATATCTCTCGCACGGGCTAACCGTGTTGTTACGGCGGATTTTGATATTCCTGTAAGCTGTGATATGTCCCCTATGGTATAATCCTCATAATAATAAAGGTATACCGGTGTCCTGTAGTTCACGGGAAGCCGCATAACACAGTCGAACAGTTCCCGCTCTTGAACGTCGGAATAATACGGTGTGTTTTCCGGCGGCAGTTCTGCACGCTTTTTCCGCCATGAAGTTCTCAGCAAGTCCTTAGAAGCGTTAATCGTCACACGGATAAGCCATGCTTTTTTATGCTCTTCGTTCTTGAATTGTTTGTTTGATTTAAACAGCTTCAAAAAAACCTCCTGCGATATGTCTTCCGAGTCCTCGTAGCTTCCGGTGTATCCATAGGCTATTCGGAAAATCGCAGGACGGTAGGTTTCTACAGCTTGAATTAATTCATCTCTGTCCACAGTGTTTTCGCCCCTTTCTGTGTGGTTTATGAAAGCCTTCTGAACATAACACGTCACAGAAGGCATAAATGTCACATATGGGTAAAAGAAATTTTATTATTCTGCAATGATAATCTTATATTCCTCGTTTTTCTGCTCTTCGGTAAGCGGCGGGTGCTCTAATATATACTGTAACACCAACGCATAGGTTCCGGGAGCCCAGTGACACCCCATTCCCACAGGAGGAGTGTCGCCGCATAATTCCGGCTTTAACCCGCCGTTATCCTCACGAAGTACGGCGGCACTGTCAATAAACGCAATTCCAAATCGGTTTGCCAACATAATAAGCTCGTTATTGTATTCCATAATCATGGCGTTACGGTCAGGAGCGGGCTGGGCAGTTTCTAAATACGGGGAAATTGACAGAATTATAATTTCTACATCGGGGTTCTTTTCGATAATTCTGCTCAAAAGCAGGGTATAATTCGCAACAAAGACTTCTTTTTGGGTGTACATGTCGTTCAGCCCTAATGAAATAAATACCCGTTGTACCCCGATTTCCCTGATAATATCCTCGGGGCGGATTTGCTCACCCTCATATAAAGGGTGGTAGCTGTTATTTGAAATTGGCTGTGCCGCATTATTAGCACTGTAGCTGGACACAGCGAAGATATAGGAATTGTTCAAGGGGGTATTGTCCACAAGAATAGTGCTTTTCCAGATATTAAAGCCGGTTATTATAGAATCGCCGATAAACATGCAGTTGTCGAAATAATCCACGCTTAACGGTTCTTGTGCTTTTGGGGTAATTAATACTTGCAATTCCTCAGGTCTTCCTATGGGGGGAGGGGGTACTGTGTATGTAACACCTGTGAACGGTAGTTCTATTGTTTCGTCTGTTTCGGCGGTGGTTGTTTCGGGAGGAGAATCTGTTTGGGATATTACGGTCGTGGTTTCCGGGATAGGTATGACTATGGTTTTTTCTGTAGCGGGTTGAGGATTGCTCACATCAACACACGCCGATAAAACCATAACCATTGTTAAAATCCCTGCACAGTATCGCTTCATATTCTTATCGCTCCATGCTCCCCTAATTCAAAGGCATACACCCAACATTCCTTTACCCGAACACCCGTCATCTCTTCAATCGCTTTCTTGTATATCGAAAGCTGCCCGCTGTATTCATTGACCAGTTTTTCTGCAGAGGTGTTGCGGTTGGTTTTATAATCCACTAAAACGATTTCACCGTTCTCATAAAAGAACATATCCGCTATTCCCTGAACAAACGGTTTTTCTTCTGCAAAAGCAACATCAACTCCTAAATCTCTTAATTCGATTTCGGTATATAACTTGTATTCCTTTTCGATTTTTTCGCTTTTTACGGCACGTTTACCTAAGTCTGAGGCGAAGAAGCTTTCTATGTGTTTGGGTGAAATTGCCTTGTATTCCGTCGGGGTGAAATATATTTCCATATCACACAATTGCTCGGTGTAGCCTCCGCTTGTAAAATTAATCAGCTCCATCGCTTTATGATAAGCGTCACCCCGCTTTTTCCCCGTTAAGCGTTTTTCGCCGTAGAATGACGGATTTCTCGGGAACACGGACGGTTCGTCGGCTTCGTCATAATGTGATTCTCTTTTTATTCCCGCTTGTGTTGCAGTAAATTTTCTCGGTATATCTGTGAGGACGCTCCTCGGATATTCTAAGGAGATGTTTTTCGCGATTGTTTCAGCTTCACCGGAGATGTCGATTTGCGGGGTGATGTGGGCATCACCCCCTACGGCATTAATTAGTTGTGGATTGTGCATTGTGCATTGTGCATTGTCAATTAATTGAGCGTAGCTGTTATCTTTGATTCCCCCGCTCTTGGCATAACCTGTGAATATTAATTTATATTCCGCTCTGGTTGCCGCAACATACAACTTGCGTTTTTCCTCCGATATGGTGTCAATACGGTTAAGGCGTTCGGTATAGTCCCAATGGAGCGTTTTAAAGCGGCACAGACTTGCCTCGTCAAAGCAATATGCCGATATTCCCGCTGTTTTTTCAAATTTGATTAACGGGGGTTTGGGAACACCTCTGAAGTTGAATTCCTGATTAATCCGCCCAACGAAGCACACGGGGAACTCTAACCCTTTCGCTGAGTGGATTGTCATAAGCCTTACGCAATCGGTAACACCCATGTTTACCGACGCTTGTTTAATATCTGCACCGATATTTTTTAAGTCTTTTATATATGTCAGAAATGCGTTTAGGCTTGCGTCTGTGCTTCTTTTTGCGAAGCTCTCCGCATAAAACAACAGCAATCGCAGGTTGGCATATTTATTTTTGTCGGCGATTAACGGAAGAAACCCTCCGTTGTTATTAATAATCCCGATTAATTCGGTAATGTCGCATATGTCTGCCATTCGCCTTAAATGTGATATTGTGCTTATGAACGAAACGGCTTTTTCTGATTTATTCGCCTTTATTGCGGTATATAACGGGGTTTTCCTTTGGTTTGTTCTGATTATTGCCAATTCCTCGGCGGTGAACCCGTAAAGCGGCGACATTAATATATTAAGCAGGCTTAAATCGTTGTAGGGGTTGTTGATGATTGTAAGCAGGTCTAACGCTAAACCGACCTCCTCTGCTTTGAGGTAATCCCCCTCCCCATCACAAATACAAGGGACGTTTAATTCATTAAATGTCTTTCGATAGACTTTAAAGTTTTTCTCACCCACACTTGTTAAAACTGCGAAATCCCCATAACTGTACCTTTTGCTTTGAACCATCTCTTTTATCCGAAGTGCGGTATAATACGCCTCCGCATGAACACTGTCAAGCTCTGGGTAAGCGTTTTCATCTAACAAAACAACCTCGGTTTTATACGCTTCATCGGAAATGCCCCGCCCCGGCTTTAAACGAACATTCTCGTCATAATCCGGCATAATATTCTCAAATATATCATTTACACTTTCTATTACCTCATCAGATGAACGAAAGTTCTTAGACAGGTACAGCGTTTGATATTCCCCGCTTGTTGAAACATGGTCGAACACCTCCGGCTGGGCACCTCGGAATTTGTATATTGACTGTTTTATGTCACCTACGAAAAACAGTCGATTTCTCCCGCCGTCAAGCAGTCTGAATAATTCGTATTGCAGAAAATTGCTGTCTTGGAATTCGTCAACAATAATATAGTCATAATCCCGCCTTATGCGTTCTACTGCAATCGTGTTGTTTTTAAGCAGTTGCATGCACATATGCTCGGTGTCAGAAAAGTCGATTACCCGTGCCGCTCTTTTTCGTTTTGTGAAATTGCTTTCGTATACACGGAATAGTCTTATTACTGTAGTGATTATAGGTTGTAAACGCTCAACAGCCTCTTTAAACGTGGAAATCAAACCGGATATTAAAACTAATTCTTTCTTTATACTATCGGTTTTTTTGCGGTTTTCTGAAACAATTTCTTTAACAGCGTCGTCTTCATCTTTATGTATGCTCTTTCTCGGATATTCCGCTGTGGGTGTGAAATTATCGAAATTTGTGAAATAATCTCGCTCAGTTGAAAGAAACTCGGTTGTTTTGGTTTGTGCGGCTATAGATAAGCTTTCATCAATTAAAGCAATCGCCTGCCCGACTTTTTCTTGAAAAAGCGACTCATAAAAAGGAATGAGTTTGTTATAATAATCGGTTGAGTTGGAATACAATTGTTCTTGCTCGGTTATCCATTCATCAGGATTTGGGAGGGTTCTCGTAAACAAGTACATTTCCCGAATGGCACGCCGCAGTTCAAAATCGCCTGTTCCTTGGAAGAACGACAGTGTTTTTGTAATTTCGTGTTCGTCGCCATTATAGAATTCCTCAAGTGTGTCGTTGATTGCCGCTTTTGCGATTAGTTCAAGCTCCCCGCCCTCGGCAACAGTGAACCCGGGTTCTAACCCTGCGAACCCTGCATTTTCCCTTAATAAGCTGTAGCAAAATGCATTTATGGTGGTAATCTGCGTATCCTCTAACCTCATCAACTGTTCTTCTAACCACGGGTTGCCGCTTGTCGTGATTTCGGTGAGCAATGCCCTTTCTAACCGCTCTTTCATTTCGGCGGCGGCTTTCCTCGTAAATGTGACAAGCACGATTTTGTCGGCGGGGACACGGGTTACACCATCAGATATAATACGCATAACCCTTTCGACAAGGACGGCGGTTTTACCGCTCCCTGCCGCCGCTGAAACGATGGCAGATTTCCCCGAAAAGTCTATCGCTTGTTTTTGCTCGTCTGTCCATTCCCTTTTCATAATTTATATTATCCTCTCGATACCTGTCCTGTTTATGGGTTTAACACGCCTCTCACCCCGATTGTTGCAGGAGGCGGAGTATTCACAATATGTGCAAGCTTTTTCTAAAGGTATGGCTTCGATTTCGCCTTTTTTTACACGATTGACCTGCACATTTATCAGCTTACCGCAATAAACCTTGAGCTTGTCATATGAGGCGGGGGTCAGCCTTGTTACCTTAAAAAACGCTTTTTTAGATGAAGATTTGCTCTCCGCACGATAGCGATTTTCCTGTTCGGTGATGTCTGAATAAGCAGGTTGATTATCCTGTATGGTTATACCGCTGGGTATATGTGCTGTGAGCCAGTTCATGCGTGCTTTTGACGTGTCGGGGGTTAGTGAATTACTGTCCGGGTCAAGTGAACCTTCGATTTTTGAACCGTCAGCCGGCATATATAACGCAGAAACCGGCTTTGCACCATTTTCGCATACGGCGAACAGGTACAGCAACATCTGCATTTCTAACCCGTTGAACACGGCAGGGAAGTCCATTTCCTTAGTCCCCGATTTATAGTCAACCACCCGAACATATTCGTTTCCGTTATCATTAAATATATCCACCCTGTCGATTTTCCCTGTGATAATCACGTTCCCGATTTTGAAATCCATGCCCCGCTCAAACTCATGCGGGGTGAACTTCGAGTTTTCAAAATCATCACGAATGTGCTTAAGCATGCGGACTATTCCCGTTTTGAAGCCTGCGAGAATATACTGTTGCCGCTTAGTCTGTGCGTATCCGGACGGCAGCTTCGTATTGCGGTAATCCGCTATAAAACGCTCGGCTAAGTTATTATAATCCTCGTCGGTGTAGTTTTTGAAAGCGTCAGGGGTGGTTTTATACATTTTCAAAGCTTCGTCAAGGCAGTGGTGGATTATGTTCCCTCTTTCCATTGCGACGGGTTCTTCGTCGTTTTGGGCAACGGGTACGGTTATACCTAACCCGTAGCGGCAGAAAAATCTGAAACGGCAGTTCATTAGGGTTTCTAACCTTGTGGGGGAGAATTTGTCATAGTCGAACAGCCTTTCTGCTGTTTCAGGGGTTAAGCGGTGCAAATAGTCCCGAATTATCGGCATGACGGGTTCTTTTTTTAATGCTTGTTTTATTATATCGGCGTTTACATTGTTTATGTTTTCGACATATGTTCTTTGTGCGGTTTTGAGCGTTCTCACCCAAAAGGACAGCGGTAAACCTGTGGTGCTTTTTACATTGTCAACACCATTATAAAGAGGTGACGGTCGCAGTTCGTTCCACGCTGAATCCCGCAACGGTGCAGTTATGTACAGCAATTGTGTCGGCAGTGTCATCGCTTTGTTAACGATAAACCGCTCGAAATTGTATCTTTCCTCACGTTTTGATATGATTTTCAGTCCCTGTTGAGATAATTCCTCGAGTTCTTTTATCGAAAACTCATTATCTTGAGAAGATGTTCTCGGGAATATACCAAGGGTTGCCCCGGTTATGAATACAACACCAACCTTATTTAATCTGGTTCGCTCGGGGTCACCCACTGTCACTGCATCAATAACCTGCGGCGGTTTTGCAATATTCGTTGAGGTGAAGAACATTTTGAGTAATTCGGTGTAGTCGCTTAAACTTATTGTGAAGCCTTTTAAGGCGGCATTGAGCGATTCAAATATTTCTATGATTATATCCCATAATTGGCGAAATTCCTCGGTGTGGTTTTTGGCTGTGAAATGTTGGTTGGTATGGCATAACCCGATTACCGTTCTTTGAAGCTGCATGGTGTCTAATAAAAATCGGCAGACGCTTTGGGTGATTATGTCACCCGTAGTGTCATGTGCTTGTTCCCTTAATTTAATCAGTTCACCGACGATTTCTGCCCTGAACGGCTCAAGCCTTGCTAAGTCTTTGTTAGATTCGGGGAACGGCTTCGCCCACTCTTTTTTAGTCAACCCGTATATGAACGAGGCTTGCTCTAACTTGTCCATGTTCCGCTTAGACAGTCGCTTGGTGAACCTTGTACCGCCCTTAGCATAGCTTATACTGAGTTGTTGTTTTGATTTGCCGATTTTTAGCTTACCTTGTATAACAGGGCGTTCCAAATCTGATGAAACACGGACAAACCCGCTCCTTATGTACGACATCAGCTTGTCGGTTTCAAGAGTCGTCGCTTCTAAGGCAGTGATAATGAACCTTGTCATCGGTTTTTTGATAATCGGCTCAGGCAGGTCTGTGAATGCGGTAATCCCGTAATCGGCAAAGGCGTTTTTGAGTTTTCCCGTTGTTTCGGGGTTGCAGACAAGAACAGCTATATCATTCATGGAATAACCGTCCTCGGTGATTAACTTATGGATTTTCGCCGCAACAAATTCACTTTCGCTGTAAACATCGTCTGCCGTCCAATACTCGGTTTCGGGATTGTTAGACTCGCTTTTAATATTAATAAATTCGCTGTCGTTATCTTGCTCTAATCGTTTAATCAGGGTGTTCATGGCGTAAAACTCCCTTTTTTCGGACAAACGTGAATCTGTCCTTAAAACCACATTTACGTTATTCGCAGAGGCGATTATGGCGTTCATGAGGTTCAGCTGGCTTTCAGAAAAGCTGTCAAACTCATATATATACACGTCAATGCCTTTGAAATAGTCATGAATACTAATAAGCTCTGCGGCTTTTTTATTATCGTCGAGCTTGTCGGCAAATTCCGACTCTAACGATTCACAATAGGCAGAGTAAATCTCGGTAATATCAGACAGCTTTGACTGTAACGCACCGTTGTTTATAAACGTCGCTTTCCTTAAAGCCGGGGCGGTTATTCCCGCCGACTTAAAATCGCCCGCCAACCTTAACATGCGTTGTGCCACATGTACACCCGTCATACCTTTATAATAAGTAAGCTGAGGATTAAGTCGGGACAGGGTTTTATACATAGTTACGCTTTTTATAATGTCGTCGGCGTATAGCTTGGGTTCGCCGTGTTTTTTAATAATTTCTGCCGCTAATTTTGAAAATCCCGTTATATTAACTGTACCGATTTTCCTTGCACCGAGGCGTTTATACATTCCCCTCTCGGTTTCAAACAAAAACTGCTCGGGAACAATTAAAACAGCCGAATTATCCTTGTTTAATCCGGTTGTTAAATATTCTATGCTTTTTTCATAGGATAGGGAGGTTATGATTTTTAACATGATGTTATGTTCCCTTAATTAACGAATAGATGCACTTGCCTTCTCCACCCCGAACAATGTCCTCCGCAAATGCACGGCAGGTCGGCGAACCGCAGCACCCGCAGTCTAAATTGGGGAGCGTTTTTAGGATTTCGTCTAACTCATCCATTAACCGAATGGATTCGCTTATGTTGTCGGACAGGTTAAATGCGGGTAGATATTCGATTTCACCGTCACGGAAAAGGGTGTTGATTTCAATATCGTCTAACCTTGTTCCCGAAACGGGCAGGTATTTACGTAATTTCGCTAATTTTACACGGGCTATGTACGGGTTCTCCACCGTCAGCATTCCGCCCACACATCCTCCGGGGCAAGCGGTGAGTTCTATAAAATCGAGATTTTGGAAACGCTCGTCCTCCAAATCGCTTAACACCTTGATGACGTTTTCTATTCCGTCTGCTGAAAGGCAGTTGTCGCTTAATATGCCCTTGGCTTCGCCGCCTGTGCTTCCCCAGCTTGCACCGACTCTGCCCGCTATTGAAAACTGTGTTCCTATCGCCTCGGTAATGTCTGCGTTTTTCATAAGTTCGGGCATTTTCGGGAAAATGTCGCTTATGGCAATGACTGCATCTATCCCCGATTTCTCAAACCCTAACGGCACCCGTACCGAAGCAACTTGTCCGGGGCAGGGTGCAATCAGAATAATTCCTATATCCTCCCTTGGCATAAGCGTTTTGTTCATCGCCGCAAGCAGTGCCGTTGAAGCCGCTACCTCCCTCGGGGCGTAAAGCGGTGAAATATTTTTGATTAAATTCGGGAAACGCAAGCGGATTAAACGGATTACGGCGGGGCAGGTTGACGAAATAATCGGTAATACCGCTTTTTTCTCGCTAATAAGCCTACGGGTCATTTCCGTGACCGTTTCTGATGCGGCGGCAACCTCAAACACTTCGTCAAAGCCGTAGTCAAGCAACGCCCTCAAAACCGTCGTTTTATCCTCTAAATTGTTGAATTGTGCGTATAGTGCCGGGTGCGGAAGTGCAACCTTGTATTTAAAACCGTCGATGATTTCGAGAGGGTCACGCAGTGCCTTTTTCGCATGAGATGGGCAAACACGAATACACTCGCCGCAGGTTATGCACCTTTCGGGAGTTATTACCGCTTTTTGGTTTTTTACTCGGATTGCCTCGGTGGGACAGCATTTTATGCAATGTATGCAACCGTTACATATGTCCTCGTCAAGTACAACGCATTGGATAGGTTTATTCATGATTATTCCTGTTTATTATATATTTTCATGGTTACGGTAGTGCCTTTGCCGACTTTTGATTGAATGTCGAATTCGTCGGTGTATTTCCTCATATTGGGCAGACCCATTCCTGCACCGAATCCCAATTTCCTTATATTGTCGCAGGCAGTGGTGAACCCCTCACGCATTGCCGCTTCAATATCGGGGATTCCTTTTCCGGTATCGGCAATTACTGCGACAATCGCCTCTTCGTCGGCGGTCAGGGTGATTGTGCCTCCGTTTGCATGAATAATAGAGTTAATTTCCGCCTCATAAACTGCTATAGAAACCTTTCTCACCACTTCGGGAGAAAAGCCGGTTTGTTTAAGCTTGTTCTTGATTGCGGAGCTGGCTTCACCCGCACGGGTAAAATCATCTCCGGGAATGTCAAATTTCAAAATCATAATGTCTTCCCCTTGTTCATTTCCGTATATAGTTTTCCGCAGGCTTCAAACATGCGTTCCTTTGTGGAAAGAATGACTATGCCTTTTTCGGTGGCAAGGTCGATTACCGCTGTGTCGGGCGATTTCCCCCGAACAAACACTATGCAGATAATGTCCATCATTTCGGCAGTGCGGACGACTTGCGGGTTCAAAAGCCCTGTCAGCAATACCGCTTGGTCTTTGACATAGGCGAGAACGTCACTCATCATGTCCGAGCCGCATGCGGTGTGAACCTCACTTTCGAGCTTGTCTGCACAGTTAAGGACTTCGCAGTTCAATAATTTTGAAATGTCGTTTATTGTCATGTCTTTTCTCCTGTTATTTTGTTTTATTATATTATAGCATTGTTTTTTGAGATTTTCAACAGGAAATAAATATATAGTAAAATCATTTAGGGTCTTCCTTTTCTAAAAAAATTGTGATAAACTATAAACAGAGGTGTATCAATGAAAAAAACAAAAAATAACAACCTGGCAATAATAATCGGCATTGCCGTCTTAATAATATTACCCTTAGTGGTTTTGTTTGTATTTACGAACCCTTTTCAACAGAACAAGCAGGAAAATGAACTCGAAATTCTACGGTATCACGCAGACAGACCGGTATATTTCACATTATCGGAGTTACTCGCAGCTTCTGACATTGTGGTAATCGGTGAATTTTCAATCGACACGGTAGACGTTACAACCTTTAGATACAGCGGTTATTTTGAAAAGGAAATCCTTGATATTGTACAATCATATAACTATATTACGGTAATAGATGTTTTGAGCGGCGATATTATCAACGAACCATTAAAAATAATACAAGGCTACGGTTACGAACACGAGAATAAATTAGTTACACACAGTGAAATGCTCCCGATGAACAAAGGTGACCAATGGATTTTCTTCTTAAAGCGAGCAGAGGACAGCGATTTGTACTATTGTGTCGGTGATTCTGAAGGCAGGTATCCCGTCCCGACAGCAAGGATTTCCGATTTTGATGATTATGTAAACGGTTTATCTGCCGAGGATTTCGGAGTATATGAAGATGTTTATGTTAAAATTGAATTGTATCGTGAAATTGTTGAGCGTTTCTTTAATTAAAGTTCAAAACAGAGATGTATAATATCTGTAAATAAGATGACATAAGGAGGGTTTAGAATGGAAATTAAAAAAGTGATAGTTATATTTGTTGTTTTTTGCATGCTGTTTGTATGTGCGGGGTGTAATAACACAGAAGCAGAATTAAGCGAAGACACATCCGAAAACGCCAATGTAATTAACGAAACAAGCACCGACACAGAAAATAATGCACGAAGACCAATGATAATCTCCGCTTCATTTGAAACAGCATATACATTGGAGCAAGCTATTGAGTTTTCAGACTTGATTGCTGATATTACTATTACAGAATGGCTGGGGGAATCCAGCATAAACATCCATTCTACATTTTTTACAGCACAGGTAAATACCGTGATTAAAGGTGAGCATATTGAAACTATTACGTTGAAACAATTTGGCAACAGCAAGAGGATTACGGATGGTTATCCTGTTTTCAAAAACGGCGACAGAATGATAGTGTTCTTAAAAGGCGGACAGGAAATAAATGAACAGGCACAATCTGTTACAGGAACAGAATGTGACAATGCGTTTTGGATAATCGGTGAGTTTATGACACTTTTTTACATTTCCGAGGTCGGTGAAGCTCTTTATGCTGTTTACTCGAGGGGTACAATGTCCGAATGTTTAATGAGAAATGAACTCCTGATTAATATTGACGGGGAATTGAAAAATGAAGTCATTGGTACATTGAGAGAAAACAACCCCTCGATTTCTGAATCCGAGTACGTTTTTAACTATAATAATATCGCGGAAGTTATTATGGATATAGCAAGCAAGGGGGCAGAACACTGAAAAAAAACGGCTTTGGTACTAACCAAAGCCGTTTTTTCATTTCCCCCAATACTTCCTATCCAAGCTTCGATAGCTTATCGCCATTGACACGTGTTTCTTTGTAATAAGCTCGCTTGCGTCTAAATCTGCCGCTGTTCTCGCAACTTTCAAAATCCGGTCATACGCCCGTGCCGACATTCCTAATTTATCGAATACGTTGCTGATTAACACACGGGCAGAATCCTCCATAATGCAAACCTCGCTCAACATAGACGGTTCAATCTCCGAATTACTGCGAACACTTGTACCGGCAAACCGCCGTTCTTGAATTAGACGGGCTTTTTCCACTTTTTCACGAATTACAGCGGAGGAATCGCCTTTTTCGTCATCAGAAATTTCTGTGTAGCTTACTGGGTTCACTTCGATTTGAATGTCAATCCTGTCTAAAACCGGCTGGCTGATTTTCCCGAGATACTTGGCGACAGCTATAGAAGTACATACGCATTTTTTCGTGGGGTGTCCGAAGTTACCGCAGGGGCAAGGGTTCATAGCAGCAACAAGCATGAAGTTACAGGGGTAACGTGCTGAGCCTGTGGCACGGGAGATTATAATTTCTCGATTTTCTACGGGTTGGCGAAGTGTTTCTAAGGTTCTGCGGTCGAATTCGGGTAATTCGTCTAAAAAAAGCACGCCGTTATGTGCCAATGAAATTTCTCCGGGTTTAGGTATCCCGCTCCCTCCCACTAACCCGGGGGCAGAGGCGGTGTGACTGACCGGTCTGAACGGGCGATTTACGACTAAGGGGGCATTTTTGTCCAATATCCCTGCGATTGAGTGAACCTGCGTTGTTTCTATGCTTTCCTCAAACGTCATGGCGGGAAGCACCGAGGGTAATCTTTTCGCAAGCATTGACTTACCTGTTCCGGGAGTTCCTATCATAAGTACGTTGTGGAAGCCTGCTGCCGCTATGGTGAGTGCTTGTTTTACGTTTTCCTGCCCTTTCACGTCGGCGAAGTCGGCTAAATTTATATAAGCGGCTTCTTTCGGAACATACGGGGACTGAGGTTCAAGCTTCTTTAACCCGCATAAATGCAGGTATAAATCTGCTACATTCTTGACACCGTAGACTGTTAAGCCTTTCACTACACTTGCTTCTGCGGCATTTTCTTGGGAGAGGAATATCGACTCCATACCGTTGTTCTTGGCTTCAATCGCCATTGTTAATGCTCCGGGAACGCCGTTTATACCTCCACCTAATGAGATTTCTCCGAAAAACGCACACTTGCTGATGTCGATAAGCTGTTCTCCCTGAACCGCCAAGACGGCTGTTAATATCGCAAGGTCATATGCCGAACCCGCTTTCTTGACGGAAGCGGGCGTAAGACTGATGATAAGCGATTGACTTTTCAGCTCAATCTCTGAATTTTTTAATGCACTGACTATGCGGAACTTGCTCTCCTGTACAGATGTGTCGGCTAAACCCACTATGTCAAAGGAGGGGACTCCTCTCGAAGCGTTTATTTCAGCTTTAACGGGGAATGCGTTCATGCCGAATAAGCCGATTGAGTTAATCTGTGTGAACATCGCTGTCTCCTTTTATTTTGTCATTCCTCTGCATAGCTGTCGAAATACCCCTGCACTAATACAATCGGTGTGCCTTTGTCACCCGAACCGCTTGTCAGGTCACACAGACTCCCCAATAAATCGATAATTCTTCTTGGGGTTGTTCCTTGTGAAGCCATGTCGCCTTTCAGGTCGGATTTTTTGTTTTTTATGAAATCTTTTATCGCCAGCTCTTCATCAGAAACATTGTCTGCGAAGTATTTAATCTTGATTTCGTTAGGTATACCCTCTAACCCTTTTGTGAAACCGGGAGAAACCACGGGGTCTGCCAATTCCCAAATCCCGCCTACCGGGTCTTTGAACGCACCGTCACCGTATACAAGAACCTCCACGCTCTTTCCGGAAAGCTCGCTTAATCTTGCTGACAGCTTTTCTGCGAACTCCTGAGCCTCTCTCGGGAACAGCTTAATCGTGTTGCCGGTTGCTAAGTTTGAACCCAAAAGCCCGTATTGCGGGTGAAATCCGCTCCCGTCGACAGAGGTGTTCAAAATTTCATCTAACCCGATAACTTTATTTGCACCTGCTTCTATCAGTTTTTTCTTTGAGCGGAAGCGGGAGTGAATATCGGCACATATCACGTCCTTAGCATATTTAAGGATTTCACGAGGGTCGTTCGCAATTATGATTTTCGCCTTGCCGCCCGTGATTTCCCTGTAACAGTCTATATAATCAATTCCCGTGAACGGGTGGGAGGGTTTGCCGAATTTTGCGACAAATTCTTCTGCGGTGAAGGTGTCGGTATACGGGTTTACGCCTTTTTCTTCAAGTGTATCAAGGTCAATCAAGGGATTGCCCACCTCGTCGTCCGGGTAAGCAAGCTGAACATACAACTCGTCTGCCCCCATAGAAATGCCTTTGAGCATTTGTGAAAATCGGTTGCGGCTTAAAATAGGAAGTGTTATGCCGATTTTTCCCGACGGCAGTTTTTTGCGAACATCGTCTGCGATGTTCTGCAGGGTTGCATAGTTGCCTTGTGCTCGTGCTAAAAGCGATTCGGTTACGCCCACCACGTCACGGTCACGAAGAGAGAACCCCTCCGCCTTTGCCGCCGAAATGACTGATTGTGCCGTGATTTCCACTAAATCGTCGCCTTGTTTGATTATCGGTGCCCGTATCCCTCTTGAAATTGTTCCAACTGTTCTCATAAATGTATCTCCTTCATGCAATCTGAAAAACACCTTATAAATTATAACATATATTACCTATCCCGTCAACAAAAATAATACTGCTCCTTTTTTACAGAAGCAGCGTACCTAATATCACCAACACATTTCCGGGAATTCCGAGGGTGAGTGCAATAAACATCGTGTATATATTAACATTTACGGGGAGGAACGCAGACACCGCTAATAATGTTCCGGTTGACAAAAGCATGTTTACAATTGCTGTTTGCAAAGGTTTTTTATGAAGCGAATGGGTTTTCATAAACACGGCAAACAGGACAATTGCAGTTATTATAACAAGCACAATCATTCTTATGCTTCTCTGGCTTTCTTTATAAGATAGGCGTAACGTGCCTGTAACGCCTTATGCTCGTAGATAATCGCCTCGATTAAATCCTCGTCCTCAATTAAATCGAACAGCTGTTCTTGCTTTTGTATTCGCTCGGTCAACTTGTCAAGCTCGTCCCTTATTTCAAGATGTTCTTCTTTTACTATCATATTATGTACCCCCGTATAACAATTCTATGCTATGTGGGGTTGAAAAATTACACGAATTGTGTTATAGTTATTCCTATATATAGAAAAATTGAAAGGAAAACCACAATGCCTATTAATATTCCACACGATTTACCCGCCTATAAGACATTAATCGACGAAAAAATCTTTGTTTTGTCTGTTGAAGATGCGTTGAAGCAGGACATTCGTGCATTAAAAATCGCAATAGTTAATCTTATGCCCACGAAAATCGAGACCGAAACGCAGTTGCTGCGGCTTTTGTCGAACACTCCGCTTCAGGTTGATGTTACGCTTATTAAAACCGCAACATACAATTCAAAGCACGCTTCTGCCGAACACATGACGACTTTTTATAAAACCTTCGACGATATAAAAAATGAGCGGTTCGACGCACTTATGATAACCGGAGCACCCGTTGAAAAGATGGATTTTGACGATGTCGCCTATTGGGAGGAAATCTGCTCGCTTATGGAATGGTCGAAAACCAACGCTTTCTCCACCATTCATATATGCTGGGGGGCTCAGGCAGGTTTGTTCTACCATTACGGAATAAATAAACGGGATTTACCCCAGAAATTGTCGGGGGTGTATCCGCAGAGGGTTATAGTTAAAAACCACCCGCTTCTCAAAGGGTTTGACGAGATTTTTAATGTTCCGCAGTCACGCTATACCGAGATTGTCCCCGAGGAAGTTGAGGCTCACCCGGCATTACAGATTCTTGCGAGTTCTGAGGTTGCCGGTGCCCATATAGTAGCAGACAAAACCGGCAGGCAGTTCTTTATCACGGGACATGCGGAATATGACTGTGATACGCTTAAAAACGAGTATTTCCGTGATTTGGACAAAGGCATAAACCCCGAAATCCCTCATAATTATTTCCCGGACGACAACCCCGAAAAAACGCCGTTGTATACTTGGCGGGGACATGCGAGTTTGATGTATTCCAACTGGCTGAACTTTTGTGTATATCAGAAAACGCCGTTCCATTTAGAAAAACTCGTACCTTTATGAGTATTTTTATTGACGTGACAACGAATTTGTGGTATAATAACCCCAATTGTACTATTTCCATGATAAGGAGGTTCGTTGGTGAATTATGAAAAGTCGTGCGGTGCGGTAGTTTATCGAAAGTTCCACGGCAATACTGAGATATTGCTTGTTAGGCACGTTAAGTCGGGTTATTGGTCGTTCCCGAAAGGGCATACGGAAGATGGCGAATCCGAGGCAGAAACTGCAATCCGTGAAATTAAGGAAGAAACGGGAATAGAGGTTTATGTAGATACCGGTTTCCGTGAAACAGTTACATACTCCCCAAGGCGGGACACCTCAAAAACCGTGGTCTATTTTATTGCCCGTGCCAAAACAAGGGAGTTAATCCCGCAGAGTGAGGAGATTTCTGATATTCGCTGGGTAGAAATCGACAAAGCCGCTTCTCACTTAACTTATGACAATGATAAACTAATCGTGAGCAAAGCTAAATCTTTCATCGCTTTGATGAAATTATAAAAAAATAACAACCCTTAAATGTGGGCACGGGTCCCGTGCAAGGCTGTGCCGTGAACCATGTCAGGCGGGGAACCGAGCAGCATTAAGCGGATTGCGGTCTGTGCTGCGGTAAATCCGTGTTCACATTTAAGGGTTGGTTTTGTCAGTTTACAGTTGATAATTGATAGTTGACAGTTATGGAGGATTAATATGTATCTTGCTTTATATAGAAAGTATCGCCCGAAGACGTTTTCGGACGTTATATCACAGCCGCATATTACGATTACCCTGCAAAATCAATTAAACAGCGGACAAGTTGGTCACGCTTATCTTTTCACCGGTTCAAGGGGGACAGGGAAAACCACCTGTGCGAAAATCTTGGCAAAGGCAGTTAATTGCTTAGGTGTCGAAAAAGCGGGCGAACACAGTTCGCCCCTACAACCTTGTTTGATATGCGAAGCTTGTTTGACCGCCGATAATTCGCCCGATATATCGGAGATTGACGCTGCATCTAATAATGGCGTGGACGATATAAGGGCGTTGCGTTCTGAGGTTGGGTATCTGCCTACCGAGTTAAAATATAAGGTGTATATTATTGACGAGGTTCATATGCTTTCTGCGAGTGCGTTTAATGCACTTTTGAAAACATTAGAAGAACCTCCCCCCCATGTGATATTTATTCTTGCGACTACCGAGAGCCATAAAATCCCTGCTACGGTTCTTTCGAGGTGTCAGCGGTTCGAGTTTAACCGCATAAACATGGACGAAAGTGCCGACATGTTAATTAAGGTTGCCGAAAAAGAGGGAATTACGTTAGAGAGAGATGCAGCTTTATTAATTTCCCGCCTTTCTGACGGGGGAATGAGGGACGCTTTATCATTGTTAGATGTTGCCGCCTCTGAAAACAAGACCATAACACAGGATATTATCAGAAATTGTGCGGGCATTGCGGGGAAAGAACATCTTTTCGCCATTACGAATGCGATTGCTAACGGTGACGGGAAAGCCGCATTAACAGTAACCGCCGAGCTTTATGCCAAATCAAAAGACCCGTCACGCTTAATTGATGAATTAATCGGGCATTTCCGCAATCTTATGATTGTGAAAATTATGCCGAGTGACACCTCTTTATTAACCGCTTTACCGAATGAAGTCCCCGATTATATAAATCAAGCCGGCTTGTTTACGTTGGAAAGAATTATTAAAAGCCTTGACACCTTAGAGGAATGCTTGAAGCTTCGGGGGAGAAAAATCGAGGCGGAAATATGTTTAATGAGATTATGCATTGACAGTGAACAGTTTACAGTTGACAGTGTACAGTTACCTGAGCCGAAGCCTGTACCGTTGCCCGTAGTTACCGAAACTGCTCCTCCGAAAGCCGTTCCGTTGCCTGAACCACAGGAAATTGTACCATTACCCGAGCCGCCGCCTGTGAAATTAAGTGAACCGGGAGAGGTTTTTTCCGAGTGGCAGAGTGTTCTTGATAAATTAGGGGCGTATCAAGCATCGTTGTTGGAGGAAGCGGTTGCCGAGTTCAGCGGTGACACCATTACAATAACCGGGGGAATTGCTTTACAAAGTGCGTTTGAACATGCGGATAATATAGCACCTCTTTTAAAAGCAATTCGGGACGTTACGGGAAAGGATTATAAAATCGTTTTTGAACAAGTAGGGGGCGACGACCCTGTCGAACCGTTACCGATAACACAATTTTTAAATAATGCAAAAAATTTAGGTATAGAAGTAAAGGAGATTTAATTATGAAAGCGAGATTACCTGACGGCTACGGCAAAGGAATGGGCGGCATGAACTCCATGATTAAACAGGCACAGAAAATGCAGGAGGATATTCAAGAGCTTCAAGAAAAGCTGAACGAAAAGGAATATACCGTTTCAGCAAGCGGCGGTATGATTGAATTAGTTATGACCGGTGCAAAGGAGTTAAAATCTGTTAAGCTTGACCCGGAGGTTGTCGATAAGGACAGCATTGAGGATTTAGAAGACGTGATTGTCGCCGGTGTCAACGCTGTTATTAATAAAATCGAGGAAGACAGCAAGGCGGAGATGGATAAATTAACCGGGGGAATGAATATTCCGGGTATGTTTTAAGTGATATTATGAAAAAAATACCGGCTTTGTTGTTTTGTTTTGCTCTTTTGTTATCACTTGTGGTGTGTTATGCCACCATTCTCAATAATCAACAAGGCGACGAAATTAATACACTAATTACATCTGCGACAACTTATGAGGTTGAGGTAGTTGAAACAGCTACGCCCTATGAGCTTTACGGTGCGAGGGAACACCTTCATAATAATTTCGAGAAATTCAAAATAAACGGCTCAACCTCTATGATTCCGCTACACCAGTCGCTGAATAATCTATTCGGGAATAAACGAACCGTATACCATAGCAGAACGGTGCGGGCTTTTAAAGATTTCGTCGCCGGTGAAACCGATATTCTTCTCGGTGTTTCCTATAGTGATGAATTGCTCCAATTCGCTGAAGACAGCGGTGTGGACTTGGGGCAGCTGCCGATTACACGGGAAGCGTTCGTGTTCCTGATTAACAAAAATAACCCCGTGCAAAGTCTTACCACTCAGCAGATTAAAGACATTTACAGCGGAAAAATCACCAACTGGAGCGAGGTAGGCGGGGATAATGCACCCATTACTGCGTTCCAAAGAAACCATGACAGCGGCTCACAAATGAGAATGGTCAAGTTCATGGACAACACGCCGCTTTTGGAAAAGGACGTTATTTATTACAGCGGCATGAGCGATATTGTCATAGCTATCGAGGATTTCGACAGCGGGAAATATTCAATTGCGTATAACATGTATACCTTTACTGAAAAACAATACCCAAGTGAAGATGTTGTTATGCTTTCTGTAGATGGTGTTTACCCGACTGACGAAACGATACTTTCTAATGAATACCCCCTTGTCATATACAATTATATTTATTATGACAAAAATAACCCCGAAACAAGTAATTTCGCTGAAAATCTGTACATTTATTTAATGAGCGGCGAGGGGCAGAAATTCATAAACAAAGCCGGCTACGTAAACTTAAATGAAAAATTAGACAGAAACTTAGAGGTTGACCTTGTTCCGAAGACAGATTACGGCGATGAGGATATTCTGTGGTTTTATAACAAAGAAAAGGGCGAGTTTTATGAACCCGACGGACAAGGCGGGTTGTTAGTCTTTGATAATTATGCCGATTATGTGCTGCGTGACACGGATTATATAAATCATGCAGGTGCAAGGGAATTTGTTATGTCGCTTTTCAACGCCGATATTGAACTGCACCGGTGGGCGACAAGAATTTTTACAGACTGTATTTATTTTAATCCTGACAGTGAAATCGGAGGGCATCCATTAGATGCAATTGTTTTTAAATATAATGATATGTATTTTCACCGATTGTATTACGATATTAAAGAGGATAAGCTTTTCCTTAAAACTGCAGATAATGATTATTTCTCGTTTTATTTAGGTTATTTGCGTATGTTTTATCCCGAGTATATAGAAAATTATGAAATTGATTATATTATTGAGATTAATATAAATGATTTAAGCGATGTTTATATAATGAAAGATAATAAAGGTGAACACGGTGACCCCCTTGAGTATCATCAAATTTTTAAATAGAGGAGGCTTTTATGAGAAAACTAACTGCTTTGGCTATATGTTCCGCGCTTTTACTTACACTTACAGCGTGTCATTCTACCATTCCCGATAACTGGCAGGGGGACGAAACTACTACACAAACCACCACCTCAACAACGGCGGTGACGACTGCCCCTCTTGTGATTGAGCCTGCTCCGGTTGAAGTTGTGGACTATCTCCACAACAATTTCGAGAGGTTTATGATTGACGGCTCTACCTCTATGGTTCCGCTTCATCAGTCATTGAACAATCTTTTCGGGGATAGTCGCAACATATATCACAGAAGAACAGTTTTTGCTTTTGAAAAT
>Ga0123356_10000027_pt1 | contig 165240 bp, 152 predicted proteins | sample TergutEmb28metaG_2_FD_92546 | JGI IMG/M metagenome (GOLD analysis project Ga0123356, IMG submission 92546) | Embiratermes neotenicus P3 segment gut microbial communities from Petit-Saut dam, French Guiana - Emb289 P3 | ecosystem: Host-associated > Arthropoda: Insects > Digestive system > Gut ... | reverse complement strand
TCCGACGCCACTCCGCGCTGGGCTACCGGTCCCCGAACGACTTCGAGGACCTGCACACCGCCGCGACCAACGCGGCATGATGATCACCACACCAACACTGTCCGGGAAACCGGGTCAGGCTCCACATGTCGGTCAGCAGCCGCGAGACCTGCCCGACCACCACCGCCCCGTCCTGGTCCGGCTCTGGGCCAAGATCGAGGACACCTTGACCCTGTATCTGGAGCTTACGGCGCCCGACCTGCATCAACGCTGCCAGCTCGGCGTCGGTGCGTGCCGAACCCAGATGCTCGACCACCACGTCGCGCCTGTTCTCCCGCCGGGCGATCTGCACGGCCGTCGCACCCGAGGCCGTACGGACCTTCCTCAGGAACACCACCTGCTTAGTGTGTCACCCACCCAGATCCTGAGCACCTGACCAGCACAGATACGACCGAGACCCCGAAATCAAGCCCGACCTGTGCAAGTCAGGGCCGTGGGCAGTGGTGAGGGGTGTCCGAAAACTTCACATTCTCCCGTGCCCGCTCTAGGAGCGGAAGTCGCAGAGTTGGACGACCGTCGATCGGCGCGGAGAGCCGACGACGGTGAGCGTCCTCGGGCACTCCCGGCTAGAGGTGCCCCAGCGCTACGTCCTTCTTCTTGAGGACGGTCTGAGGGCTGCCGTAGGCGCGACTGCGTGACGACAACTGCTCAGCGCTGCAGGAAAGGAGAAGGAGGCCGTGCGCGCGGGCGATGGACCTGGACCCGCGCGCACGCCCTCCGTGCTACCCGAACATGTTGACTGCGATGACGGCGACCGTCATCCATGCTACGAGGTAGGCCAAGGCTCGGAACTCCTTGGACAACATGGCGTCTCTCCTCTACTTGACCTCTCCCCTGGCCGGGGCCGGGGGTGTGTCTGTAGACGGTGATCGAACTGAGATCACCGCCCGGGCCGGAGAGGGATTCCGGCACCGGGGAAGTTGTGAGCACTGTCCCTCTGGGCGACAACCTACCAACTGCAGGCCGACGAGCCGCTCCGCGCTCTCCCTGCTCGACCTGGCCGAGTGTTCGTCATCATTCTGTTGACATCTCTGAACGTCATCACTATGATGACGCTATGGAGATCAGGCGCAGCGCCCGCAAGCACGGCATCGCGGACGCCGACATCCTCCATGCGCTGGACAACCCGATCCGCTACGCCGAGCAGGACTACGACGGCGAGACCCGGCTCTTCTGGATCGGCCCCGACCGCTCCGGAAGGTTCCTCGAGCTGGTCCTCGTCCCCGCTGGCGACCCGCTCCGCGTCATCCACGCCGACGTCCTCCAACCCTCCCGCTACCACTACCTGAGGTGATGACCATGGCTACCGCAACCACCCGCCGTACCGACGCCGAGGCGTTCATCGACACCATCGACCCTGCCGCCATGCGGGACGGCACCAACCTGCGCGCCGTGGCCGCCGCACGCGAGCGCGCCGACGAGGCAGAGGCCGAGCTCGTCGACACCATCCGGGCCGCCAGGGCTGCCGGCGACTCTTGGGCCGCGATCGGCCTCGTCCTGCGCACCTCCAAGCAGAACGCCCACCGCAAGTACGCCGCGCTCGTCGGCGACGCCTGACGGGAGCACCTCACACCGCGGCGCGCCGAAGGGGCCACCGCGCTGCGGTGTGAGGTGGCCTGTCGTTGCGCTGGCATGGTGAGTCGCCCCAGCAACGAGGCTCTTACGCTGGCCGCTGCCCGTGTCGGCGAGATGGTCGGCGGTGTCGAGCCTGGACGACGTAACCCCGCCCTCGGTGTAGAGGCGTCGCCGACCTCTTCCCACCCATCAGCACAGACGGCTGATGTGGCCAGGTGACTCGTTCCAAGGAGTGGGGGTGGGCGCTCGTGGGTGCGTCCTGACCGGCCCGAACCAGGGTCCGTAGATGACCGATAGACGACCGTGTGCGGTGAGGCACAACGAAGGGCAGGCCAGAAAATCTCATCTGACCTGGCCTTTCGCTAGCTCCCCCACCTGGACTCGAACCAGGAACCCTCCGATTAACAGTCGGATGCTCTGCCATTGAGCTATGGGGGATCGCGATCGCCAACACTAGCAGCGGCGCGGGCCCTTGTGCACACCGGTTGGCGTCCATGTCAGCGTCGCTGGGTGGTCCTGGGCGGCTGTCGCACCGGGCAGGAGCGTCAGGTGAGGCCGACGGACTCCCGCACCTGGGCCTCGGCCTCGTCGACGACCTCAGCGACCTTCGGGTCGCTGAGGTCGATCGTCCCTGGACCGATCACCTGGGTGAACAAGGAACCGTCCTCGTCGCGACGCACGGTCACGTGAACGGCACCGCCTCCCGGGACGGTCACGGTGCGGGAGCAGACCACCGACGACTGCACCCGCTCACGGAACGTCGTGGCGAAAGGGCGAGACGAGCGCGAGTTCAGCAGCCGGAGCACCTGGTGGGTGCCGTTGACCAGGTGCACCGTCAGCGTCCCGGTCTCGGCGTCGAGAGCGCCACGGTCGATCTGGGCCCAGGCCCAGCGGCGCACCTCGTCGCCGTCCACGACGTGCAGGGCGCGGCGGCTCGCCACCGCCCACCGACGGTCGGCCAGCTCAGCGACAGCCAGCACGCCGTCCCCGGCGAGCCGGAGACGGCCACGGTGCTGCTCAGGCAGCCGGGGAGCGCGACGCAGGAGACCCATCGCACGACCGTACCCGACCTCGCACCTAGGACGAGAGGCGGGCACAGCCTCGCCCCGGTGCGACAGCCGCGTGTGCGAAGGTCTGAGCGAGCTCTGCTGAGAACGCACACTGGTGGACAGAGCGACGATCGGAGAGAGAGGTGTCGCATGGGTCACCGACATGTGAGGTTCGGTCAGTGGGCCGAGACGTATGACCACGGGATACGAGGTCGGGTGGCACAGCGTTTCTACCGGGCGGTGCTGACGACCGAGATCCCGGCCGGGTGCCGTGTGCTGGACGTCGGGTGCGGGACAGGACGCTTGCTGAGCCTGCTGGCCGAACGAGGCGCGGTCGGCTCCGGGGTGGAGATCGCACCTGAGATGGTCAAGGTGGCGCAGCGGGCCAACCCGCAGATGGAGATCCGTCAGGGCACGGCCGAGAACCTGCCGTTCGGTGACAGCACGTTCGACCTCGTCGTCACCTGCCTGGCCTACCACCACATGGACGCGCCCGAGAGGTTCTTGGCCGAGACCGCCCGCGTCCTGGTGCCTGGGGGGCGGCTGGTCGTCGCAGAGCCGCGTCTGGGCGTGCTGCGCCGACCGGTGAACGCCCTGTTCCGCGCGCGCGACCACGTCGAGAGGTTCGGCTCGGCGGCTGAGGTCCGTGCCGACCTGGAGCGGTGCGGTCTCACCTCGGTGCGCACCCGGGTGAGAGGCGTGACCTTCCTGGTGGAAGCCACCCGTTCCTGACGGCGCCTCTCGCGTCGAGTCGCGCCGCTGCCGACACGTCGTTCCCGTCGAGCCGGAGGGAGCTCGGCTCTGCTGCTGTGCGCGGGCACGAGAGGCTAGACATGGCCGGGTAGGCTGCACGGGTCGGGGCAGTAGCTCAGCCGGTCAGAGCAGCGGACTCATAATCCGTCGGTCGCGGGTTCAAGCCCCGCCTGCCCCACCAGCGGCCTCGGTGTGCCTGCTGCGGCCCCGATGAGGACCACTGTCTCAGGCACGGGACGACAGTCCTCCGGATCGTACTCTCACCCGTCATCAGGAAGACGATCTCGACGATCATCGGAATTTAGGTACGCCTTACCTCATCGCATTGTGTCAGTGTGATTGTGGCTCTCCTGGGTTGAGGGGGGTCATAGGCGCTGGTAGCCTCAGAGGCATGGACCGGCTCCTGAGTTTTTCAAAAGACTATCGGAAGTTCGCGGTCACGGTGGCTGTCGGGCTTCTGGCACTGGTTCCGGTGATGATCTCGGCAGATTTCGACAACACCGCCTCACGCTGGCTGATCATCTCCTGGGCCTCTTTTGTCGGTATCTTGCTGTTCATCGACATGATCAAGACCCTGCGCTCGGGTTCATACGGTGTGGACCTCCTGGCCATCACAGCGATCGGGGCGTGCCTGGCGGTCGGGCAGCACTGGGCGGCGCTGATCATCGTGCTGATGCTGACCGGCGGCGAGACGCTGGAGGACTTCGCGACGCGCCGTGCGCGCCGCGAGCTGGCCGAGCTGCTGAGCCGTGCGCCGCAGATCGCTCACCGGCTCGAGGGCGACCAGGTGGTCGACGTCGCGGTGCCCGAGGTCCAGATCGACGACGTCGTGCTGGTCAAGCCGCACGAGGTCGTGCCGGTCGACGGCATCCTTCTCTCGAGCGGTGCGGAGCTCGACGAGAGCAGCCTGACCGGTGAGTCGTTGCCGGTGCAGAAGAAGACCGGCGACAAGGTCATGTCCGGGGCGCTCGTCGGCGACGCGGCCATCAAGATCCGCGCGACGGCAGACGCGGCGCACTCGCAGTACGAGCAGATCATCGCCCTGGTGCGCGAGGCCGAGTCGCAGCCAGCCCCGTTCGTGCGCCTGGCCGATCGCTATGCCGTGCCGTTCACGCTGGCCTCCTACGCCATCGCTGGGGCGGCCTGGGCGCTCTCGGGGGAGGCTGTCCGTTTCGCGGCGGTCTTGGTGGTGGCCTCGCCCTGCCCGTTGATCCTGGCGGCACCTATCGCCCTGATCTCTGGCATGAGCCGGGCCAGCAGGCACGGCATCATCGTCAAGTCGGGGGCGGTGCTGGAGAAGCTGGCCGCGGTGAACGTCTTCGCCTTCGACAAGACCGGCACCCTGACCCACGGGAACCTCGAGGTCACGCACGTCGAGCCGCACGGCGGTCTGTCCGAAGAAGACATGCTGAGCCTGGTCGCCAGCGCCGAGGCCGGGAGCTCGCACGTCCTCGCCGCATCGCTGGTGAGCCACGCCAAGAGGCGCCAGGTCGAGATCCAGCCAGCCAAGAACCTGCACGAGGTTCCCGGGCACGGGGTGTCGGCCACGGTGGGCACCCACGAGGTCCTCGCCGGGCGGGCAGGATTCTTGGAGAACAACGGGGTCGAAGGCTACGACGCTTCGCTCATCACGCAAGGATCGACGGCGATCTTCGTCGCGATCGACAACCAGTTCGCCGGGGCGGTGTATTTTGCCGACCAGTTCCGTGAAGAGTCGCGCTCGACCTTGGAAGATCTGAAGCGGCTCAAGATCACGAAGACCGTCATGCTGACCGGCGACCGCGCAGACACGGCAGACAAGATCGCACGAGAGGTCGGCATCGACGAGGTCTACGCGGAGCTGCTGCCCGCGGACAAGGTGCGGGTCGTGCGCAGCATCAGCGGTCGCGACGCCAGCGTGGCCTTCGTCGGGGACGGCGTCAACGACGCACCGGTCCTGGCGACGTCCGACGTGGGCATCGCGATGGGCGCCCACGGCTCGACCGCGGCGAGCGAGTCGGCTGACGCGGTCATCATGCTCGACGACCTGTCGCGTGTCGTGCTGCTGCGACAGATCTCCGTACGGACGATCCGCGTGGCGCTGCAGTCGGTCTGGTTCGGCATCGCCCTCTGCCTGGTGCTCGCGGTGATCGCGGCTTTCGGCTTCATCCCGCCGCTGGTCGGCGCGGGGCTGCAAGAGCTGATCGACGTGGCGGTGATCTTCAACGCTCTGCGAGCCCACCGTTCTGGTCGCGGCACCATCGAGAGACGCACTTCTCCCGGGGCGGCTGCGGGCAACCTGTCGGGGACGTGGCACCAGAAAGCGTGACGTCGTCGGCCCAGGGCCGTTGCTCCGTCTGGGGTATGGGTGTTGACGCGAAAGCCCTGGTGAACGGGGGGTTTTCACCCGAATGGGAGGAGCGGGAGGACTTGCGCTCTGTCCCACGAATCGGGCATAGTTCTCTACGTCAGCGACAAATGGCAAACCCGCCGCAAGGCGGGGACGCAAAGCACCGGGGCCCTCTGGGCCGGCCGAGCTACCGAACGACAGGAGGCACATGATGCGTTCCGCGATCTCCGACAATCTCTCTCAGGGAAACCTTCTCACTCCCGGTGAGGTCGCCGTCTTGTTCCGTGTCGACCCGAAGACGGTCACTCGCTGGGCGCAGGCCGGGAAGCTCTCGGCGGTACGGACTCTCGGCGGCCACCGCCGCTTCCGCGAGGACGAGGTGCGCAACCTCTTGCACGGTGTGCCCACCCAGCGCACCGACGGCGACTGACGCCTCTCTGCCCACACGCTGACGCCCGGAGCGCTCCGACCGCTCCGGGCGTCGCCGCGTCTGCGGCCCGTACCTCATGAGCGGGTCGCTCGTCGTCCGCTCTGCGAGGTCTCGCCGCACGTGCCGGCGAGCCATGGCAGGATCAGGGCATGGCCATGCGAGACATCCGCGTCGTCGGTGACCCCGTCCTGCGTACTCCCTGCGAACCGATCACCACGGTCGACGACAGGGTGCGCGGCCTGGTCCAAGACCTGCTCGACACTGTGGACCACGACGGGCGTGCCGGCCTGGCCGCCAACCAGATCGGGGTGGGCCTGCGAGCCTTCGCGTGGAACATCGAGGACGAGATCGGGTACGTGCTCAACCCCGTCTTGGTCGAGGTCTCCACCGAGGAGTACCAGGACGGTGACGAGGGCTGCCTGTCCGTCCCTGGGCTGTGGTACCCGACCCGGCGGGCCTGGTACGCCCGCGTGGTCGGCACCGACCTGGACGGCAAGGAGGTGGTCGTGCAGGGCACCGAGCTGATGGCACGGGCGCTCCAGCACGAGATGGACCACATCGACGGGCACCTGTTCCTGGACCGCCTGGAGCGGTCGGTGCGGAAGAAGGCCATGCGGGAGCTGCGCGAGCAGCTCTAGGGCGTGCCGCGGCCCGCGTGAGGTCATGAGACACGCCCTCGGATGCCCTCGGCCGAGAGGACTCTGTGCGAGGGCGCTCCGCACGAGGGCTCTTGGGCGGTTGTCTGAAGGGTGATCGTCAGGCATCCTGGACGGGTACGCCGCGTGCTGGACGGGCGACGAGGGCGTAGGGGAAGACGACCCTCGAACCGTTCAGGAGGACGACATGGTCGCTGCCATGACCCGCGGTGTCATCTTCGTGCACTCTGCGCCCCGTGCCCTGTGCCCGCACGTCGAGTGGACGGCCTCCGGCGTGCTGGACGGCCGGGTCGCCATGGACTGGATCGACCAGCCCGCCGCCCCGGGGATGCTGCGCGCCGAGCACTCGTGGACCGGTGAGCCCGGGACGGGGGCTCAGCTCGCCTCTGCCCTGCGTGGGTGGGCGCACCTGCGCTACGAGATCACCGAGGAACCGAGCCTCGGTGTCGACGGCGGGCGCTGGAGCCACACCCCCGAGCTGGGCATCTTCCACGCGGTGACCGACGTGCACGGCAACGTGATGATCCCCGAAGACCGCATCCGGGCTGCCGTCGAGGCCGGTGCCGACATGACCGAGCTGCGCCTAGAGCTCGACCTGGCCCTGGGGCAGGCGTGGGACGACGAGCTCGAGCCGTTCCGTCACGCCGGGGCGGGCGCCCCGGTGCGGTGGTTGCACCGCGTGGGGTGACGATCAGCGATCAGCCCAGGGGCCTCACGCCGAGGTGAGCACCAGCGCGACGTTGTGGCCTCCGAACCCGAAGGAGTTGTTGATCGCGGCGATCTGCCCCTCGGGCAGCGCACGGGGCGTGTCGCGCACCAGGTCCAGGTCGAGCTCGGGGTCGGGGTTCTCCACGTTGATCGTCGGGGGAGCCTGCCGGTGGTGCAGGGCCAGGACGGTGAAGACCGTCTCGAGAGCCCCCGCGCCCCCGAGCAGGTGGCCTGTCGACGACTTGGTCGCTGACAGCGCGACGCGGTCGGCGGCGTCACCGAGCACCGTCCGGATGCTGCGGGCCTCGATGAGGTCACCGACCACCGTGGAGGTCGCGTGGGCGTTGACGTGCGCGACGTCAGACGCGGAGAGGTCACCGTCGGCCAGCGCGATGCGCATCGCACGGATCTGCCCGTCGCCCGAAGGGTCGGGGGAGGTGATGTGGTAGCCGTCGGCGGAGAACCCGACCCCGGCCAGCCGGGCATATACCGTCGCACCGCGCGCGGCGGCGTGCTCGGCGCTCTCGAGCACGACGGCGGCCGCGCCCTCACCGATGACGAAGCCGTCCCTGTCGACGTCGTAGGGGCGTGAGGCGCGCGTCGGGTCGTCGTTGCGCAGCGACAGCGTGCGCGAGGCCGCGAAGGCGGCGATCGGCATGGGGTGGATGGTCGCCTCGGTGCCGCCGGCGACGACCACGTCGGCCTGCCCGGAGCGGATCATCTGCGCGGCGTGGCCGATCGCCTCAGCACCTGAGGCGCACGCCGACACCAGCGCGTGGGCGCCAGCCTTGGCGCCGAGCTCCAGGGAGACGTAGGCCACGGGGGAGTTCGGCATGAGCATGGGCACGGTCGTCGGCAGCACCCGGCGCGTGCCCTTCTCCCGCAGGGTGTCCCAGCCGTCCAGGGTCGTCCAGATGCCGCCGATGCCTGACGACACCACCGCGCCCAGGCGCTCGCCGGGCATCTGCGGGGCGCCGGCGTGCGCCCAGGCCTCCTTCGCGGCGATCAGCGCGTACTGCGCCGACGGGTCCATCTTGCGCAGCTGAGGACGGTCGAGAACCTGGTCGGGAGCGACCTTGATGGTCGCCGCGAAGTTGAGCGGGAGCCCGTAGCGCTCGACCCAGTCGGCATCGAACAGACGGACCCCGGACTCGCCTGCCAGGGCAGCGGTCCAGGTGCTGGCGAGGTCGCCGCCCAGGGGCGTGGTGGCACCCAGCCCGGTCACCACGACGTCGGGTCGCTGGCTCATGAGGTTCCTCCGCGGTCAGTGGGTCTCGTGCTCGGTAGGTCTTGTGCCCAGCGGGTCTCGCCCTCGGTGGGCCTGGTGCCCAGGGGGTCTGGTGCCCGGTGGGCGCGAGGGCCGGCCGAAGCGTCGGCCGGCCCTCGTCACATGGTCGTTCAGGCCTGCGCGCCGGCGATGAAGGCGACCGCGTCGCCCACCGTCGACAGGTTCTTGACCTCGTCGTCGGGGATCGTCACGCCGAACTTCTCCTCGGCGAGGGCGACGATCGTCATCATCGCGAGCGAGTCGATGTCGAGGTCGTCGGTGAACGACTTGTCGGACTGCACGGAGTCGGCCGGCAGGCCCGTCTCCTCGTTGACGATCTCGGCGAGACCAGCCAGGATCTCCTGCTCGCTGTGGGCCATCGTGCTCTCCTCGGTGTGAGTGGTGCCCGCCGTGGTCGACGGGTCTGGACAGATCTTCGTACGGGTAGGGGTGCTGTGCGGATCAGGGCAGGACGACGACCTGGGCCGCGTAGACCAGACCGGCACCGAAGCCGATCTGGAGGGCGAGGTCCCCGCTGGAGACCTGGCCGTCACGATAGAGCCGTTCGGTGGCCAGCGGGATCGACGCCGCGGAGGTGTTCCCGGTGTCGACGATGTCGCGGGCCACGACGACCGACTCCGGCAGCTTCAGCTGCTTGACCATCTGGTCGATGATCCGGTTGTTCGCCTGGTGGGGGATGAACGCGTCGATCTGCTCCGGCAGCACCCCAGCGGCGTCGAGCGCCCGCTGGGCCACGGGCGCCATCTGCCACACCGCCCACTTGTACACGCTCGGGCCCTCTTGGCGCAGGGTCGGGAAGCCGAGCGAGGGGTCGTCGCGCCAGGCCAGCCAGTCGTGGGTCTGGTAGATCTCGCCGGCCTTGGAGCCGTCAGAGCCCCACACGGTCGGGCCGATGCCCGGGGTGTCGGACGGGCCGACGACCGCGGCACCGGCGCCGTCGCCGAGCAGGAACGAGATCGACCGGTCGGTCGGGTCGATGAAGTCGCTCATCTTCTCCGCACCGACCACCAGCACGTGCCGTGCGGTGCCGGCCCGGACCAGGGCGTCGGCCTGGCCGACGCCGTAGCAGTAGCCCGCGCAGGCCGCCGAGACGTCCCACGCGGCGGCGGGGGTCGCGCCGATCCTGTCGGCCAGGAGGGCCGCGGCCGCCGGGGTCTGGGAGAAGTGGGTGACGGTGGACACGATCACCGCGTCGACGTCGGCACCGGTGAGCCCGGCGTGGTCGAGCGCGGCGCGTGCTGCCTGCTCGGCCAGGTCCAGCAGCGACGTGCCCTCGTCCGCACGGCGTCGGGTGACGATGCCGGTGCGCTGTCGGATCCACTCGTCGGAGGAGTCGATCGGGCCCGCGATGTCGTCGTTGGTCACGGCCCGCTCACCGCGCGCGACCCCCAGGCCGAGGATGCGGGTGTGGGCCGGCCCTGTGGCCTGGGTCAAGACGGCGCGGCTCACGGGTTCTCCTGTCGCGACGGTGCGGTGCCCGCGTGCCGGGCGATCAGGTCACGGGCGGCGTCGATGTCGTCCGGGGACTTCAGGGCGACGGTCTCCACACCGGGCAGGCCGCGCCGGGCGAGCCCGGTGAGCACCCCGCCAGGCGCGAGCTCCAGCAGCCCGGTGACCCCCAGCCCGACCATCGTGGCGGCGCACAGGTCCCAGCGCACCGGGCGGGCGACCTGGGCGACGAGACGAGCCAGCCCGTCGGCCGCGTCGGTGACCTGGGCTCCGTCGGCGTTGCCGAGCAGCACCGGGCCAGGTTCGCGCGGGGTGACGCTCGCGGCGGTCGCGGCCAGGGCGTCGACCGCCGGGGCCATGACCTCGGTGTGGAAGGCGCCGGCCACCTGCAGCGGTATCACCCGGGCCCGGGCCGGGGGCGCGGCAGACAGCTCAGCGAGCCGGTCCAGGGCGCCGGCGGCGACCACCTGGCCGCCGCCGTTGACGTTGGCCGGGGTCAGACCCAGCTCGGCCAGACGGGTGAGGACCTCGTCCGGGTCGCCGCCCACGACGGCGCTCATCCCGGTCGGTGCGCTCGCTGTCGCGGCCTGGGCCATCGCACGCCCACGGACGGCGACCAGACGCAGCGCGTCGTCCTCGTCCACGAGCCCGGAGACGGCGGCGGCGGCGAGCTCGCCCACGGAGTGACCCGCGACGAGGTCCACCGTGCCCTGCGTGAGCGCGGGCCACGGAGAGCCGAGGTCGCCGAGGACGGCTCGCAACGAGGCCAGGGCGGTGGCGACCAGCAGCGGCTGGGCCACGGCCGTGTCTCGGATCGTCTCGGCGTCCGAGGAGATCCCGTGAGCCATCAGGTCGGTGCCGACGGTCTGCGAGGCACGGTCGAACCAGGCCTCCACACCGGGAAGGCCTGACCACGCACGCAACATGCCAGGGGACTGAGCGCCCTGACCCGGGCTGACGACGACGAGCACCAGACCACTGTGCCCGGCCCGCACCTCCGGGGCCGATCACGGCCCCGACGAAGGATGCCGTGCAGCGTTGTCGATGCACCACAACGACGTGCGGGCGGCGGTGAGATCTATCCCTCGTCCAGGCGGCCGAGGGCCAGCGCCGTCTGCAGCACGTAGGAGTCGCGGGCGTCGAGCGGGTCCCACCCGGTGACGTCGGTGACCCGGCGCAACCGGTAGCGCACCGTGTTGGGGTGGACGTACAGGTGGCGGGCCGCGGCCTCCAGGGAGCGGCCGGTGCCGAGGTAGGCCGACAAGGTCTCCAGGAGCGCGCCGGTGTGCTCGGCCAGAGGCCGGTAGGCCCGCTCGACGAGAGCCCTGCGTGCGGAGACGTCACCGACCAGCACCCGTTCGGGCAGCAGCTCTGTGGCCTGGACCGGGCGAGGGGCCTGCGCCCAGGCGGGAGCCGCGGCCAGGCCGGCGAGAACCTCGCCTGCCGACCGGGCGCACTCGGCGAGCTCGGCGGGCAGGGACCCGACCACCGGGGTACCGATCACCACCGGCCCCGGTGAGAAGTGGGGCAGCAGCGCCTGCACGGCACCTGTCAGGTCGTCCCCGCCGAGGAAGAGCACCAGCCGGTCGTCGTGCATGCCGACGAGCGCGTCCTGCGTGGCCCGCCGCACGGCTCTGCGCAGGTCGCCCCCCGCCTCCTCGTCGAAGGGCCTCGCCGAGGTGCCGGCCATGACCAGGATGCCGCCGCTGCTCGACCAGCCGAGAGCGGCCACCCGTGAGCGCAGAGAGTCGTCGATGTCGTCGCGCACCAGCGCGTCGATCACCAGCGCCTCGGTGCGGGCGTCCCACGCACCGCGCGACTCGGCGGCCCGGGCGTAGACCTCGGCGGCGGAGAACGCGACCTCCCGGGAGTAGCGCAGCAGCGCCTCGCGCAGGTCGCGCTCCTCCCCGGGGGCGGCCAGCCGTCCAGCACGGGACTCCACCGCGTCGATGGCGAGCCGCACCAGCTGGAGCGTCTGCTGCAGCGAGACGGACCTGGTCAGCTGGGGCGGGGCGGCGGAGAAGATCTCGCCGACGCCGATGGGCCGCTGGCTCGGGTCGTCGTACCAGGTCACGAAGGCCGCGATCCCGGCCTGGGCGACGAGCCCCACCCACGAGCGGTCCTCGGCGGGCAGGGCCTGGTACCAGGGGGCCTCCTGCTCCAGGCGTCGCAGCGTCGCCCCGGCCAGCACGCCAGAGGCGTCGCGGACCCGTCGCTGGGTCTCGGTCGTCGGCGTCGGCCCGGGAGGGGGAGCAGGCGGCGTCGTCACCATGGGACGAGCATAAGAGCCGTTGTCGCCATCCCACAAAGGTCAGAGGTCACTCGAGGGGTGCTGTGAGGGTCCTCACCGGGACTTGGTGAGGTGGTAAGGGCTATCGTCTAGACCATGGCCCTCATGCCGCGCCTGCGCGAGATCATGCGTCGACCTGTCTCGGCGTCCGAGATCGGCGCGCATCGCCCGACCATGGCCGGTCGCCACGAGAGCACGGCGCACGAGGACACGCTGCGCTCGATGCTGTCCGACGACCCCAACGACGAGCAGGCGTTCGCCGCTCTGGCCGAGGTGGTGCGTCGCAGAGCGGCAGAGGCGTACGAGGCTGAGCACGACCCCTTGACCGCGCCTGGCGCCGCCCGGGAGCGCGAGCGTGCGGCGAACCTGGCGGTGTGGGCCCTCGGTGAGGAGCTCGCCGGCAACCCTCGCGCCTGGTTCCCGCTGATCGAGCTCGCCCGGCTGTCGGTCGACGACGACCACGAGGGCGCCACCCGTCGGCTCGCCACCGCGGCCGACCGGGACCCCACGGGTCGCGCCCTGGCCGCCGGCATCGAGCTGCTCCGCACCGACGGGAAACCCGCCGAGGCGCTCAACCTCGGGGTGGGGCACTGGCGGGTGCGTGAGCAGATCCCCCAGGTCGGGGCGCAGCTGGTGCGCGCCGCGCTGGAGTCAGGGCGCCCGGCGGAGGCCAGGCAGCATCTCGCGGCCCTCTCCGAGCACCCAGACACCGACGCGGTGACGGCGATCCTGAGCGACCTCGAGACGGCGTTCGACCGGCCTCTCCACGAGCCCGAGGCCACGCCAGAGCCGAACCCCGTGTCCGGGCCGACCAAGGTCGTGCCGGAGCCCGACGAGAAGCCCTGAGCCCCAGGCGAGCCTTGCGCCCTAGGCCTCACCACCGGTGTTGCCCGACCGGCCCGCGGTGACGTCCTCGAGCCGGTATCGGTCGATGGCCTGGCGCGGGGCCGAGCCGTCCACGGCACCGGTTCTTGCCAGGCTCTGGAGCACCTTGACGACCACGGACGGCCCGTCGATCTTGAAGTGACGTCGGGCGGCGGCGCGGGTGTCGGAGAAGCCGAACCCGTCGGCGCCGAGCGTGGCGTAGTCGCCCGGCACCCAGGCGCGCACCTGGTCGGCGACCAGGTGGTCGTAGTCGGTGGTCGCCACGAACGGGCCCTGGGCGTCGCGCAGCCGGGTGGTCAGGTAGGCCTCTCGAGGCGCCTGGTCGGGGTGCAGGTAGGTGTGGTGGTCGGCCGCCAGGCCGTCGCGGCGCAGCTGGTTCCAGCTGGTCACCGACCACACCGCGGCCCGCACCCCCCAGTCGTCAGCGAGCAGGTCGCGAGCCTCCAGCGCCCACGGGACGGCTACCCCCGAGGCCAGGATCTGCGCACGTGGCCCCTCGCCCTCGGCCGGGACGAGCAGGTAGATGCCGCGCAGGATCCCCTCGACGTCGACGCCCTCGGGCTCTGCCGGCTGGACCATCGGCTCGTTGTAGACCGTCAGGTAGTACAAGACGTCCGGGTCGCGCCCGTCCGCGCCGTACATGCGCTCGAGCCCGTCGCGCACGATGTGGCGGATCTCGTAGCCGTAGGCCGGGTCGTAGGCCACCACGTGCGGCATGGTGCCCGCCATGAGCGGCGAGTGCCCGTCGGCGTGCTGCAGCCCTTCGCCGGTGAGCGTGGTGCGCCCGGCGGTGGCCCCGATCAGGAAGCCACGTGCCATCTGGTCACCGGCGGCCCAGAGCTGGTCGCCGGTGCGCTGGAACCCGAACATCGAGTAGTAGAAGTAGAACGGGACCAGCGGTTCGCCGTGGGTGGCGTAGGAGGTCCCGGTGGCCTGGAGCGCCGCCGCGGCCCCAGCCTCGTTGATGCCGACGTGCATGATCTGCCCGGCCTCGGACTCCTTGTAGCTGAGCATCAGGTCGCGGTCGACCGCGACGTAGCGCTGCCCGGAGGTGTTGAAGATCTTCGCCGAGGGGAAGATCGAGTCGAGGCCGAAGGTGCGTGCCTCGTCGGGGATGATCGGCACCAGGCGCTTGCCGATGCCCGGCTCTTTGAGCAGGTCCTTGAACAGCTGGACCAGCGCCATCGTCGTGGCGACCTCCTGGGTGCCCGAGCCCTTGGCGAGACGCTCGTAGGCCTTCGGCTCCGGCAGCGTGAGCGGCTCGTGACGGTGCCGGCGCTCAGGCAGGAAGCCACCGAGCCGACGGCGTCGCTCCAGCAGGTACCGGATCGCCTCGTCGTCGGGGCCGGGGTGGTAGTACGGGGGCTGGTAGGGGTTCTCCTCGATCGCGGCGTCGGTGATCGGCAGGCGCAGGGTGTCGCGCAGCCCCTTGAGGTCCTCGACGGTGAGCTTCTTCATCTGGTGGGTGGCGTTGCGCCCGGCGAAGTGCGGGCCCAGGGCGTAGCCCTTGATGGTGTGGGCGAGCACCACCGTCGGCTGTCCGGTGTGCTCCCGGGCGGCCTTGTACGCGGCGTACACCTTGCGGTAGTCGTGCCCGCCACGCTTGAGCCCCCAGATCTCGTCGTCGCTCATGCTCGCGACCAGGCGTGCGGTGCGCGGGTCGCGGCCGAAGAAGTGCTCACGGATGTACGCGCCGTCGTTGGCCCGGTACGTCTGGAAGTCACCGTCCGGTGTGATGTTCATGAGGTTCACCAGCGCGCGGTCCTTGTCGGCGTGGAGCAGGGTGTCCCACCCCCGGCCCCAGATCACCTTGATGACGTTCCAGCCGGCCCCGCGGAAGAACGCCTCGAGCTCTTGGATGATCTTGCCGTTGCCGCGCACCGGGCCGTCCAGGCGCTGCAGGTTGCAGTTCACGACGAAGGTCAGGTTGTCCAGACCCTGGTCGGCAGCCACGTGGAGCATCCCGCGCGACTCGGGCTCGTCCATCTCGCCGTCACCGAGGAACGCCCACACCTCCTGGGCAGAGGTGTCCTTGATGCCACGGTGGTGCAGGTACCGGTTGGTCCAGGCCTGGTAGATCGCCGCGGCGGGGCCCAGCCCCATCGAGACGGTCGGGAACTCCCAGAACCTCGGGGCCAGGCGCGGGTGGGGGTAGGACGGCAACCCGCCGCCGGGGTGGGAGAGCTCTTGGCGGAACCCGTCGAGCTGCCCGGCGCTCAGCCGGCCCTCCAGGAAGGCCCGGGCGTAGACGCCGGGGGAGGCGTGCCCCTGGAAGAACACCTGGTCGCCGCCGCCAGGGTGGTCCTTGCCCCGGAAGAAGTGGTTGAGCCCCACCTCGTACAGCGTCGCCACCGAGGCGTAGGACGAGATGTGCCCGCCGACGGCCACGCCCGGGCGCTGGGCCCGGGTGACCATGGCGGCCGCGTTCCAGCGGACCATGCGCCGGAAGGAGCGCTCCACCTGCTCGTCACCGGGGAACCACGGCTCGTCGTGCACGGCGATCGTGTTGACGTACGGCGTGGTCAGCGCGCTGGGGACCGCCACGTTGCGCGACCGGGCGGCGCGCAGCAGGCTCATCAGCACGTAGCGCGCACGAGGGCCCCCCTGGGTGTCGATGAGACCGTCGAGGGACTCGACCCACTCGGCGGTCTCCTCGGGGTCGATGTCGGGCACCTGAGCGAGCAGCCCGTCGATCAGGGGGGTGGTCTCGTCGTGGGAAGGCACGGGTGCTCCTCGTCTGCTGTCGGACGGTCGCCCTGTCGTGTCAGGGGGTGACCTTCTCTCCTGCCTGTCCATTCTGTGACCAGGTGCGGGCGAAAGTCACCCGGAGGGTAGAGTCCAGACTGCACGGAGCCCTTGCCAGAGACGATCATCGTGCGGTGGGCTACGGTGTGCCACATCGCGGCGACGCAGGGTCGCCGGGCTGAGACGAAGAGGGAGTCCCGCACGGTGTCATCGAGCACGGAGGGGTCTGCTCGGGCGGCGCAGCGGCTCGGGTTCAGCAAGGGTCACGTCGTCCAGGAGCTTGGCTACGACGAGGATGTCGACGCGGGCCTGCGGGCCGACCTCGAGGAGATCCTCGACGGTGAGCTCGTCGACGAGGACTACGACGACGTCACCGACGGGGCCTTGATCTGGCACCGGTCCGACGACGGCGACCTCGGCGACGCGCTCGTCGACGCGCTCGCGGCGCTGGACGACAACGGGCCGGTGTGGGTGCTCACCCCCAAGGCCGGCCGGGACGGGCACGTCCCGCCCTCAGACGTCGAGGACGCGGCCACCACCACCGGCATGCACGTCATCAGCACCTTCTCGGTCGCTCCCGACTGGTCGGCGACCCGGGTCGCCAGCCGCGGCCGAGGTCGCTGACCGGACACCTGGCGCGTCGACCAGCCAGCTGTCGACCGAGCACCGTCGTCGACCAGTCGCCTGGTGCGCTGAGCCGCCCGTACAGCGGCCGCGCGCGAGATCGCACGAACACCGGGTGGTCGCCCCGTTCTCATGACGGTGGGCGACCACCCGGTGGTGTCTCTCGGTATCGCGAGCTGTTGTCAGCGAAGCTTGGCGAGCTCCGCGGTGAACGCGACGACGTGGGTGGCCTCGTCGTCGCGGATCTTGAGGAGAGCCGAGGCCACGGTGTAGTCACCGGCGGCGATGGCGCTCATCGCGAGCCGCGGGTACATGACCGTCGAGTCGTGCACCTCTCCGTCGATGGCGACCTGAAGGTTCGTGGCGTTGTCGCTCACCATGCCGGCGAGGTTCGCCAGCTCGCGGAAGTGCTCTTCCAGCTCGATCTGAGCCGTCGCCCTGAACAGCTTCGCGATGGCGGGGAGCCCGGAGCGCTGAGCCTGGTCGGCGTAGAGCATGTAGGAGGCGTACGCGAACGCCTCGCCGTGCATCGCCGTGCTCAGGTTCTCCAGCGTCCTGGGGGAGAGGCCGGAGCCGTCACCTGCCAGGATCGGGACCGCGTCCGGGGCCGGGGCGACGGGAACCGCGCTCTTGTGGCCCGCGGGGTGGCCGGAGAGCGAGGTCAGAGCCTGGGCGAACATGTCGCGGTGCGTGGCCTCGTCCTCCCCGATCTCCGAGAAGAGGTCGCCTGCCTCGATGTCGCCGTCGGCGTACGCCTCCTGCGCGAACCTCACGTACATGTCCGTCGTCTCGTAGTCCTCGCCCTCGATGGCGCTGGTCAGGTTCTCCGCGGTGGTCCCGACCAAGCAGGCGAGAGAGGCCAGGGTGGAGAAGTGGCCCTGGAGCTCGACCTCCGCGGTCCTCTGGTACAGCTTCGACAACGACGTCTGGCCCTTCGGGCTCGCGACGGCCCCGAACGCCAGGTACTGGGCGTAGGCGAACGCCTCGTCGTGCATCGCCTCAGAAAGACCAGCCATGGTCTCCTGTGTCGGCTCGGTGCATTCTGTCGACTTCTTCCCCGAGCTCGCCACCGCTGCTACAGGATTGATCGCCAGCAGCGCGACCGAAAATCCGAGCGCGACAGCGACGCCTCTCTTGATCGACCTCATTCTGAACTCCTTCTCTCAGAGCACCCGGTGATGGGGGCGCCGCGACTCTATGCAGCCTCTATGACGACTGTCAACGATCTTCCGAAACTTGATGTTCTCTTGACGTGACCTTGTCCATGTCTCAAGTGATGAGACCTGTGCACAGGTGCGGCAGGGCTCCGCGGGGCCCCGTGCGGGCGGGAGCCGCGCCGCCGCCCGTCGACCCGGTAGCCTGGGCAGCCCCCACGGGGCCTGTAGCTCAGATGGTCAGAGCGCCGCGCTTACACCGCGGAGGTCGTCGGTTCGAGACCGGCCGGGCCCACTCGATCGAGAGCGACCTGTGCTTGCGTTCCGCAAGCCTGGTCGCTCTCGTCATGTCTGGCGGGGCCTAGCCCCGCGCCCGCACAGGGGCAAGCCCCTGTGTACCCCCTGCTGTGGTCCGGTTGGCAGTTTGAACTTCCTCTGGTGAGGTCCACTGAGCGGCTCTCGCTCGAACTTGCGGCATGCGCGAAGACGCCTCGGGTCGATCCCGGGGCGTCTTTCGTGGTCCGACCTGTGGCGACGAGACAGGCTGGGTGCGAAGGCCTTCGCACCCAGCCCGCCGGCCGTCAGCGCTGGCGCAGGGCGAAGATGCCCCAGCCGACGTGCTCGCGTGTGCTGTACGCGTAGCGCGCGGGCTCGGTGCGCAGCTCGGCACGCACCTGCTCGGCCATCTCGTCGTCGGGGTTCTCGTCGAGCCAGGTGCGCATGGCGAACCACTGGGGCGCCATGTAGCGGTCCCAGCTGTCCTGGTCGGCGAGCACCATCTCCACGACGTCGTATCCCAGGTCGCTGAGGTGCGTCAGCGTCTCGGGCAGAGACAGCCAGTCGTCCATGCTGGTGGCTTCACAGGCCTCGATGGTCTCCTGGTCTGGTGGGGTACGACGCCAGTACGGCTCCCCGACCAGCATCAGGCCACCTGGTCGCAGGCTGCGCGCCAACAGCTCGACCGTGCCGGCCAGGCCGCCACCGATCCAGGTCGCGCCGATGCACGAGACCAGGTCGACCGGCTCGGTGACGTAGCCCGCCGCGTCGGCGTGCACGAAGCCGACCCGGTCGGCGACGCCGAGCTCGACCGCGCGCGCCCGAGCCTGCTCGGTGAACATCGCGCAGAGGTCCACGCCGGTACCGGTCAGGCCGTGGTCGCGCGCCCAGGTGCAGAGCATCTCTCCAGAGCCGCTCGCCAGGTCGAGCGCCTCCATGCCTGGTCTCAGGTGCAGCGCCCGGCCCAGGAGCGCGAGCTTGTCTGGGGTGATCGGGTTGTGGATGCGGTGGTTGCTCTCGCGGATCGTGAAGATGCGAGGGATGTCCATGATCGGTGTTTCCTTGTCCGTGTGAGGTGAGGTCGAGCCCCAGACGGCGACCGGGCGGTGCTTGTCGCACCAGAGAACCACGAGCCGGTCTGGGCGGCCTGGCGAGCCCACGCTCGAGCCAGGCGAACAGCGGATGAGGTCAGGCCACGGCCCGCGTCGTGAGCACGCGGACGCTTCAGACGGTGGCCACCGGCCGGGTCATCAGCTCACCTCGAGAGACGATCATCGAAACACGAACGTGCCCCGATGCTAGCAGCGCGACCCGGCTCGGCCTCGGGTACGACGTCACAGGTCTGAGGCTCACCAAGACCGTCTCGTCAGAGGGGCGGGAGCCGGGGTAGGTTCCCGATGTGGAGAACACGAGACCCACCGTCGGTGACGCGGTCGAGGCCCTGGACCGTCGCTTCCCGCCGAGGCTCGCTGCCGGGTGGGACCGGGTGGGGCTGGTCTGCGGCGATCCCGCCGCACCTGTGCGGCGGGTGATGTTCGCCGTCGACCCGGTGATGGCCGTGGTCGACGAGGCGGTCGAGTGGGGTGCGGACCTGCTGGTGGTGCACCACCCGTTGATGCTGCGCGGGGTGCACTCGGTGGCCGCGACCACGCCGAAGGGTGCGGTGGTGCACCGTCTGGTCACCTCAGGCGTCGCCCTGTATGCCGCGCACACCAACGCCGACGCGGCGACCGGTGGGGTGGCCGACGCCCTGGCCGCCGCGCTCGGGCTGGTCGACGTCGCGCCTCTGCGCGCCGACCCAGGGCCCGGGCTGGACAAGCACGTGGTGTTCGTTCCGGTCGCCGACGCCTCAGCCGTCGTCGACGCGATGGCGGCTGAGGGAGCCGGGGCGATCGGGGAGTACTCGCGCTGCGCGTGGTCCACCACCGGCGAGGGCACGTTTGTGCCGTCGCACGCGGCGAACCCGACCGTCGGGACGGCTGGGCAGGCGACCACGGTGGTCGAGGCCAGGGTCGAGATGGTCGCCCCACGCGGAGCCCGGGCCGCCGTGGTCGCGGCGATGCGTGCCGCCCACCCCTACGAGGAACCCGCCTTCGACGTGCTGGAGCTCGCCGCCTGGCCTGAGAGCACCGGCCTGGGACGGCTCGGACGTCTGCCGGCCACGTGCACGCTGCACGGCCTGGCGAGCACGGTCGCCGCCGCGCTGCCGCCGACGGTCTCCGGGGTGCGCTACGCGGGCCCGCCCGAAGCACCGGTGGCACGGGTGGCCGTGCTCGGCGGTGCGGGGGACTCCGAGCTCGACACGGCACGAGCCAGCGGTGCCGACGTCTACGTCACCGCCGACCTGCGCCACCACCCGGCGTCCGAGGCGCGCGAGCAGGCCGAGCACGAGGCGGCGACCGGACGGCGCCCCGCCCCCACGCCCTATCTGATCGACGTCTCGCACGCCGCCTCGGAATGGCTGTGGCTGCCCGACGCGGCCCGCGCCCTGACCACCGATCTGGACGGTAGCGTGGAGACCAGGGTGAGCACCCTGCGCACCGACCCCTGGACCGGGCACGTCCCGGCCCGCACCGGAGGAGACTCGTGACCACAGCCCCGGCAGCAGACCAGGTACGTCTGCTCGACGTGCAAGACCTCGACGTGCGAGCCGACCAGCTGGCCCACCAGCGGGCCACCCTGCCGGAGCTGGCCGCTGTCGCCACGCTGGAGTCACGCTCCGCCGACCTGCGCACGGCCCTGGTGGCCAGCCAGACCGCCGCCGCCGACCTGGCCCGCGAGCTCGCCAAGGCCGAGGCCGACGTCGAGCAGGTGCGTGCCCGGACGGCCCGCGACCAGAGCAGGCTGGACTCCGGCTCGGCCAGCCTCAAGGACGTGCAGGCGCTGACCTCGGAGATCGAGCACCTGGCTGTGCGCCAGGCCACCTTGGAAGACGTCGAGCTGGAGGTCATGGAACGTCTGGAGGCTCATCAGGCCGCCTTGGCCGAGGTGCAGACCGCCTACGACGTCGTGGAGGCAGAGCTCGCCTCGGCCCGTCAGGCGGCCGAGGTCGCGGTGGCCGGGGTCGATACCCAGGCGGCCGAGGTAGCCGAGAAGCGCGCCGCAGCGGTCGCTGGTCTGGACGCCGGGCTGGTGAGCCTGTACGAGCGGCTGCGCGCCCGCGACGGTGGACGCGGGGCCGGTCGGCTGCTCGGCTCGCGCTGCGAGAGCTGTCGCATGGAGCTCAACCCGCTGGACCTCGAGGCGATCCGCTCCGCCGCGCCCGACACGGTGGTGCGCTGCGAGGAGTGCGGGCGCATCCTCGTCCGGGTCTGACGGTCCCGTCGTCGTCGGTCGGCACTCTCGGTAGGATGGCGGGCGCGGATGAGTCAGTCAGGCGGTCGCGTCGGGCCTTCGGGCCCGCCGAGGAACGTCCGGGCTCCGCAGGGCAGGGTGGTGGGTAACACCCACCCGGGGTGACCCGCGGGACAGTGCCACAGAGAACAGACCGCCAGCCCTTCGGGGCTGGTAAGGGTGAAACGGTGGTGCAAGAGACCACCAGCGCACCGGGTGACCGGTGCGGCTAGGCAAACCCCACCCGGAGCAAGGCCAGACAGGGAGCGTTCGAGGGCGGCCCGCCCGAGCTCCCGGGTAGGCCGCTAGAGGCGTGCGGCGACGCACGTCGTAGATGGATGGCCGCCACCCGAGCGAGGGTGACCTCGCACGGGGACAGAACCCGGCGTACCGACTGGCTCATCCGCACCCCCTCTCTGCTTGGTGTGCGCGGTCGATCTGTCGATGAGTAAGTACATAGCAGCCAGGTGCATCGCGCGACGACCCTCGTGGCGCGGTACGGTCGGTGCGAGACGGGAGGACCGATGTACGAGCTGGCACGGTGCGTGGTGATCGGGGACTCCGGCGTCACCCTCACCGGCTATGTGGAGCACTTCGACACCCTCGAGCTGGCTGTGCGGTTCCCAGACGCACCAGACGGGCTCGAGGTGAGCTCCGTCGTCGAGGTCCGGGTGCTCGACGAGGTGCGTGGTGAGGTGCACTTCGGTGCGTCGGTGGTCGAGACGCACGGGTCGCTGATCTTCCTGGCGGGGCTCTACGAGATCGCGGTGCGGCAACGCCGTGGTGCGGCCCGGGTGCGGGTCAGCGTGCCTGCGATCGGTGTGGTCACCTCCGGGGCTGGCGAGCCCGAGGAGCTCGCGCTGACCGTCCTGGACATCTCCGCGACCGGGGTGCGCATCCTCGTCGCGGACCACCTCGCGGCAGACGCCGAGATCACCTTCCCGTTCCTCGTCGGCGACACCGTCCTGGAGCTGACCGCCCAGACGGTGTGGGCGGAGGAGTCCGTGAGCGGGTGGCGGTACGGCTGTCGTTTCGTCGCCTCCAGCCCGAGGGACGTCGAGCTGCTGTTCCGCTACGTGCTGCTGACCCAGGGTGCCCAGCGCCGCCAGGCCAAGGAGAGCGCCGCCGCCGGCACCTGAGAGGTGAGACCGGCCCACGGACGATGCCTGAAGCCCCGACATCAGCGGAGCTCAGGCTCAGCGGGTCTCAGGCGTCAGCGGCGAGCCGTGCGGCGCCGACGATCCCCGCGGCGTTGCGCAGCCGGGCGGGCACGATCGGCGCGTGCAGGTCCAGCAGCGGCAAGAAGCTCTGGTGCTTCTTGCTCACCCCGCCCCCGACGACGATCAGGTCGGGGGAGAACAGCCTCTCCACCACGTCGAAGTACCGCTGCAGCCGTGCCGCCCACACGGCCCAGCTCAGGTTCTCGCGCTCTCGGGCGCTGTCGGCGGCGCGGGACTCCGCGTCGTACCCGTCGATCTCCAGGTGGCCCAGCTCGGTGTTGGGCACCAGGTGCTGGTCGACGACGAGCGCCGACCCGATCCCGGTGCCCAGCGTGACCACCAGCACCACCCCGTCGACGCCCCGCGCGGCACCGTAGACGACCTCGGCGAGGCCCGCCGCGTCGGCGTCGTTGACCGCGAGCACCGACCGGCCGGTCGCCGCGCCGACCACCTGCTGCACGTCGGTGCCGATCCAGGAGTCGTCCACGTTAGCCGCCGACCTGGCCACGCCGTGCGTGATGACGGCCGGGAACGTCACCCCGACCGGCACCTGGGGGTCCAGGCCGAACCTGCCGACCACCTCGGCGACGGTGGCCGCCACGGCGGACGGCGTGGCCGGCTGCGGGGTCGGGATGCGCACCCGGTCGGCCGCGAGCTCGCCCGTGGTCAGGTTCACCGGCGCGCCCTTGATACCAGACCCGCCGATGTCCACCCCGAAGGCGACAGCAGGCTTCTTCTTGCTCACGGCAGCGTCAGCACCTCCGCACCGTCCTCGGTGACCGTGATCGTGTGCTCGAACTGGGCCGACCATCGACCGTCGGCGGTCACCACTGTCCAGTCGTCGTCCCACATCCGCCAGTCGGGCGTCCCCAGGTCGAGCATCGGCTCGATGGTGAACACCATGCCGGGCTCCAGGACGGTCGCGTAGTCGGGTGCGGCGTCGTAGTGCGGGATCACCAGACCGGTGTGGAACGCGGGGCCCACACCGTGCCCGGTGTAGTCGCGCACCACCCCGTAGCCGAACCGGTGCGCGTACTTCTCGATCACCCGGCCGATCACGTTGATCTCCCGGCCCGGACGCACAGCCTTGATGGCCCGGGCCAGCGCCTCGCGGGTGCGCTCGACCAGCGCCCGAGCCTCAGGGTCGACGTCGCCGGCCAGGAACGTCGCGTTGGTGTCGCCGTGCACCCCGTCGAGGTAGGCGGTGATGTCGATGTTCACGATGTCGCCGTCCTCGATCACCGTGGAGTCGGGGATGCCGTGGCAGATCACCTCGTTCAACGACGTGCACAGCGACTTCGGGAAACCCCGGTAGCCCAGCGTGGACGGGTAGGCGCCGTGGTCGAGCAAGAACTCGTGCCCGACCGCGTCGAGCGCGTCCGTGGTCACCCCGGGGGCGATGTGCCGGCCGACCTCCGCCAGCGCCTGGGCCGCGACCCGGGCCGCGACGCGGATGCGGTCGATCGTCTCCGTGTCGAGCACGTCGGGCCCGCGATAGCGGGCAGGGGCAGGCTTGCCCACGTACTCCGGGCGGGGGATCGAGGCCGGTACCTGACGACGAGGGCTGATCTTTCCTGGCACGAGGGGTGGTCGTGGTCGCTGTGCGGCGCTCATGCCTGGCAGTCTACGAAGGTGGCGGTCCAGCGTCGGACCGACAGGGAGGTCGCGCCTCGTGCTAGGGAAGAAGAAGTTCTACTACAACCTCAAGACCCAGCAGGTCGAGGAGGGCCGTCAGTCCGACTGGTCCGCCCTGATGGGTCCGTACCCCACCCGAGAGGCGGCCGAGCGCGCCCTGGAGACCGCACGTGGACGTACCGACAGCTGGGACGACGCGGACCGCACCTGGCGCCGCGAAGAGCGATGACCGGAGGGTTACTGCGCGAACGAGTGCTCCGCGTCGGGGAAAGAGCCGTCGCGAACCTCGGCGGCATAAGCGCTGGCCGCATCGTGCAGCGCTTGCCCTACCTCGCCGAAGCGTTTGGCGAAGCGCGGTGACCAGTCGGTCATCCCCGCCATGTCCACCCACACCAGCACCTGACCGTCGCAGCCCGGGCCGGCGCCGATGCCGATCGTCGGGACGGGCACGATCTGGGTCACGTCGGCGGCCACGGGTGCGGGGACCATCTCCAGCACGACGGCCACCGCCCCGGCCTCGACCAGCGCCAGCGCGTCGGCACGCAACCGCTCGGCCGCGGCGTCCCCGCGACCCTGGACCCGAGGCCCGCCGAGCAGGTGCTCGGACTGCGGGGTGTAGCCCAGGTGGCCCACCACCGGCACACCGGCGTCGGTCAGGGCACGCACCTGCGCCGCGACCCGGGCCCCGCCCTCGAGCTTGACCGCAGAGACCCCCGTCTCCTTCATCAGGCGCACCGCGGTGGCCAGGGCCTGGGTGGGCCCGGCCTCGTAGGAGCCGAAAGGCATGTCGGCGACCACGAGCGCGCGACGCGTGGCGCCGGCCACGGCCCGAGCGGCGACCACCATCTCGTCCACCGTGACCGGCAGGGTCGTGGCCTGGCCGTGCATGGTGTTGCCGATCGAGTCCCCGACCAGCAGCAGGTCGACGCCGGCCTCGTCGAAGATCCGGGCGGTGATCGCGTCGTACGCGGTGAGCATGACGAGCTTCTCGCCACGCTGCTTGGCCTGCACCAGGTGGTGCACCCGCACCTTGCGAGGAGCCTCGTCCATCGTCGTCCTTCCGCGTCGTCGTCGTGCGCGCGGCCGCCGCCGATGACGCCGGAGACCTAGGGGAGCGTATCTCGCCGCCGTGCCTCGCCGCGCGCGTCAGCCCCTGTCGTCCGGTCCGCGATCCGGCAGGATAGGGAGTCATGGACAGGCAGCAGGAGTTCGTGCTCCGCATGGTCGACGAGCAGGACATCGGCTTCATCAGGCTCTGGTTCACCGACGTGCTGGGCATCTTGAAGTCGGTGGCCATCGCGCCGGCCGAGCTCGAGCACGCCTTCAGGGAGGGCATCGGGTTCGACGGGTCCGCGATCGAGGGCCTGACCCGGGTCTACGAGGCCGACATGGTCGCCCGCCCCGACCCGTCGACGTTCCAGGTGCTGCCCTGGCGCGGCGACGGCAAGGGCTCCGGCCGGATGTTCTGCGACCTGCTGACCCCTGACGGGGAGCCGTCGCTGGCCGACTCGCGCAACGTGCTGCGCCGTGCCCTGGCACGAGCCTCAGACCGGGGATTCACGTTCTACACCCACCCAGAGATCGAGTTCTACCTGTTCAGGCAGATGGCCGACCCCACGAGCCCGTTGGTCCCCATCGACAGGGGCGGGTACTTCGACCACGTGCCGCGCGGCACCGGCTACGACTTCCGGCGGACGGCGATCACCATGCTGGAGTCGATGGGCATCTCGGTGGAGTTCTCCCACCACGAGGCCGGGCCCGGCCAGAACGAGATCGACCTGCGCTACGCCGACGCGCTGACCACCGCGGACAACATCATGACGTTCCGCACCGTGGTCAAGGAGGTCGCGCTGGAGCAGGGCGTCTTCGCCTCCTTCATGCCCAAGCCCCTGGCCGACAGCCCGGGGTCAGGCATGCACACCCATCTGTCGCTGTTCGAGGGTGACACCAACGCGTTCTACGAGCCCGGGGCGCCGCTGGAGCTGTCGAGGGTCGGCCGGTCGTTCATCGCCGGCCTGCTGCGCCACGCGGCGGAGATCACCGCGGTGACCAACCAGTTCGTGAACTCCTACAAGCGTCTGTGGGGGGGCGCCGAGGCGCCGGCGTACATCTGCTGGGGGCACAACAACCGGTCGGCGCTGGTGCGGGTGCCGATGTACAGCCCGGGCAAGGCCGCGTCCAGCCGTGTCGAGTACCGTGCGCTGGACTCCGCCGCGAACCCGTACCTGGCGTTCGCGGTGATGCTCGCCGCCGGCCTCCAGGGCGTCGAGAAGGGCTACGAGCTGCCCGAGGGCGCCGAGGACGACGTGTGGGAGCTCACCGACGCCGAGCGACGGGCGCTCGGGATCGACCCGCTGCCGACCTCCCTGGACGAGGCGATCAGGGTGATGAAGGCCTCCGAGCTGGTCGCTGAGACGCTCGGTGAGCACGTGTTCGACTTCTTCTTGCGCAACAAGCGCCAAGAGTGGACGGAGTACCGCTCCCAGGTCACCCCGTTCGAGCTCTCCCGGTTCCTGCCGTCGCTGTGACCCGCCGTCGTCGTGATCTCGATCTGAAACGGAAGGGACGGTGCCCCGGTGGCGAGCTTTGACAGCTATCCAGGGCGCCGTGAGCGCCCTTCGTCCGGGGCGCGTCTGAGACGGGCCGGGATCCGTGAGGTCGAACGGGCCGAGCGGCTGCTCACCGACCCCGCTGTGACGGCCCTCGCCCCGCAGGTCGCGCAGGTGCTCCCCGAGCTGCTGGCCGACGTGGCCGACCCAGACCAGGCCGTGCTCGGTGTGGTCCGGGTCGCTGAGGCGGTGCGCGACGACCCCTCGACGCTCGCCGGCATCCTGGGTGGCCCGAGCGCGGGTGTGCAGCGACTGGTGCAGCTGCTGGGCGGGTCGTCAGAGCTCAGCAACCATCTTGTCGCGCACCCTGACGTCATCGCGACGGTCGTCGCCGACGAGCCCTTCAGGGACCCCGAGACGGTGCGGGCCGAGATGCTCGCCGCGGTCGGTGCCGACCCCCAGGCGGCGCTGCCTGTCGCGACGGTGGACGCGGGTGTCGACGCGATGCGCCTGGCCTACCGGACCAGGCTGGCGCGCATCGCGGTCACCGACCTGTCCGCACCCGACCCCATGAGCCAGATGCCCGAGGTGGCGGCAGCCCTGGCCGACCTCGCGGCGGCGGCGCTGGAAGCGGCGCTGGCGCTGGCCCGGGCCGAGCTCGCCGACCACGGGCGAGGGGTGCGCCTGGCCGTCATCGGCATGGGCAAGGCGGGCGGGCGCGAGCTCAACTACGTGTCGGACGTCGACGTCGTCTACGTCGCCGAACCGGCCGAGGGGGCCGACGAGGCCGAGGCGATGACCATCGGGGCCCGCCTGGCCGCGTCGCTGGCCCGGGCCTGCGCGGGCGTGGCCGGCGAGCCCGCGCTGTGGCCGGTGGACGCCGCGCTGCGCCCCGAGGGCAAAGACGGCCCCCTGGTGCGCACCCTGGACAGCCACCGGGCGTACTACGAGCGGTGGGCGCGCACCTGGGAGTTCCAGGCCCTGCTCAAGGCGCGTCCCCTGGCTGGGGACCGCGAGCTCGGCCAGGCGTACGTCGACATGACCCAGCCGTTCGTGTGGTCGGCGGTACAGCGGGAGAACTTCGTCGAGGACTCCCAGGCGATGCGACGCAGGGTCGAGCAGCACGTGCCCCGCGCCGAGGCGGACCGGCAGATCAAGCTCGGCGTCGGGGGCCTGCGTGACGTGGAGTTCACCGTCCAGCTGCTCCAGCTGGTGCACGGCCGCGCCGACGAGACCATCCGCTCGTCCACCACCCTGACCGCGCTCGCGGCGCTCGCGGCGGGCGGGTACGTCGGCCGCGACCACGCCGCACAGCTGGCGGAGTGCTACCGGTTCTTGCGGGTGCTCGAGCACCGGTTGCAGCTGGCCCGGTTGCGACGGACCCATCTGATGCCGACCACCGAGGCCGACCTGGTGCGCCTGGCCCGTGCCGCACGGATGCGGGCAGCGGGCGCCGACGGCCTGCGAGAGCGGTGGCGGCAGGTGCGCCGTGACGTGCGACGTCTGCACGAAGAGCTGTTCTACCGCCCGCTGCTGCCCGCCACGGCCCAGCTGTCGACCGACGAGGCGCGGCTGGCGCCCGAGGCAGCCAAGGCTCGTCTCGCGGCCATCGGCTATCGAGACCCGGCCGGGGCGGTCCGTCACATCGCGGCGCTGACCGAGGGCCTGTCCCGGCGGGCCGCGATCCAGCGCCAGCTGCTGCCGGTGATGCTCGGATGGTTCGCCGACGGTGCCGACCCGGACGGCGGCCTGCTGGCTTTCCGGCGGCTGTCAGACACGCTGGGCTCGACGCACTGGTACCTGAAGCTGCTGCGAGACTCCGGCAGCGCCGCCCAACGTCTCGCGCTGGTGCTGTCCACGTCGCGGTATGTCGCCGACGCCCTGACCCGCTCGCCGGAGTCGGTGACGTGGCTGGACGACGACGCCGAGCTGGAACCCCGGTCATCCGCCCGGTTGTGGACCGAGGCCACCGCGATCCTCGACCGGCGCGCGGACCCGGCCCAGGCCGCCCAGGCGCTGCGTGCGCTGCGCCGTCGCGAGCTGGCGCGGACGGCGTCCGCCGAGGTGCTGGGTGTCGCGACCACGCCGGCGGCGGCGTCGCTGACGGCCGCCGCTGACGTGCTGCTCGCCGGGGGGCTGAGGATCGCCCGCTCCCAGGCCCGCGCGACGCTGGGCCTGACCGAGGACCCGGCCACGATGGCGGTGATCGCGATGGGCAGGCTGGGCGGGGGAGAGATGGGCTACTCCTCGGACGCCGACGTCCTGTACGTGCACGAGCCCCTGCCCGGTGCGGACGAGACGGTGGCCCACGACTGGGCGATGCACGTGGCGACACGGCTGCGTGGCCTGCTCGGCGACGTCGGTGCTGAGCCGCCCTTGCAGATCGACGCCGACCTGCGCCCCGAGGGCCGCAACGGCCCGCTGGTCCGCACCCTGGCCGCCTACGCCGAGTACTACGAACGCTGGTCGTCGGTGTGGGAGGCCCAGGCTCTCCTCCGAGCCCGCCCCGTCGCCGGAGACACCGACCTGGGGGAGCGCTTCGTCGCGCTGGTCGCCCCGATCCGCTACCCGCGGGGCGGCCTGGACGTCGCCCAGACCCGGGAGATCCGACGCATCAAGGCCAGGGTCGAGGCCGAACGCCTCCCACGAGGGGTCCTCCCGGCCCGCCACCTCAAGCTGGGCCCGGGCGGCATCTCCGACGTGGAGTGGACCGTCCAGCTGCTTCAGCTCCAGCACGCCCACGAGATGCCGTCGCTGCGCACCACGTCCACCCGAGCCGCTCTGGACGCCGCCCGTGACGCCAACCTGCTCAGCCCCTCAGACGCCGAGATCCTGTGCACGGCCTGGGACCTGGCCTCCAAGGTCCGTGACGCGAACGTCCTCTGGTCGGGCCGCCCCGACAGCAGCAGCACCGACCTGCTCCCGCACGACCGCCGCACCCTAGCCGGCGTCGCCAGGGTGATGGGTCGCGGCCCAGCGGCCGGCGCCCACCTCGAAGAGGAGTACCTGCGCGCCTCCCGCCGCGCCAGGACCGCCGTCGAGCGCCTCTTCTACGGTTGACCCACGGGGGCCCTGTCAGACGTCGTAATAGAGCTCGAACTCGTGGGGGTGGGGACGCAGGCGGAGGGCGTCGACCTCGGCGGAGCGCTTGTAGCTGATCCAGGTGGAGATCAGGTCGGGGGTGAAGACGCCGCCAGCGGTCAACCAGTCGTGGTCGGCCTCGAGGTTGTCGAGGACCTCCTCGAGGGAGCCAGGGACCTGGGCGATCTGGGCGTGCTCCTCGGGGGGCAGCTCGTAGAGGTCCTTGTCGATCGGCTCGGGTGGCTCGATGCGGTTCTGGATGCCGTCCAGGCCAGCCATCAGCATGGCCGCGAAAGCCAGGTAGGGGTTCGAGGACGGGTCGGGGACCCGGAACTCGACGCGCTTGGCCTTCGGGTTCGAGCCGGTGACCGGGATGCGGATACAAGCCGAGCGGTTGCGGGCCGAGTAGACGAGGTTCACCGGGGCCTCGAAGCCCGGCACCAGACGGTGGTAGGAGTTCACGGTCGGGTTGGTGAAGGCCAGAAGCGACGGGGCGTGAGCGAGCAGACCGCCGATGTACCAGCGGGCCAGGTCTGACAGCCCTCCGTAGCCCTTCTCGTCGAAGAACAGCGGCTTGCCGTCCTTCCACAGCGACTGGTGCACGTGCATGCCCGAGCCGTTGTCGCCGAACAGCGGCTTGGGCATGAAGGTCGCGGTGCGGCCCTCGGCGGCCGCGACGTTCTTCACCACGTACTTGAACAGCTGCACCTTGTCGGCCGAGGCGGCCAGGGTGTCGAAGCGGTAGTTGATCTCGGCCTGCCCCGCGGTGCCCACCTCGTGGTGGGCTCGCTCGACGTTCAGGCCCAGCGCGTCCAGGTGGAGCGAGATCTTGTCGCGCAGGTCCGCGAAGTGGTCGACCGGGGGGACGGGGAAGTAACCGCCCTTGTACGGGACCTTGTGGCCGAGGTTGGGGCGCTCGTCGCGACCGGTGTTCCAGGCCGCCGCGATCGAGTCGATGTAGTAGAACGAGGCGTCCTGACGGGTCTGGAAGCGCACGTCGTCGAAGATGTAGAACTCGGCCTCAGGGGCGAAGAACGCGGTGTCGGCGATCCCGGTCGACCTCAGGTACGCCTCGGCCTTGGCGGCCACCTGGCGCGGGTCTCTGCTGTAGGGCTCGTCGGTGTAGGGGTCGACGATCGCGAAGTTCATGTTGAGGGTCTTCTCGACCCGGAACGGGTCGAGATAGGCCGTGGTCACGTCAGGGACCAGCTTCATGTCTGACTCGTTGATCGCCTGGAACCCACGGATCGACGAGCCGTCGAACATCTGGCCCTCGGTGAAGAAGGTCTCGTCCACGCTGGCCGCGGGGACGTTGAAGTGCTGCATCACGCCAGGCAGGTCGCAGAACCGGATGTCGACGAACCTGACGTCCTCGTCCCTGATGAACGCCAGGACTTCCTCTGGTCTGCTGAACATCCGCTGCTCCTCGGTCGGTCGGGCTCGTCCGGAGGCTCGGTCTGTCGGGTGACGTCCACGACATCTTCCCGTGGCTACCCGCTGCGTCTCCGGTGCAACGGTACTAGCCAGGGGTCGTCACCCATCGCACCGCCGCGAGGTCGCCTCACCTGCCGCGCGGCGGGCCGGGGCTCAGCGTCCGCGCAGGCCCTTGCGGTCAGGGCGGACCTTCATCGGGTCGAGCCCCTTGGGCACGGGAAGCCTGGCCGCGCCCAGAGACATCAGGCGCTTGTCGACGGCCGCGACCTCCTGCCGGGTCAGCACCGGCTTGAGCTGCTTGGACAGGTACCGGGTGAGCCGCCTGAGCGGGACCTGGCCCTCGTCGTCACCCATCTGGACCAGGTGGACCGGGGCACCGCCGACCACCCTCGCGCAGCGCTTGCGCTCGGCCTCGAGCAGGCGCACGGCACGGTGGGGCGGGCCCTCGCTGATCAGGACCACCCCAGGGCGGCCCACCCCGCGGAACACCATGTCTTGGGTGCGAGGGTCGATCGCGACCGGCTCCTGGCCGAACGTCCAGCCTCGACGCATCGTGGTCAGCGCCGAGTAGGTGGCGCCGGGCTGGCCCGCGATCTGGGAGTACGCGGCGACCTCGACCCGGCGCGCCAGGAGGAACATCGCGCCGATCAGACCGAGGGACAGGCCGAGCATGGCCCCTTGCCAGTACTGGCCGGTGATGAGCCAGCCGATCACGACGGACAGCGCGGTCACGCCGACGACGATCGCGACGATGAACCATCCCGTGCGCGGGTCGTAGCGCTGGGTGATCTTGTACGCCTGCCACAGCTGGTGGTACCAGCGAGTCTTCTTCGGCTTCTTCGCTGCGGAGGTCGGGTCAGCGCTCGTGGACTGGCGTGCCATGGCAGGGGAGTCTACCGGCGCGAAGGTCGACCGAGGACGCTCTGCCCCTGATGGCTCAGGACTTCCGTCCCTGGTTCGACTGGTGGGTGATGGCGAGTCTGTCAGAGAATGTCGTGGAGCGGACGGATGACCAGAAACCCCTGAGAGGTGGCTGTCGTGAAGGTCTTGATGAGTGTCTCGTCTCGTCACGGAGGCACGGCCGAGATCGGTGCACGGGTCGCGCAGGCGCTGCGCGACGGTGGCCACGAGGTAGACGTGATCGCCCCAGACGACGTGACCCAGGTCGCCAGCTACCACGCGGTCGTGCTCGGGACCTCGGTGTACATCGGCCGGGTCGGCCTGGACATCAAGGACCTCGTCGACCGCCAAGGGGCGGCCCTGCACGCCCGGCCCGTGTGGATGTTCTGGTCTGGCCCGGTCGACGGCCAACCAGACAACAGCCCCCCGCCGGAGGACGTCGTCGACATCGCACGCGGGGCCGGTGTCAGGCAGCTGCAGGTGTTCGGCGGACGGCTGGACAAGGACGGGCTGACGGTCACGGAGAAGTCGCTGCTCGCCCGGACCTCGGCCGAGCCAGGAGACCGCCGCGACCTGAACCTCGCCTACGCGTGGGGTCGCCAGATCGCGACGGACGTGACCAACGCGGCCATGCAGGCTCGGTGAGGGGGAGCCCCTCCCCAGACATGCCCCTCTCTCGCCTCACGCAGAGGCTCGAGAGCCGTTCTTGACGAGCAGCGCCATGATCGCCGGGCCACGAGCGTCTACGGCGCGCCCCCCGAGGACGACGCCAGCAGCCAGCACCACCACGCCCCAGATCACGCCCACGCCCGCCACCAGCCATCCCCACGACGTCGGGGTCAGGTGCGCGGCGGCCCCGACCGGCGCCCAGAGCAGGAGCGTCGCGGCCACCCCGCCGAGCTGGGTCACCACAGCCAGGCCGGAGAGCCCCCCGCGCGACGACAGCGGGTTGGCGCCGGGCAGCACCACCGGGTAGATCGCCACCGCGGAGAGCACGCTCGCGACGCCCAGCCCGACCAGGTACGCGCACAAGGTGGAACCGATCAGAGCGGGGGCGTCAGCCGGTGAGCCGAGCGCCACGGTCACGACGACGCACAGCACGACCAGCCCAGGGACGGCCCACCCGATCTGCCCGAGCGCTCGTCCCAGACGGTCGGCCCACCCTGGCACCCCCGCCGTCAGGTGCAGCCACCACGCGGTGGAGTCGAAACCGATGTCAGAGAGCAGGATCAGACCGGCCGCCAGGCCTGCCGCCTCGCAGCCCATCAGGGCGACATGGTGCACGAGCGAGTCCGAGACACCCGGCAGCACCCCCATCGACCGGCTCATGACCACCATGACCAGCGGCAGCAGGACGAGCACGGGGACACCGGCGAGATAGCGAGGGTCTTTCGCCCAGTAGCGTCGGGCACGCGCCGCGACAGCCAGCACCGGGAACCACGCGGCGCGCGAGGTGCGGGCCACAGCCTGCGCCACCGCGTCACGTCGAGACCTGGTGCCACGCTGAGCGGCAGGGGGAGCGGTGAGCGCCCGGTCCAGCGCTCGCCCGTAGGCCCACACCAGAAGGAGCACGTACAGCACGGCCAGGCCCAGGTGGGCAGCGACCCCGAGCCAGTCGCCCGCGGCGGCGGCACCGCCGGCCGCCCACGGAGCACCGAGCGGCGTCCAGCTCAGCACGACCCCCACCGGCGTGGGGTCGAAGGTCAGGTCTTGCAGCACCCGGCCCTGGGTGAGCGAGACCAGCACCAGGTACGCGCCACCGAAGAGCGCCGCGCCGAGCACGACGCTCGCGTCACGTCCACGTCGGGAGGAGAGCACGCCGGCCAGGACCGTGGTGGTCAGCCGACCGACCACCATGCAGGTCGAGGTGCCGAGCACGGCGCCGACGAAGGCCGGGAGCATCGCTCGGGGCGTGCTGACCCACAGCATCACGGTGGTCGAGGCCGCGAGCAGCGTCGCGATGCCGGGCAGCCCGACGAAGCTCGCCGCGACCAGCCCGGGGGCCAGGTCGGCGCCGCGCAGCGGGAAGGGGGCGAACCGGGCCGGGTCCAAGGTCTGGTCCAGGCCGAACAGCAACGGCGGGAGCACGGCCCACGCGACGCACAGCACCGACCCGGCGATCACCACCCAGGTGCCCGTGTCGGCCTGGTGCTGCGGTACCAGCCGGAGGCCGAGCGCCGTGAAGCTCGCGCCGGCTATGAGCACCATCGCGAGCACCGACGCGGCGGCCAGCAGCCACGCGACGAGGACGGCCGCGTTGCGCCGCAGAGAGGCTCGGAACAGCCGGAGCCTCAGGTCGAGGACGGTCGCAACCACGACAGCTCCGCGGGGGTGGCCGCGCCGCCCACCAGCTCGATGAACCTGCTCTCCAGGTCTTGGCCCGCCGCGACCTCGTCCAGGGTTCCCGACACCAGCACCTGGCCGTGGTGGATCACCGCGACGCGGTCGCACACCCGCTCCACGGTGTCCATCACGTGCGAGGAGAGGATCACCGTGCCACCGTCGGCGGCATACCGGGCGAGGATCTCCTGGATGGCGCGTGCTGAGACCGGGTCGATGGCCTCGAAGGGTTCGTCCAGCACCAGCAGGTCCGGGGCGTGCAGCGCCGCGGCGGCCAGCGCGATCTTCTTGGTCATGCCTGCCGAGTAGTCGGCCACCGGCTTGCGCGCGTCGCCGCTCAGCCCCAGGGCGTCGAGCAGCTGGGCCGAGCGCTGGGCCACCACGGCCCTGTCCATCCTCCGCAGCATCCCGGTATAGGTGAGCAGCTCTTGGCCGGTCAGGCGGTCGAACAGCCTCAGCTCGTCGGGCAGCACGCCGATCTTCGTGCGCATCACCGTCAGGTTCGACCACAGGTCGACGCCGCCCACCCAGACCTGACCGGCGTCGGGGCGCAACATCCCCGTGACCATCGACAAGGTGGTCGTCTTGCCCGCACCGTTGGGTCCGACGAACCCGAGCATCGACCCGCGCGGCACGTCGAGGTCCAGCCCTCGCACCGCCCTGACCTGCCCGAAGGTCTTGGACAGACCACGGATCACGAGCGCGGGAGGTGTGCCCGGAGCGGGTGACGGCGGTGACGTGTCGGGAATCGCGGTCACACCGGCCATTCTGACACGGGGTGGTATCGGCGTCAGGTCCAGGTCGCAGGTTGCCCCGGTCGGCTCAGGCCCCCGAGAGGGCGTGCCTCAGAGGCAGGCCCTGATCCAACGGGCGGCCGACTCGATGTCGGGGTGAGAGAAACGGAAACCAGAGGCGCGCAGCGCTGCCGGTTCGGCTCGGGTCGACCCGAACAGCTCCTCGGCGAAGGGGCCGAGAACCAGCCGCAGAGGAGCAGCGGGCACGGCCAGCGCCGCCGGTCGGCGCAGCGTGCTGGCGAGCGTGGCGACCATCTCGGCGTTGCGGGTCGCGCCGGCGACCAGGTTCACGGGTCCGTGCACGTCTGCCCGCAGCAGGTGCTCGATCGCGCGCACCTCGTCGGCCAGGGTGATCCACGACCAGAACTGTCGACCAGAGCCGAGACGTGCACCGAGCCCGGCGCGGACGAGAGGCAGCACGGCGCGCAGCGCTCCACCGGTGGGGGACAAGACGATGCCTGAGCGCAGCAGCACCAGACGGCACGACTCCGCGGCGGGCTCGGCAGCGGTCTCCCAGCGCCGCACCACGTCGGCGAGATACGTGCTGCCGAACGGCTCGGCCTCGGTGAGGACGTCGTCCCCACGGTCTCCGTACGCCCCCGTGGCCGAGGCCTGCAGCATCACCGACGGCGGTGCGTCGAGCCGCCTGATGGTGCGTGCCAGAAGACCAGCGGTCCGCACCCGAGAGCTGAGGAACTCCCGACGGCGTTCGCGGGTCGCCGGACCGAAGCTCGCCCCGGCCAGGTCGATCACCGCGTCGGCGCCGTCGAGCACCTCTGGGTCCAGCCGCCCGAGCGCGGGGTCCCAGGTCGCCTCGTCCGAGGTCTGGGCAGGTCTGCGCACCAGGCGGAGCACCTGGTGCCCACCGTCACGGAGGACGGGCAGCAGCGCCTGACCGATCAGCCCGCCAGACCCGGCGACGACGATCCGCACGGCTACACGCCGAGGTCGGGCTCGAAGGAGCCCTCCTCGATCCGGGCCTTGACCGCCCCGAGGTAGCGGGCGGCGTCCGCGCCGTCGACCAGCCGGTGGTCGTACGACAAGGCCAGGTAGCACATCGAACGGATCGCGACCGCCTCCGACCCGTCGGGTGCGGTCACCACGGCCGGGCGCCTGACGATCGCACCGGTGGCCAAGATCGCCGAGGTGCCGGTCGGGACGATCGGCGTGTCGATGAGCGCCCCTCCCCACCCGGTGTTGGTCACGGTGAACGTCGCCCCGGACAGCTCGTCGGGGGCGACCTTGTTGTCACGGGTGCGCGAGGCGAGATCAGCGATGCCGCGGGCGATGCCGACCAGGCCGAGATCGACGGCGTCGCGCAGCACCGGGACCACCAGGCCGCGCTCGGTGTCGACCGCGATGCCGATGTTCTCCGACGCCGGGTAGGTGATCTGCGTGCCCTCGAGCAGGCCGTTGACCTTCGGGTACGTCCGCAGCGCCTCGCCCGCGGCGAGCACGAAGAACGGCAGGAAGGTCAGCCTGACGCCCTCGCGCCGGGCGATCTCGTCCTTGACGCGGTCGCGCAGCGCGGCCACCTTGGTGACGTCCACCTCGACCACGGTGGTGAGCTGGGCCTGGGTGTGCAGGGCCTCGACCATCCGTTCCGCGATGATCTGGCGCAGCCGGCTGGCCTTCTCGGTGGTGCCCCGCAGCGGGGAGACCGCACCGATGGTGGTCGGTGCGGCCGAGACTCCCGTCGGCCCGGCGGGAGCCGTGGCGGCGAGCGGGGCGGCGGCCGCGAGCACGTCCTCCTTGCGGATCCGCCCGCCCACGCCGGTGCCGACCACCCGGCTCAGGTCGACACCGCGCTCGGTCGCGAGCCTGCGGACCAGCGGGGTCACGTAGCCGGTGCTCGTCACCTGGCTCGGGGTGGGCGGGATCGCCACGGGGGCGGGAGAGGGCGCGGGCGGCACGAACGGAGGCGCGGGCACGACCGAGAGCGCGGCCGAGGGTGGCGCGGCCGACGAGGGCGGCTTCGGCACGGTCGGCGCCGGGACGACCGGTGGCGGAGGTACCGAGGGCGCGGCCGGGGCTGACGCGGCGGGCGGGGTCGTAGAGACAGCGGCGGGAGCACCCGAGCCGATCCGGGCCAGCACGGCACCGACCTCGGCGGTCTCGTCCTCGGGAACCACGATCTCCAGCAGCGTGCCGGCGACAGGGGAGGGCATCTCGGTGTCGACCTTGTCGGTCGAGATCTCCAGCAGCGGCTCGTCGACGTCCACGTGCTCACCGACCGCCTTGAGCCACCGGGTGACGGTGCCCTCGGTCACCGACTCGCCCAGAGCCGGGAGGGTGACGTCGGTCGCGTCGCCGGACGTCGCGGCGGGGGCGTCGACGAAGGCCGCCGGGGGCGTGCTCTGAGGCTCGGTGGCCGCAGGCGCCTCGAAGGCTGCGGGAGGCTCGAAGGTGGCGGGCGTCTCGGCCGGTGCGGCCGGGGCAGGCGCGCTCGTACCGGTCCCGTCACCGATCACAGCGAGCACGGCACCGACCTCGGCGGTCTCGTCCTCCGGCACGAGGATCTGCTCGAGCACCCCGGACACCGGGGAGGGGATCTCGGTGTCGACCTTGTCGGTCGAGATCTCCAGCAGCGGCTCGTCCACCTCGACACGGTCACCGACCGCCTTGAGCCACTGGGTGACGGTGCCCTCGGTCACCGACTCGCCGAGGGCGGGAAGCTGCACGTGGTGCGACATTCGTGTCTCCTTCGACTGCTCAGGCGTGGGCGTGCAGCGGCTTGCCGGCCAGGGCGAGGAAGGCCTCGCCGAGGGCCTCGTTCTGTGTGGGGTGGGCGTGGACGAGCGAGGCGACGTCGTCGGGGTAGGCCTCCCAGGCGACGATGAGCTGGGCCTCGCCGATCAGCTCGCCGACCCGGGCACCGATCATGTGGACCCCGACCACCGGCCCGTCGTCGAGGCGCACCAGCTTGACGAAACCCTGGGTGCCGAGGATCTGCGACTTGCCGTTGCCGCCGAGGTTGTACTCCAGCGTGGTCACCTTGTCGGCGCCGTGCTCGGCCTTGGCCTGGGCCTCGGTCAGCCCGACCGAGGCGACCTCCGGGGTCGAGTAGGTGACCCGGGGGATACCCGACTCCACGATGGGCGCCGGGTTGAGGCCGGCGATCTGCTCGGCGACGAAGATGCCCTGGGCGAACCCACGGTGGGCGAGCTGGAGGCCCGGCACGATGTCACCGGCCGCGTACACGTTCTGCACGTTGGTGCGCAGCCGCTCGTCGGCGAGCACGAAGCCGCGGTCCATCGCGATGCCCTGCTCCTCGTAGCCCAGGTCGGCGGTGGCGGGCCCGCGCCCGACGGCCACCAGCAGCAGGTCCGCGTCGAAGGTCTTGCCGTCCTCCAGCCGCACGTGGACCGCCGAGTCGTCCTGCGTGACGCTCTCGAACCGGACGCCGGTGCTGAAGGCGATCCCGCGCTTGCGGAACGCTCGCTCGAAAGCCTTGCTGATCGCCGCGTCCTCGTTGGGCACCAGGTGAGGGAGCGCCTCGATGATGGTGACCTCGGCCCCGAACGAGCGCCACACGCTCGCGAACTCGCAGCCGATGACCCCGCCGCCGAGCACCACCACGGACTTGGGCACCCAGTCCAGCGTCAGTGCCGCGTCCGAGGTGATCACCCGGCCGCCGATCTCCAGCCCGGGCAGGGTGCGCGAGTACGACCCGGAGGCGAGCACCACGTTGCGCCCCACCAGCCGACGGCCGTCCACCTCGACCGTGTCCGGGGCGACCAGACGGCCCCAGCCGTTGACCAGCTCGACCTTGCGAGCGGCCACCAGGCCCTGCAGGCCCTTGTAGAGGCGGCCGACCACCGAGTCCTTGTACTGGTTGACCTCACCGATGTCGATGCGCTCCAGGTGCGTGTGTACGCCGTACTGGGCGCTCTCGCGGGCGTCGTCAGCGAGCTCGGCAGCGTGCAGGAGAGCCTTGGTCGGGATGCAGCCCCGGTGCAGGCAGGTGCCACCGACCTTGTCGGCCTCGACCAGGGCGACCGACATGTCCAGCTCGGCGGCACGCAGCGCCGCGGCGTACCCGCCGCTGCCGCCACCCAGGATGACGATGTCGTAGACGTTCTCCTCAGTCACGTGCCACTCCTGTTCGACGGTGAGACCAGGCCCTTAGGTCCTATCTTGACACCCAGATCGTGCTGATACGAAGCCCTGGCGGCGCGAAGAACCGCTGTTCGTACCCGGGTCAGCCTACCTACCGGTTCCCACACCGGCCGAGCGGAGCGTCACGAGGCTCCGCGGAGCTTCAGCGGGTGACCTTGCCGAACAACGCCCCCAGCGCGCGCAACCACACCGGCCGGGTCGTCGCGTACCAGGCGGCAGCGGCCAGAGCCAGGACGGCGAGGACGACGACCAGGCCCAGCGGGGAGGTGTCGTCGCGCGAGGCGAACATGTGGTTGAGGTTCCGCAGCGCCCCGGTGGCGAGCACCATCGCGACGTGCACCACGACGAACGCGACGAACGCGACCATCACCGGGTGGTGCAGGGCGTGGGCCCGCTCGACGGAGAAGACGCGGTCCAGACGAGAACGACCCGTCGGCCACAGCGCCGACTGCCGCAGGCCGGTGATCGCCGCCAACGGTGCGAGCACGAACACCACCCCGGCGTAGGCGAGCATCTGGAGGGCGTTGTAGGCGACCCAGGTGCTCTCGGTCGGCCAGTGCAGCGCCAGCATCTGCAGGGCCACCGAGGCGGCGTGGGGGATCACGTCCACGCTGGTCGGGATCAGCCTCACCCAGCGCCCCGAGGTGAACAGCAGCACCACGAAGACGGCACCGGCCGTGAGCCAGAGCAGGTCGAGGCTGACGTGGAACCACTGCTCCACGGTGATGGTCGTCGGGCGCTTCTTCTTCGACAGCCTCGGACGGCCGCGGCGGGTCCAGCGGCCGGCCGGCCGTCCCCCCGCACGGATGGCCAGGCCGGACCGCACGATCAGCGCCATGAAGAACAGGTTCATCGCGTGCAGGACGACGACCCACCCCGGTGTGCCGACGTGCTCGGCCCCGGCCGGCACCCCCGGGTAGCGGGCGACGAAGTCCTGGACCGCGTCGAGCCCCCACGCCCAGCGGGCAGCCAGCATCGCCACCACCGTCGTGGCGAGGAGCGCGACGACGACGGTGCGAACGCGTCGGGACACGGCGAGGCCGCGTCTCTTGGGGGTCTGGCTCACACCGCGTCCCGTCCGTCGTCCCTGGGCTGGGTCGGGCTGAATCGTACGTGACGGGCCCTGCCTGTCACCGTCCCGTCCCGCTGTCAGCGCTCCGCACCTCGTCGTCAGCGCTCCGCGCGGGACTCCAGCAGGGTGAGCAGGGTGCGCACCCCCATGCCCGTGCCACCGAGCGGGGTGTACCCGTAGGCCGTCTTGCTGTTGTAGGCCGGCCCGGCCACGTCCAGGTGCGCCCAGGGGGTGTCGCCGACGAACTCCGCCAGGAACAGACCGGCCAGGAGCATCCCGCCCCAGCGCTCACCGATGTTGGCGAGGTCGGCCACCTTCGACTTCAGCCCCGACTTCATGTCCTCGGGCAGCGGCATCGGCCAGAACGCCTCGCCGCTGGCGGTCGCGGCGGCGACCACCTCCTCACGGGCGTCGTCGGTGCCCATCACCGCCGCGACCCTCCGCCCGAGGGCGACGACCTGCGCCCCGGTGAGCGTGGCCACGTCGACCACCAGGTCCGGTGTTTCCTCGACGGCCGCCACCAGGACGTCGGCCATCGCCAGGCGTCCTTCGGCGTCGGTGTTGAGCACCTCGACCGTGGTCCCGTCGCGCATGGTCAGCACGTCCGACGGGCGCTGGGCCGTGCCCGACGGCATGTTCTCGGCCAGGGCGCACCACGCGGTCACGGCGATCGGCAGGTTCAGCCGCGCCGCCGCGACGACGGTGCTCAGCACGGTCGCCGCGCCGGCCATGTCTGACTTCATCTCGTCCATGTCGGCAGACGGCTTCAGCGAGATGCCGCCAGAGTCGAACGTGATGCCCTTGCCGACCAGCGCCACCGACCGCTTGGCGCGGCCGGGGGAGTAGGCCACCTTGACCAGGCGCGGCGGACGGGCCGAGCCCTGACCGACGCCGACCAGGCCGCCGAAGCTCCCGGCAGCGAGGGCCTTCTCGTCCAGCACCGTGATCTTCACGCCCTTGAGACCCTTGGTGGCGGTGCGCGCGACGTCGGCGAAGGCCTCTGGGTAGAGGTCGTTGGGGGCGGCGTTGACCAGGTCGCGCGCGGCGTGCACGGCCTCGGCCAGCACCTGCGCCCGCTGCACCGACCGGGTCTCGGCCTTGGTGGGGCGGTGGCCGAGCAGCAGCTGGACCTCGCCCAGGGCGGGCTTGGTGGTGCTGCTCGAGCCCTGGCCGTGGTACCGGGTGTAGGCGTAGGCGCCCAGCAGGGCGCCTTCGGCGACCGCCGTCAAGGTCTCCGGCTCGTCGTCGGGCAGCACCACAGCGGCGCTGGTCAGCCCCGCCAGCGAGCGGGTCGCCGCACCGACCGCGCGGCGCAGGGACTCCGGCGTCGAGGCCTTCCCGGCCCCGGTGAGCACGACGGAGCGGGCACGCAGCCTGTGCGCGGGCACCCGGTGCACCTCGTCGGCGGCGCCGGTCAGGCCCAGCACCTGCGCGGAGCCCGACACCAGGGTACGGATCTCGTCGGGCACGTCGCCCAGAGGGACGAGCCCTTCGGGGCGCTCGGCGAGGACGACGACGAGAGCGTCGACGGAGACGGTGGCAGGTGCGGCCTGGGTCAACGAGATCACCCGGCGATAGTACGGCCCTGCGGCCGGGCGGCGCCGCGCGAGTCACGTAGGTTGGTCCGTGTGTACAGGCTGCTCTTCAACCTGGTGGCGCTGCGGACGGACCCGGAGGTCGCGCACCGTGTGGCGTTCGCGCTGATCCGTGCTGTCGCGGCGGTCCCGCTGGCCCGGCGGGTCGTGGGCTCGTGGTACCGCGTGCCACCGACGGCCCAGGTCGAGGTCTGGGGACGGACCGTGCCGTCCGTGCTCGGGGTCGCGGCCGGCTTCGACAAGGACGCTCGAGGGGTGCTCGGGCTGACCATGCTCGGCTTCGGCTTCGTCGAGGTCGGCACCGTCACGGCGATGCCGCAGCCGGGCAACCCCAAGCCACGGCTGTGGCGGGTGCTCGCGGTGCACGGGCTGCGCAACCGGATGGGCTTCAACAACGAGGGCTCGGCGCGTGCCGAGCACCGGCTGCGTCGTCTGCGCTCGACACCCGAGGGTCGGGCGGCGTTCGTCGGGGTCAACCTCGGCAAGACGAAGGCGACCCCGTTGGCCGGCGCTCCCGCCGACTACGCCACCAGCGCGGAGCGTCTCGCGCCGTACGCCGACTACCTGGTGGTCAACGTCTCGTCGCCGAACACCCCGGGCCTACGGGACCTCCAGGCGGTCGAGGTGCTGCGTCCGGTGCTCGAGGCCGTGCGACAGGCGGCCGACGCGGCCACCGTCGCCCAGGGGGGTCACCGGGTACCGTTGCTGGTGAAGATCGCCCCCGACCTCGCTGACGAGCAGGTGGACGAGATCGCTGACCTGGCTCTCGAGCTCGGCCTGGACGGGGTGGTCGCGGTGAACACCACCATCGCCCACGACCTGGGTGACGGCGGGCTCTCCGGGCCCCCGCTGCGGAGCCGTGGGCTGACGGTGGTCGCCCGCCTGCGCGAGCGTCTGGGCCCTGACCTGGTCATCATCGGCGTCGGGGGCATCACGACGGCCGCCGACGCCGCCGAGTACCTGGCGCGTGGTGCGACCCTGGTCCAGGGCTACACCGGTTTCATCTACCAGGGGCCGTCCTACGCCGTCCGGATCGCGCGGGCGTTGGGAGCCGCGGCGGCCCGTGCGAGCTCGGCCTCGTCGTGAGCGGCGGTGCGAGATGAGCGTGCGGCCGCGCTGGGAGTGGGCCCTGCTGGGCGTCGACGGCGAGCCTGCCGAGCGTGTGGGGCCCGCGTTCACCGCGCGCTTCGACGCCGAGCAGTGGATCGGTGAGCACTGGCGCGACCTGGCGGCACAAGGAGTGCGTCAGGCCAGGCTGCTGCACGAGGGCGCACCGGTCGGTGCGTCGCTCGACCTCGCGAGACCGAGCGCACCGGCCTAGACGATCCGTCTCAGCGAGGCAGCTGTCCGGGCCTGACCTGGGGCTTGGGCATCCGCAGACGGCGCAGCTGGTAGGCCCTCATCACGAAGTAGCCCGCCGTGCCGCGCGCCGTCCCGGCAGCGCCGAACTTGCGAGTCAGCACGGCCTTGAGCCTGCGCCACCTCAGGAACGTGTCGAGCGCGCTGAACGCCAGGTAGAAGTACGGCAGCAAGACGAGGGTGGTGGAGATCATCGTGCCCGCCGCGGAGCCGAGCAGGCCGGAGATCGCCACCGCCCCGACGAGCAGCACCAGCGCCGCGGGGAGGAAGTACTCGGCGCTGGTGCGCTGGGAGTCGACCGCGTCGCGGACGTAGCGGCGCACCGGGCCACGGTGCTGCAGAGGCATGTTCTGCTCGTCGCCGGTCATCATCGCCTGGTACTCCAGGTCGCGCTTGCGCCGCTGCGCCGCCCTGGCGTCCTTGCTCGCCGCCTTGCGGTCGGTCGGCACCAACGGGCGCCTGTTGGCCGCCTGGGCTTCCTTGCGCCTGGGCGTGGCGTGCCCCTTGCCGCCGACCTTCCGCGGCGTCGGCGTCACGTCCTCGAGCGGGGGCGGGGGAGTCTTCTCGCGTCCGAACACCCGGCCAGGGTAGTCGAGCGGACCCCGCTCGTGTCGCCATGCCGTGCGGCGGCCTCGAGAGCCTCGGAGGCTGTCGACGGCGGTGTGCCGGCGAGACGCTCTCTGTGCTGTCGAGACGCTCCCCGCCGGGAGGCACCTCAGCGACGGCCCAGGACGCTTCAGGTGGGGACAGGGTCGTGCTGGAGGCGGAACCGCACCTGGGTGGCGGCCTCCAGGTTCTCCAGGCGCGAGACCAGGTGCAGCGCCATGTCCATGCCCGCGGAGCCGGCGCCCGAGGTGACGGTGTCGCCGTCGTCGACGAACCGTGCCTCGGTGTCGGCCAGCACGGTGGGGTCGTAGCCGACGAGCTCGTCGAAGGCGTCGCGGCGGGTCGTCGCGGGCCGTCCGGCGAGCAGCCCCGCCGCGGCCAGGGCCAGAACCCCGGTGGAGACGGCGGCCAGCAACGGGGTGCGTTCACGCATCGTGCGCGCCCATGCCAGGTGCAGCGGGTCGGTGGCCAGCGCACGGGTGCCGGGCCCGCCAGGCCAGATCAGCACGTGCAGAACCCCGACGTCGTCGGCCGAGGTGTCGGGCAGCAGGCGCAGCCCGTGCGCGCACCGCACCCCGGCCCCGTCGGCGGAGAAGGTGATCACCTCGGGGCGCAGGGGGGAGCGCTCGGCCCAGGTCGTCAGCACCTCGTGCGTGCCGACGAGGTCGAGCTCGTCGACGTCGTCGAAGCAGAGGATGCCGATCCGCAGCACTCGTGCCGTCGCCATCTGACCAGTATCGGACCGACCGGCATCGGCGCATCTCGGCCCGAGGGGAGGCGCCGGTGCGGCACGATCTCCTCCGGGTGCCAGCCGCGACCGCTTCCGAGCACCGGTTACCCTGGAGACGACCGACAGGCGCGGTGCTAGGCCTGTCGAACCGTTCTTGAGTCTTTCGAGGAGCAATCGATGAGCGAGACCACCCAGGACGCGACGCACGGCGTGCTGCTGACCGACGTCGCTGCGACGAAGGTCCGCAGCCTGCTGGAGCAGGAGGGGCGCGACGACCTGAGGCTGCGTGTGGCCGTGCAGCCGGGTGGCTGCTCCGGGCTGATCTACCAGCTCTACTTCGACGAGCGCCTGCTCGACGGCGACGCCGTGCGTGACTACGACGGGGTCGAGGTGGTCGTGGACAAGATGTCGGTGCCGTACCTGGACGGTGCGACGGTCGACTTCGCCGACACCATCGAGAAGCAGGGCTTCACGATCGACAACCCCAACGCCGGTTCCTCCTGCGCCTGCGGAGACTCCTTCTCCTGAGCCGACGTCGGCAGGGACGACGAAGGCCGCGGTACCCGCCCTGGGTGCCGCGGCCTTCGTGCGTCCGCGTGTGCGGTCAGGCGGGGACGATGAGGCCCGAGGTGGTGCTGCGGGCCCTGGCGAAGCGCTCAGAGGCGTCGGCCCAGCTCACGATGTTCCACCACGCGTTGACGTAGTCGGCCTTGACGTTGACGTAGTCGAGGTAGAAGGCGTGCTCCCACATGTCGAGCATGACGATCGGCACGATGCCCACGGGGAAGTTCGCTTGCTGGTCGTACAGCTGGAACACGGCCAGCCGCGCCCCCACCGAGTCCCAGGCCAGGACGGACCAGCCCGAGCCCTGGATACCGACAGCGTTGGCGGCGAAGTGCTTGCGGAACTTCTGATGCGATCCGAAGAACTCGTCGATCGCCGCGGCGAGCTCGCCCGTGGGCTCGCCGCCGCCGTCGGGGGAGAGGTTCTCCCAGAACACCGAGTGGTTGACGTGGCCGCCGAGGTTGAACGCGAGGTTCTTCTCCTGGAGGTTCACGGCGGCGAAGTCGTCGGCGTCGCGGGCCTCCGCGAGCTTCGCCAGCGCGGCGTTGGCCCCGGCCACGTAGGCGGCGTGGTGCTTGTCGTGGTGCAGCTCCATGATCCGGCCGGAGATGTGCGGCTCCAGGGCCGCGTAGTCGTAGGGCAGGTCGGGCAGCGTGTAGTCGGCCATGCGTCGTCACCTCTCGCTCGTCCACCGTGGCGCTCCGCCACGGCCTCGTCCCACTCTCGCGCTCACGTCTCGGTTCGGCGCGCCGTCGACGTGGCGCACCCGGCCGAACGTGTGAGGGCGGCGGGACATCACCGCAAGTATGGCCCCAAACGACCCGATCCAGGACCTTCGACCTAAACGTGTCGGGGACGTCTGGGGCGCGTGCGCGCCGCGTCTGGCTGGTCCCCGTCCTTCGACTCGGCCGGTGGACGGTACGCCGTCTTGACCGGCCACGTGCCAAGATGGCGTGCACACGCACCAGCGCTAGCGCATAAGGACCCACCATGACCGACACCGCAGGCAAGGGGGCCGGCCCCCGGATCGTGCTCTACTCCGACGACGTGGACATCCGTGAGGAGGTCCGGCTGGGTGTCGGGCCGAGGCTCGACGCGAGCTCCCCGGAGATCCGCTGGCTCGAGGTCGCCACCGCCGACGCGGTGATCGCGCAGGCCCGAGGCGGAGACGTCGACCTGTTCGTCCTCGACGCCGAGGCCGACAAGGTCGGTGGCATGGGCCTGGCCCGTCAGCTCAAGGACGAGATCGACGACTGCCCGCCGGTGATCGTCATCATCGCCCGCGCGGCCGACGCCTGGCTCGCCTCGTGGTCCAACGCTGAGCACGTGGTCACCCAGCCGGTCGACCCGATGATCATCCACGACGCCGTGGAGCGCCTGCTCAACCTGGGAGCCCCAGCCCGATGAGCGGTGGGCCGGGAGGCACCCAGCCCACCTGGCCCGAGCTGTTCACAGCGCTGGTCGCTCGGCGCGACCTGACGGCCGAGCAGACCGGCTGGGCCATGGACCGCATCATGAGCGGCCAGGTGTCGACCCCGAAGATCGCCGCGTTCCTGATCGCGCTGCGGGCCAAGGGGGAGACGGTCGCCGAGCTCACCGGGCTGGCTGACCAGATGCTCGCCCACTCCCGCCGGTTCACGGTGCCCGCGCGCTCGGTCGACGTCGTCGGCACCGGCGGCGACATGGCCCGGACGGTGAACATCTCGACCATGGCCGCGCTGGTCGTCGCCGGGGCCGGGCTCACCGTGGTCAAGCACGGCAACCGTGCGTCTTCGTCAGCCTCAGGCTCCGCCGACGTCCTGGAGGCGCTCGGCCTGAACCTCGCCCAGCCGCCCGAGCGGGTCGCGGACCTGGCCACCGAGGTGGGTATCACCTTCTGCTTCGCCCAGGTGTTCCACCCGTCGATGCGCTACGTCGGGGAGGCACGCAAAGAGCTCGGTATCGGCACCGCCTTCAACTTCCTCGGACCCCTGACCAACCCAGGACAGCCGGAGTCCGCCGCCATCGGTGTCGTTGACCCACGCATGGCGCCGCTGGTCGCGGGGGTGCTGGCCGGTCGAGGCATCTCGGCCTTGGTGTTCCGCGGCGAGGACGGTCTCGACGAGCTCGCACCGACGAGCCGGTCGCGCGTCTGGGAGGTGCGCGACGGCCAGGTGAGCGAGCACCTCATGGACTGGACCGCCGACCTCGGTCTCGCCCCGATCACCGTCGCAGACCTGCGTGGAGGCGACGCCGCCACGAACGCCACCGTCGTCACCGAGGTGCTGGCAGGCCGAGGCGGCCCCGTCCGCGAGACCGTCTTGCTCAACGCCGCCGCCGCCCTGGTCGCGGACGCCACCCTCCCCGGCACCACCACCGGCACCCTCACCACCCGCATGTCCGCCGCCCTGGCTCTGGCGGCACGCTCCGTCGACTCTGGTGCCGCCGCAGCCGTCCTCGCCCGCTGGCGGGTTGCCGCAGGCCGATGAGATCGTTCCTGCTTTCTCATGAGTTCTTTTTCTGACCTCTCGGGAGTCTAGTTAGTTGAACGCAGATGCAAAATAAACACCCCCACGGTCAGTGGCATCATATAGAAAGAGGCGATGATCCAGAGCGGAGAGTTCAGAACTGTTTGAAGAAGACGGCGTACCATTATTCTGGCCAAGTCGATTCGAACTCCTTTCTCTCTAAGTCGTCTGACACCTCGACTCTCTTCAGGCCATTCGGCAGCGCGACTGTTCGACATCTTCGCGAGGAGCAGCTCGATCCCCCTCTCGCGCCCCGCCCTCTTCAGCCTGAGAAGATCGACCGCAAGGGTCATCCAGTAGAAGATCGCGAAGGCCATCAAGAGCGAGAGGAGAATTTTCCCGTACGTTTGGACGGTGTCCATCACCGCGTTCGGTGCGAGAGAAGTACGGTCGAGATCGCTCCCCATCGCCCACGCGAACAGCGTTGTGAACAGCAGCGCTGCCAGCGCCGAGGCCACTTTGACAAAAAGCATCAGTCGGCTAAAGAAAATCGAATGCTCTGCCAGTGGCCTCAGAGGCGGGTGGGCCACGGTGACGGCAATGCCGGCAACAACGGTCAAGAATATCGAAGACGCCATCCCAATAAGCGCCACCCATCCCAAGACCAGCGTCCATGCGCCAGGAAATCGTGAGATAAGGTGTGCAAGTGTGAACAATAATATGAAAGAAATGATGATCGTGTTAAGCGGAGAAGTGAGCGAGCTCCTGGCTCTCAGGAGTTTTTCCAAGATTCGGCAAAACATTCTCAAAGTCGTGATGATCGGTCGTCGAGCCCTAAGATAAAGGCAGAATTCAGGTCGTGGTGAGTGCGGGTGTGAAAGGCGATATGGGTTTGCCTGCGTAGTGCGCTGTCACTCTCGCTGATCGCATCGGTGATGATGTCGGCCAGTTGCTCATGCATCCGCGCGAAGGCGATGAGGTCGACCTCGCCGGTGACGGAGCAGGGCTCGCTGACGTCGGGCGGCTCGGTGGTGTGCTGGGCCGCTTCGGGGATGTGTGCAGCGCCAGTGTCGATGTGGACAGTAGTGGTAATCATGGTCCCATCATGCCGTCATCGACGGTCTGCTAGGTTTCGCACACCGGCTGACTTCCCTCGCGCAAGCCCTGACAGAGGCGGCGGACTCGACGGATCGGTGAGTGAGACCCGTTCTGTTGGGCGGCGTCGGGTTGGTTACGGGTCAGGACGGTGGACATGCGGTCACTCAGCGCCCCTGAGGTGGTGCCAGGAATGTGGGGACCCTGGTTGCGAGGATCCGTCGACTCAGGAGCCGCCGCCGACGTTGGCGACAGACGGCATCACGCTGTGAGCGGGACCGGCACGGTCTGCGAGGCCGCCTGACGGCGTCGCGACATCCGGTGGCGGGCTCTTTCAGTCTTGGTCACCTGTCGTCGCGTGGGGGTGCTCACTACCAACAGCGTGCGGTGCGGCTTCGTACGAAGCCCTTGCTGCTGGGGGGCCGTCAGAGTGCTACGTCGATGTCCGTACCGTCGACGGTCACCAACAGCCGGGGACGTTCGGCGCCGACTGCGACGAGGTAGTTGCGCAGGGTGGACAGCAGCATGTCGGGCTTACGCTCAAGCTGGGACACCGCGCCCTGCGTGACGCCCAGCCGCTCAGCGATCTGCTCTTGGGTCAACGATCCCGCCTTGCGGATCGCGGCGAGGGTCGCGCCGTAAGCCTCGTCGGCGGTGCGCATCTCGTCCCGGATAGCTCGCACCCGTGAGGCGCGGGCCGGGTCCTCCAGGGCGCGGGTGATCTTGTCGTCGCCGCGCACGAACTCGCTGCTGTTCATCGTGGTGCCTTTCTCTCTCGTAGCCACTGGTCGATGGTCTGGTCTGCGCGAACGCCCACGCTGTCGTAGAACACGTCTCCCATGCCTGCCTTGTCCCCGGCGAACAGCGTGAGGACCACCGTGTCGTCCTCGCCGGGAGGAAACCAGCAGATCAGCCGCACGGCGATGCCGGGCACGTAGGGGTGAGCGACTCGCCACACCATGTGGTTGCGCGACTGGCGCACCCGTCGCAGTGACGTTGACTCCTCCTGGGGAGAGGCGTCCAGGTCGGTCAGCACGCCCAGCAGCGCCAGGAGCAGGTCGAACCGGCGCTGCCCCTCAGCAGAGCCGTCGGCCTCCATCCGGTCGAACTGCTGGTCAAACCCTCTCGTCCAGTCGATAAGCACAAACTAATATTAGTTCTGACTCATGCCTGTGTCAAGGGCTCTTGGTAGCAACCTCAGGAGTTCCAGCACCGTCTGCACCGTGATCCGCGTTTCGCGCAGCGCCGGCTTGCCGTGGCACACCGCAGGATCGACGTTGATGCGGTCGAGACGGCTGAGCGTAGGCATGGCCTTACGGTCTCACCCCTCGGCAAGCAGCGTCGGTGCAGCGCGCTGGGCGCTGACTGACCGTTTCAGTCGGTACCCAGGGCGAACGCTGCGTCCAGGTCGTGGCGGGAGTAGGTGCGGAAGGCGATGTAGGTCTGGGTGCGCAGCACCCCGTCGACCTTGCTGATCGCGTCAGCGATGACGTCCGCGAGGTGCTCGTGCTCGTGCACCCGGACCATCGCGATGAGGTCGATCTCTCCGGTGACCGAGTACACCTCGGAGACCTCAGGCAGCTCAGCCACCCTCTCGGCGACCTCCGGGATCATCGAGGCGTCGGTGTCGATGTGCACGATGGCGGTGATCATGGGCCCCATCATGCCGTGCGCCGCCGCGTGGTGTGCCCCCAGCCCGAACCTCCGGTGAGACGCTTTCGGTGTCGGTGAGACGGTTGCAGTCGTCTACCTGACGTGAAGGCGTCTCATCGGCTGCTGAGCCCTCTTAGTAGTAGTTGCTCGAGGTCTGGCCGACGATGACCACCACGGCGACGAGCCATGCGAGGCTGGCTGCCAGCCAGGCGTAGCCGAGGATCAAGCCCGCCAGAGCCATCCCGCTACCACCCTGGCCAGTTCGCCTGTTCTGGGAGCGGGCCACGTGACCGAAGACGATAGCCAGAACCGACCCGCCGATGATGCCCAGCACCAAGGCGGCGATGGCGAAGCCGTTGGTCGGGGCGATGGTGCCGATCTGGCCTGGGATTGAGCCAGGGGGTGTGGTGAGGGGTTGTGTCGTCTGTGCGGCCCTGCATTCCTGACGTTCGGCCTTCTTGCGTTCCTGACGTACGGCTTTGCGTTCCTGACGACGGTGTTCGGGGCCAGCTGACCAGGCACCGATCCAGGCTGCTGCGATCACTGTCGCGACTATGGCGCCGAGGCCGATCGGTCCTCCCCTGGACAGTGGGCTGAGGAGCAGAGGGACGATGAGCGCCAGGAGCGACAGGCCGGTGCGTCTGCGGAAGACGAGCCAAGATCCGGCAAGCAAGGTAGAGAACGGAATGTGGGCTGTGCCTGGGCCTCCGAAAAGCCCAGTGAGGAGAAGTTCCAGGAGGAACGCAGTCAGGGTCAGCCCGATGCCCCTCCGTGTCCAGTCCCAGTCTCGGGGTTGTGTCGCTGCCCTCTTCCCGGTCTCTGCTGCCGCTACCGCCGATCCTTGCGGTTCTATCGTCTCCGTCTGCCGCTCCGTCACGTTGGCGCTCCTCCTGTGCTCCTGCTGGCCACACGCCGCACGCTTCTACTGGGTGTGGGCGCGCCGAAGAGCGTCTGACCAGCAGCTCGACTGTCTGCTCGAGAAGGTATGCTATAGCAGACAGTTCTGAAGTGCCAGCGTCGCGAGCGTGGACCGTGTGACAGGTCCACGAACCGACGAGTGGGCTGCCTACGTGCGCCAGCTCGGCTTGACGCTCAACCGTCTGCGTACCGAGTCTGGTCTCAGCCAAGAGAAGGTCGCCCACGCCGCTGGCCTGACCCGCGGCTACTACCACCAGCTGGAGAAGGGCGAGTCCCGTGTCGGCCGCATCGCCAATCCGACACTTCTCAACCTCACCGCTCTGGCTCAAGTTCTCGGTACGACTGTCGAGGCGCTGCTTCCACCAGAGCCGCCAGACGTGCGGGTGGGGCGCTAAGGAGTATCGCGTCGACGGCAGCCGTGGTCGCCCACACGGCCCCGACCTGCCGTGACGTCGCTGAGCCGCTAGCGTCAGGACGAAGGTCGACGGAGAGGACGGTGCCTCGGATGCATGCCATCGGGGTGGACATCGGTGGGACGAAGATCGCCGCCGGGGTGGTGTCGGCCGAAGGGCAGATCCTCGCCAAGACGGTGCTGCGTACCGACCCGACCAGCGCGGCCAGCGTGGACGACGGCGTGGTGGCGGCCTGCGAGACGCTGCTCGCCGAGCACGAGGTCGACGCGATCGGGCTGGCCGCCCCCGGGCTCATCGGTGCTGACCGTGCCACCGTGGTCTTCTGCCCCAACCTGCCGTGGCGCGACCACCCGCTGGGCGAGCTCATGGCGCAGCGGCTGGGTGTGACCACCGTCGTGGAGAACGACGCCAACGCCGCCGGGTGGGCCGAGTCCCGGTTCGGGGTCGCCATGGGGCTGCCCGACGTCCTGACGCTGACCCTGGGCACCGGGCTGGGTGGGGCCATCGTCTCCGGCGGGCGCCTGGTGCGCGGGGCCTGGGGCGCGGCGGGGGAGATCGGTCACTTCCGGGTGGTGCCGGAGGGTCACCGCTGCGGCTGCGGCCAAGAGGGCTGCTGGGAGCAGTACACGTCAGGGTCGGCGCTGGTGCGCACCGCACGCACGCTCGTCGAGGCCCGGCCGGAGCGGGCTGTCCGGCTGCTGGAGCTGGCAGGAGGCACGAGCAGCAAGATCACCGGACAGCACGTCACCCTCGCCGCGCTGGAGGGAGACGATCTGGCCGTCGAGCTGTTGACCTGGGTCGGACGCTGGGTCGGTGAGGGTGCCGCGTCGCTGGCCGCGATCCTCGACCCGGCCATGGTCGTCGTCGGCGGAGGGCTGTCCGCGGCCGGCGACCTGGTGCTCGGCCCCGCGCGCGAGGCGTTCGACCGCCGCCTGCCGGCCGGGGGCTTCCGGCCGATGATCCCCATGGAGCAGGCCGCGATGGGCAACGACGCGGGGATCGTCGGAGCGGCCGACCTCGCCCGGACCTGACGCGCCGACGCCCACGGGCCTCATCGCACCTGCGCAGCGGCCCCGCCGGGGCCCTCAGACGACGGCGCCGCTGTCGTCGTCGCCAGGGTCGCGGCGGTGCGGCATCCGCCAGATCAGCACGCCCACCCCGAGCACGAGCACGATGCCCGCGGCCTGGAGCAGCACCCTCGGGGCTCCTGGCCAGGCGACGAGCGCGACGAGCAAGAACACCGGCATCCCGGCTGCCGCCAGCCACGCCATGGTGAGCAGCGGGTCGCCACCGAGCACCCGGGGGGGCTCGGGCGGCACGAAGTGCTCCTGCTCGTCCACCTCTTGCTCGGCGGCCTCCATCTGTGCGGTACCGTCCCAGTCACGGCCGGTCAGGCCACGGTCCGTGCCTTCGGGAGCAGGTGCGGGCGAGGCGCCAGGGCCCGGGTCGAGATCGCCCAGACGCGAGACGATGTCGTCCCAGCGCTGCTCGTCGGGCGAGCCGTCTGGGTCGATGTTGCGGTCGTCGGAGCGGCTGGCCATGAGAGCACTCTAGAGTCAGACCACACGCCGAGAGTCGGACAGCCTCCCGGCGCGGGCCGGCCCAGAGAGGATCACCGTTGTTCTACTGGTTGATGAAGCGGGTGCTCGTCGGTCCGTTGCTCAAGCTCGTGTACCGACCGTGGGTCCGTGGGGCCGAGAACGTGCCCGCCGAGGGCCCGGCGATCCTCGCCTCCAACCACCAGGCGGTCATCGACTCGTTCTTCCTGCCGCTGATGGTGGAGCGGCAGCTCGTGTTCATCGGCAAGCAGGAGTACTTCACCGGGTCCGGGCTGAAGGGCCGGCTGGTGTCGGGCTTCATGCGCGGTGTCGGCACTATCCCGGTCGACCGCGGCGGCGGCCGTGCCAGCGAGGCGGCGCTGAGGACCGGGCTGCGGCACCTGGGCGAGGGAGGGCTGTTCGGCATCTACCCGGAGGGCACCCGCAGCCCCGACGGACGGCTGTACCGAGGCAAGACGGGGGTGGCGCGTCTGGCCGTGGAGTCCGGTGCTCCGGTGGTCCCGGTGGCCATGGTCGGCACCGCGGACGCCCAGCCCATCGGGCGCAGGATCCCGAAGATCATGCGCATCGGCATGGTCATCGGCGAACCCCTGGACTTCTCGCGCTACCAGGGCATGGAGAACGACCGCTTCATCCTGCGCTCGGTCACCGACGAGATCATGTACGCGATCATGAGCATCTCCGGCCAGGAGTACGTCGACGTGTACGCCGCCACGCAGAAGGCACGCATCGCCACCGGTCGCGCGGCCGCGTCGGGGGAGACCAGCGAGGCTCAGCCCGTCGCCCCCGGAGGACGCCCGGTGCCTCAGGTCGCCCCGCCCGCCCCGCCAGACGAGCCGTCGACGGACGAGCCCTCGGCCGGCGGCGACGAGGCTGGTAGCCGCCGGTAGGATGACACCCGCCGCACGGGGAGCAGCCCCGCGCTGTCCGGGTGGGTGTGTCGAGCGCCCGGTGTGAGTCGATCCGAGAGGTGCATGATGACCGTCCGTCGCGTCGCGCTGCTCACCGCTGGTGGTTTCGCCCCCTGCCTGTCCTCGGCGGTCGGTGGTCTCATCCAGCGCTACACCGAGATCGCGCCGGAGGTCGAGATCATCGCCTACCAGCACGGCTATCACGGGCTGCTGCTGGGCGAGAAGGTCGTCATCGACGCCGAGACCCGCAAGCACGCCGCCGTGCTGCACCGCTTCGGCGGCTCGCCGATCGGCAACTCCCGGGTCAAGCTCACCAACCGCGCCGACGCCGAGAAGCGCGGCCTGGTGAAGCCGGGTGAGGACCCTCTGCGCGTCGCTGCCGAGCAGCTGAAGGCCGACGGGGTCGACGTGCTGCACACGATCGGCGGTGACGACACCAACACCACCGCCGCCGACCTCGCGGCATATCTGCACGAGAACGGCTACGAGCTGACCGTCGTCGGCCTGCCGAAGACGATCGACAACGACGTGATCCCGATCCGTCAGTCCCTGGGTGCCTGGACCGCGGCCGAGCAGACCGCACGGTTCGCCGCCAACATCATCGGCGAGCACCGTTCGGGTCCGCGCATGCTGATCGTGCACGAGGTGATGGGCCGCAGCTGCGGCTGGCTGACCGCGGCGGCCTCGGTGGAGTACCGCAAGTGGCTGGACACCCAGGAGTGGGTGCCGAGCATCGGGCTGACCCGTGAGCGCTGGGACGTCCACGCGGTGCTGATCCCCGAGCTGGCCATCGACGTCGACGCCGAGGCGGCACGCCTGAAGACGATCATGGACACCCAGGGCAACGTGAACATCTTCTTGTCCGAGGGGGCCGGGCTGCACGAGATCGTCGCGCAGCTCGAGGCGGCGGGCGAAGAGGTCCAGCGCGACGCCTTCGGTCACGTGCGTCTGGACACGGTCAACCCGGGGCAATGGTTCGCCAAGCAGTTCGCCGCCAAGCTCGGTGCGGAGAAGGTCATGGTGCAGAAGTCCGGGTACTTCTCCCGGGCCGCCGCGGCCAACGCCGACGACCTGCGCCTGATCCAGTCGATGACCGACCTGGCGGTCGAGTGCGCGCTGCGCGGCGAGTCCGGGGTCATCGGCCACGACGAGGAGAACGACGACCGTCTGCGCGCGATCGAGTTCCCCCGCATCGCTGGGGGCAAGGCCTTCGACGTGACCCAGCCGTGGTTCGTCGACCTGCTCGCCCAGATCGGCCAGCCGCTGGTGCCAGGAACCCACGGATGAGCGCCCCCGCAGACCCCGAGCTGTTGGCAGGGCTGGACGCCTGGCGCGACCTCCCGGCGGTGCACCAACCGACCTGGCCCGACCCCGAGCACCTGGCGGCCGTGCGCGACCGGCTCGCGAGCCTTCCTCCGCTGGTGTTCGCCGGTGAGGCCGACGCGCTGCGAGAGCGCTTGGCCGAGGCCGGTCGTGGAGAGGCGTTCGTGCTCCAGGGCGGCGACTGTGCGGAGAGCTTCGCGGACGCCACGGCGGACAAGATCCGCAACAAGGTCAAGATCCTGCTGCAGATGGCTGTGGTGCTCACCTACGGCGCGTCGATGCCGGTGGTGAAGCTGGGCCGCATGGCCGGGCAGTACGCCAAGCCGCGCTCGTCAGAGACCGAGACCCGCGACGGGCTGACCCTGCCGGTGTTCCGCGGCGACGCCGTCAACGGCTACGAGTTCACCCCTGAGGCCCGCACCCCGGACCCGGAGCGGCTGCTCGACGCGTACCGGACGTCGGCGGTGACGCTGAACCTGATCCGCGCGTTCACCACCGGCGGGTTCGCTTCGCTCAAGCAGGTGCACGAGTGGAACCGGGGCTTCACCAAGAACCCGGCCTACGCCCGCTACGAGGAGATCGCCGCCGAGATCGACCGGGCGATCCGCTTCATGTCCGCCTGCGGGGTCGACGTCGAGTCGCTGCGCACGGTCGACATGTACTCCTCCCACGAGGCGCTGCTGCTGGACTACGAGCGGCCCCTGACGCGCATCGACTCTCGCACCGACCTGGCCTACGACTGCTCGGCGCACTTCTTGTGGATCGGGGAGCGCACGCGAGCGGTCGACGGGGTCCACGTGGACTACTTCTCCCGGGTGCAGAACCCGCTCGGCGTCAAGCTCGGGCCGTCTGTCACCGGCGACGACGCGCGCCGGCTCATGGACGTGCTGAACCCCACGGGAGAGCCCGGACGCATCACGTTCATCACCCGGATGGGATCCGGCACGGTTCGCGACGCGCTGCCTGCCCTGGTCGAGCAGGTCACCGCCGACGGTCGACCGGTGACCTGGGTGTGCGACCCGATGCACGGCAACACCATCACCGCGAACGGCTACAAGACCCGACGCTTCTCGGACGTGATGGACGAGGTCGCGGGCTTCTTCGAGGTGCACCGTGCGCTCGGCACCGTCCCCGGTGGGTTGCACATCGAGCTCACCGGCGACGACGTGACCGAGGTGCTCGGCGGGTCGGAGGAGATCGACGAGGAAGGCCTCGCCAGGCGCTACGAGACCCTTGTCGACCCGCGCCTGAACCACCAGCAGGGTCTAGAGCTGGCGTTCCAGGTCACCGAGCTGCTCCGAGGGCGCTGACGCTGTTCTGGAGAACGGCTGAGGTGTTCTCTCTCTCTCTCTCTCTCTCTCTCTGAGAGGGCTGCCGTTCCAGGGCGCCGAGGCTGCTCAAGGCACAGAGACGCACGGCAGCGGTACGGTCTCGACGGGCTCAGCCGCGAGAAGGTACGTCGGGCGTCACACCACCCTGAGCACGATCTCGGTCCCTACCTGCACCTGCTCGCCTCGCCTGACGCTCTGCTCACGCACGATGTTGAGAAGGTTGCGCCCCACGTCCTCGCGCTTGGGCACCAGGCCCAGCCTTCGAAGCTCGGCAGCAGCATCCTCGTAGCTGCGGCCGCGCAGGTTCGGCATCGTGACGAACTGCGGGCCCTTGGAGACGACGACCGTGATCGTGGCGCCACGGTGCGTCGTCGCGCCGGCCGCCGGGTCCTGGCTCATGATCTGGCCCGCTGGCACCGTGTCAGACCACGCCCCGGTGGAGGTCACCGTCACCGCGTCGGCCTCGAGATCTCTGGACGCGGCCGCGACGGTGCTTCCTACGAGGTTGGGCACCGTGACCGGAGCCGGGCCCGCGGAGAGGGTCAGGGTGATCGAGTCTCCCCGCACGGCCTTGCCCGTGACGACGGCGTCCGAGCCGTCGGCCAGCGTCGCCTCCAGGACGGTGCCGGCGGGCGCGGTGTCGTGGTGCACCTCGGTCGACGGGTCGGCCGCGACCAGACCGACGGCACCCAGCGCCACCACGGCCTCGTCCTGGCTCATCCCGATCAGGCCTTCGGGGAGGGGGACCCAGTCGGGGCCCTTGGAGAGCACCACCTCGACCGTGGCGCCCCGTGGCGCCTGCTGCCCCTCGGCGGGGTCGCTGGAGATCACCTGGCCCGCGGGGACGGTCCGGTGGAAAGCCTCGGTGAAAGTCGCTTCGAGGTGGTTGTCGCGCAGGGCCTCGGTCGCCGCGGCCTGGTCCATCCCGGTCAGGGACGGGACCGTGGTGCGCGCCCCGGGGCCGAGGGCGAACCACCAGGCGACACCGCCGGCGAGGATCACCGCCACGGCTACAGCGATCATGATCCAGAGCCGTCGCCTGTCACCGTTGCGCCGGTCAGCCAGCCTCGGCCTGCGCTGGGCCACGGCCTGGCCAGCAGACGCCATCGAGGTCGGCGCCGGGCTCAGGCCCAGCCCGATCGGCAGGGCGACCGTCGCACCTCCTCGGTGCAGGACGACCTCGGTCGCCTGCTGACGGGCGGCGAACCTCTGCTCGGTGTCGTCGTCGAGCTCGGTGCCGGGCTCGACGACGAGATCGGCACCAGGCTCGGTGCGGTCGACGTACGTCGGGACGGCCGCGCCGCCTCGCGGCGGCGTGGAGACGTCGAGGTCGGTCCGCAGACGCTTGATCATCGCCAGGGCCGCCGCGGCGTCGTCGGGCCGTTCGGCCGGGTCGCGGGCGGCCAGCGCGGCCACCAGGTCGTCCACCTCGGCGGGGAGCGAGGGCGTGACGTCCGACGGGGCCGGGATGTCGCTGTTGACGTGCTGGAAGGCCACGTGCACCGGGGTGTTGCCCGAGAACGGCTGCTTGCCGGCGAGCATCTCGTAGAGCAGCACACCGACCGCGTAGACGTCGGTGCGGGCGTCTGACACGCCGGTCGAGATGAGCTCGGGCGCCAGGTAGGCCACGGTGCCCATCACGGTGCTGGTGCTCGCCGTCATCTCGGTCACGGTCCGGGCGAGCCCGAAGTCGGCGATCTTGATCCGCTCGTCGCGGGCGATCAGCACGTTCTCCGGCTTGATGTCGCGATGCACCAGCCCGGCCCGGTGGGCTGTGGCCAGCGCCTCGAGCACCTGCTCGATGATGGTCAACGCCTCGCCCAGGGGCAGCGCACCGCGCTCGAGGAGCCGGTGGCGCAGGTTCGTGCCGTCGACGTACTCCATGGCCAGGTAGCTGGTGTCGCCGTCGACGCCCTGGTCGAACACCTGGACCAGGCCAGGGTGCACCAGGCGGGCGACAGTGAGCGCCTCGCGCCTGAAGCGGGCGACGAAGTCCCTGCCAGAGCCGGCCTCGGCCAGGTGCGGGTGCATGACCTTGACCGCGACCTCACGGTCCAGCCTGCGGTCGATCGCGAGGTAGACCGTCGCCATGCCTCCGCGAGCGATCCGTGACACGACCTCGTAGCGCCCGTCGATCAGGCGACCTACGAGCGGGTCGGTCAGGGTGTGTGCCACGGGGTGGAGTCTACGTAATCGAACGCGTGCGCCGGGTGTGGATCGCCACGGACGGTTCAGGACGGTCGGGGTGGATTCGGACGTAGTCTGGTCTCTCGTGCGAGAAGGTGCTGCTGACAGAGCCGTCGAGGAGTGGTTGACGGTCCCAGACCTGGCCGACCGTCTGGGCCTGGAGACGCCCCAGGTGCGCCGGCTGCTGGACGATCGTCGCCTGATAGCCGTGCGCCGTGACGGGGTGCGTGTCGTGCCCGGGGCCTTCCTGGTCCCTGGGCACCTGGCCGACCCCGCGTCCGCGCGAGACCCCGCGTCGTCCCCGGCGTGGGCGGTGCTGGCCTCGCTGGCAGGGACGATCACCGTGCTCGGTGACGCCGGCCTCTCCGACGACGAGACGGTCGACTGGCTGTTCACCATCGACGACCAGCTCGGCTGCGCGCCGATCGAGGCGTTGCGTGCTGGGCGCAAGGTTGAGGTCCGCCGGCGCGCGGCCCTCGAGCTCTGACCCGTGCGGTGAGCTAGGCGTGCCGCTCGACGGCTGCCCGGGCCAGCGTCCGTAGGCGCGTCGCCTCCGGCTCGGGCCACGGCTGTGCGTCGAGCAGTGCGAACGCCTCGGCCGACAGGTCGGCGATGAGCGCCTCGACCTCGGCGACGGCCCCTGTCGCGCGGATCGCCGCGGTGGCGCGGGCGACGACCTCGTCGCTGGCGTCGCGGTCACCCAGGACGGCGGTGAGCAGTGCGACGGTCGCCTCGTCGCCGGCCTCTCGGGCTCGGGCCAGGGCACGGACGACCAGCACGGTCCGCTTGCCCTCGCGCAGGTCGTCCCCGGCCGGCTTGCCCGTCACCGACGGGTCGCCCAGCACCCCGAGCAGGTCGTCACGCAGCTGGAACGCCTCGCCGAGCGGCAGGCCGACCGCCCGGCAGACGGCGACCTGGGCGGCGTCCGCGCCCGCCAGGAGAGCGCCGATCACGAGCGGGTGCTCCACCGAGTAGCGCGCGGACTTCGCCCGGATCACCTGCCGAGCACGGGCCTCGTCGACCTCGCCCGCGTCGACCCCAGGAGGCTGGGCCTGGGCGAGCATGTCCAGGTACTGCCCGGCGTTCACCTCGGTGCGCATCAGGTCGAAGACGCCGCGCACCGCGTCCGCCCTGGCCTGCGGCAGGTCGCGCAGCGCAGCGGCGAGCTCGGCGTCGCAGGCGACGTGCGCGAGGTTCCCGAGCAGGATCGCGGACGCTTCGCCGAACCGCCGCCGGTCACCGGTCAGCCCCAGGTCGGTGTGGCGGACGGCGAAGGTGCGGTGCACGGCCGGGTGCCCGCGGCGGGTGTCGGAGTCGTCCATGACGTCGTCGTGGATCAGCGCCGAGGCCTGGAAGAGCTCGTGGGCGGCGCCGACCCGGGCGACCGTGCCCTCGGAGGCTGTGTTCGTGGAGACGGTGCCTGGCTGGCCGCCGTGCACCCGCCAGCCCCAGTAGGTGAACGCGGCGCGCAGGCGCTTGCCTCCGTCGAGCATCCGAGCCAGGGCGTCGACCAGGGGCTCGGCCTCAGGGGTGATCGCCCGGACCTGGTCGCGCAGCGTCGCGACCCGGGCCGCCAGCACGCGGTCGACCGCGAGGCCGGGGCGCTCGTCCTCGTCGGTCCCAGAGGTCGTCATCCGGCGTCCTGCCTCACGACGGTGCCTCCTGCGGTGAGGGTGCGGACCGTCCCGTCGTCACGGATACCCACCGTGATGACCTCGCCCTCTGCCCGGGCGAAGGTGGTCTGCACAGCCAGACCGACAGCGGGGGTGTCGGCGGGCTGCTCGACGAACCCCGCGGCGACGAGCGGGGCTCGCACGGCGTCGAGCAGGTCGGCGGCCTCTTGCTCGGTGCGCACGTTGAGGCTGACCTCCCACAGGTCGTCGGAGGTCTGGCTCGCCACCGACACCAGCACGGTGGCTCCCGGGGGTACCGGCAGCAGGTCGGACGGGAAGCCGGGGGCGAGCTCGCCGACCCGGGAGGCCCCGTCCGCCGGCGTGAGGAGGTCGGCAGGCTGCGGCGACAGGGTCGGGGAGGCGGGCAAGGAGGCCGGGACGCTGGTCGAGCAGCCTGTTGCTGTGGCGGTGACCAGCGCGGTCACGGCGACCAGCGCTGCTGTCGCCGCTGCCACGGCTCGGTCGACCATGACCCCAGGGTAGCCGTGCGGAGACCCGTCCCCAGCCCCGGGATCGTCGTCCTCGTCCTCAGAACCAGGTCGAGCGTGAGGTCGTGGGTGTCGCTCGAAGGATGAGGTAGGCCTCATGGCGACGACGAGCTCTGTACGGATCACCCAGCCGCGCGAGGTTCTCGCGCTCGTCCCTCACCAGGTCGGGTTCACCCCCGAGGAGTCCGTCGTGGCGCTGAGCCTGCGCGGCCCCCGGGGGCGGGTCGGCCTGATGGCCCGGGTCGACATCGCCGCTCTCGCCGACCCCGCCGACGGCACCCGTCTGGCCCTCAGCCTCGTCGGTCAGCTGGAGCGCGACGGTGCGTGGTCGGTGGTGCTGGTCGTCTACACCGCCACGGACCCACGCGCTCGACCAGGCCACCCAGCGGTGAGGGCGGTGCGTCGTCTGCGCCGCGCAGGTGAGGCCTTCGGGGAGATGAGCGCGTGGGTGGTGACGGCGACCGGCTATCTCGACCTCGACTGCGTTGACGGGTGCTGCCCGCCTGGTGGGCGTCCGCTGGTCGAGCTGGAGAGCACGCAGATCATCGCCCGGCTGTCAGACCGTCGCGTGGTGGTCGCGCGCCGTGAGGACGTCGCGGCGATCCGTGGCGCCTCGGCCGAGGCCCGACGAGGGGTCGCGCGCGTCTGTGCCCGCTGGGCGGTCCGAGGGGCTCAGGCTGCCGAGGTGGGGGTCGACGCTCTCGAGCGGTGGCGTCTGGACAGCGTGCGGGTCTGGCGCGGCGAGGTCGCCCGTGCGCTCGCCGGTTCGGCCCCGCCGCGAGCGCCTGGCCTCGGCAAGATCGAGGCTGGGCTGCGTGACCTGCGAGTCCGTGACGCCGTGCTGGCGACCTTGGTGTCCGGGACGGACGGTCTGCCTGAGGACCTGGTGCGCGGCGAGAAGATCGCACCTGAGGCGGACACCGGGCTCGCTCGCGCGCTCGACGCGATCTACCGACCCGAGCGGGGCGTCGAGCCTCCGCCCGAGACCGTGGTCCACGTGCGCCTGCTGGAGAGCGTGGTGGCCCACGGGCGCACCCACCAGCAGGCTCCGGCCTGCACGTTGTTGGCGCTGCTGGCCTGGTGGTCGGGGGAGGGAGCCCGGGCGAACCTGCTGCTGGAGCGTGCGCTGCGCTGCGACGCGGGCTACCGGCTGGCCCGGATGCTGGCTCAGGCGGTGTCCGACGGGGTGGTTCCAGGATGGCTCCAGGTCAGACGGGGGCGCCCTGAGAGTGGGTGAGCGGTATCGTCGTGCACGTCGGTACAATGCGAGTTCGTCTCCGCTCAGCGAGCCCACGTCTGGCTGCCGAAAGGTCCCCTGTGCCCCCCAAGACTTCAGTCTCTACGCCTGTGGACGAGTCCATCGAGGAAACCGCCGTCCCCAGAGCCCGGCGTCCTGCCTCGCGCCGAAAGGCCAGCGCAGCGGCTGACAGCTCCGCGAAGGTCGACACCTCCAGCGAGACCAGCGCAGCCGATCCGGAGGAGTCGGTCCAGGCCGACAAGCCTTCTGGTTCCCGCAAGCCCGCTGCTGCTCGCAAGGCCGCTGGTGCCAGCAAGCCAGCACGTGCCAGGCGCTCCACCAAGGCTGAGAAGCCGGCGGAAGAGACCGGCGAGGCGACCGATCTGGTCGACGACCCTGAGGCCAGCGAGCCCGAGCCGTCGGAGGTCGAGGACTTGACCGACATCGACGAGGTGGACGTCGAGGACGTCGAGGCCGGTGAGGACGAGGCCGCGGAGGGTTCCCCCGAGGAGGACGACTCCTCCGACGAGGCGGGCAACGACGCGGCCAAGGGTGCGCCTGCGGTCGCTGCTCCTGCGGCGGTCTCTGACAAGCCCGAGCAGGAGGACAGCGGTTTCGTCTTCTCCGACGCCGACGACGACGACGCCCCGGCCCAGCAGGTGGTCACCGCTGGTGCCACCGCCGACCCGGTCAAGGACTACCTGAAGCAGATCGGCAAGGTCGCGCTCCTCAACGCCGAGCAGGAGGTCGAGCTCGCGAAGCGGATCGAGGCCGGCCTGTTCGCCGAGGAGAAGCTCTCCAAGGAGCGCGACACGCTCGAGGGCAAGCCTCGACGCGAGCTGGAGTGGATCGCTCAGGACGGTCGCCGGGCCAAGAACCACCTGCTCGAGGCGAACCTGCGTCTGGTCGTCTCGCTGGCCAAGCGCTACACCGGGCGCGGGATGCTGTTCCTGGACCTGATCCAGGAGGGCAACCTCGGTCTGATCCGCGCGGTGGAGAAGTTCGACTACACCAAGGGCTACAAGTTCTCCACCTATGCCACCTGGTGGATCCGTCAGGCCATCACCCGGGCCATGGCCGACCAGGCCCGCACCATCCGCATCCCGGTGCACATGGTCGAGGTCATCAACAAGCTGGCCCGGGTGCAGCGTCAGATGCTCCAGGACCTCGGCCGTGAGCCGACCCCGGAGGAGCTGGCCAAGGAGCTCGACATGACGCCTGAGAAGGTGGTCGAGGTCCAGAAGTACGGCCGTGAGCCGATCTCGCTGGCCACCCCGCTGGGCGAGGACGGCGACTCGGAGTTCGGCGACCTGATCGAGGACTCCGAGGCCGTCGTGCCCGCCGACGCGGTGAGCTTCACCCTGCTGCAGGAGCAGCTGCACCAGGTGCTGGACACCCTGTCGGAGCGTGAGGCGGGGGTGGTCTCGATGCGCTTCGGGCTGACGGACGGCCAGCCCAAGACCCTGGACGAGATCGGGAAGGTCTACGGGGTGACCCGTGAGCGCATCCGGCAGATCGAGTCGAAGACGATGTCCAAGCTGCGCCACCCGTCGCGCTCGCAGGTGCTGAGGGACTACCTGGACTGAGAGCCCGCACAGACGACGAGACCCGGAGCGGGCAGCTCCGGGTCTCGTGTCGTCTGGTCGGTTCTCAGCCTGTCGGTTCTCGGACCTGGGGCTCGACCCTCGCCATCACAGCGCGGCGCTGGTCTCGCGCTCCGCGAGGAGCCGGTCGGTCTCGTCGTGGATGTGGGTGGCCACGTCGGCGAACTTCGGTGCGTGCGCGCGGTAGTGGTGCGCGCAGAAGAGCAGCTCGCCGCTGGGGAGCGTGACGCGGACGTAGGCCTGCGCGCCGCAGCGGTCGCAGCGGTCGGCCACGGACAGGGGGGCCTTCTGGTCGGGCGTCATGATCTCCACATCGACATGGAACCACCGATCTGCAGGATCTGTTCCCATATGCCCCCGAGGTTCGCTGATCGCGTACATGCGATCGCAGCCGATCGAGGTGAGAGACGAGCCTTCCGGCACGGCGGCCTTCGATGCTGCCGGTGATGCCGGTTACCATCGCCGCCGTGACGACGACACCCGCCCAGTCTGCCTACACCGCACGGCACCTGTCGGTGCTCGAGGGGTTGGAGGCGGTCCGCAAGCGTCCTGGCATGTACGTCGGCACCACCGACTCCCGCGGGCTGATGCACTGCCTGTGGGAGATCATCGACAACTCCGTGGACGAGGCCCTGGCTGGCTTCTGCCGCACGGTCGAGGTCGTCCTGCACGCCGACGCCTCGGTCGAGGTGCGTGACGACGGTCGCGGCATCCCGGTCGACGTCGAGCCGCGCACCGGGCTGTCGGGTGTCGAGGTGGTGTTCACCAAGCTGCACGCGGGCTCCAAGTTCGGTGGCGGTTCCTACGGGGCGTCGGGCGGTCTGCACGGTGTGGGCGCCTCGGTGGTCAACGCGCTGTCCGCTCGGCTGGACGTCGAGGTGGACCGGGGTGGCAAGACCTGGGCGATGAGCTTCCACCGGGGTGAGCCGGGGGTGTACGACGACCGGGCCGGCCGCACGCCGTCCTCGCCGTTCGAGCCGTTCGTCTCCGGCTCTGAGCTGACGGTCGTGGGCAAGGCCCCCAAGGCAGCCACCGGGACGCGGGTGCGGTACTGGGCCGACCACGAGATCTTCTTGGCCACCGCGGCCTTCTCCTACGACGAGCTCGTCACCCGGGCACGGCAGACGGCCTTCCTGGTGCCCGGGCTGGCGATCATCCTGCGCGACGAGCGGGGCCTGCCCGGTACCCCGGGGGAGCACGGCCCGCACACCGAGACCTTCCGGTACACCGGCGGCGTCGTCGACTTCGCCGAGCACATCGCCACCGACGCACCCGTCACCGACGTGTGGCACCTGGTGGGCGAGGGCACGTTCACCGAGACCGTCCCGGTGCTGGACGAGCACGGGCACATGCGGCCCCGCGAGGTCGAGCGCACGTGCGCTGTCGACGTGGCCTTGCGCTGGGGCACCGGCTACGAGACGGACGTGCGCACCTTCGTCAACGTCATCGCCACCCCGAAGGGCGGCACCCATGCCGCCGGGTTCGAGGCTGGGCTGCTCAAGACGGTGCGTGCCGCGGTCGCCGCCAACGCCCGGCGCCTGAAGATCTCGGCGAAGGACGCGGCCAACGAGCGGGTCGAGAAGGACGACGTGCTGGCCGGGTTGACCGCGGTCGTCACGGTGCGTCTGGCCGAGCCCCAGTTCGAGGGGCAGACCAAGGAGGTGCTGGGGACGGCCCCGGTGCGCCAGATCGTCGCCAAGGTGGTCGAGACCGAGGTGCGCCGGGCGCTGGAGGCGACCAAGGGGCGGGAGAAGGCGCAGGCCGCGGCCGTGCTGGACAAGGTGGTCGGGGAGATGCGGGCGCGGCTGTCCGCCCGCAAGCAGAAGGAGATCTCTCGGCGCAAGAACGCGCTGGAGTCGTCCTCGCTCCCGGCCAAGCTGGCGGACTGCCGCTCTGACGACGTGGGGCGCTCTGAGCTGTTCATCGTGGAGGGCGACTCCGCGCTGGGCACCGCGAAGCTGGCTCGGTCCAGCGACCACCAGGCGCTGCTGCCGATCCGAGGCAAGATCCTCAACGTCCAGAAGGCGTCGATCGCCGACATGCTGAAGAACGCCGAGTGCGCCTCGATCATCCAGGTGATCGGGGCCGGCTCGGGGCGCACGTTCGACCTGTCGGCGGCTCGTTACGGGAAGGTCATCATGATGACCGACGCCGACACCGACGGCGCGCACATCCGCACCCTGCTGCTCACCCTGTTCTTCCGGTACATGCGACCGCTGGTCGAGGACGGCCGCGTCTATGCCGCCGTCCCCCCGCTGCACCGCATCGAGCTGCTCGGCTCGGGCGGCCGGTCGCGGGAGTACGTCTACACCTACTCGGAGGCCGAGCTGGGCGCGACGCTGAAGAAGCTCGACAGGGCCAACCGGCGCTACTCCTCCGACATCCAGCGTTACAAGGGTCTGGGTGAGATGGACGCCGACCAGCTCGCGGAGACCACGATGGACCCGCGTCACCGCACGCTGCGCAGGGTCACCGTGGCCCAGGCCGCGCAGGCGGAGCAGATGTTCGAGCTGCTCATGGGGTCTGAGGTGGCCCCGCGTCGTGACTTCATCGTGGCCGGGGCCGGTGATCTCGACCCCGCCCGGATCGACGCATGAGCATCGGTGCATGAGCACGGCCGGCACCCGTACGCCTCTTCAGCTTAGGGTCTAGACCATGACCGCCGTGATCGACCTGCAAGACGTGACTGTCCGTCGCGGGACCACGACGATCCTCGACTCTGTCACCTGGACGGTGGGCGAGGGCGAGCGCTGGGTGGTGCTGGGCCGCAACGGGGTCGGCAAGACGACGCTGCTGCAGATCGCCGCCGGCCAGATGCACCCGACCCGGGGCACCGCCACCGTGCTGGGCGACCGGCTGGGCCGGGTGGACGTGTTCGACCTGCGCTCTCGGGTCGGGCTGTGCTCGGCCGCGCTGGCCGACAGGATCCCGTCGGGGGAGAAGGTGCTCGACGTGGTGCTCACCGGCGCCTACGGGGTGACCGGTCGGTGGCTGGAGGCCTACGAGGACGTCGACGAGGACCGTGGCCGGACGCTGCTCGAGGCGTTCGGGGTGGCCGCGCTGGCCGACCGCGGGTTCGGCACCCTGTCGGAGGGGGAGCGCAAACGGGTCCAGATAGCCCGGGCCCTGATGGCCGACCCCGAGCTGCTGCTGCTGGACGAGCCCGGCGCGGGCCTGGACCTGGGCGGGCGTGAGGAGCTGGTCGGCGCGCTGACCGAGCTCGCCCGTGACCCCGGCTCTCCGGTGCTGGTGCTGGTCACCCACCACGTCGAAGAGGTCCCACCGGGTTTCACCCATGCGCTGCTGATGCGTCGGGGCACCGTCCACGCCGCGGGCCCGCTGGCCGAGGTGCTCACCTCGCGCAACCTCTCGGGGGCTTTCGGGCTGCCGCTGCGCCTGAACCGCAGCGGGGAGCGGTGGACGGCCCGCGCCCTGCCCGTGCCGTCCTCGGGGGCCCACGCCCCGCGGCGCACCTGAGCCCTCGCTCGCGCCGCGACGGTTCCCACAGACCTCACGCGTCCCACAGATCTCGCTCAAACAGTCTGCTCGCGGGGCTCGCGGGCCCTAGGATGGAAGCACTGCACGTGCGAAGGAGGTCGTGAGCGTGGCCTGGATGTGGTGGGTCGGTGCGGCTCTGCTGCTGGCCGTCCTGGAGATGGTCTCGCTGACGCTGGTCTTCATCATGCTGTCGGGGGGTGCTCTGGCAGGGGCTGTGGTGGCGGTGCTCGGCGGCCCGTGGTGGGCTCAGGTGCTGGCCGCGGCCCTGGTCGCTCTCCTGCTGCTGTTCGCGCTGCGTCCGTGGTTGCTGCGGAACTGGCGGCGGCGCAAGACGCTGCCGGAGACCAACGTCGCCGCGCTGCCCGGCAAGACCGCTCTCGTGATCGTCACCGTCGACACGGCTGGCGGTCGGGTCAAGATCGACGGGCAGATGTGGTCGGCCCGGACCGAGGGTGGAGATCCGCTGCCGGCCGGTGCGTCGGTGACGGTGTCCCGCATCCAGGGCGCGACCGCCATCGTCGGTCCGCTCAGCGTCTCTGGCGTGGCCTGATCAGCTTTTCTCGCTCTCACTGTCGATGGAGGTAGTTGTGGACGACACGGGAACCACGTTCCTGCTGGTGATTCTTGGTCTGCTGGTTCTCTTCGTCATCGTCGCGCTGGTGCGCGCGGTGCGACTGGTCCCTCAGGGCACGAACCAGATCGTGGAGCGCCTCGGTCGCTACCGCAGGACCTTGGAGCCGGGTCTGCACCTGCTGATCCCGTTCGTGGACCGGGTGCGTGCCACGGTCGACATGCGTGAGCAGGTCGTGCCGTTCCCGCCGCAGTCGGTGATCACCTCGGACAACCTGGTGGTGAGCATCGACACGGTGATCTACTTCCAGGTGACCTACCCCGCCGCCGCGGTGTACGAGATCGCCAACTACATCCAGGGCATCGAGCAGCTGACCGTCACCACGCTGCGAAACATCATCGGGACGATGGACCTGGAGCAGACGCTGACCAGCCGTGACCAGATCAACGGTCGGCTGAGCGGGGTGCTGGACGAGGCGACCGGCCGCTGGGGCATCAAGGTGAACCGGGTCGAGCTGAAGGCGATCGACCCGCCGCCGTCGGTGAAGGGCTCGATGGAGCAGCAGATGCGCGCCGAGCGTGACCGTCGTGCCGCGATCCTCACCGCCGAGGGCACCAAGCAGTCCCAGATCCTCACCGCCGAGGGTGAGAAGCAGGCCGCGATCCTGCGGGCGGAGGGTTCCGCGCAGGCGGCGATCCTCACCGCCGAGGGTGAGGCCCGGGCGATCTTGCAGGTCTTCGACGCCGTGCACCGCGGTGACGCCGACCCGAAGCTGCTGGCCTACCAGTACCTGCAGATCTTGCCGAAGATCGCCTCGAGCCCGTCGAACAAGATGTGGTTCCTGCCCGCAGAGCTCTCCGGTGCTCTCGGGGTGATGGCCAAGGCGTTCGGCGGGGACGAGGCTCCGAGCTTCGAGAGCCGCCCCTCGGGCAGCTCCCCGCTGCAGCCGGGCGACCTGCCTCCGGGGGCTCTGGCCGACCCGACCGAGGCTGTGACCGAGGCGCGTCGGGAGTCGGCGGCCGCGACGGCCGACGCGACCAGCGTCGGCTCGCACTCCGGTGTGCCCTTCGACCCGAACGTCGAGGCCGGGCAGCGTCCCGGTGGTCCGCCGGTCGCGCCGAGCGCTCCGCCCTCGCCGACCGCCCCTCCGCCGCACCAGTACCCGCCGACACCTCCTGTGCCCTGATCTTGTTCTAGGGCCTTCGGTCTCCTCGTCGTCGACCCCGGCGAGAGGTGCCGTGACCCGGCGAGCGCTCCTCCGCTCGTCTACCGTGGTCTTGGTGCCTCCCGCCGGGGTCGACGCGTCTGTGCAGGCGGTCGGCCTGTGCTGTCTGATCGAGCCTCCTCCTGCGGTGGTTCGTGCTGTCGGGGCGTGCTGGTAGGTCGGTGGCAGACCGCTGGGGGAGAGGCTGGGTCGGTTGGGAAAGTCTGAGGAGCGCTGATGCTGGTTCGTCTGATGCGGGAGCACCTGCGCCCGTACCGGTGGGCCGTGGTCGCCCTGCTGGTGTTCCAGCTCGCGCAGACCCTGGCCACCTTGTACCTGCCGAGCCTCAACGCCCGCATCATCGACGACGGCGTCACCGTGGGGAACACCACGTTGATCTGGCACACCGGCTGGGTGATGCTCGCGGTGAGCCTGGGACAGGTGGTCGCGGCGGTGATCGCCACCTACGTGGGCGCACGCACCGCGATGCGTCTGGGCCGTGACCTGCGCCGCCGGCTGTTCGCGCACGTGCAGGGGCTCTCTCCCCGGGAGGTGTCCGCCTTCGGTGCGCCGACGCTGATCACGCGGAACACCAACGACGTGCAGCAGGTGACCATGGTGGTCTACATGACCATGGTCTTCGCGGTGATGGCGCCGATCATGCTGATCGGCGGCGTCGTGATGGCGATGCGGGAGGACGTCCCGCTGTCCGCGGTGCTGCTGGTGGTGATCCCGGTGCTGGGCGTCGCGATCGGTCTGGTGGTGCGCCGCATGGTGCCGTACTTCCAGCAGATGCAGAAGCGGATCGACGCGGTCAACGCGGTGCTGCGCGAGCAGATCGGCGGGATGCGGGTCATCCGCGCTTTCGTGCGTGAGGATCGTGAGTCGCGCCGGTTCGGTGCGGCCAACGACGACCTGTACGCCGCGTCGCTGGCCACAGGGCGCCTGATGGCCCTGATGTTCCCGATGGTCATGCTCATCATGAACGTGTCCACCCTGGCCATCATGTGGTTCGGGGGGCACCGCATCGAGTCCGGCGGGATGGCGGTCGGCCAGCTCACTGCTTTTATCACCTACGTGATGTACATCCTCATGGCCGTGATGATGTCGTCCATGCTGTTCGTGATGATCCCCCGGGCGATGGTCGCGGCCGGGCGGATCGGTGAGGTGCTGGACACCTCGACCACGGTGGTGGCGCCCGAGCAGCCGGTGCCCCCGGTGGAGGAGCACCGGGGCCGGGTCGAGCTCGTCGGGGTCACCTTCTGCTACCCGGGGGCCGAGCACCCGGTGCTGCAAGACGTCACCTTCACGGCCTGCCCAGGCCAGACCACGGCGGTCGTCGGTGCGACAGGCTCGGGCAAGACGACCCTGCTGAACCTGGTCCCGCGTCTGTACGACGCGACGGGCGGGCAGGTGCTCGTCGCCGGGGTGGACGTGCGAGACCTCGACCCGACGGTGCTGTGGAGCCAGATCGGGCTGGTGCCGCAACGGCCCTACCTGTTCAGCGGGACGGTGCGCTCGAACCTCCAGCACGGCAAGGAGGACGCCACCGACGACGAGCTGTGGCACGCCCTGGAGGTGGCGCAGGCCAGAGACTTCGTCGCCTCGCTGGACGAGGGCCTGGACGCCCCCGTCGCCCAGGGTGGCACCAACGTCTCCGGCGGGCAGCGCCAGCGGCTGGCCATCGCTCGTGCCCTGGTGCGCCGTCCGTCGATCTACCTGTTCGACGACTCGTTCTCGGCGCTGGACTACGCGACCGACGCCGCGCTGCGCACGGCGCTGATACCTGAGACCCGCGACGCCACGGTCATCATCGTGGCCCAACGGGTGGCCACCATCCGGCACGCCGACCGCATCGTCGTGCTCGACGGCGGTCGTGTGGTCGCCGAGGGCACCCACACCGAGCTGCTGGCCACCTCCCAGACCTACCAGGAGATCGTGTACTCCCAGCTGTCTGCTACTGAGGCCGTCGGGGGTGCCGAGTGAGCGCGCAGACGGGCACCCAGGCCCGACGGCGCGGTGGTGCGGGGCTGTTCGGCCCCATGGGTGGCATGGCGCCTCCCGCCAAGTCGATGAACTTCGTCGGCTCGGGGCTGCGGCTGCTGCGCGCGCTGCGGCCTGAGCGTGCCCGGCTGTCGGCCGTCCTGGTGCTGTCGGTCGGCTCGGTGGCGATGGCGGTGACGGGCCCGAAGCTGCTGGGCAACGCGACCAACGTGATCTTCGACGGTGTGGTCGGCACGCTCGTCGGCAAGCAGCTGGAGAGCCGGGGCATCGACCCGGCCACGGTCACGGTCGAGCAGGTGCAGCAGATGCTCAAGGCCGAGGGTGGTGCCGAGGCCAAGATCGCCGACATGCTCGGTGCGATGAGCAACCTGGTCATCGGCCAGGGCATCGACTTCACACGCCTCGCGCAGATGCTGGCGCTCGTGCTGGGGGTGTACGTCGCGTCCTTCGTGTTCGGCTGGCTCGCCGCACGGCTCACCGCGACCGCGGTGCAGAACACGGCGCGCACCCTGCGCTCCGACGTCGAGTCCAAGCTGTCCCGGCTCCCGCTCGGGTACGTCGACTCCCAGCCGCGCGGGGAGCTGCTGTCGCGGGTGACCAACGACATCGACAACATCGCCCAGTCGTTGCAGCAGACCCTCTCTCAGCTCATCACGGCGGTGCTGACCGTCGTCGGCGTGCTGGCCATGATGATCTGGATCTCGCCCTGGCTGGCCGTGGTCGCGCTGGTGACGGTGCCCCTGTCGGGCGTCGTGGCGATGATGATCGGCAAGAGGGCACAGCCGAGCTTCGTCGGCCAGTGGACGCACACCGGCGAGGTCAACGCCCACATCGAGGAGATGTTCACCGGCCACAACCTGGTCATGGTCTTCAACCGGAAGGACGAGGCGCAGCGCGTCTTCGACGAGCGCAACGAGGCCCTGTACTCCTCGTCGTTCAAGGCGATGTTCGTCTCCGGGATCATGCAGCCGGCGATGGGTTTCATCGCGAACATCAACTACCTGATCGTCGCGGTCGTGGGTGGGCTGAAGGTCGCCTCAGGCACGATGACGCTGGGCGACGTGCAGGCCTTCATCCAGTACTCGCGGCAGTTCAGCCAGCCGATCACGCAGATCGCGTCCATGGCCAACCTCATGCAGTCCGGAGTGGCCTCGGCCGAGCGGGTGTTCGAGCTGCTCGACACCCCCGAGCAGGCCCCAGACCCCGAGCCGTCGGCGGCGCTGCCCCAGCCGGTGCGAGGGCGGGTCGCGTTCGAGGACGTCTCGTTCCGCTACGACCCCGAGACGCCCCTCATCGAGCACCTGGACCTGGCCGCCGAGCCGGGGCAGACCGTCGCGATCGTCGGCCCTACCGGTGCGGGCAAGACCACCCTGGTCAACCTCGTCATGCGCTTCTACGAGGTCGACTCTGGGACGATCACCCTAGACGGGGTGGACACTCGTATGTTGAGCCGCGACGACCTGCGCTCCCAGGTCGGCATGGTGCTGCAAGACACGTGGCTGTACTCGGGCACCATCGCTGACAACATCGCCTACGGGATGGACGGGGCGACGCGCGAGCAGGTGATCGAGGCGGCGAAGGCCACCTACGTGGACCGGTTCGTGCGCACCCTGCCCGACGGCTACGACACGATGATCGACGACGAGGGCGGCACGGTCTCGGCGGGGGAGAAGCAGCTGCTCACCATCGCCAGGGCGTTCCTCGCTGACCGGACGATCCTCATCCTGGACGAGGCGACGTCCTCGGTGGACACCCGCACCGAGGTCTTGGTGCAGCGCGCGATGGCCGCGCTGCGCACGGGGCGCACGTCGTTCGTCATCGCCCACCGGCTGTCGACGATCCGCGACGCCGACGTGATCTTGGTCATGGAGCACGGCCAGATCGTGGAGAAGGGTTCGCACGACGAGCTGCTCGCCGCGGGCGGTGCCTACGCGCGGCTGTACCAGAGCCAGTTCGCGGCGGCCGCCGCGCAGGTCGACTGAGCATGCCCGCTGTCGACCTGCGCCCGGTCGTGGACGCCGACGACCCTCGGCTGGTCGACTACGTCGGGCTGACCGACGTCACGCTGCGCACCCGGGTCGAGCCGGCCGGTGGGCTCTACATCGCGGAGAGCCTGACGGTGCTGAGCCGGGCTCTCGCCGCCGGGCACCGGCCCCGCTCGGTGCTGTGCGCGCCGCGCTGGGTGGACGACGTCACCGCCGTGCTGGCGGACGCGTCGGTCGGTGACTCGCAGCGCGACGACGCTCGTCGCGACAACGTGCCGGTGTATGTCACCGACGAGCCGCTGCTGGAGTCCATCACCGGTTTTCACGTGCACCGTGGCACGCTGGCGGCGATGCACCGCCCGGTGCTGGCCCCGGTGGCCGACGTCGTGGCGGGTGCCCGGCGCGTGGTGGTGCTGGAGGACGTGGTGGACCACACCAACGTCGGTGCCGCGTTCCGGGCCTGTGCGGGGTTGGGTGTCGACGCGGTGCTGGTCACCCCGTCGTGCGCCGACCCGTTGTACCGCCGCTCGGTGCGGGTGTCGATGGGCACCGTGTTCCAGGTGCCCTGGACGCGGCTGTCGCACTGGCCCCACGCGCCCGCCGGGGAACCCTCGGACGGGATCGACCTGCTGCGCGACCTGGGCCTCACGGTGGCAGCCCTCGCTCTGGACGACGACGCGATCACCCTGGACACGCTCGTCGCAGACCCGCCAGAGCGTCTGGCGATGGTCTTCGGCACCGAGGGCGACGGTCTGCGCCCCCGCACGGTCGCAGCCTGCGACCTCACCGTCCGCATCCCCATGTCTGGTGGCGTGGACTCTCTGAACATCGCCTCAGCCGTCGCCGTGGCCGCCTGGGCCACCCGGACGTCGACGACCAGGATGTGAGGCGCCGTTCGGGGCCTGCCGGGTACCGAGCGGCGGTGGACTCTTCCCAGCGCGTCCGCGTCAGGGGCGCGGAGCCGCCGGACGCATCATCCGTCCGGCGGCGGCGATGACGACGCGGCGAGGTACCAGGCGGGTCGCCACCCGGGCGAGCAGAGCGTTGGCGAGGCCGTCGACAACGCTGGGCTTGGTGGTGCGCAGAGCCCGCATGATGTGGTCGGCCAGCTGTTGAGTCGTCCGTCTGCGCCCACCCTCGGTCGTCATACCAGCGACCTCGAAGAACGGTGTGTCGGTGGGGCCAGGGCAGGCGGCGAGCACCCGGACGCCAGAGCCGCGCATCTCGTGCCACAGCGCCTCGGTGAAGGTCAGCACGAAAGCCTTGGTCGCCGAGTAGACCGCCATGTGCGGGACCGGTTGGAACGCGGCGGTCGAGGCGATGTTGAGGATGGTGCCGGTACCGCGTGCGCGCATGCCGGGCAGGAACCGGGCGGTGAGGCCGACGAGGGCCTGGCAGTTGAGCGCGATCTGCTCGTGCAGCCGTCCGGGGTCGGCGTCGGCGACATAGCCGTGGGTCGCGAACCCGGCGTTGTTGACCAGCACGTCGACAGTGAGCCCGAGCGCGTCGAGGCGTTGAACCAGCTCGTCGGGCGCGGTCGGGGTGCTGAGGTCGAGGGGGACGACGGTGACGGTGGCCCCATGGTCGCGTTCGAGCTCGGCAGCGAGCTCGTCGAGCCGGTCGCGGCGCCGTGCGACCAGCACGAGGTCGTGGCCGAGGCCCGCGAACCGGCGGGCGAGCTCGGTACCGATCCCGCTCGAGGCTCCGGTGATGAGCGTGCTCATGGCATCTCCAGTCTCAGGCAGGGACGACGAGAACATGGTGACGATCGGCGTCGGCCAAGGATCGCACGACCTTCGCGTCGAAGGTCGCGAGCCTGCAGTCCTGTCTCGCGGCCAGGTTCACGAGGTGGAAGTCGGTCACCTGGCGGTGCCCGATCATCGCCGTCAGCTCGATGTGAGCGTCGGCCAGCGAGGTCTCGTCTGGCAAGAACACGTGCCCGGCCACGGAGCGCATCGATCGCAGGCTCTCCAGAGCGGTGGCTGTCGTCTCGCCTCCTACTCTCGGGTTGCTCATCAGGCGGACGAATGCGGTCTCGGTGATCGGTGTGGTGGCGAACGACTCGATGCTGACGAACCAGCGGTGCGCGGCCTCGTGGTGGACGTGCCGCGGGTCGAACAGGGCGAGCAGGACGTTCACGTCCAGCAGCGTGGCCCGCTCAGTCGTCGTCACGGTGCTGGGCGACGAGCTCGTCGGTGATGATCCGGTCAGGATCGGTGGGGGTGAGCACGGGGAACCCCGCACGACGTGGCACGGGGACCGGCCGTAGGCCGCGGAGCGCCAGCCGGGACACCGCGGCACCCAGGCTCAGGTTCTCCTGTGCGGCCAGCGCTCGCGCCGCCGCCAGCACGGTCGGGTCGATGTCCAACGTCGTTCTCATGAGCTGATGATAAGCGCATCAGCGCATCAAGTGCATCGCCCTTGTGGGTGGTGGGGCGAGTGCTCAGCGCTGGTAGGTGCCGACGAGGAGCGCCCGGGCGATCGTGTGCGGCACCAGGGCGCTGTTCGCCGCGCCCGGCATGGTGTCGGGTTCCAGGCCCATCTCGGGCAGGTCCAGGGCGTGCACCGCGTAGACGTAGCGGTGCACCTGGTCGCTGGGTGTCGGGGCCGCGCCGACGTAGCCCGCGATGCCGTCGTCGCCGCGCAGCGTCACGACGGTCGAGGGCAGCAGGTCTGACCCGAGGGCGCCTGCCCCGGCGGCCAGCTCGGTGATCGTGGCCGGGACGTCCAGCAGCGTCCAGTGCCACCACCCGGACGGCCCTTCAAGGTCGAAGCAGGTGACGGCGAACGACCGGGTCTCCTCCGGGAAACCAGACCAGGCCAGATGAGGCGACAGGTTCGTCCCGAGCGGGGTGTTGGTGGTCTCGTCGGGCACCCGTGCCCCGTCGGTGAAGGTGTCGGAGCGCAGCTCGAAGGCGGGCACCTGCGGCAGCGAGGCGTAAGGGTCTAGAGCCTGCGGGCGTTCCGGCGACATGCATGCCTCCTCGTCGGTGGTCGTGCCCCCATCATGGCCGTCCGGCCGCTAGAGGGCGCGGGGACGGCCGGTGCTCTGTACGGCTGTCTTCGACCATCACGTAGCGCGCAGCTCGAGGTCAGAGGTCAGGAGCGTCTGGCGGCTTCGCGGGCGGCGGTCTCGGTGGAGAAGGTGCGGGGGAAGCCGCTGGCGTTGAGCTGGGGGTTTCCGTCGGTGTCGACGAGCCAGAACTTGCCCTTGCCGTCTGGGTGGGGCTCCCACGGTGACGGGGTGGGCGGCTGCTGGTCGGCGGCCGCCATCGCGGCCAGGGCGGCGGTGACCCTGCGGCGGGCGACCAGCTCGGAGGCCGAGTTCATGGTGAGGCCGGTCTGGAACCAGGTGCCGTCCGGCATGGTCCAGCGCACGTGGGTGGACTTGCGCACCTCGACCGTGCCGCCGGCCTTGCGGAACTGGCGGGCGAGCGGCTCCAGGTCCTTGTTGATCCCCAGGCCCATCTCGTCCCTCCCCAAGATCTCTCGTTCAACCGCCGCCGGACAACCATCACAGCTACAGCAAGCGCCCGATGCGCAACCGCACGAAGACCGGGAACCGACCGATCCCGATCCGGTCACCCGAAGACCACACGAACACAGACCACACGAAGGTCGGCTCAGCCGACCGAGCAGGGGGTCTGGGGGCTCGCCCCCAGGCGGGGTGCGGGGGCAGACGCCCCCGCACAGATGACGAGATCGCCCCAGGCTCGCCGAAGGCGAGCACAAAACACCCGCGAGCTCGTGTCCGGAGGGGGACTTGAACCCCCACGCCCTATACGGGCACTAGCACCTCAAGCTAGCGCGTCTGCCATTCCGCCACCCGGACAAGGTGGTCAGCCACAGGGAAGAACCCCAGGGCTGCGGTCGGCAACGATAGCATGGCGAGCCTGGAGCCCCCAGCCTGGCCGGCCCTGAGCGTGCCGCCACCCGCGACGCGGCGGTCTGGGCCACACTGTCCGAGCCGACTCGCGCTCTTCGTCGTCCACGAGAGCAGAGCCGTCCGAGAAGCAGAACCCTTCACCAAGCAGAGCCGTCCTAGGAGAGATCAGATGACGGTCCAGACTCCCACGGACCCCGGTGCTCCCCGCCTCGTCGCGGTCGAGCTCGAGCAGACCGCACCGCGGTGGTTGCGCCACGCCGCCGGGGTCTCCTGGCGACTCCTCGTCGTGGTCGCCGCCGTGGCGCTGGTGTTCTGGGCGACGTCGCGGGTCCAGCTCGTGTTCATCGCGGTCTTCCTCGCCCTGGTGATCACCTCCGTGCTGCGCCCGATGGTCGAGGCGCTGAACAAGGTGATGCCACGGGGGCTGGCGACCCTCCTGGCGCTGCTGTCTGGCGTCACGGTGCTGGTCGGCATGGTCACCTACGTCGTCTACTCCATCGCCAACGAGTGGAACGCCCTCACGGTGCAGTTCGGCGACGGCGTGCAGCGCATCATCGACTGGCTCGAGAGCGACGCGGTGCCGTTCACGGTGACCAACGAGCAGATCGCCGAGTGGATCGCGAACCTCCAGACCTGGTTGACCGACAACGCCGGCCACCTGGCCGGGCAGGCTGCCAACACGGCCGGCTCGGCGGTCGAGGTGGGCATCGCACTGAGCCTCGCGGTGTTCATGACGGTGTTCTTCCTGGCCCGTGGGCCGCACATGTGGACCTGGTTCCTCAACCAGCTCCCGAGCCGGTTCCGCGACAGCACACGGAACGCGGCGGGCGTGGGGTGGTACACCTTCTCCGGGTACGCCAGGGGCACCGTCATCATCGCCTCGATCGACGGGGTGCTCGCGTACATCCTCCTGGAGATCATCGGGGTGCCGCTGGCGGCGCCGCTGGCCGTCCTGGTCTTCATCGGCGCGTTCATCCCCCTGATCGGGGCGCCGCTGGCCATGGTCATCGCGATGATCGTGGCCCTGGCCGCGCTGGGGCCCATCCAGGCCGCCATCGTCGGCATCGGGATCGCGCTCATCGGGCAGCTCGAGGGTCACATCCTGCAGCCGCTGATCATGGGCAAGCAGGTGTCGCTGCACCCCGTGATCGTCGCCGTCTCCGTGACCGCCGGGACGCTGGTCGCCGGCATCTTGGGCGCCGTGGTCGTGGTGCCGCTGGTCTCCGTGGCCTGGGCGGTCTTCTCGAAGATGCGCACGCTCGACCCACCGATGGGGGCCGAGGTGGCTGCCGAGGAACCCGACGACCCCGTCTCCGAGCCCGACGGTCCCTCAGCTGAGCCTCCGCAGGGCGCGACCGACGCCGACGTCACGTCGTGATCGCGCGCCGTGCCCTGACGTCGTATCCGGGTGGGTGCCGCCTCATGGCCTAGCACCGGTCGACGATGCCCCACCGCACATGCTGCTTCGCTGCGCGGTGAGGTTCGGCCTCACTGGGTGGCGGGGCGCAGCTCGATCGGGAAGGGCCCGTCCCACGCGGCCTTGACCAGCAGGCTCGTGTCGGTGATGCCCGAGTCGAGCGCCTCGATCAGCCGGTCGGCGATGTCTGGTGCGTCCATGTGCTCGACGTCGCGCAGCGCGAGCTCGCCGTAGGAGACCGAGTAGGCGTTGCGGGCGCCGAACAGGCGGGCGCGCTGGCCCGGGTCCGGGTTGCTGATCGCCTTGGTGTGGGCGTCGACCGCCCGGCGGAACGCGTACAGCGTCAGCTCGTGGGCCTCGGGGGCCGACACGGAGTGGTCGCCGCCTCGGGCCTTGGCCTCGATCCGTGCGGCCAGGTCCGCCTCAGCCTCGCGCATGCCGTGGTAGAGCTCAGAGACGGCCTGCGTGTCGGCTCCGGGCCCGGGGCGTTGCACCGAGCCGGCCATCTTCACATCGAGCACCGCTCGCGTCGCGAGCGGGGGCAGTCCGACATCAGCGAGCGGATCCAACGCAGCCGTTGGCTGTGTGTTCGGGTCCGTCACACCGCACCTCCAGGTTCGACGAGCGTCCTGCTGTTCGTTCGGCTGGTCCAGGATGGTCTTTAGCCGAACGACGTGCAGCTCCAGGAGAGGAAAAGTTCGTGGAGCAGGTCACTGGCACCGAGCCTGCCTCACATTACCGCCGAGGTGACGGCCCTGGTACCGCGTGTCGTGAATTCTTTGCTCCGCGCGGTGTCAGCCGCTGGCCCAGGTGCGCAGCAGGGCATGGGTCCGGGTGACGTAGCCGCCGCCGAAGAGGACCGCGTGCACCCCGACGGGGAACAGCTGGTGCAGCCCCACCCGGCGCTGCCAGCCGGGTCGCAACGGGTGCACCGTCTGGTACGCGTCGATCACCTCGTCGAGACAGGGCGCCCCGAACAGCGCGAGCATCGCCAGGTCTGTCTCGCGGTGCCCTCCGTGAGCGGCAGGGTCGATGAGAGTCGCTCCGTCGCTGGTCCACATGACGTTGCCGGACCACAGGTCCCCGTGCAGCCTGGCCGGGCGGTCGTCGTCGTCGAGCTCGCCGTCCAGCAGGCGCCCGACCAGCCGGTCGAGGTCGGCAGCGGCCTGAGGGGTCAGGTCCCCGGCGGCGCGCAGCATCTGGCCGAGCGGTTCGAGCCGGGCTCGGGCGTAGAGCTCGCCCCAGGTGGGCCAGGCACCGGTGGCCATGGGGAGCGGGCCGATATAGCCGCCGCCGACCCACCCCGGGGGCGGGGAGCCGAACGCCGGGGCTCCCGCGTCGTGCAGACGGGCCAGGCCAGCACCGAAGGCACGGGCGGCCTCGGGTGTCGGGGACACCGAGGTGAGGCGGACGAGGTCGAGGTGGTCGGTCGCGACCTCGAGAACCGGCACCACGGGCAGCGCCCCGGCGGCGGCGAGCCAGGCGAGCCCCGCCGCCTCCCAGCGCAGGGCGTCCGGAGAGGCGTGCTTGCGGAAGACCTGCGCACCCATGCCCTGATCCTGCCCCGAGCCGACCCGGCGACGTGGCAAGACCCGACAGCGCGTCGCTCTCCCGGCATGATGGGCCGATGAGCGAGCCGAGCCTCGACCCCACCAACCCCTTCGCCCAGCCCTCGCCGCTGCCGTACGGGCTGCCGGACCACGCCGCGATCCGTGAGGAGCACTACCGTCCGGCGCTGCTCGCCGGGATCGCGGCCCAGCGGGCCGAGGTGGAGGCCGTCGCGACCAGCAGCGAACCGCCCACCATGGACAACACCCTGGTGGCCCTCGAACGCTCCGGCCAGCTGTTGGGCCGGGTCGCGCACGCGTTCTTCAACCAGCTCTCCGCCGCCGCCACCCCCGGGCTGGAGGCGCTGGACGAGGAGATCGCGCCGTTGTTGTCGGCGCTGGACGACGCGATCCACCTGGACTCCCGGCTCTTCGCCAGGGTCGACGCCCTGAAGACCGCGCACGAGGACGGCGTGCTGAGTCTCGACACGCAAGACGCCTGGCTGCTCACCCGGGTGCACACCGATTTTGTGCTCGCCGGGGTGCACCTGGACGACGCCGACAAGGAGCGCCTGCGAGACCTGAACACGCGGATCACCACGCTGGACGCGGCGTTCGGCCGGACCCTGCTGGCAGCCACCACCGCCGCGGCCGTCACGGTCACAGACCCCACGAGGCTGGACGGGCTGTCGCAGGCTCAGGTCGCAGAGGCTGCCGAGGCGGCCTCGGAGCCCGGCACGTGGCGCCTGGAGCTCGCGCTGACCACCGATCAGCCGGTGCTCGCCTCGCTGCGCGACCGGGAGCTGCGCGAGCAGGTGCACCGAGCCTCGGTCACCCGTGGTCAGGGCGGTGAGCATGACACCCGTCCGATCCTGCTGGACCTGGTGCGGGCGCGCGCCGAGCGCGCACGGTTGCTCGGCTTCCCCCACCATGCCGCCGCGGTGGTCGCTGACGAGACGGCGGGCTCGGCGGAGGCGGTCGAGGCGATGCTCGCCCGCCTGGCCCCCCCGGCCGTGGCCAACGCGCGCCGGGAGGCCGAGGTGCTGGCCGCCGCGCTGGAGCGCGACCACCCCGGGGCGCGGCTCGAGCCGTGGGACTGGGCGTACTACGCCGAGCAGGTGCGCCAGGCCACCCGGTCGCTGGACGAGGCCGCGCTGCGCCCGTACCTGGAGCTGGACCGTGTGCTGCGCGACGGGGTGTTCTACGCGGCGACGAGGCTGTACGGCCTGACGTTCACCGAGCGCCCTGAGCTCGCGGGGCACGCCCCCGGGGTGCGGGTGTTCGAGGTGCACGACGCCGACGGGAGCGGCCTGGGGCTGTTCGTCGCTGACTACGTGACGCGCGAGGGCAAGCGTGGTGGGGCCTGGATGGACACGCTCCATGACCAGTCGCACCTGCTGGGCAGCCGGTGCGTGGTGGTCAACGTCGCCAACGTGCCCCGCCCCGCACCTGGTGCTCCGGCGCTGCTGACCTGGGACTTCGTCATCACCATGTTCCACGAGCTCGGCCACGCCCTGCACGCCCTGCTGTCGGACGTCCGCTACCCGTCACGCTCGGGGACGTCGGTGCCGCGCGACTTCGTGGAGTTCCCGTCGCAGGTCAACGAGATGTGCGCGTGGGACCGCGACGTGATCGCCTCGTTCGCCGTGCACCACGCCACCGGGCAGCCGCTGCCACCGGAGCGGGTCGACGCGCTGCTGGCCTCTCGCGCGGACGGCGAGGGCTTCGCGACCACCGAGTATCTCGCCGCCGCCCTGCTCGACCAGGCGTGGCACCGTCTGACCCCGGAGCAGGTACCGGACGACCCCGCGCAGGTCGAGCGGTTCGAGGCCGAGGCGCTCGCCCGGGCCGGTGTCGACCTGCCCACAGTGCCCCCGCGCTACCGCACCACGTACTTCAACCACATCTTCGGCGGCGGGTACTCGGCGGGCTATTACGCCTACGTCTGGTCGGAGGTGCTCGACGCCGACACCGTGGAGTGGTTCGCCGAGAACGGGGGGCTGACCCGGGCCAACGGGGACCGCTTCCGTGCCGTGCTCCTGTCGCGCGGCGGCTCGGAAGACCCCTTGGCCGCGTTCGCACGGCTGCGCGGGCGTCCCGCGCGGATCGAGCCGCTGCTGGCCCGCCGCAGGCTCACCGAGGCCACGGTCACCGAGCAGGAGGGTGCCCGGTGGTGAGCGTCCCGACGGCTGCGGAAGAGGTCGTCACGATCACCCGCGAGCTGATCCGTGTCGACACCTCCAACTACGGCGACGGCTCCGGCCCGGGGGAGAGGGTCGCCGCCGAGTACGTCGTGGGGCTCCTTCAAGACGTGGGCCTGGATCCCGAGCTGTTCGAGCCCCGCCCGCGCCGGGCCTCGGTGGTGGCCCGCTGGGAGGGCCGCGACCCGAGCCGCCCTCCGCTGGTGCTGCACGGTCACCTTGACGTGGTGCCCGCCCAGGCTGAGGACTGGCAGGTGGACCCGTTCGCCGCGGAGGAGCGCGACGGGATGATCTGGGGTCGTGGCGCGGTGGACATGAAGGACATGGACGCGATGATCCTGTCTGTCGTGCGCCAGCGGGTGCGCGAGGGGCGGCCCCCGGCCCGCGACGTGGTGCTGGCCATGTTCGCCGACGAGGAGAGCGGTGGTGGGCTGGGCTCGCACTGGGCTGTCGAGCACCGCCCAGAGCTGTTCGCGGGGGCCACCGAGGCGATCAGCGAGGTCGGCGGCTACTCGGTGGAGGTCGCTGGCCGGCGCGCCTACCTGCTGCAGACCGCCGAGAAGGGGTTGGTCTGGTTGCGGCTGGTCGCTGACGGCCGGGCCGGGCACGGCAGCCAGCTGAACCCGGACAACGCGGTGGTGCACCTGGCTGAGGCTGTGGCGCGGATCGGCGCGTACCGGTGGCCGGTACGTCTGGTGCCGGTGGTGCGCCGGTTGCTGGAGGGGGTGGCCGACCTCACCGGGCTGCCCTATGACCCCCGCGACGAGGACGCGATCGCGGCCCTGGTCGACGCGCTGGGGCCGGCGGCCCGGTTCGTCGGGGCGACGCTCCAGCACACCGCCACCCCGACCGGTCTGAGGGCGGGCTACAAGGTGAACGTCGTGCCTGGCCGGGCCGAGGCGACCCTCGACGCCCGCTACCTGCCTGGTGGCCAGGACGAGCTGATGGGTGTGCTCACCGAGCTGGCCGGGCCGCACGTGAGGGTCGAGGTCGATCATCACGACGTCGCGGTGGAGGCACCGGTCGACGGCCCGCTGGTCGAGGCGATGAGCGCGGCGCTGAGGGCCGAGGACCCTGGCGCCGTGGTGCTGCCGTACCTGCTCTCGGCCGGCACGGACAACAAGCCGCTGTCAGCCCTCGGCATCGCCGGCTACGGTTTCGCACCGTTGCGCCTGCCCGCTGCCCTGGACTTCCCGGCGATGTTCCACGGGGTGGACGAGCGGGTCCCGGTCGATTCGCTGGTGTTCGGCACCCGGGTGCTGGACCGTCTGCTGGACACGATCTGAGCCGGCGGGAGCCAGAGAGCGGGCACCATCTGCCGGCTCAGGTTCTCACCGCCCTCCGCACCGCTACAGAGCGCCCTCCGCACCGCTACAGTCAGAGCATGACCGTCGACCCGCGCGCCGCCCTCGATCGACTCATCGCCGCCCTCGAGGCGCACTACGACGCCATCGTGGCCCGTCAGGACGAGAACGACCCGGCGGTGGACGATGCCTACGACATCCTCGCCGACGCCTTCGAGGTGTATGACGACGCGCTGGGCACTGTGCACGGCGAGGCGACGCCGTTCTACCTCGGTGAGGACGACGACAGCGACGACGAGGACGAGGACGATCTCGATGACGACGGGCTCGAGGACGACCTGGACGACGACGGGCTCGAGGACGACGAAGACGACGACGAGGATGACGACGACGAGGACTGACGCTCGGGTCGGGTGAGCCTGGTCGACCTCTCGCCCGCTCGTGCCTGTCGAGGTTCGGTGAAGGTCGACGCTGAGCCTGCTCCGGGGACGGTGACACGCTCTCGGGGGGATAAGGTTGCTCACCGTGAGCGACGGCATGGGCCTCTGGGAGGCAGCGTTCCTGGGTCTGATCCAGGGTCTGACCGAGTTCCTCCCGATCTCCTCCAGCGCGCACATCCGCATCATCGGGGAGTTCACCGGCGGTGGGGACCCGGGGGCCGCGTTCACCGCGATCATCCAGATCGGTACCGAGCTGGCGGTGGTGCTGTACTTCAGACGCGACATCGCCCGCATCCTGGCCGCCTGGTGGCGGGCCCTGACCGGCGCGTACGGCCGGGGCTGGCGGCCCCGGGTCGGGCTGGGCGCCTCGCGCGGGGCGCCGGCGGTCAGCCACGACGCGATGATGGGCTGGTTCATCATCGTCGGCACCATCCCGATCGTCGTGCTCGGGCTGGCGTTCCAGGACCACATCGAGAGCACCTTCCGCAACCTGTGGTGGACGGTGCTGATGCTCTCGGCCTTCGCCCTGCTGCTCGGGTGGGCTGACAAGGTCCGTCCTCAGGAACGGACGCTGGAGAAGCTGTCGGTGCGCCACGCGCTGTTCTTCGGGCTGTGGCAGGCCCTCGCGCTGATCCCGGGCGTGTCGCGCTCGGGTGGCACGATCACTGGTGGCCGTCTCATGGGCTACACCCGTGAGGCCGCCGCGCGCTACTCGTTCCTGCTGGCCCTGCCCGCCGTCTTCGGCGCCGGCTTCTTGCAGCTGTACAAGAGCCTGGACTCCTTCGGCACGCCTGGGACCCCCGGCGTCGGGGCGATGCTGGTGGGGACGCTGATCTCGTTCGTCGTGGGGTACGTCGTCATCATCGCGTTCCTGAAGATCGTCTCCACGTACTCCTACATGCCGTTCGTCTGGTACAGGCTCGGGCTGGCCGCGCTGGTGGCGGTGCTGCTGCTGACCGGGGTGCTGTCGCCCACGCCGTCTCTCGCGGACGTACCGGCGGGTTGAGCCCGGTGACCTGGCCCACGTCGCCTGTGCCACGGCTGCCGGGCCGTGGGGAGGTCGTGCGGCTGCGCGACGCCTCCGGGGAGGTCCGTCTCTCCGCCGAGGGGCCCGCCGCCGGGATGTACGTCTGCGGCATCACCCCCTACGACTCGACCCACATGGGCCACGTCGCCACCTACGTCGCCTTCGACGTGCTGCGTCGGGCATGGCTCGACGCTGGTCTGAAGGTGCGGGTGACCTCCAACGTCACCGACGTGGACGACCCGCTGCTGGAGCGGGCACACGCCACCGGTGTGAGCTGGGAGCACCTCGCCGCCGAGCACGAGGCCCGGTTCGCCCGTGACATGGCTGCCCTGTCCGTGCTCCCGCCCGACACCTACCTCAGGGTGAGCGACGTGGTGCCTCAGGTAGCCGAGGCGGTCGCCGCGATGCTCGACGCCGGTGCCGCCTACCGGGTGCCGACCGCTGGGGTCGGTGGGCCTGACGTCGAGGGGCTTGGCGACGTGTATGCCGACCTGGCGGCGGACCCCGCCTTCGGTTCGGTGTCCGGCCTGGACGACGCGACGATGCGTGCGCTGTTCGCAGAGCGAGGCGGTGACCCGGACAGGCCGGGCAAGCGAGGCCCGCTGGACCCGTTGCTGTGGCGCCGAGAACGCCCGGGGGAGCCCGCCTGGGACGGCGGGCGGCTGGGCCGTGGCCGGCCGGGCTGGCACGTCGAGTGCGCGGTGATCGCCGCCCAGGGCCTCGGCCCGTCCTTCGACGTGCAGGCCGGGGGCAGCGACCTGCTGTTCCCGCACCACGAGATGAGCTGTTCGCACACCCGGATGCTCTACGGCGGCCGTGTGCGGGTGCACGCGCACGCCGGCATGGTCGCCTACGCCGGCCACAAGATGAGCAAGTCGCTGGGCAACCTGGTGCTCGTCGGCGACCTGGAGCACATCGACCCGGCGGCGGTCCGCCTGACGGTGCTCGCCGCGCACTACAGCAGCGACTGGGAGTGGACCGACGCGCGGCTCACCACCGGGCAGGCCCGCCTGGCACGCTGGCGGGCGGCGACCGCTCGCACCTCAGGCCCTGCCGCCGCCCCGCTGCTCGACCAGGTGCGCGCGGCCCTGGCACGAGACCTCGACACCCCGGCCGCCCTCGAGGCCCTGGACACCTGGGTCGCGACAGACGGCGACGACCACGACGCGCCCGCCCTGGTGCGCGCCCTGACCGACGCCCTGCTCGGGGTGCGGCTGTGAACCGTAGGCGGTGAGGACTGCTCGGGTTTTCTGAGCCCGCGTGGGATCACCCCGTGAACGCTTGACCGCCAGCAAGGCGAGCGGGCACGGTAGGCGGACGGCTGCCGAGGAGGGCTCGTGCGCGAGAAGCCGACCACCCAGGGGCTGGTTCACCATGGCTGAGGACGCGGATGGGTGAGAACGTGGCCGTCCCGCGTCTGGTGTCGGACGAGCCGACGGCGACCGACGGGCTCGGGCGCGACGATCTGGCACAACACATCGCGACGGTGGTCCGTACGCTGCCGCCGCCGTTCACCGTCGCTGTGTACGGCGGGTGGGGCGAGGGTAAGACCAGCCTGCTGAGGAACGTCCAGCAGAAGGTCAGCACACCCCCTGCCGCTGGTGACGGCGGTGAGGTGAGCCCGGTGGTGTGCCACACCGTGTGGTTCGACCTGTGGCAGCACCAGGACGACGTGAACCCGGTGCTCGCCATGCTCGCCCTGGCCCGGGCCGAGCGGAAGGGCCTGAAGAAGAAGGCCAGCCAGGTGCTCGACGCCGTCATCCCGGCACTGTGGACAGCGTTGGACCACCTGCCGACGGTGAGCGTGGGTGGGGAGGGCGGACCGAGGGCCGAGCTCTCGATGGCTGGTGTGGCCAGCGACTATATGCGGCACCGTGACGCCCGTCGTGCCGACCGGATGGCGGTGCTGGACGCCCAGGTCCGCCTGCACGACCTGTTCCGAAAAGCCCTCGACCAGCTGGCCGGTGACGGGCGGCTGGTGTTCTTCATCGACGACCTCGACCGGTGCCTGCCGGAGAACGTGGTGGACCTGCTGGAGAAGATTCGCCTCTTCCTGAACCACGAGAGGTGCGTGTTCGTCCTCGGGGTGGACGACCAGGCTGTGGAACGGGCGATCCAGCAGGCCAAGAACTACGACGACCCGCGCGTCGCCGGGCGATACCTGGAGAAGATGATCCAGTACGCCTTCGACCTCCCGCCCGTGGAACCGGACCAGAGGAAAGAGTTCGTGAGGCGGACGCTGCGCGAGGCGATCCCCGGTGGCTCCTTGTCGGACGACCAGGCCGACACGATCGTCGACCTGTGGGAGCAGGCTTTCGACGACCCAGAGGTCGACGCGTCGGTGCGTTTCGCGGTGCGGACGATCAACACGTTCGCCGTCGACCACGCGATCGGTGTCGAGCGGCTGGGCGACCAGAGGTACGACCCGACGATCATGGCCGTCATCTCGGTGATCAAGACGTGCTACCGGGAGGCGTTCGTACAGCTGCGCCGCCACCACAAAGACCGGGAGGGCAAGTTCTGGCGCGGTCTCTTCCACTTCTACGACCAAGACCCAGACAATATGCTGGGTTCCTTGTTCCGGCGTTCTGGGCCCCGGTGGAAAGACCAGCCGGACGGGCGCGAGCCTGACGGCGCGAAACGCTCAGGGTGGCCGTTCGTCCAGGCGGTGCAAGGATCGTTGGGCGCGGGTCCTGTCAGCGACGGCTTCCCCCGGCTGGCGGAGGATCATTTCCGCTTCGCCGTCTCGACCTCTCTTCGCGACGTCGAGCCCGAGAGCGTGGAGCCACCGCCTGAGGTGTCGACCAGGCCGAAGCACGTGCCCGCCACGCCACGGACCCCAGACCCTGCTGTCGCGCCGACGGGCGACCGCCCTGGCGACGTGCTCGACCCGGCTCGCTCCGACGCCCCTCGTCACATCGTTCGCTCGCATCGTCTCGACGGGCTCGTGGACTACTGGACCCGCCCGCCGTCGACCGTCGAGGAGGTGAGCGAGGTCTGCCAGGAGATCGCCCGCGAGACCTGGTCGGCAGGCTCACCCCCGGTCCGGTTGAGCGGCATCGACTGGCGGGTGCTCACGGTCACGCCCGAGGGGCCGGACCGTCGGGCGTTGCTGCTGGCTGACCGGGTGATCGGCGCTGGTCCGTACAACGAGGCCAAGACGGCCATGACCTGGGAGCGGTGCGACCTGCGTCGCTGGCTGAACAACGAATTCCTTGAGTCGATAGGGGATCCTTTTGTTTCTCGGGTCCTGAGGGTGGAGGTAAAGAATGAATCTAATCCAGCGTGGAACGTGGGTGGCGGAAGAGACACGAGGGACCAGTTTTTCCTGCTCAGCATGAATGAGGCTGTGCACCACCTGGCAGGGGAGGAGTCGTGCGATTGGGCGAAATTAAAGAAAGCATGGATTTATTTGGGAAAGTGGGGAGTCGCTACGGATGAAGAGGGTTTTTCCTCTTGGTGGTGGTTGCGTTCGCCCGGTGCCACCCGGACGCGTGTAACCAGCGTGGCCCCCGGCGGCGGCCTGACTCTCGGTGGTCGCTACGGTAGCGTCGATGTTTCGGCAGATGGCGGGGTCCGCCCAGCTTTCTGGTTGGATCTTCAATCCTGAACGACGTAACCGTTCTTCTCCTGCGGTGGTGCCCCGCTCGGAACGAGTCCGGGCGGGGCACCACCGGTGGTCGGCGCTACAGCGCCGGTGTGCTGGGTGCGGCTCGTCAGAGGTCGCGCACGGATGAACCGGTCAGACGAGGGCTTCCTTCTTGGTCTCGACCGCCGGGGCCGGGGTGGGCTCTGCCGGGCCGCTGAGCAGGCTGCGGTTGAGGCGGATCATGAGGGCCACCGTGGCGACCTGGACCACGGCCAGCAGGGCGACCAGCGTGAGGTGCGGAGCGCTCAGGTGCTCCACGACCCCGGTGCGGACCAGGCCCCAGGTGACGAAGAACATGCCCAGGACGAAGAACGCCACGCCGGGGCAGACGAGCCCGTAGGCCGCGATCGACTTCTTCTCGCCGAGCACGTAGTCGGCGAAGTACCGCTGGCGGCGCATCACCTTCCAGCCGATGAGCCCCATGAGCACCTGGGCCGAGACGAGCAGCCCCAGGACGACGAGCACCAGCGGCGCGGAGAGGTCGGTGCCCAGGAAGTTGTGGCTGATCCCAGAGCCGACCCGCACGAAGGTGATCCCCAGGAGCGTGAGGATGGGGATGCCGATCCACAGGGTCGGTCCGGCCTCGGTCGCCATGCCCTTGCGCAGGATCATGCCGACGCTCACCGGCATCTTGACCAGGGCCCACATGATCGAGGCGGCGCTGAAGAACAGGGCGCCGATGATGCCCAGGGCGGACGTGATGAGGTTCTGGCTCATGGCCCCGGGGCCGGCGAGGCCGACGGCGACCATGGCGAACGCGAAGCTCGGCAGCACCTGGGCGAAGTGGTTGGTGTCTTCCGCGTCGAACTCACCGGTGCTCATGATGCGGCCCAGGTAGCGGCCGAAGACGACCAGGGCGTACACGCCGACCGCCGCGAAGGCTGCCACGGAGAACGGGAAGAGGCTCTCCACGTTGGCCCACAGCCCCGGGACCCCGAGCGCGCCGAGGACGAAGAGGACGTTGATGCTCATGGCCAGGGCGAGGGGGACGGCCATGAGGGTGACCTCCCCGTTGGAGCCGCGCAGGTCGCGGTAGGCGTCGGTGCGCGTGAACCTCGCGTGGGAGCGCAGCATGAGCACCATGAGCACGACGTGCAGGGTCGCAAGGATCGCGATGGCGACGATCCCGGCGACGACCAGCCCCTGGACCAGCGGGCTCCCGGTGGACAAGGCCCGCGTCAGGTCCTCGTAGGTGGGGATGGGCGTCTCGGGGTGGGGCAGCAGGAACATGAAGTACATGAACACGGAGACCGACAGCCCACCCGCGCCGAGCGCGGAGAGGAAGTACAGGGGTCGGTAGGGCAATGAGAGCCGAAGCATATGGTTGCCTCCTTGGTGATAGGCGTGAGGAAGCCAAACCATACCCCCGGGGGTATGCGCTGTCTAGCGACTGCTGACCGTCGTCGTTCACCCGGGTGACGGGCGGGCAGGCGGTCGCAGGCAGGGATAGCCCGCCCGGGCCGTCGGCGGTGACCCTGGTCGAGCGGGTCTCAGCCGCCCGTGCCCTGGTCGCGACGGCGCAGGTAGCGCTCGAACTCTTGGGCGATGGCGTCGCCGCTGGCCTCGGGGCGGTCGGCGGTGTCCTTGGCCTGCTCGAGACGGCGGACGTAGTCACCGATCTCGGTGTCTTGCTGGGCGAGCTCGTCGACCCCGCGCTGCCACTCGGCGGCGTCCTCGACCAGGGTGCCGCGCGGCACCGGGTCACCGAGCAGCCGCTCCAGCCCTTCCAGCAGGGCGAGCGTCGCCTTCGGCGAGGGTGGTTGCGCGACGTAGTGCGGCACGGCCGCCCACAGCGACACGGTCATCATGCGACGTCGTCGGGCCTCGGCGGCGAGCACGGCGACGATCCCCACCGGCCCCTCGTAGGTGCTCGGCTCGAGGTCGAGCCAGACGCGCACGTTCGTGCTCTCGCTGGTCGTCGTCACCGGGATGGGGCGTGTGTGCGGCACGTCAGCGAGCAGGGCGCCGACGGTGACCAGCGTGCGTATGTCGTGCTCGGCGGCCTGGTCGAGCAGGTCGCGGCAGAAGCTGGGCCAGCGGAACGACGGCTCGTGGCCCTGCACCAGGACGACGGGCGGCCTGGTCGTGTAGGGGTGCGCGGTCGCCAGCGACGTGCTCGGGTACACCAGCCGGCGGTTCCCGTCGGCGTCAGACTCGACGAAGGGCCTGTTGACCTGGAAGTCGTAGTACCCCTCCGGGTCCATCGACTCGACGTGCTGGGCGTCCCAGGCCTCCGCCAGGTGCCCCAGGGCCTCGCTGGCCGCGCTGCCGGCGTCGTTCCAGCCCTCGAAGGCTACGAGCATGATGGCCTGGTCGCGTGGCATGATCCCCGGGCTCGGCTCAGTCATCGACCCAGCCTAATCCGTCGGGGCCTCGTCCTTCGACGCCGTGTCAACCAACGCTGTGTCAACACGGAGTCTTCTTCTCGTCGTCTCGTCGGCTTCTCCTCGTCTTGTCCAGATCGTCTCTCGAAGCGGCGGCGAGAGTCCGACGTGGCGGGTGCTGGGTCGGTAGCATCGAGGCCGGTGCCTGCGCTCGGTCTCGACGGCCAGGCGTCTGAGGCGTGTCCGCCCGTACCTGAGGAGTCCTGTCTGTGCCTGAGTCTGTGAACCTCACCGTCGACGGCGTCGCGACCACGGTGGCGGTCGGTACCACCGGGGCCGACGTGTTCGCCGGGCGGCGCGAGGTCGTCGTGCTACGGGTCGACGGGGAGCTGCGCGACCTGTCGACCGTGCTGCCCGACGGCGCGCGGGTCGAGGGGGTCACGATCGACTCCCCGGACGGGCTGACGGTGCTGCGTCACTCGGCGGCCCACGTGCTGGCCCAGGCGGTGCAGCAGGTGGACCCGCGGGCCAGGCTGGGGATCGGGCCGCCGATCACTGACGGGTTCTACTACGACTTCGACGTCGAGGTGCCGTTCACCCCCGACGACCTGCGCGCGCTGGAGAAGGCGATGGCGCGCATCGTCAAGGAGGGGCAGACGTTCCACCGGGTCGAGGTCACCGAGGAGCAGGCGCGCCAGATCGAGGCCGACGAGCCGTACAAGCTCGAGCTCATCGGGCTCAAGGGAGAGGCCACCGACACCGACGGTGCGTCGGTCGAGGTCGGCTCGGGCGGGCTGACCGTGTACGAGAACCGTCGCCGCGACGGCTCCGTCGCCTGGCAAGACCTGTGCCGGGGGCCGCACCTGCCCTCGACCCGGCTGATCGGCAACGGGTTCCAGCTCACCCGGTCGGCAGCGGCGTACTGGCGAGGCTCGGAGAAGAACCCGCAGCTGCAGCGGGTCTACGGCACGGCCTGGGCGACCAAGGACGACCTGCGCGCCCACCTGGACCGGATCGCCGAGGCGGAGCGGCGCGACCACCGCAGGCTCGGCTCTGAGATGGACCTGTTCAGCTTCCCGGACGAGATCGGGTCCGGCCTGCCGGTGTTCCACCCCAAGGGGGGGATCGTCCGCATGGAGATGGAGGACTACGCGCGCCGCCGTCACCTGGCCGCCGGGTACTCCTTCGTCACCACCCCGCACATCACCAAGGCGCGGCTGTTCGAGACGTCCAAGCACCTGGAGTGGTACGCCGACGGGATGTACCCCCCGATGCAGCTGGACGAGGAGCGCGACGCGGCCGGGCAGGTCCGCAAGGCCGCGCAGGACTACTACCTCAAGCCCATGAACTGCCCGATGCACAACCTGATCTACGCCTCGCGCGGGCGCTCCTACCGCGAGCTGCCGCTGCGGCTGTTCGAGTTCGGCACCGTGTACCGCTACGAGAAGTCCGGCGTGGTGCACGGGCTCACCCGGGCCCGGGGGTTCACCCAGGACGACGCGCACATCTACACCACGCGCGAGCAGATGCGCGACGAGCTCGCCTCGCTGCTGAGCTTCGTCCTGGGGCTGCTGCGCGACTACGGCCTGGACGACTTCTACCTCGAGCTCTCCACCCGCGACCCAGAAAAGTCCGTCGGGGACGACGCGACCTGGGACGAGGCGACGCGGACGCTGCGCGAGGTCGCCACCGGGTCTGGCCTGGAGCTGGTCGACGACCCGGGCGGCGCGGCGTTCTACGGCCCGAAGATCTCGGTGCAGGCCAAGGACGCGATCGGGCGCACCTGGCAGCTGTCGACCATCCAGCTGGACTTCTTCGAGCCCGAGCTGTTCGAGCTCGAGTACACCGCCCCGGACGGCACCCGGCAGCGGCCGGTGATGATCCACCGGGCCCTGTTCGGCTCGATCGAGCGGTTCTTCGCGATCCTCCTCGAGCACTACGCCGGGGTGTTCCCCGCGTGGCTGGCCCCGGTGCAGGTGCTCGCCGTGCCGGTGGCCGAGCCGTTCGCCCCGCACCTGGCCGCGGTGGTCGAGCGGCTTCGCGCCGAGGGCATCAGGGCCGAGATGGACACCTCTGACGACCGGTTCGGCAAGAAGATCCGCAACGCCGCCACCCAGAAGGTGCCGTTCGTGCTCATCGCCGGAGAGCAGGACGTCGAGGCGGGTGCGGTGTCCTTCCGCTACCGCGACGGGAGCCAGGACAACGGCGTCGGCGTGGACGAGGCCGTCGCCCGTGTGCTCCAGGCCGTGCGCGACCGGGTGCAGGTGTAGCACCGTGACGGCTGACGAGCACCCGACTGTCGGGGACGGGGCGGCCCTGCCCGGTGACCCGGACGGGCTGCAACGGCTGTGGGTGCCCCACCGGATGGTCTACCTCGGCGGGGCGAGCAAGCCGCCCGACGACGAGCCAGGGCCTGGGTGCCCGTTCTGCCGGGTCCAGACCGAGGACGACGAGACCGCGCTGATCGTCGCGCGGGGCGAGCGCACCTTCGTCGTCCTCAACCTCTACCCGTACAACTCCGGGCACCTGCTGGTGTGCCCAGACCGGCACGTCGCCGACTACCTCGACCTGAGCGAGGAGGAGACCGCGGAGATGAGCGCGATGACCAAGACCGCGATCCGCGCCCTGCGTGAGGCCTACCACCCCCAGGGGTTCAACCTGGGCATGAACCAGGGCGCGATCGCCGGTGCCGGGATCGCCGCCCACCTGCACCAGCACGTCGTGCCTCGTTGGCCAGGAGATGCGAACTTCTTGCCGATCGTCGCGCACACCCGAGCCATGCCCGAGCTGCTGGGCGACGCCCGGACGCGCCTGGCCGCCGCGTGGTCGGCCGTGACGGGGGGCTGAACCGGTGCTCGAGGGGCTTCGCGGCCTGGCGACCAAGGTCTTCACCCCGGTCGCCCGCCTGCTGCTTCGCGCGGGGGTGACTCCCGACGCGGTGACGATCACCGGGACGGTGGTGGTCGTCGTCGCGGCGCTGTGGGCGTTCCCGACAGGTCACCTGGCGGTCGGGGCGCTCGTCGTGGGGGTCATGGTGCTCACCGACTCCCTGGACGGGGTGATGGCCCGCGAGGGCGGTCGCTCCGGGCCGTGGGGTGCCTTCCTGGACTCCACGATGGACCGTCTCGCTGACGCGGCGGTGTTCGCCGGGCTCGTGCTGTGGTTCGCCGGTGGGGGAGACGACCGTCTGGCCATGGTGCTCGCCCTGGCCTGCCTGGTGCTCGGCTCGGTCGTGCCCTACGCCCGGGCCCGTGCCGAAGGGGTGGGCTTCGACGCGAAGGTCGGCATCGCTGAACGGGCCGACCGTCTGTCTGTCGTGCTGCTCGCCACCCTGGCCGTGGGGCTGGGTGCCCCGACGCTCGTGCTGACCGTGGCGCTGGGGCTGCTCGCCGTGGCGTCGGCGGTGACGGTCGGCCAGCGGGTCGCGGCGGTCCGCCGCCAGGCGACGGCGGCGGAGGACGCGTGATGCTCGACCCGGGACGTCTGCTCTCGATCGCGTGGCGGTGGGCGCCCAGGCTGCCCGAGACCCTGGTCCGTGCCGTGCTGGCGCTGGCCGCCGACCTCGTGTGGGTGAGACGCGGCAAGGGTGTGCGCCGCCTGGAGAGCAACCTCGCCCGGGTGCGCCCCGGGCTGTCACGGTGGGGTCTGCGCAGGCTGTCCCACGCGGGCATGCGCTCGTACTTCCGCTACTACGCGGAGGTGCTGATCCAGCCCGGGCTCAGCGGCGACAAGGCCGACGCGCGGGTGCGGGCCGTCAACGACGGGTGGGCGCGCGAGCGCTTCGCCGCCGGTGAGTCGGTCGTGGCCGCGCTCGGGCACCTGGGCAACTGGGACCTGGCCGGCCTGTGGGCCTGCCGCGACCTGGCACCCGTGACCACGGTGGCTGAGCGGCTCGAGCCGGAGCAGGTGTTCTTGGACTTTCTCGCGGTGCGCGAGGGCGCGGGCATGCGCATCCTGCCGCTGGGCAAGGGGGAGGGGAGCCAGGCCTTCCGGGGGCTCACCAAGGACGTGCGTGCTGGTGGCCGCCTGATCCCGCTGCTGGCCGACCGGGACCTGTCCAGGCACGGGGTCGAGGTGACGCTGTTCGGTGAGAAGGCACGGGTGGCCGCCGGGCCCGCCGCGCTGACAGCGACGGGCCAGGCCCCGTTGTGCACCATCTCGATCACCTACGAGCGCCTGCGTGGGGAGCGGCGCCGCCGGGCCGGCGCGCCCTGGGGGATCCTGCTGGAGCTCTCCGACCCGATCGTCGTCGACGAGGCGATCACCGGCCGCGACCGGGTGGCCGCTGTCACGCAGGCCTGGGTCGACTCGCTGGCCGCGACCATCGAGAGGGCCCCGCAGGACTGGCACATGCTGCAACGGGTCTTCGTCACCGACCTCGACCCCGCCCGGGACGCGGCCGAGACCGGGGGAGCAGCGTGACACGACCTCTGCGGGTGGGCATCGTGTGCCCCTACTCGTTCGACGCTCCCGGCGGTGTGCAGTTCCACGCCCGCGACCTGGCCGAGGCGCTGCTCGCTGACGGTCACGAGGTCTCGGTGCTCGCCCCGGCCGGTGACGACACCCCCGTGCCGGGCTACCTCGTCCCCGCCGGGAGAGCGTTGGCGGTCCACTACAACGGCTCGGTGGCCCGCCTGGCCTTCGGCCCGGTCGCGGCCGCCCGGGTGCGCAAGTGGCTGGCTGCCGGGCGGTTCGACGTGCTGCACCTGCACGAGCCCGCCGTGCCCAGCCTGTCGATGCTCGCGCTGTGGATCGCTGACGGGCCGGTGGTCGCGACGTTCCACACCTCGATCCTGCGGTCGCGGTCCTTGCAGATCGCCTACCCGTTCGTCCGGCAGTCGCTGGAGAAGATCACCGCCCGCATCGCCGTCTCGGAGGACGCTCGGCGCACCCTGGTCGAGCATCTCGGGGGGGACGCGACGGTGATCCCCAACGGGGTCTACGTCGACCGCTTCGCCGAGGCCGAGACCGACCCGGCGTGGCAGGGGACCCCCGAGCGACCGACCGTGGCGTTCCTCGGTCGGCTCGACGAGCCCCGCAAGGGGCTGAGCGTGCTGCTCGGTGCGGTCGAGCTCGTGCAGCGGCGGGTGCCGGGGGTCCGGGTGCTGGTCGCCGGCGCGGGCGAGACCGGTGCGGAGCAGGTGGCGCAGGCGGGGCCCCGGGTCGCCGAGGCGGTGGAGCTGCTGGGCTCGGTGAGCGACGACGAGAAGGCCCGGCTGCTGACGTCTGTCGACGCGTACGTCGCCCCGCAGACCGGCGGCGAGAGCTTCGGCATCGTCCTGGTGGAGGCCATGGCGGCCGGCACGTGCGTGGTCGCCTCCGACCTCGGAGCGTTCCGTCGGGTGCTGGACGAGGGCACCGCCGGGGTGCTCTTCACCAACGGGGACTCGGTCGACCTGGCCGCCACCTTGGTGCGGGTGCTCACCGACGACGACCTGCGGTCGCAGGTGCGCCAGCGTGGCGCCCAGGTGGTGCGCAGGTACGACTGGTCGGCGGTGACCGAGCAGGTGCTCGCGGTGTACGAGATGGCCGTGGAGGGCAGGGACGCACCGGTGGGCGAAGACCCGTCGTCGGTCCGTGACGCGCTGCTGCGCCGTGCCCGAGGAGAGACGCGATGACGCTGCTGGAGATCGTCGCCCTGGTGGGCATCGTCGCGGTCGTCCTGCTCTGGCTGGCCTGGGTGCGTGCCTCGCGGCTGGACCGTCTGCACCGCAAGGTGACCTCGGCGCGGGTGGTCGTCACCGCCCAGCTGGTGCGGCGGGCCACCGTCGCGGCCGAGCTCGCGACCTCGGGGCTGCTCGACCCGGTGAGCTCGGTGGTGCTGGGGGAGTCGGCCTGGCAGGCGCTGGCGGCCTCCACGGCGGCGACGCCACCGGAGTCGCGTGCGCTGCTGGGTGCCGCCGCGCCACCAGCGGCCCAGCAGAGCCCGGGCTCGGCCGAGAGCGAGCTGACCGCGACGCTGACCGAGGTGTTGTCTGACCCGGACGAGGTGGAGCGGCTGCGCCGCGAGGCCCTCGGGGAGGAGCTGCTCGGCCAGCTCGCCGCCGCGTGGTACCGGGTGCAGGTGGCTCGGCGCATCCACAACGAGGCCGTGGCCCAGGCGCTGCGGATCCGACGCAGCCGCGTGGTGCGACTCTTCCGTCTTGCCGGCCACGCGGCCGCACCGACCACCCTGGAGCTGGACGACTCCTGGCCAGAGACCCTCAGCGGGTACGGCCGCTCCTGAAAACCTGTCTCGCAGACCCTTGAGAACGTCCTACGATGGCCAGGTCGTAGCAGCGTCGCTCGGCACCACCCCCCAGACCGTGTGAGGAAATGCCGTGAGCACTGAGGACCCTTCGACCACCACGTCGTCTGCCGCCGCCAGCACCGGGCGAGGTCTGATCGAGACGCTCAAGGGCGGCGTCATCATGGACGTCGTCACTCCGGAGCAGGCCAAGATCGCCGAGGCCGCCGGTGCGGTCGCGGTGATGGCCCTCGAGCGGGTCCCGGCTGACATCCGTGCTCAGGGAGGGGTGGCGCGGATGAGCGACCCCGACCTCATCGAGGGGATCATCTCCGCGGTCTCGATCCCGGTGATGGCCAAGGCCCGGATCGGCCACTTCGTCGAGGCGCAGGTGCTCGAGGCGCTCGGGGTGGACGTCATCGACGAGTCCGAGGTGCTCACCCCGGCCGACTATGCCCACCACATCGACAAGCGGGCCTTCGGCGTCCCGTTCGTGTGCGGCGCGACCAACCTGGGCGAGGCGCTGCGGCGCATCACCGAGGGTGCGGCGATGATCCGCTCCAAGGGCGAGGCTGGCACCGGGGACGTCTCCAACGCGACCACGCACATGCGCCAGATCCGCGACGACATCCGCCGGCTGACGTCTCTGCCGGCCGACGAGCTGTACCTGGCGGCCAAGGACCTCCAGGCGCCCTACGAGCTGGTCGCCGAGGTGGCCCGGGCAGGCAGGCTCCCGGTGGTGCTGTTCACCGCCGGCGGCATCGCCACCCCGGCTGACGCCGCGATGATGATGCAGCTGGGTGCCGAGGGCGTCTTCGTCGGCTCGGGCATCTTCAAGTCTGGCGACCCGGCGGCGCGCGCCTCAGCGATCGTCAAGGCCACGGCCTCCTACGACGACCCCGCCGTCATCGCCAAGGTCTCCCGGGGCCTCGGTGACGCGATGGTCGGCATCAACGTGGACGACGTGCCCGTGCCGCACCGGCTGGCCGACCGGGGCTGGTGAGCCCGACGGGCCCACCGGCGGTAGGTGCACCGAGCCCCGCCGACGGGCGGGGCTCGGGCGGCGCGCTGGGGCCGGGATGGCGCCGGGGCGCCGACGGGATGATGTTCCGCCGTGCGGCCCGGGTCATCCTGCTGGACGCTGCCGACCGGGTGCTCATGGTGCGCGGGCACGACCACGACCTGCCGTCGCGCAGCTGGTGGTTCACCGTCGGCGGAGGTCTGGACGCTGGGGAGACCTCGCGAGCGGCGGCTGTGCGGGAGGTGCGCGAGGAGACCGGCCTCGTGCTCGGCGGCGACGCGCTCGTCGGCCCGGTGTTCACCCGCGCGGCGATCTTCGACTTCGCCGCGCAGCACTGCCGGCAGGACGAAGACCTGTTCATGGCCCGGGTCGACGCTCACGCCCCGCTGACCCGGGCCGGCTGGACGGCCCTGGAGGGCGACCTTCTCGACGAGATGCGCTGGTTCGACCTCGACGAGCTCGCCCGGGTCGAGCTCGAGGTGTTCCCCGTGGGGCTGGTGGGCCTGGTGCGCTCGCTGCTCACCGGCTGGGACGGGGTGACCCGCCACCTGGACGAGACCGGAGCCACCGGGTGAGGGGCACAGCCGGACGACGTCTGCGAGGGTGTGCGCCCGCGCGCGGAGAGAGAGGACCTCACCGCCGGTAGGATCGTCGCTGCGCGACGCCAGACCTCAGAGGGGAAGCAGGTTCGATGTCAGGTCACTCCAAGTGGGCCACGACCAAGCACAAGAAGGCGCTTGTCGACGCCAAGCGGGGCAAGCTCTTCGCGAAGCTGATCAAGAACATCGAGGTCGCGGCCCGCACGGGCGGCGGTGACCTCGCCGGCAACCCGACGCTGTACGACGCGGTCCAGAAGGCCAAGAAGTCGTCGGTCCCGTCTGACAACATCGACCGCGCGGTCAAGCGTGGGTCGGGCGCGGAGGCCGGCGGTGCTGAGTATCAGTCGATCCTCTACGAGGGCTACGGCTCGGGAGGGATCGCGGTGCTGGTCGAGTGCTTGACCGACAACCGCAACCGTGCCGCCTCCGACGTCCGCGTGGCGTTCACCCGCAACGGCGGTCAGATGGCCGACCCGGGCTCGGTGGCCTACCTGTTCTCGCGCAAGGGCGTCATCGTGGTGCCCAAGGAGGGCACCAGCGAGGACGACGTGATGGAGGCCGTGCTCGACGCGGGCGCCGAGGAGGTGACCGACGAGGGGGACTCCTTCGAGGTGCTGACCGAGGCGACCGACCTGGTGCCGGTCCGTCAGGCGCTGCAGGACGCGGGCATCGAGTACGACTCCGCCGACGTCGTCTTCCACCCGGCGACCGAGATCGAGGTGGACGTCGAGGGTGCCCGCACCATCATGCGGCTCATCGACGCCCTCGAAGACTCCGACGACGTGCAGAACGTCTACGCGAACTTCACCGCCTCGGACGAGGTGCTCGCGGCGCTGGACGGATAGCCCTGCTCGACGGGTAGCCCCTCGGCGCCCGGCGTGGGCAGGCTCGCCCGGTCGGGCTCAGGCCGGCCGGCGTGCCGGGCGTCGTCTCGCGGCCTGCTCGGCGGCTGCCCATGCCTGCTGGGCGGCGGTGAGCGAGCCCGGTGCGCGCTGCGGGGCGCCGAGCGCCCCGGCCGGGCGCCACAGGTGGCAGATGGCCAGGGCCAGGGCGTCGGCGGCGTCGGCGGGGGTGGGGCGAGAGGGGAGCCCCAGCAGCCGAGCGACCATCGTCTGCACCTGCGCCTTGCCCGCCCTGCCCGAGCCGGTCACGGCGGCCTTCACCTCGCTCGGGGTGTGCACCGCGACGGGGATGCGCCGCCGTGCGGCGGCCAGCATGGCCACGCCGGCGACCTGTGCCGTGCCCGTCACCGTGCGCACGTTCTGCTGGGCGAACACCTGCTCGACAGCCACCGCGTCGGGGGCGTGACGCTCCAACCAGGTCTCGATCTGGTCAGCGATCACCAGCAGCCGCTGGTCGTGGTCGAGGCCTGCCTCAGACCGGGCCACACCGGCCGCGACCATCCGCAGCCCGCGCCCGGGCAGCCCGTCGACCACGCCCAGACCGCACCGGGTCAGGCCGGGGTCGACTCCGAGGACGCGCACCGGCCTATCGTCGCAGCCTCAGAGCCCGGAATCTGGGCAGGTGCCCGGTGTGTCGGTCGTACACGTGTTCGCCACGTGAGAAGGTGTGAGCCGGTAGAAAGAGGAGGCGTGCGGTGATCGCATCGGTGCACGGCGAGGTGCTGTCGGTCCGGCTGGACGCAGCGGTGGTCGAGGTCGGTGGCGTCGGCATGCTGGTCCAGGCGACGCCGACGACGCTGGCAGGCCTCCGGGTCGGGGCGCCCGCTCGTCTGGCCACGTCGCTCGTGGTGCGTGAGGACGCGCTGACCCTGTTCGGGTTCACGGACGCCGACGAGCGCGACGTGTTCGAGATCGTGCAGACGGTGAGCGGCATCGGCCCACGGCTGGCCCTGGCGATGCTCGCCGTGCACACCCCTGACGGGCTGCGCCAGGCGGTCGCCGACGAGAACCTGGCCGCGCTCCAGCGGGTGCCCGGCATCGGGCGCAAGGGCGCCCAGCGGATCGTCCTGGAGCTCAAGGACAGGCTCGGGCCCCCGGCGGCGTCCGTACCTGCTGTGGTCCGTGCTGACGACCACCGTGCCCAGGTGGTCGAGGCGCTGACCGGCCTGGGCTGGCCCGCCCGCTCTGCTTCTGACGCGGTGGAGCAGGTGCTGGACGGCAGCGAGGAGCCGGTGAGCCCTGACGAGGTGGCCGGTGTGCTGCGAGCGGCGCTGCGGACTCTGGGTGGTCCGCGTGGCTGAGCCGTGGGCCGGCGATCTCGAATCCCTGGTGAGCCCCGACGCGGACGAGACGGAGCGGGCCGCCGAGGCGGCGCTGCGGCCCCGCACGCTGGCGGAGTTCGTCGGGCAGCGCGTCGAGCGCGAGCAGCTGTCTCTGGTGCTCGACGCGGCCCGGCGTCGTGGCAGGGCGCCTGACCACGTGCTGCTCGCGGGCCCTCCGGGGCTGGGCAAGACGACGCTGGCCATGATCGTCGCCGCCGAGCTCGGCACGTCGCTGAGGGTGACCAGCGGCCCGGCGATCCAGCACGCGGGCGACCTGGCCGCGGTGCTGTCCTCGCTGGAGGTGGGCGAGGTGCTGTTCATCGACGAGATCCACCGCCTGGCCCGCGCCGCTGAGGAGCTGCTCTACGTGGCGATGGAGGACTTCCGCGTCGACGTCGTGGTCGGCAAGGGCGCCGGGGCGAGCGCGATCCCGCTGGCCCTGCCCCCGTTCACCGTCGTCGGCGCCACGACGAGGGCCGGGCTGCTTCCCGCGCCCCTGCGCGACCGGTTCGGCTTCACCGCCCACCTGGACTTCTACGCCACCGACGAGCTCGAGAAGGTGCTCGTCCGCTCCGCCAGGCTGCTCGGGGTGAGCCTGGCTGGTGAGGCCGCCTCGGAGATCGCGACCCGCTCGCGCGGTACTCCTCGTATCGCCAACCGTCTGCTGCGACGGGTCCGCGACTGGGCCGAGGTGCGCGGGGACGGGACGTGCTCGCTGCCCGCGGCACGGGCGGCGCTCGAGGTCTACGAGGTCGACGCTCGTGGCCTGGACCGGTTGGACCGGGCGGTGCTCGACGCGCTGTGCCGGCGCTTCGGCGGGGGGCCGGTCGGCCTGACCACGCTGGCCGTGGCGGTGGGTGAGGAGCCGGAGACCGTGGAGACGGTGGCCGAGCCGTTCCTGGTGCGCGAGGGCTTCGTCGGACGGACGCCGCGAGGCCGGGTGGCGACCGCCGACGCCTGGCGTCATCTGGGCCTGACCCCGCCAGAACCTGGCCAGACGGGTACGTTGTTCGCATGAGCGACGCCTCGACCGTCGTTCCACCGCGGTCGACGGCCGATAGCCTAAACTCGCCCCTGGTCGTACCCCGACACGAAGGATGCACCTGACATGCTCCACCGCCTCGTCGCAGAAGCCGAGCCCGCTGCTGGCGGCTTCCTCAGCGGCAACGGCTTCTTCTTCCTCCTCATCGCGCTGGTGATCGGGGCGATGCTGCTGATGAGCAGCCGCGGCCGCAAGCACCAGCGCGAGCAGATGGAGATGCGCGGCAACCTCGCCCCAGGGGACGAGGTGATGACGATGGGTGGTCTGTTCGCCACCGTGGTGTCGGCCGAGGGCGACGTGGTCGTGCTCGAGACGTCCCCCGGGGTGGAGAGCCGCTGGATGCGTCAGGCCATCTCGAAGAAGGTGAGCCCGCCCGTGGCCGCCGACGAGCAGGGCGCGCAGGGCGGTACCGACGCCGATCTCGACATCGACGGTGACGAGTTCGAGGTGCCTGACGACCTGTCGGGGCTGGAACCGGGCGGCTCCGGTGACGCTCAGGGTTCCGACCGGCCCTGACCCACCCCCCGTCCCGCTGATCGGCCCCGCGGTCTCGCGCCGCGCACACGAGGAAGACCAGACCGTTGGCACCACCTGTTCGCCGGCACCGGCCGCTCCGTCCTGTCGTCTTCCTCGGCGTCGTGATCGGGGCGCTCGGCGCCTCGATCTTCGGGGGGAACATGTGGTCGGACGCGACCCTCACCCCCAAGCTCGGCCTCGACCTCGAGGGCGGCACGCAGATCATCCTCACCCCGGTGACCGAGACCCCCGGTGACATCCCGGAGGCCACGATCAACGAGGCCATCGGGATCATCCGCCAGCGCGTGGACGCCTCGGGTGTCGCGGAGGCCCAGATCAGCAGCCAGGGCGGCAACAAGATCGTCGTCGCGCTCCCTGGCCGGCCGTCTGAGGAGACGCTGGACCTGGTCCGCAGGCCGGCCCAGATGGAGTTCCGCGCGGTGCTCGCCGTCGGCGCCCCCACACCCGTGGTGCTGCCGGGGGAGGAGGGCACGACCTCGGAGGGGGCCGGCGAGGAGATCACCGGCATCGGTGAGGAGACGGGCACCGAGGGCCCGACGGAGGGCGCGGGGCTCGAGGAGCAGCCACCTGCCCAGCCCGGTGAGCCCTCGTCCCCGAGCGACGCCGCCTACTACATCACCCCGCAGGTGCAGCAGGAGTTCGACGAGCTCGACTGCACCGACGAGAAGAACCTCACGGGTGGGCTCACCGGCCCCACCGACACCGCGTTCGTCACCTGCAACCTCTCTGGCACCGAGAAGTACATCCTCGGGCCGGTGGAGGTCAAGGGCTCCGACATCTCCACGGCCAGCTCTGGGCTGGAGACGCTGGCGAGCGGCCAGGTCGGCAGCCGCTGGGTGGTCAGCCTCCAGTTCAACAACGCGGGCACCACGTCGTTCGCCACGATCAGCGAGCGTCTCTTCGGGATGCCAGACCCGCAGAACCGCTTCGGCATCGTCCTGGACGGTCTGGTCGTCTCCGCGCCGTCGATGAACGCGGTCATCTCCGACGGCAGGGCGGAGATCTCCGGGAGCTTCACCCGAGAGTCCGCGGCGACGCTGGCCCAGCAGCTCAACTTCGGCTCGTTGCCCATCACCTTCACCGTCGAGAGCGAGCAGCGCATCTCCGCGACCCTCGGTTCCGAACAGCTGGCCAGAGGCCTGCTCGCGGGTCTGATCGGTCTGGTGCTCGTGGTGATCTACTCCCTCGCGCAGTACCGGGTGCTCGGTCTGCTGAGCGTGGCGTCGCTGACGGTCGCCGGGCTGCTCACCTACGGGATCATCACCTTGCTGTCGTGGACCCAGGGGTACCGGCTGTCGCTCGCTGGCGTGGCGGGCCTGATCGTCGCGATCGGCATCACGGCCGACTCGTTCATCGTGTACTTCGAGCGCATACGTGACGAGCTGCGCGACGGCCGGGTGCTGGCCGTGGCGGTCGACCACGGCTGGAAGCGAGCCAGGCGCACCATCCTGGCCTCTGACGCGATCAACTTCAGCGCCGCGATCGTGCTGTACACGCTCGCCGTGGGCAACGTGCAGGGCTTCGCGTTCACCCTGGGGCTGACCACGCTCATCGACCTGGTCATGGTCTTCCTGTTCACCCACCCGATGATGAAGATCCTCGCCAGGCGCAGATTCTTCGCCGAGGGGCATCCGTGGTCCGGGCTCGACCCCCGCCGCCTGGGCGTGGAGACGACCCGCTACGTCGGGCGGGGCAGGGTGCGACGGCTCGGGTCCGGCGGCGCTCAGGACGCGCCGGAGGCCACCGTGCCGGACGAGGCCGGGGGCTCTGAGCCGTCCGACGCCTCGAGGCCCTCCAGCGGCTCGCGGCCGGTCTCGACCGGGGCGGCTCCCGGCGCTGCGAGCATGACCATCGCGGAGCGCCGCGCCGCGGCACGCAAGGCGGCCCAGGACGAGCCGACCGACGACGAGGGAGAGGTGCGCTGATGGCGCGGGGTTTCGCGGGGTGGGGCAACGACCTCTACACCGGGCGCCGCTCGTACCAGATCGTCGCGCGACGTCGGCTCTGGTACACGATCGCTCTCGTGCTCGTGGTGCTCTCCCTCGGGCTGATCGTCAAGCCCGGTCTCAACCCGGGCATCGAGTTCCGTGGCGGTTCCGAGCTCGTCGTGTCTGACGTGGCCGACCCCTCGCAGGACCTGGCGATCCGCACGGTGCAGTCGGTGGCGCCCGAGGAGTCGCCGAGGGTCACCAACCTCGGGACCAGCGCGCTGCGCATCCAGACCTCCGAGCTCACCAACGATCAGGTCGCAGAGGTCGTCTTGCGCCTGGCCGAGGCTTTCGAGGTGCCGGAAGAGCAGATCTCCACGTCGTTCATCGGCCCGACCTGGGGCGCGGACGTCTCACGACAGGCGCTGATCGGGGTCGGGGTGTTCCTGCTCCTCGTCACCCTGGTGATGGTGGTCTACTTCCGCAACTGGCGCATGGCGGTCGCCGGGCTGATCGCGCTGTTCCACGACGCCATCGTCACGGTCGGGGTGTACGCGGCGGTCGGCTGGGAGGTCACCCCGGCCACCGTGATCGGCTTCCTGACCATCCTCGCGTACTCGGTGTACGACGGCGTCGTCGTGTTCGACAAGGTGCGAGAGAACACGGCCGACACGCTGCTCCAGGCTCGCTACACCTATGCCGAGAAGGCGAACCTGGCCGTCAACCAGACCCTGGTGCGGTCGATCAACACCTCGGTGATCGCGCTGCTGCCGGTGGCGTCCATCCTCGTCATCGGTGCGTTCCTGCTGAACGCGGGCACCTTGCGAGACATCGCCCTGGCGCTGTTCGTCGGCATGTTCGTCGGCACGCTCTCGTCGATCTTCCTGGCGCCGCCGCTGGAGGTGACCTTGCGCGAGATGCAGGCTGACATCAAGGCCCACACCCGCAAGATCCTCGCCGGCCGTACCCAGACCGACGAGGAAGGCCAGACCACCGTCGCGGAGGTCGCGGTGGGTCAGCTCATGCCTGGGTCCCACCAGGGGCACTCAGCACAACCGAGACGGAAGAAGCGATGAGCGAGCCCGGGCCCCTCCCCGAAGGTCTGTCTTCCCGCATCGACGCGCTGCTGCGCCAGGTGCCGGACTTCCCCGAGCCGGGTGTGCTGTTCCGTGACATCACCCCGCTGCTGGCCGACGCGGACGCGTTCCGCGAGACGGTGGACGCTCTGGCGAGCAGCGCACCGGGGCCCGTGGACCTCGTGGTCGGGATCGAGTCGCGGGGCTTCGTGCTGGCCGCCCCGGTGGCCACCCGGCTCGGTGTGGGGCTCGCGCTGGTCCGCAAGGCCGGCAAGCTCCCGGGCCCGACCGAGGCGGAGAGCTACACCCTGGAGTACGGCACCGCGACGGTCGAGGTGCACCCGTTCACGGTGCCGAGCGGCTCACGGGTGCTGGTCGTGGACGACGTGCTCGCCACGGGCGGCACCGCCGCCGCCACCGTGAAGCTGCTGGAGCGCTGCGGCGCCCACGTCGTCCAGCTCACGTTCTTGGTCGAGCTGCTCGGTCTGGGCGGTCGTTCCCGCCTGCCGCGGGTGCCGACGACGGCGCTTCTCTCGCTGCCCTGATCGCAGCATCTGAGAAGCCCCTCCCACAGCATCTGGGCAGTCGCCGGGCGTGAGGGCCCGGGCTGCGTAGACTCGGGCGCACCCTGTGAGGAACAGCGGACGGCCCCGGTGGCGTTGACTCGGAGCACGACGCGGGACACAGACGAAGAAGGACGCGGACGAACAAGGACAGAGGCGGAGCGCGACAGGCAGACAGCGGGGGACAGCAGGCGCGGCACGCGTGAGGAGGTGGAGCGGATGAGCGAGCGGACGAACGGCCAGGCGGACGGTCAGGCCGAGCCGAGCCCGGACACGCAGCAGACCGCCGCCGCCCGCGTGCGTTCTCGCCTGGCCCGGTTCGGCGGGCGCAGCACGGTCGCGTTCCCCGCGATCGAACCCGTCCTGGCAGCGGTCCGCAACAACCACCCCAAGGCTGACGTCTCGATCATCGAGCAGGCCTTCGTCGTCGCCGAGCGGGCGCACCGGGGCCAGCTGCGCAAGAGCGGCGACCCGTACATCACCCACCCGATCGCGGTGGCGACGATCTTGGCCGAGCTCGGCATGCCGCCGGCCACGCTGGCCGCGGCGCTGCTGCACGACACGGTCGAGGACACCGACTACTCCCTCGACCAGCTGCGTGAGGAGTTCGGCGACGAGGTGGCCATGCTCGTCGACGGGGTGACCAAGCTGGACAAGGTCACCTACGGCGACGCGGCCCAGGCCGAGACGGTGCGCAAGATGGTGGTCGCGATGGCTCGCGACATCCGGGTGCTGGTCATCAAGCTCGCCGACCGTCTGCACAACGTCCGGACCTTGCAGTTCGTCCCCGCCGCGTCAGCGCAGCGCACGGCTCGCGAGACGCTGGAGATCTACGCCCCGCTGGCTCACCGGCTGGGGATGAACGCCATCAAGTGGGAGCTCGAGGACCTGTCGTTCGCGACCCTCTACCCGAAGGTCTACGACGAGATCGTGCACCTGGTGGCCGAGCGGGCCCCGGCTCGCGAGGAGTACCTGGCCGTCGTGAGCGAAGAGGTCAAGGAAGACCTCCGTACGGCGAAGATCAAGGCCGTGGTCACCGGCCGTCCCAAGCACTACTACTCGATCTACCAGAAGATGATCGTGCGGGGCCGCGACTTCGCCGACATCTACGACCTGGTGGGCGTGCGCGTCCTGGTCGAGACGGTCCGTGACTGCTATGCCGTGCTGGGGGTGCTGCACGCGCACTGGAACCCGGTGCCGGGCAGGTTCAAGGACTACATCGCGATGCCCAAGTTCAACCTGTACCAGTCGTTGCACACGACGGTGATCGGGCCTGAGGGCAAGCCTGTCGAGATCCAGATCCGCACCCACGACATGCACCGTCGCGCCGAGTACGGTGTGGCCGCGCACTGGAAGTACAAGGAGAGCGCGAAGTCGTCCTCGGCGCCCGAGGCGGCGGACCTGTCCAGCGACATGGCCTGGTTGCGCCAGCTGGTGGACTGGCAGCGGGAGACCAAGGACCCGAGCGAGTTCCTCGACTCGCTGCGTTTCGAGATCGCGGGGTCTGAGGTCTACGTCTTCACCCCGAAGGGCGACGTGATCGCCCTGCCGCAGGGTTCGACCCCGGTGGACTTCGCCTACGCGGTGCACACCGAGGTCGGGCACCGCACCATGGGTGCCCGGGTGAACGGACGTCTGGTCCCGCTGGACTCGGTGCTCGAGAACGGCGACGTGGTGGACGTGTTCACCTCCAAGTCAGAGACGGCCGGCCCGTCTCAGGACTGGCTGTCGTTCGTCAACAGCCCCCGGGCTCGCAACAAGATCCGGCAGTGGTTCTCCAAGGGTCGCCGCGAGGAGGCGCTCGAGCGCGGCAAGGACCTGCTGGCCAAGGCGATGCGCAAGCAGAACCTGCCGATCCAGCGGCTGCTGTCGCACGAGGCCCTGGTCACGCTGGCTCAGGAGATGCGTTACCAGGACGTCTCCGCGCTGTACGCGGCGATCGGTGAGCAGCAGGTCGCGGCGACCACGGTCGTGACTCGTCTCGTCCAGTCCCTCGGTGGTGAGCCCGCCAACGAGGAGGACATGGCCGAGGTGGCCCGTCCTGGGCGGCGTCGGCAGGCCCGTGGCGGGGACGCCGGCGTCCTGGTCCGGGGGGTGGGCAGCGACGTCTGGGTGAAGCTGGCCAAGTGCTGCACCCCCGTGCCGGGCGACCCGATCATCGGCTTCGTCACCCGTGGGGCCGGGGTGTCGGTGCACCGGGAGGACTGCGTCAACGTCGAGAGCCTGCGGCGCGAGCCCGAGCGGATCGTCGAGGTGGAGTGGAGCCACACCGGTTCCCAGCTGTTCCTGGTCCAGATCCAGGTCGAGGCGCTGGACCGCTCGCGCCTGCTGTCTGACATCACACGGGTGCTGTCGGACTACCACGTGAACATCTTGTCGGCGACGGTGTCGACCTCCCGAGACCGGGTGGCGCTGTCGCGCTTCGTGTTCGAGATGGCCGAGCCCTCCCACCTGACCTCGGTGCTCGCCGCGGTCCGCAAGGTCGAGGGCGTCTACGACGTCTACCGCGTCACCGGGGCCAGAGCGGCGTCCGAGCCGGCGGTGCGCGCCTGAGGCATCGTTTCCCTGGTCCCAGGGTGTGATCTCTGCTGGCTCGACGAGCCCTCTGTCAGCTTGACGAGCCTTCTGTTAGCTCGATGAACAGAGCGTGGTGAGCAGAGCCCGCGCCCGACGTCCACCAGGCCGCCGGGGCATCGTGGCAAGCCTGGTCATGGCCGCGGACGGATCGGCCCCCACGGCGCACAGGCGTTCCAGCACCGGCCGCAGGCCCTCGGCGCGGGGGCTCAGGCCCAGGTCTAGCAGGGTGCGTGTCGGCGTGGTCACCCGCCGTCCACCGATCATCACGACCTCGTCGGTGGTGAGGGTCGCCTCGTGGCTGACCTGGTCCAGCGTGGGGTCGACCCGTCGGGCTCCTGGAGGCACGAGGAGCTCGAGCCGTCTCGGGGCCTCGACCGCCGTGCCTCCGGCATGGACCCAGGCCGCGGAACGCAGGCCGAGCACAGCCCGGTCTGGGATGTGCGAGGCCAGCGCGATCGCACGGGTCGCCGCGTCGTCAGGGGCGTCGGCCCTGAGAGCGACCGTGGCAGTGAGCGGGCGATAGGCGGCGTCAGCGAGCAGTCCCGCCCAGGTCGAGGCGGGTACCTGCGACCGTCGCAGCAGCAGCGGCGGTTCGGCCGGGTGCTGAAGCAGGTCAGGCCAGAGGTCCACCTAGCGAGCATGGCACGGGCAGCGGCAGCGTAGGAGACAGGGTGTGGACGAGCGCTCGCCCTCAGCCCCGAGCGTCGGCCGCGGCCTGCTCGGCCTGGGACAACCACGCCTGACGGGCCGTGAGAGCCGCACGGAGCTCTTCCGCCTTGCGGGTGTTCCCGGCCTCGGTGGCCTTGGCGAGGTCGGCCTCGAGACCGGCGATGGCGGCGGTGAGCTGAGCCACCATCCCCTCGGCACGGGCCCGGGTCTCCGGGTTGGTACGCCGCCAGCGGGCGTCCTCGGAGTCCCTGACCGCCTTCTCGACAGCACGCAGCCGGGCCTCGATCCGTTGGATCTCGGCGCGCGGCACCTTGCCGGCCTGCTCCCAGCGCGCCTGGATCGAGCGCAGCGCCGTCTTCGCTGCCTCGAGGTCCTTGACGGGGAGGAGGGCCTCAGCCTCGGTCAGCAGGTCGAGCTTGACCGCGAGGTTCGCCTGGAACTCGGCGTCGACCTGTGCGGACTGGGCGTCGCGGGCCGCGAAGAACTGCTCCTGGGCCGTCCTGAAACGTGCCCACAGCGCGTCGTCGACCGAACGGGCGGCGCGGCCCGCGGCCTTCCACCGGGTCATCAGGTCCCGGTAGGCGCCCGCGGTGGCACCCCAGTCGGTGCTGGTGGACAGGGTCTCGGCCTCGGTGACGATCGCCTCCTTCGCGGCCTTGGCCTCGGTGTTGCGGGCCTCGAGCTGGGCGAAGTGGTGGCGGCGCTCTCGGTCGAACGTGGTCCTGGCGTGGCTGAAGCGCTTCCAGAGCGCGTCCTCGACGCCGCGTTCCAGGCGGGGGCCGGTGCGCTGCGCCTCCTTCCAGGTGTCGAGCAGCTGGCGCAGCTGTTCTCCGGCGGGCTTCCACTGGATGCGCTCGGGGTCGGTGCTGGCGATCTTCTCGGCCTGCTCCACGATGGCGGTGCGCTCGCCCAGGGCACGCTCACGGGCGGCGGCACGCTCGGCCTCCACGGCCTGCTTGCGGGTCGCCGCGACCTCGCGCAGCTCGTCCAGACGGGCGCGCAGCCCGTCGAGGTCGCCGACGGCGGCGGGCTCGGCCACCTCGTCGGTCAGGGCGACCAGGGTCTGGTCGATCTCTTTCAGCGACAGGTCCGACGTGCTCAGACGGGCCGCGAACAGGGTGACCTTCGCCTCCAGGTCGAGGAAGCGGCGCACGTACAGCGCCAGCGCGTCGTCTCCGGTCGAGCCAGGGACCTGGCCGACCGCACGCTCGCCGGCCGTCTCGACGACGAACACCGTGCCGTCGGTGTCGACCCGACCGAACGCGGCGGCTCTGGCATGGGCCTCCGGGTCGACCGGAGGTGCCGGGGCGGCAGCGGTGGGGCGCGGTCCCGGTCGCGGGCCGGGCCGTGGGCCCGGCTTGGCGGCGAGGGCCGCGGGCGAGGGCCGAGGCTTGGCGGGAGGCGAGGGCTCCACCGTCGGTGCGGGAGCCTCAGCCTCTGTGGCCTCTGTGGCCTCTGGTGCGGGAGTCTCGACCTCAGGGGCGGGAAGCGGTTCCACGACCTGTGTCGGTTCTTCTGTCCGCACGGGTTCCTCGACCGGCGCCGGGGAGGCGTCTTGCGTGGGTGGGGGCGTCTGGCTCACTGGATCTCCACCTTCTCGATCGTGACGGTCTCGGCCGGCGCCTCGCTGCCGCTGCGGGTTCCCGCGTCGGCGATCCGCTGCACGACGTCCAGGCCAGAGGTGACCTGACCGAAGACGGTATAGCCCCCAGCGACGTCGGAGGGGATCGACGTGTCGGCGTAGACGATGAAGAACTGCGAACCCATGGAGAAGGGGTCGCCGGACACCCGGGCCATCGCGATGGTGCCCGCGGGGTAGACGTCGTCGGCGGGTGCGTTCTCGACCGGGCCGAAGGCGTAGCCAGGGCCGCCGGTCCCGTCACCGTACGGGTCGCCGCACTGCAAGATCGTGATGGCGGTGCTCAGGCGGTGGCAGGTCAGGCCGTCGAAGAAACCGGCCGCCGCCAGCTGGGTGAAGCTCGCGACCGCCTGCGGCGCGGCCGCGCCGTCCAGCTCGATCCCGAGCGTCCCGGCCGACAGCGCCATCGTCCCTGTCCAGGTGCGCCCCTCCGCCAGCGCGGGGTCGGGAGCGGTCCCGGTGGTCGGCGTGACGTCGGAGGCAGCGGTGTCGCCGGCCTGCGTCGAGGGGTCGGAGGGGAGGAGGCCGTCACCGAGGAGGAGCCCGGTGACCGTGCCGCCGACCGCCAGGGCGCCGACGGCGATCAGAGCGACCACCTGGGTGCGGCGTCGTCGCTGCTGAGCCTTGGCCAGGCGCGCCATGTGCTTGGTGTGGCGGCGGCGTTCGTACGCCCGCTCACGGGTCTTGCTCCCCAACCGTTCTCCTCGGTGCTCACGGTGTCCACCAGCCCGAGACAGTCTAGGGCGTCCGTCCCGCTCGTGAGCCACGGAGAGCCGAGAGCGTGCGCTCTTCCGGCCTGTCGCGACGCGTCGTGCCTCGCCCTCAGGTGACGAGCGTGCTCGTCGGGATGGGAAGATCGGGTCTATGGCTCGTCCGCGTCCGCTCTCTGGCTTCCCCGAATGGCTCCCCGCTGGCCGTCTGGTCGAGCAGCACGTGCTCGACGTGCTGCGGCGCACGTTCGAGCTGCACGGGTTCGCCAGCATCGAGACCAGGGCTGTCGAGCCGCTGGACCAGCTGTTGCGCAAGGGGGAGACCTCGAAAGAGGTGTACGTGCTGCGGCGCCTCCAGGAGAGCGAGGACGAGGCGTCCGCGCGAGAGCCCGAGAAGGGGCTCGGGCTGCACTTCGACCTCACCGTGCCGTTCGCCCGGTACGTGCTGGAGAACGCCGGGCACCTGAGCTTCCCGTTCCGCCGCTACCAGATCCAGAAGGTGTGGCGAGGCGAGCGGCCGCAGGACGGCCGCTTCCGCGAGTTCACCCAGGCCGACATCGACGTCGTGGGCGCCGACACGTTGCCGTATCACGTCGAGGTGGAGCTGCCGCTGGTGATCGCCGACGCGTTCGCGGCGCTGCGCGACGTGGGCGTGCCGCCGGTGCGGATCATGGTCAACAACCGCAAGGTCGTCGAGGGCTTCTGTCGTTGCCTGGGCCTGGACGACGTCGAGCCGGTGCTGCGCGCGGTGGACAAGCTGGACAAGATCGGGCCCGACGCGGTCGCCGAGCTGCTGCGTGTCGAGACCGGGGCCGACCCTGCCCTGGCGAGCGCGGTGATGGAGCTGGTCGGGCTGAGCGGCGAGGACGAGTCTGTGGTGGACGCCGCTGCCGCGCTGGCGCGCCGTCACGGTGCTGACGACGCCCTGCTGGACGAGGGCCTGGCCGAGCTCGCCGCGCTGATCGGCGCGGCCGCACGGCAGGCCCCCGGGACGGTCGTGGCAGACCTGAAGATCGCCCGAGGCCTGGACTACTACACCGGGTCGGTGTACGAGACGGTGCTGGTCGGTCACGAGTCGCTGGGCTCGGTCTGCTCGGGTGGCCGCTACGACACGCTCGCTTCCGACGGTGCGCGAACCTTCCCCGGCGTGGGCCTGTCGATCGGGGTGACCCGCCTGGTGTCCCGGCTGCTCGGTGCTGACCTGGTGACGGCGACGCGCTCGGTGCCCAGCGCGGTCCTGGTCGCCGTGGCCGACGAGGAGCACCGAGCGGCGTCCGACGAGGTCGCCGCCGCCCTGCGGGCGCGCGGCGTCCCGGTGGAGGTCGCGCCGAGCGCGGCGAGGTTCGGCAAGCAGATCCAGCACGCCGACCGTCGGGGCATCCCGTACGTGTGGTTCTGCGGCGAGCAGCACGAGGTCAAGGACATCCGCTCGGGAGAGCAGCAGGCCGCCGACCCGGCGACCTGGGCGCCACCGGAAGAAGACCGCTGGCCCCGGGTGGTGCCGGGCACCGCCAGCTGAGCATGGCTGGTTGAGCACGGTGCGCGCTCCCTCCCGGCACTAGGATCGACACCGGCCCCTCAGCGGGGTCTTCCCGTCGACCAGCGAAGGACCCCTCGTGCTGCGCTCCCACACCGCAGGCTCCCTGCGTGCCGCGAACATCGGTACCACCGTCACCCTGACCGGGTGGGTGGATCGTCGCCGCGACCACGGTGGTGTGGCCTTCGCCGACCTGCGCGACGCGTCGGGGATCGCCCAGGTGGTGATCCGCGACGAGGCCGTGGCGCACGAGCTGCGGGCCGAGTACGTGCTCCAGGTCACCGGTGCGGTGGCTCGCAGGCCCGAGGGCAACGAGAACCCGCAGCTGCCGACCGGCCAGATCGAGGTGATCGCCGAGCGGGTCGTCGTGCTCAACGAGGCCGCGCCGCTGCCGTTCCAGGTCTCGGCCGCCGCCGACGAGCCGGTCGGTGAGGAGGCCCGGCTGCGTCACCGCTACCTCGACCTGCGCCGCCAGGGCCCGGCCCACGCGATCCGTCTGCGGGCGAAGGTCAACGCCGCCGCCCGGGCGGTGCTCGACGCGGAGGACTTCGTGGAGGTGGAGACCCCGACCCTGACCCGCTCCACCCCGGAGGGCGCACGGGACTTCATCGTGCCCGCCCGGCTGGCCCCGGGGTCGTGGTACGCGCTGCCGCAGAGCCCGCAGCTGTTCAAGCAGCTGCTCATGGTGGCCGGGCTGGAGCGCTACTACCAGATCGCCCGGTGCTACCGCGACGAGGACTTCCGGGCCGACCGGCAGCCGGAGTTCACCCAGCTCGACATCGAGATGAGCTTCGTGGACCAGGAGGACGTGATCGGCGTGGGGGAGCGTGTCGTGTCGGCGCTGTGGCGCCTCATCGGCCACGAGATCACCACCCCGGTGCCGCGCATGGCCTTTGCCGACGCGATGGCCCGCTACGGCACCGACAAGCCCGACCTGCGTTTCGGCCTGGAGCTGGTGGACCTCACGTCGTACTTCGCCGACACCCCGTTCCGGGTGTTCCAGGCCCCCTACGTCGGCGCCGTGGTCCAGCCCGGCGGTGCGGCGACGCCTCGGCGTGGCTTCGACGCCTGGCAGGAGTGGGCCAAGCAGCGCGGCGCCAAGGGCCTGGCCTACGTCACTGTGGCCGACGACGGAACCCTGGCCGGCCCGGTCGCCAAGAACCTGTCGGACGCCGAGCGTGACGGTCTGGTCGCCGCGGTGGGCGCGGCTCCGGGCGACGCGGTGTTCTTCGCCGCCGGTGCCCCGTCGCAGGCCCGTGCGCTGCTGGGCGCGGCCCGCCTGGAGATCGGCCGACGTGGTGGGCTGATCGACGAGGACGCCTGGTCGTTCGTGTGGATCGTGGACGCGCCCCTGTTCAAGCCGACCGGTGAGGACGACGACGTCGCCGTGGGCGGCGGCGCCTGGACCGCGGTGCACCACGCTTTCACCTCGCCCACGCCGGAGTGGATCGACCGTTTCGAGCAGGACCCGGGCGCGGCGTTGTCCTACGGCTACGACCTGGTGTGCAACGGCAACGAGATCGGTGGCGGTTCCATCCGTATCCACCGGCGCGACGTGCAGGAGCGCGTGTTCTCCGTGATGGGCATCAGCCCGGAGCAGGCGGAGGAGAAGTTCGGGTTCCTGCTCGACGCCTTCCAGTACGGCGCCCCGCCGCACGGCGGGATCGCCTTCGGCTGGGACCGCATCGTCGCCCTGCTCACCCGGGCCGAGTCGATCCGTGACGTCATCGCGTTCCCGAAGTCCGGCGGCGGCTACGACCCGCTCACCGGCGCCCCGGCCCCGATCACGCCCCAGCAGCGCAAGGAGGCCGGCGTCGACGCGACGGCCAAGCCGTCACCGTAGAGGGCTCCCTCGCCTGCCGTCAGCGGGGAGACAGCGCGGCCGGGCTCAGTGGATGAGGGACATCCGCTCGTGGACCCGGCGCAAGGGTGCCGGTGACCACCAGTTCCACCGGCCGAGCAGGGACATCGTGGCCGGCACCAGGATCATCCGCACCAGCGTGGCGTCGATGAGCACGGCGACGGCGAGCGCGAAACCGACCTCCTTGATGATGAGCAGGCTCCCGGCGACCAGACCGGCGAAGACCACGATGATGACGGCTGCCGCCGAGGTGATGATGCGCGCGGAGCGTTGGAGGCCCAGCCGCACGGCCGTCGCGGTGTCCATGCCTTGGCGGTGCAGCTCGGTGACGCGGGAGAGCAGGAACACCTCGTAGTCCATCGCCAGCCCGAAGGCGAACGCGACGACCATGACGACGACATAGCTCTCGAGCCCTCCGGGGGAGGTGAACCCGAGCACCGACTCTAGGTGGCCGTACTGGAAGGCCCAGACCAGCACCCCGAGCGCGGCTGCCAGCGACAGCACGTTCGTGAGCAGCGCCTTGATCCCGAGCACCAGGCTCCCGGTCATCAGGAACAGCAGCGCCAGCGTGGCCAGCGCCACCACCGCGACCGCCCACGGCAGCCCGGCACGGACGGCGTCGACGAAGTCGAGCTGGCTGGCGGCCTGGCCGACGGTCCACGTCTGGAACGTCGGGTTCAGCGCGCGTATCTCGCGCACCGTCGCGGTCGCGTCCGCACCACCGGAATCACCTGTGGCCAGGCGTACCCCGAAGGTGACCAGGGAGCCCACCGGGGTCGGAGGGTCGACGGAGGCGACGTTGTCGAGGCGCCCGATCCTGGTCGCCAGGGTGGCGGCCTTGTCCAGCGAGGTCTCGGCCACGACGGTGATGGCGGCCTCTTGGGTCGCCGGGTACTGGTCGGCGAGCAGCTCGACGAACTGGCGCTGGTCGGTGCCCGACGGGAGCAGCTCGACGCCCGAGGTGCGCAGCTCGAGGCCGCGCACCGGCAGCGCCAGGACGACGAGGATGCCGACCGCGCCGAGCAGCCACAGCCACGGGTGGCGTTGGACGCGGGTGGCCAGGCGGGAGAAGAAGCCGGAGTCGGACGCCACGTCCGCCGTCCGAGCGAGGAGGGCCCTCAGGCCCGGCACCCGAGCCAGCAGCGACCGGCGGTGCAGCCGCCGACGTGACAGGCGCAGCAGCGCTGGGACCAGCGTCAGGGCGGTGGCCAGGGCGATCAGCACGACGGCCGACGCGGCGACCCCGATGGCCCGCAGGACGGCGGGGCGGAACACGAGGAGCCCGGCGATGGACACCGCGATCGTGAGCGCCGAGAACGCGACCGTCCGGCCGGCGGTGGCCATCGTGTTCTCCAGCGCCATGGTGACCACGCCGTCGGAACGACGGCTGCGAGGCTCGCCTCTCAGGCGCCGCGACCGGTGCCCGTCGTCGGGTGCCTCGAGCAGCCGGTGCAGCTCTTCGCGGTAGCGCGACACGATGAGCAGGCCGTAGTCGATGGACAGACCCAGCCCGAGCACCGTCACCACGTTGACGGCGGAGGCCTCGACCTCCATGAGGTAGGTCACCCCGAGCAGGGCGGCCAGGCCGCTGCCGATCGAGGCGAGCGCACCGATGATCGGGATGCCGGCGGCCATGAAGCCGCCGAACACGGCGATCATGACCAGCAGCGCGATCGGCAGGGCGATGACTTCCCCGACGCGCAGGTCCTCCTGGACCTGGTCGGTGATCGCCTTGACGATCAGGGCGTTGGAGCCGATCGCGCCGTCGGCCTTCGGTGCGACGTCTCGCAGCGTGCCGGGCACCTCGTGCAGAGCGCGCACGACGGCCGCCGAGGCGCGCTCCTGCGCGGCGTCGGACAGGTCGGGAGAGAGCTCCACGACCACGAGGAACCCCTGGCCGTCGACCGCGATGAGCGCGGCCGCGGCGGGGTTCGCCCTGCCGTCCGGCAGCGCGGGCAGGATCAAGGGGTCGACGACGGAGACGACACCGTCGATGGCCGCGAGCCGGGCGCGCACCGGCTCCATCGCCTCGGCCACCCCCTCCGCGGTCGGGTCCACACCGGTCAGCGCGAGCGTGGTGGACGGCCCGGAGTCTCGGGAGCTGTCGAGCAGCCTCTGGCCCTCCGCGCTCTGCGAGCCGGCCACGTCGGGGGCACCGGTGCTCAGCCTGTCGAAGAGGTTCTCCCCGTGCACACCCGCCACGGCAAGGCTGTAACCAGCGCCGACGAGCATCACCCAGACCGTGATGATCCACCACGGGCGGTGGGCGGTGAGACGACCCAGACGTGTGAACACGAGCGGCATCGTCCCACGTCGAGGTGCCCCGTGCTGGGACATACCGCGGGTGCGTAGGCTCTTGTCGTGGATCTGTTCGACTCCGAGGGCCTGTTCGGCCAGGTGCGTCCGGGTGGCGACGTGGCCTCCGCGCCGCTGGCGGTACGGATGCGTCCGGCCACGGTCGAGGAGGTCGCCGGCCAGGGTCATCTGCTGACCGTCGGTTCTCCGCTGCGTCGCCTGCTCGAGGCCGACACGGGCACGACCCCGCCGGCCTCGCTGCTGCTGTGGGGCCCGCCGGGGACGGGCAAGACGACGCTGGCCTACCTCGTGGCGAGCGGGTCGGGACGGCGGTTCGTCGAGCTGTCCGCGGTGACCGCGGGGGTGAAGGACGTGCGGGCGGCGCTGGACGACTCCCGCCGGGTGCTGGCCGCCACGGGCACCGAGACGGTGCTGTTCATCGACGAGGTGCACCGCTTCAGCCGCGCCCAGCAGGACGTGCTGCTACCAGCGGTGGAGAACCGCTGGGTCACCCTGGTCGCGGCGACCACGGAGAACCCGTCGTTCTCGGTGGTCTCGCCGTTGCTGTCTCGGTCTCTGCTGCTGACCCTGCGTCCCCTGACCGACGACGACCTGGCGGGGCTGGTGCGTCGAGCGGTGAGCGACGAGCGCGGGCTCGCTGACGCGATCACGCTGGACGACGAGGCCCTGGGCCAGATCGTCCGGCTGGCGAGCGGCGACGCCCGGCGGGCGCTGACCATCCTGGAGGCCGCCGCCGGGGCCGCGCTCCAGACCGACGAGGCGCGTGTGAGCGTGGCCGACGTCGAGCGTGCCGTCGACGTCGCGGCGGTGCGCTACGACCGCGCCGGAGACCAGCACTACGACGTGATCTCCGCGTTCATCAAGTCGATGCGTGGCTCGGACGTCGACGCGTCGCTGCACTACCTGGCCCGCATGATCGCCGCGGGGGAGGACCCGCGCTTCATCGCCCGCCGCATCGTCATCGCCGCGGCCGAGGACGTCGGCATGGCCGACCCGTCAGCCTTGCAGACGGCGGTGGCGGCGGCCCAGGCGGTGGCGTTCATCGGGATGCCGGAGGGCCGGATTATCCTGGCCGAGGCGGTGGTGCACCTGGCCACCGCACCGAAGTCGAACGCCGCCTACCTCGGGATCGACCAGGCTCTGGCCGACGTGCGCGCCGGACGGGCGGGCGTGGTGCCGATGCACCTGCGCGACGGCAGCCGTGGGGGAGCCGAGCGCCTGGGCCACGGCGCGGGCTACCGCTACGCCCACGACGAGCCGCACGGGATCGCCGCGCAGCAGTACCTGCCTGACACGCTGGCCGGCGCCCGCTACTACGAGCCGACCGACCGTGGCTACGAGCGTCAGGTGAGCGAGCGGCTGACACGCATCCGCGAGCACCTCGGCCCCGAGTCGGCCGGCGGGTCGAGGATCGGCTAAGATGCCACGGCTGCTCGTCCAGCCTTGGTCTGCTGACGAGCACCACCCTGGGGTCTCAGCCAGCACGCCACCGCATCATCAGGCGCGCACCACGGTCGGCCCCACGCCTGCCGGGCACCGTGCCCGCTGCGGGTGTGACGTCCCAACGACAGGAAGAACCCCACGATGACCGCTGTGAAGCGTTCGCGCCGTCAGGTCCGCCTCAGCCGTGCGCTCGGCCTGGCCCTGACCCCCAAGGCCGTCAAGCACTTCGAGAAGCGCCCCTACCCGCCCGGTGAGCACGGCCGTGCCCGTCGCCGCACCGAGAGCGACTACGCCGTGCGGCTGCGCGAGAAGCAGCGGCTGCGCGCCCAGTACGCGCTGCGCGAGAAGCAGCTCGCCAAGGCCTACGAGAACGCCCGCAAGGCGCCGGGCCTGACCGGTGAGGCCCTGGTCGAGGACCTCGAGACCCGGCTGGACGCGCTGGTGCTGCGCGCCGGGTTCGCCCGGACCATCCTCCAGGCCCGCCAGGTCGTCGGCCACCGCCACGTGCTGGTGGACGGCAAGATCGTGGACCGCCCCTCCTACCGCGTGAAGGAGGGCCAGACCATCCAGGTCAAGCCGAAGAGCCAGGCGACGGTGCCCTTCCAGATCGCTGCCGCCGGGGCTCACCGTGACGTGCTGCCCGCCGTGCCCGGGTACCTGGACGTCCAGATCGAGAAGCTCTCGGCGCAGCTGACCCGCCGCCCGAAGCGCGCCGAGGTGCCGATCACCTGCGACGTGCAGATGGTCGTGGAGTTCTACGCCCGCTGATCGTCGTCCGCACCGACGTGCGACACCGCCCGGCCCACCCGACAACCTGCTTGTAGGGTGGGCCTTCGGCGTCGTCGTGACGTCGATGAGGCTCTAGGGAGGGACCGATGTCTGTCGGCGACGTCGCTGGTCTGATCGCCGCTGTCGCCTTCGTCCTGCTGGTCGGGGCGCTGGCGGTCCCGCTGATCAAGCTGGGCAGGGTTCTCGATGAGACCCGGGTCTCGCTGGCCCAGGTCACCGAGCACACCCTGCCGGTGATCGACGAGGCCGCCACCCTGGTCGCCCAGTCGAACGCGCAGGTCGCCAAGGTGGACACCATCACGACGTCGACCGCCGAGGTCTCTCAGGACGTCGCCGCGCTGACCGCGCTGTTCTCGGCCACTGTGGGGCGGCCCCTGCTGAAGGTGGCCGCGTTCACCGCCGGGGTGCGACGCGCGTTCGGTCAGGGGCGCTGATGCGCCGGCTGTTCTGGGTCGGTGTCGGCGTCGGGGCAGGTGTCGGCCTGACGGTGCTCGTGATCCGCAAGGGTCGCTCCTGGTACGCCACGATGGTGCCGGAACCGGCCTCCGGCGCCGTGGACACCGCGATCGCGGTCTCTCGTGGCTTGCGTCACGCCTTGGAAGAGTTCAGAGCCGGGCGTGACGAGAAGGAGGCCGAGCTGATGGCGGCGCTGATCGGAGACCGCGACGTCGACCAGCTGAGGGCCACCGCGCCAGAGCGTCGCGAGCGGCTCGCCAAGAACCTTCGCGACCGAGACCGGCACCGCACCGAGGCTCGGATCGCCCAGGACTGGGCCGACGCGCCCACCGAGGACCCTGACGACGCCACCTACTCCTTCTGACCTCGACCCGCGCCACCGAGGGACCCCGCTCACCGAGGGGCGCTATCCACAGATAGGGCATCATGCGCACCGCCGACATCCGCCAGCGCTGGCTGGACTACTTCGCGGCCAAGGACCACGAGATCGTGCCGTCCGTGCCGCTGATCTCCCCGGACCCGTCGATCCTGTTCACGATCGCCGGCATGGTCCCCTTCATCCCGTACATCCTGGGCACCCAGACCGCGCCCTGGCCACGGGCGGCGAGCGTGCAGAAGTGCATCCGCACCAACGACATCGACAACGTCGGCAAGACCACCCGGCACGGCACGTTCTTCCAGATGAACGGGAACTTCTCGTTCGGCGACTACTTCAAGACCGGTGCCATCGAGTACGCCTGGGAGCTGAGCACCACACCGCTGGCCGAGGGCGGGTACGGTCTCGACGGCGAGAAGATCTGGGTGACCATCTGGGACCAGGACGCCGAGTCCGCCGACGCGCTGCGACGTGTCGGGGTGCACCCCAGCCAGATCGTGCGCCTGCCGCGCGAGGAGATCTTCTGGGACACCGGTCAGCCCGGCCCCGCCGGCCCGTGCGCGGAATTCCACTACGACCGTGGTCCGGACTACGGCCCCGAGGCCGAGGGGGGCACGGTAGACCCCGGGGGTGACCGGTACCTGGAGTACTGGAACCTGGTGTTCGACCAGTACCTGCGCGGGGAGGGCGCCGGCAAGGACTACCCGCTGCTGCGCGAGCTGGACTCCAAGTCCATCGACACCGGCGCCGGGCTGGAGCGCATCGCCTTCTTGCTCCAGGGCAAGCAGAACATGTACGAGATCGACGAGGTGTTCGGTGTCATCGCCACCGCGCAGGAGGTCACCGGGCGGCGCTACGGGGCGGACGCCGACGACGACGTGCGGTTCCGCGTCGTGGCCGACCACGTGCGGTCGGCGCTCATGCTCATCGGGGACGGGGTGATCCCGGGCAACGAGGGTCGCGGCTACGTGCTGCGCCGCCTGGTGCGCCGGGCCGTGCGCTCGATGCGCCTGCTCGGTGTGGAGGAGCCGGTGATGCCCCACCTGCTGCCGGCCAGCCGCGACGCGATGAGCCTGTCGTACCCGGAGGTGGCCGAGGGCTTCGCCCGGATCAGCCAGGTGGCCTACGCCGAGGAGGAGTCCTTCCTGCGCACCCTCGCCGCCGGGACGACGATCCTCGACGTCGCCGTGCGCGACGCTCGCGCCGCCGCCGAGGGCGAGGGCGAGGGCGAGGTGATGCTGCCGGGGGACAAGGCGTTCGCCCTGCACGACACCTACGGCTTCCCCATCGACCTGACCCTGGAGATGGCCGCAGAGCAGGGTGTCGACGTGGACGAGGTGGAGTTCCGTCGCCTGATGGCCGAGCAGAAGGCCCGTGCCCGGGCCGACGCGCTGGCGAAGAAGACGGGCCACGGCGACCTCGGCGCCTATGAGCAGGCCCGTGCGGGCCTGGCCGAGCCGGTGAGGTTCCTGGGGTACACCGAGCTCAGCGCGCGGGCCAGCGTCGTGGCCCTGCTGGCCGACGGCGTCCCCGTGCCCACGGCGACCGCCCCGGCCGACGTCGAGGTGATCCTGGACGCCACGCCGTTCTACGCCGAGGCCGGTGGCCAGCTGGCCGACCAGGGCACGATCATGCTCGAGGGCGGTGCGCGCATCGAGGTCGACGACGTCCAGGCCCCGATCAAGGGCATGAACGTGCACCGTGGCCGCTTGGTCGACGGCACGGTGACCGTGGGAGAGAGCGGCCTGGCCGCGATCGACACCGAGCGTCGCGGACGGATCGCCAAGGCGCACACCGCCACGCACCTGCTGCACAAGGCGCTCCAGGAGTCGCTGGGCCGCGACGCCACCCAGGCGGGGTCGGAGAACGCGCCCAGCAGGCTTCGCTTCGACTTCCGGCGCGGCGCGGCCGTGCCCGCGTCAGCGATGAGCGAGATCGAGGAACGGGTGAACCTGCGCCTCCAGGAAGACCTCGAGGTGACCGACGCGGTCATGTCGCTGGCCAGGGCGCGCGAGCTCGGGGCGATGGCGCTGTTCGGCGAGAAGTACGGCGACGAGGTCCGCGTCGTGTCCATCGGTGGTGACTGGTCGCTCGAGCTCTGCGCGGGCACGCACGTCCAGCGCTCCGGCGAGCTCGGCCTGGTCACGGTGCTGGGTGAGGCCTCCATCGGCTCCGGGGTGCGCCGCATCGACGCGCTCGTCGGTGAGGGTGCCTACGGGCAGCACGCCCGTGAGCGGGTGCTCGTCGGCCAGCTGTCAGGTCTGCTCGGGGCGCGTCCTGACGACCTGGCCGACCGGGTGTCCGGGCTGCTGTCCAGGCTCAAGAGTGCCGAGCGTGAGCTCGGTGCCCTGCGCGCGGAGAGGCTGCGTCAGTCGGCGCAGGGTCTCGCGGACGCCGCCGCGACGGTCGGAGAGGTCCGTCTGGTCACCCACGACGTGGGCGAGGTGGCCCGCGGCGACGATCTGCGCACCCTGGCCGTCGACGTGCGCGACCGGCTGGGGGAGTCCGCCCCGACCGTGGTCGCGGTCGGTGGCCTGGTCAAGGACCGGGCCATGGTGGCGGTGGCCACGAACGCCGCGGCGCGAGCCGCGGGTGTCCGGGCTGGTGCGCTGGTCAAGGAGGCGTCGGCGGTGCTGGGCGGCGGAGGCGGGGGACGAGACGACGTCGCCCAGGGTGGTGGCACGGACACCGTCCGTCTGGCCGACGCCCTCGCCGCGGTGACCCGTGAGGTGGCCTCCTGACCGGCGACGCCGCGTCCGTCTCGCTCGAGAGGCTGCCTCGCCTGGGGGTCGACGTCGGTGCGGTCCGGGTCGGGCTCGCGGCGAGCGACCCCGACGGGATCTTGGCGACCCCTGTCGCGACCCTGCCACGGGCGACGTCGGTCGACCAGATCGTGGCGGAGACTCGTGAGCGGGGTGCAGGTTGTGTGTATGTCGGGCTCCCACGTCACCTTTCTGGCGTTGAAGGAGCTTCGGCGGGCGTCGCACGCGCGTACGCTGAGACGTTGGCACGTGCTGTCGCACCGGTCCCTGTGCGCTTGCTCGACGAGAGGTTGTCCACGACAGTGGCTCATCAGGCGTTGCGTGCGGCCGGCCGGTCGTCTCGTGACCACCGGAAGGTCATCGACCAGGCGGCTGCCGTCGTCATCTTGCAGGACGCGCTGGAGGTGGAACGGAGCACAGGTCGACGACCGGGGATCGAGGTTCACCTCGCTCCCGAGCCAGACCCAGGGGGGCACGAAGACTGCAGGGCTGACGCAGGAGACAAGTGAGCGAACGACGAACCCAGCGGTGGGCCGACGACGGTCTGCGTGACGCTGACCGGTCGACACAGGCCGGTCGGTCGCATGACGACGCCGCTCCGCCGCTCCGGCGCTCGCGCCGCGAGCTGCGCGAGACGACCCGTCATGCCCCCGAGGTCCCGCCCGCCGTGGAACCGCCCGTGACCCGTGCGTCGTGGGAGTCCTCGCCTGCGACCTCCCCACGCCCCGCTGCCTCCCAGCAGCACGTGCCAGAACCGACCGGCTACCGTCCGCGCCCCGCTGCCGCCTCACCGTCCCGTCCCGTGGGTGCGCCGACCCCGCACCGTGCCCCCGAGGGCTCGACGCCCCAGGGCTACCGTCCCGCTGCCCCGGTCGCTCGCCCCCTCGCGCCAGCCCCGTCCAGCCCGGCCGTGCCGACGCGAGGGGCAACCCCCTGGGGACAGGGCGGGACAGACCCCGGTGCGGTGGTGGCCCCGTCGCGAGGTGCGAGCCCCTTCGGGCAGAGCAGGGCCCTCCCTGACCTGGCGACACCTCCCCGGGGGGCCAGCACGGAGCCCCGAGGCGCTGCCGGGCAGGGCATGACCGCGCAGAGCCCTTTCTCGTCGGACCCTTTCTCGTCAGGCCCCTTCTCACGGAGCTCTCTCTCCTCGAGCGGTCTCACCTCGAGCGCTCTCGCCCCTCAGCACGAGAGCCCTGTCTCGCGGCCGCAGGTCGCCCCGACGCGTGACCCGGAGAAGGCTCCGGCGTGGCCGCCGACCGGCATCCGACCGTCCTGGCCGTCGACCAGCGTGGGCCGGGACCGTCGCGCGGACGCGCAGCCGCAGCGAGGAGCTGCCCCTGCGGCGACGCCCGCTCCCACCGCCAAGGCTCTCCCTCCAGCCCTCGCGGCACCGAGCGTCGCGACGCGTGCTCCTGATTTCTCCGAGCTCGTCACGGGTGCCGAACCGTCGACAGGTGTCGAACCTCCCACGGGTGCCGAGACCGCCCGGGGCGCCAGGTCGTCGTCGAAGAAGACCAAGGCCAGCGGGGGCGCCAAGTCTCCGAGACGCGCCGAGACCCCAGGACGTGCGAGGGGCCGGAAGGGTTCGGGGTCCACCAGGCCGTCTGGTCGAGAGCCCTCGAGCCGCCCAGAGTCGCACCCGGCACGGCCGCACCGTGCACGCTCAGCCGTCGTGGTCACGGTGGTGCTCGCCATGCTCGTCGGTATCGGCGTCGTCGCCTACAACGTCGGGCTGCCCTTCTTCCCCGGTGGCGGGGCGAGGGTGAGCGACTACACCGGCGAGGGCAAGGGGCCGCTGGTCCAGGTGGTGGTGCCTCGCGGCGCGACCGGCACAGCGATCGCCAAGGTGCTCGTCGAGGCTGACGTCGTCGCGACCGAGAACGCGTTCGTCAGCGCGTACAAGGCGAACCCGAGCGCGACGTCGATCCAGCCCGGCACCTACAACATGAACACGCAGATGTCTGCTGCTGTGGCGCTCGCCTGGCTGCTCGACCCGAACCGGCGCGCGACGCTGCGGGTGACCATCCCGGAGGGCAGGAACGAGGCGCAGATCTTGCAGCTGATCTCCGAGCGGACCCCGATCTCCCTGGCCGACCTGCAAGCCGCGGTGGCCGACCCGGCGTCGATCGGGCTCCCGGAGCAGGCTGGCGGGATCGTCGAGGGCTGGCTGTTCCCGGCGACCTACGACATCGAGCCTGACGCGACGGCCGTCTCGGTGCTGAGCCAGATGACGGCCAAGACCGTCGAGGTCTTGAGGTCTCGAGACGTGCCCGAGAGCCGGTGGCAGACCGTGCTGATCAAGGCCTCGATGATCGAGCGGGAGGCCGGCCGGGACGTCGACAGGGCGCCGATGGCCCGAGCGATCGAGAACCGGTTGGCACGAGACATGGTGCTGCAGATCGACGCGACGGTGGAGTACGGGGCCGGCCGCACGGTGGCGCAGATGACCCCTCAGGAGTGGGTGGCAGCCCGCTCCGACCCGTCGAACCTGTACAACACCTACCTGCACCGAGGGCTGCCGCCGGGGCCGATCGCCTCACCGGGGGCCGCCTCGATCGACGCGGTGCTCTCCCCGGCTCAGGGCGACTGGCTGTACTGGGTCACGGTCAACCCGGCGACCAAGGAGACCAAGTTCGCGACCACCCTCGCCGAGCACCAGCAGTACATCGAGGAGCTGAGGGCCTGGGTGGCGGAGCAGCGGGCGGCCACCGCGTCGCCGGCGCCGTGAGACGCGCCGCGGTCCTCGGCCACCCGGTCTCTCACTCGCTGTCGCCCGCGCTGCACGGCGCGGCGTATGCGGCGCTGGGTCTGGACGGCTGGGTCTACGAGCGCCACGACGTGGACGAGGACGGCCTCGCCGGTTTCCTGGACGGGCTGGACCCGAGCTGGGCGGGCCTGTCGCTGACCATGCCGCTCAAGCGGGTCGTGCTCGACCTGGCCGACCACGTCGAGCCTCTGGCCGGTGCGGTCGGTGCGGCGAACACGCTGCTGCTCGGCCCGGGTGGGCGTGTCGCGGTCAACACCGACGTGCACGGGATCGTCGCGGCCTTCCGCGAGGCCGGTGTGACCTCCGCGACCAGCGGTGCCGTCATCGGCGGGGGCGCGACGGCCGCGTCGGCGCTGGCGGCGCTCGGTGAGCTGGGGGTACGAGCGCCGGTGGTCCTCGTGCGCTCTGTGGCCCGGGCCGGACGCCTGATGCCGCTGGGCGCGCGGATGGGCCTCGACGTCAGCCTGCGTCGGCTGTCGACGGCACCGTCGCACGTGGCAGGCGTCGACGTGGTGGTCTCCACCGTGCCCGGGGGGACCGACGAGCTCGAGACCGCCCTCGATCGTGTGTCTGGGGCGCTGCTCGACGTCCGGTACGACCAGCGCCCCACCCCGCTGAGCCTGGCGTGGCGGCGGGCGGGCGGGCTCGCTGTCGGTGGGGAGCGGATGCTGCTGCACCAGGCGGCCGAGCAGGTGCGGCTGATGACCGGCCGCACGGCCCCGCTGGACGCCATGGACCGAGCCCTCACCGAGGCCCTCGCCGCGTCCTGATCGCCCGGGGTCTGGCTCCCTGCCCGGCTCCCGTCTCACACCCCTCACATCCAGCCCCACCGCTGCCGATGGGCCGTCTGGATGTTGTGCGGCCGCGGCGTGGGAGGCGATGGGTGAAACAGCTGGCGGAGGTTCTGCTCGACGAAGGCCTGGTGACGCAGAACCAGCTGATGGCTGCGGTGGACGAGCAGGCCGCTCGTGGTCAGTCGCTGGGGCGTACCCTGGTCGAGCTCGGCATGCTCACCGAGGACCAGCTGGTCCGGGCGCTGGCGGCGCAGGTGGGGATGTCCTTCCTCGACCTGGACGAGTACCCGGTGGACCGCTCGGCGGTCTCCACCGTGCCGGCGGCGCTGTGCCGGCGCTACACCGTGCTGCCGGTCGGTTTCGCTGACGGCTACCTGATGCTCGCCACGGCCGACCCGAGCAACGTCGTCGCGGTGGACGACACGCGCGCCGTCTCCGGCTACCCGGTGCGCCCGGTGATCGCCACCCACGACAACCTGGTGCGGGCGATCGACCGGTACTGCCGTGCCGACGACGAGATGGAGAACCTCACCTCGGCGTTCGAGGACGAGGGGCCCACGCTCACCGACCTGTCGCAGCAGGTCAGCGAGGTCGGTGACGACGACGCACCGATCGTGAAGTTCGTGAACCTGCTGGTCACCCAGGCGATCACCGACCGGGCCTCGGACATCCACATCGAGCCCAGCGAGAGCGGCCTGGGTGTGCGCTACCGCATCGACGGTGTGCTGCACGAGGTGCACTGCTCGCCCAAGCACATGCAGAACGCCGTGATCTCCCGGGTGAAGATCCTCTCCGACATCGACATCGCCGAGCGGCGCAAGCCGCAGGACGGCCGCATGTCCGTGGTGCACTCGGGGCGCAAGATCGACCTGCGCGTGGCGACGCTGCCCACCGTGTGGGGCGAGAAGATCGTCATGCGCATCCTGGACAACTCCACGGCCAGCCTGGACCTGCGAGACCTGTCCTTCGGGGACGAGAACTACGAGACCTACCGGCAGTCGTTCACCAAGCCCTACGGGATGATCCTCGTCACCGGCCCCACCGGGTCGGGGAAGTCGACCACGCTGTACGCGACCCTCAACGCGGTGACGCGGCCCGAGATCAACGTCATCACCGTGGAAGACCCGGTCGAGTACCGCCTGCCCGGCATCAACCAGGTGCAGGTGAACCCCAAGGCGGGCCTGACCTTCGCCGGGGCGCTGCGGTCGATCCTGCGCTCGGACCCTGACGTGGTGCTGCTCGGTGAGATCCGCGACCACGAGACCGCGCAGATCGCGATCGAGGCGGCGCTCACCGGTCACCTGGTGCTGTCGACGCTGCACACGAACGACGCCCCGTCGGCCGTCACCCGGCTGACCGAGATGGGCATCGAGCCGTTCTTGGTCGGCTCGGCGCTGGACTGCGTCGTCGCCCAGCGTCTGGCGCGCAAGCTGTGCAGCAAGTGCTGCGAGCCCTACCAGCCGGACCAGCTCGAGCTCAAGGCCGCGAGGTTCCCGTGGGTCGAGGGGCAGCCGCTGCCGACGCTGTACCGCCCGACCGGGTGCGTGACGTGCTCACGGACCGGCTACCGGGGGCGGGTCGCGCTGCACGAGGTCATGCCGGTGACCGAGGAGATCGAGCGTCTCGCGGTCGCTCACGCCTCGGCCGCCGAGATCGGCCATGTCGCGCTGGAGCAGGGGATGGTCGACCTGCGCAACGACGGCTGGGCCAAGGTCATGGCCGGCCGTACGTCGATCGAGGAGATCATGAGGGTGGTCGCGTGAGCTCATACCAGCCGTCCCCTGTCCCGCAGCCACGGCAGCCGGCGCCCACCCGCCCGCCGGGGCAGCCCGCCCCGCCGCAGACCCAGGCTGGCGGGCCCTACCCGTCGCAGGGTGGGCAGCCGATGCCGCAGCGTCCTGCCGGCCAACCACAGCACCTCGGTGCTCAAGCACAGCACCCTGCGGCTCAGTCGCAGGCACCGGGCTACGGGCAGGCAGGTGCTCCCGCACAGGCTCCGCCGCAGGCACGTCCGCAGCCCCAGGCGCAGCCGTACGCTCCTCCGCAACCCGCCGCACCGCAGCCGGCCTCGGCACGTGGGGGGAACCCCGAGACGCGTCCTGTCCCGGTCTCGGAGCGGCCCGAGGGGGCACCGCGCGACCGGCTCGGCAACTTCGCCCAGGTCAGGTCTGACGACCTGGACCTGACGGCCGCGACGTCCGCGCTGGCCAGCTCGGGGGGCTCTGACCTGCACCTGACCGTCGGCGCCCCGCCGATGATCCGTGTCTCCGGAGGTCTGCACCCGTTGACCGAGCTCGGGGTGATGAGCGCCGAGCCGCTGCGCCGGGTGCTGTACGCGATCCTCACCCAGGCCCAGCGTGAGAAGTTCGAGGCAGACCTCGAGCTCGACTTCTCCTACACGGTGCGCGACGTGGGCCGGTTCCGCGTCAACATGTACCTGCAGCGGGGGTCCGTGGGGGCCGCGTTCCGTCTGATCCCCAACGACATCAAGCCGCTCTCTGAGCTCGGGATGCCGAAGATCGTCTCGAGCTTCGCCGCGATGCCCCGAGGCATGGTGCTGGTCACCGGGCCCACCGGGTCGGGCAAGTCCACGACGCTGGCCTCGATCATCGACCTGGCGAACCAGACCCGGTCTGACCACATCATCACCGTGGAAGACCCGATCGAGTTCTTGCACCCTCACAAGAAGTGCCTGGTCAACCAGCGTGAGGTCGGCGAGGACACCCAGTCGTTCGCCAACGCGATCAAGAGCTCGCTGCGTGAGGACCCCGACATCATCCTCGTCGGGGAGCTGCGCGACCTGGAGACCATGGCGGTGGCGCTGACCGCGGCCGAGACCGGCCACCTGGTGTTCGCCACGCTGCACACCCAGGACGCGGCGCAGACCATCGACCGGTTCATCGACGTGTTCCCCGCGGCCCAGCAGGCGCAGGTGCGCACCCAGCTGGCCTCGGCGCTCCAGGGCGTGGTCTGCCAGGCGCTGGCCAAGCGGGCCAACGGGATGGGGCGCATCGTGGCCACAGAGGTCATGATCGCCACCCCGGGCATCCGCAACCTGATCCGCGAGGGCAAGACCCACCAGATCTACACCGCCATGCAGGCCGGTGCGGAGATGGGCATGCACACCATGGACCAGCAGCTGGCCGAGCTGGTCCGTTCTGGCCGGATCACCTATGAGACCGGTCTGGAGAAGGCCCACCACATCGACGACTTCAACAAGCTCACCGGCCGCGACGTGCGCATGAAGCAGGGCGCCAGCTCGATGCAGGACGCGGCCTCCGGACGGTTGGGAGGCGGCTGATGGCCGAGGCACGCGTCTTCGAGTACGAGGTCCGCGAGGCGGACGGCAGCGTCACCAAGGGCAAGATCGAGGCCCACAACCAGGCCGCGGTCGCCAGCCGGCTGCGCAGCCTGGGCGTGGCACCGTTGTCGATCAAGGAGGTGTCGACCACCGGCCTGAACGCCGAGGTCCGCATCCCGGGCATCGGCGGGGGCAAGGTCAAGCTCAAGGACCTCGCGGTGGTCACCCGGCAGATCGCCACCATGATCGGCGCGGGGCTGTCGCTGCTGCGGACGCTGACGATCGTCGCCGAGCAGTCCGAGAACCCGACCCTGGCCAAGGTGCTCGGTCAGGTGCGCGGCGACGTGGAGTCCGGGCAGTCGCTCTCGTCCTCGGTCGCCGCGCACAAGGACGTCTTCCCGCCGCTGATGATCAACATGATCCGGGCCGGCGAGGTCGGCGGGTTCTTGGAAGACGCGCTCGTCTCGGTGGCCTCGAACTTCGAGTCCGAGGTGAAGCTGCGCGGTCAGGTGAAGTCCGCGATGACCTACCCGCTGATCGTCTTCATCATGGCGATCGTCGCGGTGATCGGCATGCTGATCTTCATCGTGCCGATCTTCAAAGACATGTTCACCGAGATGGGCGGTGAGCTCCCGGGCCCGACCCAGATGCTCGTCACCATGTCAGAAGCCATGCCGATCGTGCTGCCGGTGCTGGTCGTCGCCATCCTCGTGTTCGCCTGGTGGTGGGGCAAGAACAAGAACTCCGACGCGGTCCGCTCGGTGTATCAACCGTTCACGCTGCGCATCCCGGTGTTCGGCGGGCTGCTGAAGAAGATCGCCATCTCGCGGTTCACCCGAAACCTCGGCACCATGATCAGCTCAGGTGTGCCGATACTCCAGGCGCTGGACATCGTGGGGGAGACCTCGGGACAGTGGTCGGTCGAGGTCGCGGTACGTGACGTCAAGGAGTCGGTGCGCGAGGGGAAGTCCCTGGCCGGCCCGCTGGCGAAGCACGCGGTGTTCCCGCCGATGGTGGTGCAGATGGTCGCCACCGGTGAGGACTCGGGCTCCCTGGACTCGATGCTGGCGAAGATCTCGGACTTCTACGACGCCGAGGTCGAGGCCACCACGGCCCAGCTCACCAGCCTGATCGAGCCGATGATGATCGCCTTCCTCGGCGTGGTGGTCGGCGGGATGATCGTCTCTCTGTATCTGCCGATCTTCTCGATCATGGATCTCGTCCAGTGACCGGCCCCCTGCTCCGAAAGGGTCGTCTCGGTCGCGAACGGTCTGAACGGTCTCAAGGTCCGCAATCGTCGACCGATGGACTCGGCGGACGCGAGCTTCGCTCACGGCCGAACACCTGACACTGACACTGAAGGTAGGCACCATGAACGCATACATCCGCCGGGTGATCGAGAAGCGGCAGCGCGGGGAGCACGGCTTCACCCTGATCGAGCTGCTCGTCGTCGTCGTCATCATCGGCATCCTGGCCGCGATCGCCATCCCGGCGTTCCTCCGTCAGCGCGAGCGCGCCTGGGGCGCCCAGGTCCAGTCCGCGCTGAGGAACGCGGCCACCGCCGCCGAGGCGTACTCGGTCGACAACGGTGGTTCGTACGCTGGCCTGGAAAGCCCCCTCTGGACCAACGCCACGCCTCCCGTGGTCGCCACCAACTGGGCAGCGGGAGGAGTGACCGCCACGCCTGACGTGACCATCACTTTCGTGCCGAGGGCCAGCGACACCGAGTTCGAGCTGGTCGGTGTCCACGCGAACATGGGCACCACCACGTGGACGTACGACTCCACGACCGGTGTGATCGAGCGCAACCCGTGATCGTAGGTCGCTGATCACCGACGGTGCCGGTGAGGGCCACTCCTCACCGGCACCGTCGGGTCTGCGAGAGAAGTTCTATCCACCGACGACCGTGAGGAGCGGGCATGCGGGCGTTGCGCGAGCAGCTGCGTCGCCGCGACGACGAGGGCTTCACCATCGCCGAGGTGCTGGTGGCTCTGCTGATCTTCGCGCTGATGTCGGTCGGCACGATCCACGCGACCGTCACGATGCTCCAGATCACCGGCGACGCCCGCAACCGGCAGGTCGCGGCGAACATCGCCGCGCAGGAGATCGACAACGTCCGCTCCTTCAGCGACGTGCTCGAGGTCGTCGACAACACCGTCGAGACGGTGCAGAACGGCACGCGGTTCCGCATGCAGCGCACCTCCTCCTGGGTCACGGCCGGCGGTGGCGTCACCGGCGACTCCTGCGGCTCCGGCGGGGGAAACCTGCGCTTCAAAGAGGTCACCGTGAGGGTGACCTGGGACGGGATGCGTCCCACGACGCCACCGGTGACGTCGAACACGCTCCTCAACCCCCGCAGCCCTGTGGTCGACGAGACCAGGAGCACCATCCTGGTCACCGTGCTCGGCGCCGACGGCACCGGCCGTGCGGGCGTCACCGTGACCGCGACCGCCCCCGGGGCCCCGACGGCGAGCGCCACCACGGACAACCAGGGCTGCGCCTATCTGCTGAGGGTCAACCCCGGGCACTACACCGTCAGGGTGTCGAGGGCCAGCTTCGTCGACCAGGACCAACAGCCGTCTCCGGCGTCGTCGGCATACGTCGAGGCCGGGGCGACGGCCTCGGTGCAGTTCCAGTACGACCTCAGGGCCACCTTCGTGACGCGCTACGCGCCGGGCTACGCCCTGGCCGCGCCCGCCGTCCAGGTGCGCACCATCGCCAACCTGCCGGTGACCTTCGCCAACTCCTACGGGAGCACCGTCGTGGTCCCGCCGTCCGCGACCACCGCGATGACCCAGCAGCTCGGCCTGCACCCGTTCTCCTCGGGCTACTCCGTCTACGCCGGTGCGTGCACCTCCTCGAACCCCGAGGCGTGGGGGGGCGAGGTCCCCGAACCTGTCGGCACCGTCGGCGGCGAGACCGTCGAGGTGCCCGTGCCCATGGGCGTGGTGCTGGTCACGACGCCTTCGGGAGCGGCCAGAGAGCTGGTCGCCACCCCGGCGGCCCCGGCCGCCTTGACCGTGCCGGGCGACCCAGGGTGCGGCAACCTGCCCTCAGGCACGTCCTACACCTTCGGCACCGCCTCGGGCTACACCCTCCCGGCCAACAGCACCGTCGCCGTCGCCCTGCCCTACGGGTCGTGGCAGCTGCGGCTGGGAGGCACCGTGGTGACCGCGGCCCAGATGACCCCGATCGGCATCCCGGCGCAGACCACCGTCAACCCCGCCACCAACGTGGTGACCTTCGATCCGAGGCTGCCATGACGCGCCGCACCCGTGACGAGGCCGGTCTCGGCCTGGCCGAGATGATGGTCGTCATCATGCTCATGGGCCTGCTGAGCGCCCTGGTGCTCTCCTTCACGACCACGGTGTCTCGCAAGGTGGCGGACTCCCAGGTGATGAACGTCAACACCAACGAGGCGACAGCGGCCGTCAACGCGACCGCCCGCATGCTGCGCGGGGCGGTCAACCTGCAGGTCAGGAACCAGCCCATCAACACCCCGGCCTTCGTCGAGGCCGGCCCCACCGCCGTGGCCTTCTACACGGTGGTCGACACCGAGCCCGCCACGACGAGGCCCATGCTGGTGCGCTTCGAGGTCACCCCCGAGGGCAACCTGCTCGAGATGCGCTGGCTGCCCGACGCGACCTCCACGCCGCCGTTCTGGACGTTCGCCTCAGCCGCCGGCCCCCCGAGCTCGAGCCGGGTCGTCGCCCACGGCCTGACGGCGACCCCCGGCAACCCCTTGTTCGTCTACCTGCGCAGCGACCAGGCCACGCCGATCGTCGGCGCGGGCCCCGGCGGTGCGCTGACCCCCGCCCAACGCACCGGGACGATCGGCGCCGTCCGTGTGAACGCCCAGGTCCAGACCTTCCCCGGTGGGCGTGCCGCGCCGACCACGCTGACCAGCACCGTCGGGCTGCGCAACCTCCCGGAAGGGAGCTCCTGAGATGACACGACTGCTGCGCCGACGCCTGGCCGGTGACGACCGCGCCCGTGACGACCGGGGGATGGGCCTGGTGATGGTGATCGCCGTCGCGGCCATCATGGCCACGCTGCTGATCGCCGGGACCGCGGTCGCGCTGAACTCTCAGCAGCACGGCGCACGGACCGCGGACTGGGACGCCGCGCGCGCCGCCGCCTACGCCGGGGTGGAGGAGTACCGCTCGCGCGTGACCAGCGACTCCACCTACTGGCGCTACGGCAACCCGGCCGCACCGTTCACCGTCCTCTCCGGCAGCGCGGCGACGGTGACGATGCCCCCGACGGAGAACCCTGCCCTCGGTCTGGGCCCGGGGGGCACCTGGGCGGAGGTCCAGGGCAGCGAGGGGGTCGCACGCTTCCGCTACGAGGTGGACACCTCGACCTACCTGCGCAACGGTCTGATCCGCGTGCGCTCCACCGGGCTGGTGGGGCAGCACACGCGGTCGGTGGTCGCCTCGATCACCCAGGAGGGGTTCATCAAGTTCCTGTACTGGACCGACTACGAGGTGTCGTCGCTGACGGTCGCCCAGGCCACCTGCCGGAACAACAACTGGGACAACACGCTCAACCGGTTGAAGTACTTCTACGAGGGTCGTAACGAGACCCAGTGCCCGCCCATCCAGTTCGCGTCGAGGGACATCATCGACGGGCCGCTGTACTCCAACGACCACCTGAGGATCTGCGGGGCCCAGTTCAACGACGTCGTGTTCACGATGACGACGATGAACCCGAAGTTCGTCACGCCCGCGGGCTGCGGGGCCCCGAGGTTCGCCGTCGCGGGGAGCCCGCAGACCCCCGACGCCAGGGTCGACCTGCCGCCGACCAACGCGGAGATGAAGCGGGAGACCCGCTACGACCTGCCCATCGACGTGCCGAACCCCGGGTGCCTGTACACCGGGCCGACGTCGATCAGGTTCACCGCCGACGGCTACATGCAGGTCCGCTCGCCGTGGACCAAGTTCACGCAGGTCGCGGGCACGGGAGCGACGAGCGGCAGGAACGACGCCTCACGGTGCGGCACGCCCGGCACCGCGCCCGGGCAGCTCGGCAGCCCTGACGGTGCCAGGGTCCCGGTGATCGAGGGGAGCCTCGCGTTCGTGCAGGACGTCCCCTCGTCGACCACCGACGTCAACTACACCGCGCAGACCGCGGCGAACAAGCAGGCGCTGTGCGGCGCGTCGAACGAGTCCATGAACGGGATCGGCTACCCGGTGGCCAACGAGGTCGCCGCGATCGGGACCTACGGCTGCACGGTCGGTGACGTGTTCGTCTCCGGTGTGCTCAACGGGCACACGACCGTCGCGGCGGAGAAGAACGTCTGGGTCGTCGACAACCTCACCTACGCCGAGGGCGACGCCATCCTGGGGCTGGTCGGGCAGTCCTCCGTCACCGTGTGGCACCCCGTCAGGGCGGGCAACGCGAACCTGCTGCCCAACCACGACCGCACGATCAGGGCCGCGATCCTGTCGGTCACCGGGACCTTCACCGTGCAGAACTACGAGCACGGGGTACCGATCGGTACGCTCTACGTCTACGGGTCGATCGCGCAGAAGTATCGTGGTCCGGTCGGCACGGGTTATGCCGACGGCACGCAGGTCAGCGGTTACGACAAGGCCTACCACTACGACGCGAGGTTCCAGACGATCTCCCCGCCCAAGTTCTTGAAGACGACGATCACGACCTTCCTGGCGAGCCAGTTCGCGGAGGTTCCCGCAGCCTTCGACGCGGACGGCAACGCCCGGTGACAGACGTCGGTCTCGCGGACGCGACGCCCGTCCTGCTCGTCCTGGTCGGGCTCCTGGGGCTCGGCGTCGGGTCGTTCCTCAACGTCGTCGTCTGGCGGGTGCCGCAGGGTCGGTCCGTGGTGTCGCCGCCCAGCGCCTGCCCTGCCTGCGGGCACGCCGTCCGCGCCCGGGACAACGTGCCGGTGCTCTCCTGGGTGCTGCTGCGCGGGCGCTGCCGAGACTGCGAGGCCTCGATCTCGGTGCGCTACCCGCTGGTCGAGGTCGGGACAGCGGCGATGTTCGTGCTGGTCGCGCTCCGGTTCGGGGTCGCTTGGCCGGTGCTGGCCTACCTGTACCTGGCGGCCGTCGCCATCGCGCTCGCGCTGATCGACCTGGACCACCAGCGGCTGCCCGACGTGCTGGTGCTGCCCTCCTACCTGGTGGTGGGTGCGCTGCTGATCCTGGCCAGCGCGAACCCTGGCGGAGCCTCGGACTGGCCGGCGCTGCTGCGCGGCGCGATCGGGGCGGCGGCGCTCTTCGCCTTCTACTTCGCGCTGTGGTTCTTCGGGGGCATGGGCTATGGCGACGTCAAGCTCGCCGGGGTGCTCGGCCTGGCGACCGCCTGGCTCGGGTGGGGCACCTTCGCGGTGGGAGCCTTCGCCGCGTTCCTCGTCGGCGGGCTGCTGTCGGTCGGGCTGATGCTCGCCCGGCGGGCCGGGCGCAAGTCCAAGGTGCCGTTCGGCCCGTCCATGCTGGTCGGCGCCGCGATCGGCATCGCCTGGGGCGAGAGCCTGTGGACCGCCTACACCGCGACCTGGAGCTGAGAGAGCACCCTGAGGCGCCGTCCTCGCGACAGGACGACACAGCCTGGCCGAACTGCTCAAGGTGGGCCCACGGGTCCCGATAGGCCGACAGTGGTGCGAGCTGAGGGGAGCGCGTCGTGAGCGCGTCGAAGATCATCGGCCTTGACATCGGGACCGGTCACGTACGGGCCGTCGAGATCGCACGGGGCCGTGGGGACTCCCGAGGGACCGTGACCCGCGTCGCCGAGGCCGACCTGCCTCCCGGTGCGGTGCGCGACGGCGAGGTGGCCGAGCCGCACACCGTCGCCACCACCGTGAGGCAGCTGTGGAGCCGTTCGAGGTTCTCCACCACCGACGTCGTGCTCGGCGTGGGCAACCAGCGCGTCATCGTGCGCGACCTGGAGATGCCGTCGATGCCGCAGGCCCAGCTCAAGGCGGCGCTGCCGTTCCAGGTCGGTGACATGCTCCCGGTGGCCGTGGAGGACGCGCTGCTGGACTACATGCCGCTCACCCAGCGCGAGGGTGGCGAGCAGGGCCAGGTGCTCGGAGGCCTCCTCGTCGCGGCCACCAAGGACACCGTGATGGCGAACGTCCGTGCCGTCCAGATGGCCAAGCTCAACCCGGTCGCCGTCGACCTGGCCGCCTTCGCCCAGACCCGTGCGCTGATGCGCCCCGAGATGGCTCACCAGGTGGTGGCCTTCGTCGACGTCGGCGCTCGGGTGACCACGGTGCTCATCTCCGCCTTCGGCGTCCCGAGGGTGGTGCGGCTGATCGCGGCCGGCGGCCAGGACGTGACCGACACCCTCACGGACTCCCTCGCGATCTCCGCCAGCGAGGCCGAGGGGCTCAAGCGCCGTGTCGGGTTCGGGCAGGGCAGCACCCCCGAGACGGCCCAGGCCGCCGACATCATCGGCACGGTCACCCGCAACGTCGTGGAGTCGATCCGCAACACCTTCGTCTACTACGGGGCGGCCAACCCCGGCCAGGGTGTCACCAACGTGGTCATGACCGGTGGCGGGGTGAGCCTGCTCGGGTTCGGCCAGTACCTGTCCAACGCGAGCCGCCTCCCGGTCGTCATCGGCCAGCCCTTCGACGGCCTGCGTGCCTCGTCGCGCGCCGGTCTCGACCCGTCCCGGCTCGCACGTCAGCACGAGTTCACCATCGCGACCGGTCTCGCCCTGAGGAGCGCCGCATGAGCACGGCCACGAAGCCGCTCGGACCGAGCAAGAGCAAGAAGGGCAAGGGTGCCGGCTCCCTGGTGCTGCCGAGCATGCCGGTGCCGCAGGTCAACCTGCTGCCCCCGGACGTGTACGCCGCCCGCAAGGTCGACGGCATCAAGCGGGGTGCTGTCGCCGCGGTGATCGCGGCGGCGCTGGTGGTCGCCGCCGGCTATGGCCTCGCCCTGTGGGCGCAGAACGAGGCCACCTCGCGCCTCACCGACGCGCAGGCGCAGACCGCACGGCTGATCAGCGAGCAGGCTCGCTACGCCGAGGTACCTCAGGTGCTCGCGCAGCAGAGCTCGCTGAGGGCCACCCGTACCGTCGCCTTCTCCACCGACGTCAGCTGGCCGCTGTACATCTCGGGGATGCTGGCCGTGCTGCCCGAGAACACGGGCATCGAGAGGATCCAAGCCGGGTTGTCCACGCCGCTGACGGCGCCGGTCTCCGCGCTCGACGCCCTGGGAGAAGCGGGCATCGGTCAGCTGACGATCACCGCGCGCTCCCTCACGGTGCCGGACGCGGGTGCGCTCGTGAAGGCGCTGAGCTCGGTCCAGGGATTCTCGGACGCGCGCGCCTCGAGCGTGGACATCGTCGACGACGCCGACGACGGCGTGTTCTACCGGATCACCCTCACCGTCCAGCTCACCGCTGACGCGATGCGGGACGACCCCTTCGGTGACGGTGAGGGCTGACATGCAGAACAAGACCAACCTGTGGATCGGTGGCACGGTCTTCGCCGTCCTCGCGGTGCTCGGTGCCGGATGGCTGCTCGCTGTGGGCCCGGGGTTCGAGGCGGTCTCCGAGACCGCTGCGCGGACCGAGCAGGTCGAGAGCCAGAACCGGGCGCTGACGGCTCAGAACACCACCCTGAGAAGGCAGTACGAGCAGATCGACACGTTGAAGGCCGAGCTGGCTCGGCTCAACGACCAGATCCCGAACACGATCTCCCAGGACACCTTCTTCGCCCAGCTCGGCAACGTGGCGACCGCGAACGGCGTGTTCATCGGTTCTCTCGGGCTCCAGCCGGCCGTCTCTCTGGGAAGCCTCGCGGCAGAGCCCGCGGCCGCGCCTGCCGAAGGCTCGGACGTCGACGCGACCGTCGGCGCCGCACCGGTCGCCGCGTCGTCGGGGATGGCCATCCCGGTCACCATCGACATGGTGGGCTCCAAGGACGCGGTGCTCGCCACCGTCGGCTGGATCCAGGGTGTGGACCACCGGCTGTTCCTGGTCACCGCGATCGACGGCAGGGGCACCCGGGACGAGGGGCCCCAGGGCGGGTGGCCGGGAACCAGCCGCGGCGACATGAGAGTGCTCGTGACGGGCTACATCTTCGTCCAGCCCCCGGTCGCCCCGGTCACGGACCAGACCCCGCCGTCGGCGATCACCGGCAGCCAGCTCTCGCCAGGCTGACCGGAGCCCCGCCTCGCCGGGCATGGCAGGATCATCTCCATGCTGCGCTGGCTGACCGCGGGGGAGTCTCACGGACCGGCCCTGGTCGGCATCCTGGAAGGGATGCCCGCCGGGGTCGGTCTCGTCACGTCTGACATCGACGAGGCGCTGGCCCGGCGCCGCCTGGGCTACGGGCGCGGGGCACGGATGTCGTTCGAGCAGGACCAGGTGCGTCTGGTCGGTGGCGTGCGTCACGGGCTGACCCAGGGTGGGCCGGTGGCGGTCGAGGTCGCCAACACCGAGTGGCCCAAGTGGGAGCAGGTCATGTCGGCCGACCCGGTCGCTGACGACCAGGCGCTGTCCCGGGCGCGCAACGCGCCGCTGACCCGGCCGCGACCCGGTCACGCCGACCTCGTCGGCATGCGCAAGTACGGCTTCGACGACGCCCGCGCCGTCCTGGAGCGGGCCAGCGCCCGGGAGACCGCGATGCGGGTGGCGCTGGGGACCGTGGCCGCACGCCTCCTCGAGCAGGCCGCCGGCGTCCGGCTGGTCTCCCACGTGGTGGCGATCGGTTCGGTCGAGGTGCCCGACGATGTCGTGCCGCCTGGTGCTGACGACGTCGCGGCGCTCGACGCCGACCCGGTGCGGTGCTTCGACCCGGACACCTCGGCGGCGATGGTCGCGGAGATCGACGCCTGCCGCGCCGACGGGGACACGCTGGGCGGTGTGGTGGAGGTGCTCGCCTACGGGGTGCCGTCTGGGCTGGGCAGCTATGTGCACGCCGACCGGCGTCTCGACGCCCGGCTGGCGCAAGAGATGATGGGCGTCCAGGGGATCAAGGGTGTGGAGATCGGTGACGGTTTCGCCACCGCGCGCCGTCGTGGCTCGGTCGCGCACGACGAGATCGTGCGAGGTCTGGACGGGCATCTGGCACGGCGCACCAACAGGGCTGGCGGCATCGAGGGCGGCATGTCGGACGGGGAGACGATCCGGCTGCGCGCGGCCATGAAGCCGATCTCGACGGTGCCCCGTGCCCTGGACACCGTCGACGTCGCGACCGGGGAGCCCGCGAAGGCGCAGCACCAGCGTTCCGACGTGTGCGCGGTGCCTCCCGCCGCCGTCGTCGCCGAGGCGATGGTGGCGCTGGTGCTCGCCCAGGCGCTGCTGGACAAGACCGGGGGAGACTCGCTGGCCGAGGTGCGGCGCAACCTGGAGGCATACCTCGCGTCGATCCCCGAGCGGCTGCGGTGACGCCGGTCGCGCTGGTCGCGCCCCCGGGGGTCGACGTCGCGGCTGTGGCGCTCGCGCTGGCCGCCCTGCTGGGCGTGGAGGCCCGGGACGCCGACGCCGTGGTCGCGGAGCAAGCCGGCACCTCGGTGGCCGACCTGCTTCTCGACGTGGGGGAGGCCGAGCTGCGCCAGCACCAGGAGCGGGCGGCCCTCGCTCTGCTCCAGGCCGGCCCCGGGGTGGTGGCGCTCGGCTCGGGCGCCGTCGAGATCGCGAGCGTCCGCGAGGCCCTGCGCACCATGGCCGGGGCTGTCGTCTTGCTCGACCTGCCCTGGTCGGAGTCCGCACGACGGATCGGGCTGGGCATGGCCGGGGCGACGGCTCTCGGCCCGCTGCGCGCCTCCTGGCGGGCGATGTACGAGCGTCGTCACGCTCTGCTCGACGAGGTGAGCACGCTGACCGTCCCGGTCGGTGACCAGGACACCGACCGGTTGGCCGCTGCTGTGGCCGAGGCGCTGGACAGCACGGTGACGCTGGACAGCACAGCGACGGCGGACGGTGCGGGGAAGGCGGCAGCGCGGTGATCGTGACCCTCGGTGAGGTCGAGATCGGCACCGGGGTGCCGGCCCTCGTGGTCCCCGTCTGCGCCCGGGACGCCGCCAGCCTGGTCGCCCAGGCCGGCACGGTGCTCGACGCGGCTCCGGACGTGCTGGAGTGGCGGCTGGACCATCTGGCCGACGTGACCCCGGCCGCGGTGGTCCGTGCGGGCCGAGCACTGGCCGAGGCGGTCGATGTCCCGGTGCTCGCGACTTTCCGGACCGCCGCCGAGGGTGGCGAGCGCGAGATCGACCCGATGGGCTACCTCGAGCTGTACCGGGCGCTGGTGGCCGAGCGGCTGGTCGGTGCGGTCGACGTGGAGATCGGGCGGGGCGAGGCGGTGGTCACCGAGATGGTGGCGACGGCGCACGCGGCGTCTGTCGTCGTGGTGGCCTCGGCGCACGAGATCGACCGGACCCCCTCGAGCGAGGAGATCGTCGCCCGGCTGCACGCGATGGCGGCCTGCGGTGCCGACCTGTGCAAGATGGCCGTCATGCCCACCTCGGCCGAGGACGTGCTGACGCTGCTGGCCGCCACCGCGGAGGCCTCCGTGCGGATCGAGCAGCCGATCATCACCATGGCCATGGGTGGGCTGGGTGTGGTGACACGGCTCGCGGGAGAGGTGTTCGGCTCGGCGGCGACCTTCGGCATGGTCTCGAGGGCCTCGGCCCCCGGCCAGGTCGACGCGGTCGCGCTGCGCGGTGTGCTCGATCTGGTCCACGCGGCGCTGAGCGTCCCTGACGGCGCGGCGGGCTCGAGCACATGAGCCCGGTCGCACCGAGAGACGACGAGACAGGCTTCGACACCTCCGGGCACGCCGAGCCGTCCTCGGGGCCCCCGGCTAGGGTGACGTGCATGGGAACGTCCCGGCCGGCCTGGGGCCCTGCCGTCGTGCTGTGCGGGCCGATGGGTTCGGGAAAGACGAGCGTCGGGCGCGCGCTGGCGCGGCGCTGGCACCTGAACCTGCGTGACACCGACATCGACATCGAGACCGACCAGCGGCGCACGGTCTGCGACATCTTCGACACCGACGGCGAGCCGCGTTTTCGCGAGATCGAGCAGGAGACGGTGCGCCGCGCCCTCCGCGAGCACGACGGCGTGCTGGCTCTGGGCGGGGGAGCGGTGACGCACCCGCTGACCCAGGACGCCCTGGCCCGGTACGTGGCCGGCGGTGGCATCGTCGTGTTCCTCGACGTCAGCGCCGACGTCGCTGTGGCGCGGGTGGGCGAGGCCGCCTCCCGGCCTCTGCTCGTCGACGACCCCGAGCGTCGCTGGGCAGACCTGGTGACCACCCGGCGCCCGGTCTACGAGCAGGTCTCCACGCTGTGGGTGCTCACCGACGCGATGACGCCTGACGAGATCGCGGAGCAGATCGAGCACCGTCTGAGGGAGACTCGCACCGCTGCCGCAGCCCACCTGCTCCCGGAGGTACCGTGACGACACCCACCCGCCTGGCCGTCCGCGGTGAGGCGCCCTACGAGGTCGTCGTCGGTGAGCACCTGCTGGGGGAGATCGACGCCCTCGTCGGGCCTCCAGGGACCTCGGTGCTCGTGATCCACCCGCCGACGCTGGCCGTCACGGCCGACGCGGTGCGCGCCGACCTGGAGGCGAACGGGCGGCGTGTGGTGCTCGCTGAGGTTCCCGACGCCGAGGACTCCAAGACCGCGCAGGTCGCCTCGTTCTGCTGGCAGGTGCTGGGGCAGGCCGGGTTCACCCGTTCCGACGTCGTGGTGGGGCTGGGCGGCGGTGCGACGACCGATCTGGCCGGGTTCGTCGCGGCCACCTGGCTACGTGGGGTCCGCGTGATCCAGGTGCCCACCACGCTGCTCGGCATGGTGGACGCGGCGGTCGGCGGCAAGACGGGGATCAACACGGCCGAGGGCAAGAACCTCGTCGGGGCCTTCCACCCGCCGGCCGGGGTGATCTGCGACCTGGCGACGTTGGAGTCCCTGCCCCGGCACGACCTGGTGGCCGGCATGGCCGAGGTGGTCAAGTGCGGGTTCATCGCGGACCCGGTGATCCTCGACCTGATCGAGGCAGATCCGGAGGGCGCGACAGACCCCGGCTCGCCCGTGCTGCGCGAGCTGGTGGAGCGGGCGGTCGCGGTGAAGGCGGACGTGGTCTCGGCCGACCTGCGCGAGTCGGGCCTGCGGGAGATCCTCAACTACGGGCACACCTTCGGCCACGCGATCGAGCAGGTCGAGCGCTACCGCTGGCGTCACGGGGCAGCGGTGTCTGTCGGCATGGTCTACGCGGCCGAGCTGTCGCGCCTGGCCGGCCGGGCCGACGAGGCGCTCGTGGACCGTCACCGCCAGGTGCTCACCACGCTCGGGCTGCCCACGACCTACCGTGGCGACCGCTGGGAGCAGCTGCTGCCGGTGATGCGCCGAGACAAGAAGGCCCGGGGCTCGCTGCTGCGCTTCGTGCTCCTGGACGAGGTGGCGCGACCGAGCCGTCTCGAGGGACCCGACCCGACCCTGCTGGCCGCCGCTTACGCGGAGATCGCGGCACCGGCCGACACCGCCTGAGGGCTGGCGCCCTGCCGGGCCAGACCGTGGCCGGGCCAAGAGCGCGTCATGCAGGTCCCTGCGCAGCACGCCCTCGACCCCCGCTACGATGGCCTGCGGCCCGAACACCCCTGCGACGAGAGAACGAGCCTGTGGCGACCACCAACGACCTGAAGAACGGCATGGTGCTGCGCATCGACGGCCAGCTGTGGACCGTCGTGCAGTTTCAGCACGTCAAGCCCGGCAAGGGTGGCGCCTTCGTGCGCACCACCCTGAAGAACGTCCTGTCTGGCAAGGTGCTGGACCGCACCTTCAACGCCGGGGTGAAGGTCGAGACGGCCAACGTCGACAAGCGCGAGATGCAGTACCTGTACAAGGACGGGTCGGACTTCGTGTTCATGGACATGACCGACTACGACCAGATGCACCTGTCTGAGGCCATCGTCGGTGACGCCGCGCACTTCATGCTGGAGAACCAGACCGCGATCGTCGCGCTCAACGACGGCAACCCGCTGTACGTCGAGCTGCCCGCCTCGGTGGTGCTGGAGATCACCTACACCGAGCCGGGCCTCCAGGGTGACCGCTCCTCGGCCGGCACCAAGCCCGCCACGCTCGAGACCGGGTACGAGATCCAGGTCCCGCTGTTCCTCAACCAGGGCACCAAGGTCAAGGTGGACACCCGCGACGGCAGCTACCTGGGCCGCGTCAACGACTGATGAGCACTCTCGGCTCGCGCAGCAAGGCTCGCCGCAGAGCCCTGGACGTCTTGTTCGAGGCCGAGCAGCGCGGTGTCGACCCCGCCACGCTGCTCGCTGAGCGGGTCACCGACCCCGGCACGCACTCGTCCTCGTTGCCCCGGTACGCGGCAGACATGGTCGAGGGCGTGCTGACGCATCGCGAGCGGATCGACGAGCTGCTCACCACCTACGCCCAGGGCTGGACGCTCGACCGGATGCCCGCGGTCGACCGCTGCGTCTTGCGTCTGGGCACGTGGGAGATCCTCTGGAACGACGACGTGCCCGACGCTGTCGCCGCGGACGAGGCCGTCGAGATGGTCCGTGACCTCTCCACCGACGAGTCCCCGGGCTTCGTCAACGGCCTCCTGGGCCGTCTGATCGACCTGAAGCCCACCCTCCTGGCCTGACGCGGACCCGTGGCCTGACGTCAGCGCCGCCGACGACGTGGCGGGGCTGGCCGGGGGGTCACAGGCTGGGGCCGAAGTCCTCACGGAACTTCGCCACCAGGGCGTGCTGCCAGTCGCCGATGGGGGCGAGGCGGCCGTAGAAGAAGCGCAGGATCTCCGGCTCTTCCGTCCATCGCAGGCCGCCGACGATGCGGCGGTTGGCGTGCAACCAGTGGATGCGGTCGACGGCGTAGTTGACCTGGGAGAGCGTGAAGACGCGACGGGGCAGGGCCAGGCGCAGCAGCTCCATGTGAGACAACGGCTCGGTGCCGTCGGGCTCGCGCTGCTCCGACATGGTGCCGCGCTCCATGCCGCGCACACCCGAGGCGAGGTAGACGGCCGCCGCCAGCGCGCCAGACGGGTACTGGCGCTGGTCGACGTGGTCGAGGAAGCGGGCCGCGTCGACGTGCGCACCCAGACCGCCGGGCGGGGTGATGACGGGGATGCCGCGACGCTCCATCTCGTTGACGAAGTGGGCGATGAACACCGGACCCTGGTTGATCATGTCCTCGTCGAGGGTCTCGTCGAGGCCGATCGTGATGGCTTCCATCTCGCGTACGGACATGCCGCCGTAGGTCAGGAACCCCTCGTACATCGGCACCCAGGCGCGCAGGTCTCTGTAGAGGGCGTCGTCGTCGATGACGATGCCGCCGCCACGGCCGAAACCGAGCTTGCGGGCCGAGAAGTAGATGATGTCGGCACAGTCGGCCATCGCCGCCGCGATCTGGGCGATCGACCAGTCGGCGCACTCCGGCTCGCGGTTCTTGATGAAGTGGAGGTTGTCGGCCAGCAGGGAGGCGTCGAGCACGAGCCTGACGCCCTCCTTGCGGCACAGGTGGGAGACGGCTCGCAGGTTGGCCAGGGAGAAAGGCTGGCCCCCGATGAGGTTCGTCCCCGCCTCCATCCGGAAGAAGGCGATGTTCTCAGGCCCGTGCTCGGCGATCAGCCGCTCGACGTGCGCGAGGTCGACGTTGCCCTTGAACGGGTTGTCGCTGGTGACGGCCACGCCCTCCGGCGGGATCAGCTCCACGACCTGGCCGCCGAGCGCGGTGATGTGCTGCTTCATCGTCGTGAAGTGGTAGTTCATCGGCACGACCATGCCGGGCTTGACGAAGGCCACGCTCAGGATGTGCTCGGCGGCACGGCCCTGGTGAGCGGGCAGGAAGTACTTCTTGCCGAAGACCTCCCGGAGCTTGTCGTGCAGCCTGGTGAACGTGGCCGACCCGGCGTAGGCGTCGTCGGCCTGGAGCATGGCGGCCTGCTGACGGTCGGACATGGCGTTGACGCCAGAGTCCGTCAGCATGTCGAGGAAGACGTCGGCGTTCTGGAGCAGGAAGGTGTTGTAGCCGGCCTCGTCGATGGCTCGCAGGCGCTCCTCGACCGGCAGGAGGGTGAGCTTCTGGATGATGCGCACCTTGTGCATCTCCAGCGGGAACGTCTCACCAGAGAAGTAGGTCACCTTGGACATCGGACGCAGATCCTCCGGCTCGACACAGCGGCCCTCGTGGCCGGACACATGGTAGACCTCCCCGCCGCGTGAGCAGCGCGGTCGAGGTCGGCCGCCTCTCTCCGGGGCGTCAGGTGCTTCCGAGACGCTTCACGCAGCGGGTAGGATGCGGCGCGACAGCACCTTTAAGGACCGTCCAGAGAGGCGGGGAAGGGAGTCAGCAGCATGTCTGTGCCCACGGACGGTCTGGCCGATGGCGGCCGGACCACGGAGATCTTCGATCCCGGTGACATGGCCCGGGCTCTGGTCCGGATCGGCCACGAGATCCTCGAACGCAACCACGGAGCGGCAGACGTCGTGCTGCTCGGCATCCCGACCCGCGGCGTCCCGCTGGCACGCCGCCTGGCGCGGACGATCGCCCGCGTCGAGGCAGACGTCGACGCCGACGCGGTGGTCGGTGACCTCGACGTCACGATGCACCGCGACGATCTCGCCCGCCAGCCCGTCCGCACCATCGGCGCCACGTCGCTGCCACCAGGAGGCATCGACGGCAAGGTGGTGGTGCTCGTCGACGACGTGCTCTACTCCGGGCGCACCATCCGTGCCGCGCTCGACGCCCTCAACGACCTGGGCCGCCCGCGTGCCGTCCAGCTCGCCGTCCTGGTCGACCGTGGGCACCGTGAGCTGCCGATCCGTGCCGACTACGTCGGCAAGAACCTCCCCACGTCGTCCGCCGAGAGGGTCCGGGTGCTCCTGGACGAGATCGACGGCCGCGACGCCGTGCTGCTGAACGGAGACGTGCGATGAAGCACCTGCTCTCGGCCGGAGACCTCAGCCGCTCTGAGGCCGTGACGATCCTGGACACGACCGCCGCCATGGCGGCCACGCAGGAGCGTGAGATCAAGAAGCTCCCGACCCTGCGCGGGCGCACCGTGGTGAACCTGTTCTTCGAGGACTCGACCCGCACCCGCATCTCCTTCGAGACGGCGGCCAAGCGGCTGTCCGCCGACGTCATCAACTTCTCCGCGCGCGGCTCCAGCGTCTCCAAGGGGGAGTCCCTGAAGGACACCGCCCTGACCCTGCAGGCGATGGGTGCCGACGCGGTCGTCATCCGCCACTCCGCCTCGGGGGCGCCGCACGTCCTGGCGCGCTCCGGCTGGATGACGGGGGCGGTGCTCAACGCCGGCGACGGCACCCACCAGCACCCCACCCAGGCGCTGCTGGACGCCTACACGCTGCGCCGCCACCTCGTCGGTCTGCGCGGCGGTGTCGACCCGGTCGGGCACGGCCTGGACGGCCAGCACGTGGTCATCGTCGGCGACATCCTGCACTCCCGGGTGGCCCGCTCCAACGTGGAGCTGCTGCACACCCTCGGCGCGCGGGTCACGCTGGTGGCCCCGCCGACGCTCGTGCCCGTGGGGGTCGAGCCGTGGACCTGCGAGGTCTCCTACGACTTCGACCAGGTGCTCGACACCGAGCCAGACGCGGTGATGATGCTGCGCGTCCAGCGCGAGCGGATGGGCGGCGGAGGCTTCTTCCCCAGCGCGCTCGAGTACAGCCGCAGCTATGGGCTGGACGCCCGGAGGTTCGCCCGGCTGCCCGACCACGCGATCGTCATGCACCCCGGCCCGATGAACCGTGGCCTGGAGATCTCCGCCGACGCCGCCGACAGCCCGCGGTCGGTGATCGTGGAGCAGGTCGGCAACGGGGTCGCGGTCCGGATGGCCGCGCTCTACCTCCTGCTCGCCGGGGCTGGCGATGCGTCACCGCCCGGACATGCCGAGAACCCCGCGCCGATCGAAGGAGCCGCCTGATGACCACCTACCTGCTGACCGGTGCCCGCGTCTTGGGTGAGGCACCGACCGACGTGCTGATCGCCGACGGGAAGATCGCCGCGCTGGGTTCTGACCTGACACAGGGGGCTGAGGCTGCCGACGCCGCTCGTGACGCCCAGCGCATCGAGGCGGAGGGGCTGGTGCTGCTGCCCGGCCTGGTCGACCTGCACACCCACCTGCGCGAGCCCGGTCGTGAGGACGCCGAGACGGTCGCCTCCGGCACCCGGGCCGCGGCCCTCGGGGGCTTCACCTGCGTGCACGCCATGGCGAACACCTCGCCGGTGGCTGACACCGCCGGTGTGGTCGAGCAGGTCTGGCGGCTGGGTCGCGACGCCGGCTACGCCGACGTGCGCCCTGTCGGGGCGGTCACCGTGGGCCTGGCCGGCGAGCAGCTGGCCGAGCTCGGGGCGATGGCCCAGTCGGCCGCCGCGGTGCGGGTGTTCTCCGACGACGGCAGGTGCGTGGCCGACCCGGTGGTGATGCGCCGGGCGCTGGAGTACGCCAAGGCGTTCGACGCGGTGATCGCCCAGCACGCCCAGGAGCCCCGCCTGACGGCCACCGCCCAGATGCACGAGGGCGTGGTCAGCGCCGAGCTCGGCCTGGCCGGTTGGCCCGCCGTGGCCGAGGAGGCGATCATCGCCCGCGACGTGCTGCTCGCCGAGCACGTCGGCTCCCGGCTGCACGTGCTGCACCTGTCCACCGCGGGCTCGGTCGAGATCGTGCGCTGGGCCAAGACGCGTGGCATCGACGTGACCGCCGAGGCCACGCCGCACCACCTGTACCTCACCGACGAGCTGGTCCGCAGCTACGACCCGGTGTTCAAGGTCAACCCGCCGCTGCGCACCGAGGCCGACGTCGAGGCGGTCCGCGCCGGGCTGGCCGACGGGACCATCGACGTGGTCGGCACCGACCACGCCCCGCACCCGCGCGAGGACAAGGACTGCGAGTGGGCGGCCGCGGCGTTCGGGATGACGGGGCTGGAGACCGCGCTGAGCGTGGTCCAGGCCGCCATGGTGGAGACCGGCCGCATGACCTGGGCGGACGTGGCCCGGGTCATGTCCTTCGAGCCCGCCCGCATCGGACGGGTGGCCGACCAGGGCCGACCGATCGCGGTGGGGGAGCCGGCGAACCTGACCCTCGTCGACCCCGACGCCCGCCGCGTCGTGGTCCCGCAGGAGCAGGCCACCGCCTCGATGAACTCCCCGTTCGGCGGGATGGAGCTGCCCGGGCGCGTGGTCGCGACGTTCTTGCACGGCCGGCCCACCGTGCTGGACGGGCGTCTGGTCGAGGGCCGCTGATGGGCTGGGCGATCGCGGGGACGCTCGTCGCCGCGGTGCTGGTGCTCGTCCTGGTGGGCATGCGCTCGGGCTGGGCCGGCCGGGCGCGACGCTCCGAGGCGCTGCTGCCCGCGCTCCCGCAGGTGCCTGACGACCTGGGCGAGCCGCTCACGCGGCCGCTGGACGCGGTCTACGTCTCCACGGTGAGCGCTGGCGACCGGCTCGACCGGGTGGTCGCCCACGGCCTGGGCCTCCAGGCGTCGGCGACGGTGCGGGTGTTCACCACCGGCGTGCTCGTGGACCGGGCCGGCGTGCGGCTGTTCCTCGACCCGGAGCACCTGCGCTCCGTGGCCACCAGCGCCGGGCAGGCAGGGAAGATGCTGCGAGACCCCGACGCGCTCGTCGTCCTGGAGTGGGCTCCCTCGGCGCCTGACGACGGGACAGGGGAGACCAGAGGACCGCTGGCCAGCGCGTTGAGGATGCGCCGCTCCGCGGACCAGGAGGCGCTGATCGCCGCGGTGGACACGCTCCTGCGTGACAGCGATCTCGACGACGACCGCGCTCGTGAGAACGATCGCACCCCTGAGAACAATCGTACTTTTGAGAACAAGGAGTCCAGATGACACCCGCGGTCCTGATGTTGGAAGACGGCCGGACGTTCCGGGGCGAGGCCTACGGTGCGGTGGGGGAGACGGTCGGTGAGATCGTCTTCACGACCGTGATGACCGGCTACCAGGAGACGCTCACAGACCCCTCTCGTCGCGGCCAGATCGTGGTGATGACGACCCCGCACATCGGGAACACGGGGATGAACGACGAGGACGCACGCTCAGACCGGATCTGGGCGGCCGGGTGCGTGGTGCGTGACCCTGCCCGACGGGCCTCGAGCTGGCGCGCCGAACGCAGCCTGGACGACGACCTGGCCGCCGGGCAGGTCGTGGGGATCAGCGGGATCGACACCCGGGCGCTCACCCACCACCTGCGCGAGCAGGGGGTGATGCGGGCTGGCGTCTTCTCCGGTGACGCGCTGGCTGGCCGCACCGACGCCGACCTGCTCGCCCGGGTCCGGACCGCACCGACGACGAGCCCGGTGGAGGAGGTGTCGACACCGGGGCCGTCCGAGGCGCAGGCCGCTCGGCTCGACCAGGGCGCCGTGTCCACGACGTCGCGCCGCACCGACATCAGCTCCGTCATGGTCATCGGCTCTGGCCCCATCGTCATCGGGCAGGCCTGCGAGTTCGACTACTCCGGCACCCAGGCGTGCCGGGTGCTCAAGGCCGAGGGCATGCGCGTCATCCTGGTGAACTCCAACCCGGCGACGATCATGACCGACCCGGACTTCGCCGACGCCACCTACGTCGAGCCGATCAACACCGAGGTGCTCACCTCGGTGATCGCCAGAGAACGCCCTGACGCCCTGCTGCCCACCCTGGGCGGGCAGACCGCCCTCAACGCGGCCATCGCGCTGCACGAGGCCGGTGTGCTGGCCGAGTACGGCGTCGAGCTGATCGGCGCCGACATCCCCGCGATCCGCAAGGCGGAGAACCGCGAGGAGTTCAAGGAGGTCGTCACCCGGTGCGGCGGCGAGAACGCCCGCTCAGCCATCGCCCACACCCTGGACGAGTGCTTCGCGGCCGCCGAGGACCTCGGCTACCCGCTGGTGGTGCGACCGTCGTTCACCATGGGCGGGCTCGGGTCGGGGATCGCCTACACCCCCGACGACCTGCGCGAGATCGCAGGTGCTGGTCTGCACTACTCGCCCGTCACCGAGGTGCTGCTCGAAGAGTCGATCATCGGCTGGAAAGAGCTCGAGCTCGAGCTGATGCGCGACAGGGACGACAACGTCATCGTGGTCTGTGCGATCGAGAACGTCGACCCGGTCGGGGTGCACACAGGGGACTCGATCACCGTCGCTCCCGCGCTGACCCTCACCGACTCCGAGTACCAGCGGATGTGCGATCTCGGCATCGCGATCATCCGCGAGGTCGGCGTGAAGACCGGTGGCTGCAACATCCAGTTCGCCATCGACCCTCTGACCGGGCGGATCATCGTCATCGAGATGAACCCCCGGGTGTCCCGGTCGTCGGCGCTGGCGTCGAAGGCGACCGGTTACCCGATCGCGAAGATCGCCGCCCGTGTGGCCATCGGCTACACCTTGGACGAGATCACCAACGACATGACCGGGACCACCTCGGCCCTGGTCGAACCAGCCCTGGACTACGTGGTGGTCAAGGTGCCCCGGTTCGCGTTCGAGAAGTTCCCCTCGGCCGACCCGACCTTGACGACGACCATGAAGTCCGTCGGTGAGGCGATGTCCTTGGGTCGCAGCTTCCCTGAGGCCCTGGGCAAGGCGCTGCGCTCGATCGACAAGAAGGGCGCCAGCTTCCACTGGGACGGCGAACCGCTGACCGGTGAGGCGCTGGACCAGCTGGTGGAGTCGCTGCGGGTGCCGACCGAGCCCCGCTTCGTGGACGTGCAGCAGGCGTTGCGGGCAGGGGCGTCGATCGAGCGGGTCTACGAGGTGACGTGGATCGACCCGTGGTTCCTCGACCAGATCCAGCAGATCAACGAGGTCGCCGAGGAGACCCGCGTCGCGCCGACGCTGACCGCCGAGGTGCTGACGCGCGCCAAGCGGCACGGCCTGTCCGACGCGCAGATCGCCTCCTTGCGGGGGGTCACCGAAGACACGGTGCGCTCGTACCGCTGGGCTCTGGGTGTGCGGCCGGTGTACAAGACGGTGGACACCTGTGCTGCCGAGGTCGCCGCCCGCGTCCCGTACTGCTACTCGTCCTACGACGAGGAGACCGAGGTGGCGCCCCGGGAGCGTCCGGCGGTCATCATCCTCGGCTCTGGTCCCAACCGGATCGGGCAGGGCATCGAGTTCGACTACTCGTGCGTGCACGCCGCGCTGGCGCTGCGCGACGAGTACGAGACCGTGATGATCAACTGCAACCCCGAGACGGTCTCCACCGACTACGAGACCTCTGACCGGCTCTACTTCGAGCCGCTGACCTTCGAGGACGTGCTCGAGGTCTACGAGGCCGAGAAGGCCGCCGGGCCGGTCGCCGGGCTGATCGTCACGCTCGGCGGCCAGACGCCGCTGTCGCTGGCCCAGCGTCTGGCCGACGCGGGGCTCCCGATCTTGGGCACCCCGCCCGAGGCCATCGACGCCGCCGAGGACCGGGGCCGTTTCGGCGCGGTGCTCGACGCGGCCGGGCTGCCGGCCCCGGCCTTCGGTACCGCGACCACCCTGGCCGCCGCCCGCGAGATCGCGCACAGGGTCGGCTTCCCGGTGCTGGTGCGGCCCAGCTACGTGCTGGGCGGGCGAGGCATGGAGATCGTCTACGGCGACGACGCGCTCACCGAGTACGTCGAGCGCGCCCTGACCGCTGGCGACCCCTCCCGGGCTGGTGCCATGCCGCCGCTGCTGATCGACCGCTTCCTGGACGACGCGATCGAGATCGACGTGGACGCCCTCTACGACGGCACCGAGCTGTACCTGGGCGGGGTGATGGAGCACATCGAGGAGGCCGGCATCCACTCCGGCGACTCCGCGTGCGCGCTGCCCCCGGTGACCCTCTCGGCGTCGATGCTGTCTCGCATCCGTGCCACCACCGAGGCCATCGCCAAGGGTGTGGGGGTGCGCGGGCTGCTGAACATCCAGCTCGCCCTGCTGTCAGACGTGCTGTACGTGCTCGAGGCCAACCCGCGCGCGTCGCGCACCGCGCCGTTCGTCTCCAAGGCCACCGGGGTGCCGCTGGCCAAGGCGGCCGCGCTGGTGATGGCCGGGCACACCATCGCCGACCTGCGACAGACCGGCCTCCTGCCCGCCGAGGACGCGGCGGTGCTCGACCTGGCCGCGCCCATCGCCGTCAAGGAGGCGGTGCTGCCGTTCAAGCGCTTCCGCACCAAGCGTGGTCACCTGGTGGACACCGTGCTCGGTCCCGAGATGCGTTCCACCGGCGAGGTCATGGGCCTGGACACGGACTTCCCGACGGCCTTCGCCAAGTCTCAGGCGGGTGCCTTCGGCGGTCTGCCGACCTCTGGCACCGTGTTCGTCTCGGTGGCCGACCGGGACAAGCGCGCCATCGTGCTGCCGGTGCGCCGGCTGTCCGAGCTGGGGTTCACGGTGCTGGCCACCGAGGGCACCTCGCTGGTGCTGCAGCGCTCGGGGATCAGCTCAAAGGTCGTCCGCAAGTACTCCTCCGGCCGCTCGGCCTCCGGCGAGCCCACCGTCGTGGACCTCATCATGGCCGGTGAGGTCGACATGGTGGTCAACACCCCCTCAGGGCAGGGCGCTCGGGCTGACGGCTACGAGATCCGTGCCGCGACGACCGCCGCCGACAAGGCGATCATCACGACGGTGCAAGAGCTCGACGCCGCGGTGCAGGCCATCGAGGCCGTCCGCTCCGGCCCGTTCCAGGTGACCAGCCTCCAGGACCACGCCGCCGCCACGGCCGCCCGTCGCGCGGAGCGCGTCCGATGACCGTGGGGCGCGGAGCGAGCCCGGCGGCCCCGGGCTTCGGCGACCGCCTGGCGGCGGCGACGGCCACCCACGGGCCGCTGGCGGTCGGTATCGACCCGCACCCGAGCCTGCTGGCGGCCTGGGGCCTGGCTGACGACCTCGAGGGGCTGCGACGCTTCTCCGTGGGCGTCGTGGAGGCCCTGGGAGGGCGGGTCGCCGCCCTCAAGCCGCAGTCCGCGCTCTTCGAGCGCCACGGCTCGGCCGGGGTCGCGGTGCTCGAAGAGGTCATCGCCGCGGCCCGGGAGGCGGGCACCCTCGTGGTGGTCGACGCCAAGCGGGGCGACATCGGCTCGACCATGGCCGGCTACGCCGACGCCTACCTGCGTGACGGCTCGCCGCTCGCCGGTGACGCGGTGACCTTGTCGCCCTACCTGGGTTTCGGCTCCTTGCGCCCGGCGGTCGACGCCGCGGTGGCCAGCGGGCGCGGGGTCTTCGTCCTCGCGCTGACCTCCAACCCTGAGGGGCCCGGGGTGCAGCACGCCGTCGGCCCCGACGGGGTCCCCGTGGCGGTCGGCGTGGCCCGAGCGGCCGCCGAGGTCAACAGAGCGGCGGCCGGCACGTCGAGGCTCGGTCCTGTCGGCCTGGTCGTCGGTGCCACGGTGGGCGACGCCCCGGCCAGGCTGGGGCTGGACCTGGCCGAGGTGCGCGGCCCTCTGCTGGCCCCGGGCGTGGGGGCGCAGGGCGCGGAGGCTCCGGAGCTGGCCGAGGTCTTCGGCGAGGCTCGGAGCGCGGTGCTGGCCTCGTCCTCGCGCGCCGTCCTGGGCGCCGGGCCGAGCCACGGCGCGCTGGCCGGTGCGGCCGCTCGGGCCGCCGAGCAGGCCGCCACGGCGCTCGGGCGATGACACCCCGCCGGGCTCGGTGTTGTCAGGGGACGCACGGTGATGTTGCCAGCCCGGCTGGTGATGATAGGTTCGACGGACGATCCGCCTCTGGCGTGAGCTTATACCCGACCGATCGACGAGAAGGTGACCCGCGTGGCTCTTCCCCCGCTGACTCCCGAACAACGTGCCGAGGCTCTGAAGAAGGCCGCCGCCGCTCGACAGAAGCGTGCCGAGGTGAAGAACCGCCTCAAGTACTCCCAGGGCAAGCTCTCTGAGGTGATCGCGCAGGGGCAGCAGGACGAGACCATCGGCAAGCTGAAGGTCGTCTCCCTGCTCGAGTCCCTGCCCGGCGTCGGCAAGGTCAAGGCCAAGAAGGTCATGGCCGACATCGGCATCTCGGAGACCCGTCGCGTGCGCGGCCTCGGCCCGCACCAGGTCAAGGCCCTCATCGACCTGTACGGGTGACGTGACCGGGCCTGCCCGGCTGACCGTTCTCGCCGGGCCGACCGCGGTCGGCAAGGGCACCGTCTCGGCGGACATCCGCCAGCGCTACCCCTCGGTGTGGTTCTCGCTGTCCGCGACCACCCGCCCAGCCCGGCCCGGCGAGGTGGACGGCGTCCACTACATGTTCGTCAGCCCTGAGCGTTTCGACGCGATGGTGGCTGACGGCGAGATGCTGGAGTGGGCCCTCGTCCACGGTCAGCATCGTTATGGGACGCCGCGCGGTCCGGTCGACGCTCAGCTGGCCCGTGGCGTGCCCGTCCTGCTGGAGATCGAGCTCCAGGGGGCGCGGCAGGTGCGCGAGAAGATGCCTGACGCTCGTCTCGTGTTCCTGGCCCCGCCGTCCTGGGACGAGCTGGTCAGCCGGCTGGTGGGGCGCGGGACGGAGGACGCCGCCGAGCGAGAGCGTCGGCTCGCCACCGCCCGTGTCGAGATGGCCGCCGAGCGGGAGTTCGACCACGTCGTGGTCAACGACGACGTGCGTCGGGCGACCGACGAGATCGTCGCCCTCATGGGCGTGCCGGTGGGTCCGGCCGACGGTCAGGCCCACGCCGGGTAGACTGGACGCCGGTCTGGACGGTTCACGCCGTCCTCTTGCACGTGTACCGATCCCTATCAGACCTGAGGAGCCCTGCTGTGGCTGGAACCGTCGCGACCCCGACCGGGATCACGGACCCGCCGATCGACCAGCTTCTCGAGCGAGCCGAGAGCAAGTACGCCCTGGTCCTGTTCGCCGCCAAGCGCGCGCGCCAGATCAACGCCTACTACTCCCAGCTCAACGAGGGCCTGCTGGAGTATGTCGGCCCGCTGGTCGAGAGCCGCCCGCAGGAGAAGCCGCTGTCGATCGCGATGCGCGAGATCGACGCAGGCCTGCTGACCAGCGAGCCCCTGGCCGACTGAGGCACGCGTGCGCGTCGTCCTCGGCGTCGCCGGCGGGATCGCCGCATACAAGGCTGCCTCGCTGCTGCGTCTGCTGCGCGAGGCGGGCCACGCCGTCCGTGTGGTGCCGACGAGCTCGGCGCTGCGCTTCGTCGGCGCCCCCACCTGGGAGGCCCTGTCCGGAGAGCCGGTCACGGCCGACCTGTTCGACGACGTCGAGAACGTCGCCCACGTCGAGGTCGCCCGCACCGCTGACCTGGTGGTCGTGGCCCCGGCGACGGCGGACCTGCTCGCCCGGGCCGCGTCCGGCCGTGCCGACGACCTGCTGACCGCCACGCTGCTGACCGCGACCTGTCCGGTGCTCATGGCCCCGGCGATGCACACCCAGATGTGGCAGCACCCGGCCACCGTGGCCAACGTCGCCACGCTGCGTGCTCGGGGCGTGCACGTGCTCGACCCCGACGACGGCCGTCTCACCGGCACCGACTCCGGCCCGGGACGGCTGCCCGAACCCGCGGCGATCGTCGCGGCCGCCCTCGCTCTCGTGGCTCCCGGCGACCTGGCTGGACGACGTGTCGTGATCTCCGCCGGGGGCACCCAAGAACCTGTGGACCCGGTGCGTTTTCTCGGCAACCGCTCGACCGGACGCCAGGGGGTGGCCCTGGCCCTGGCCGCTCGTGACCGGGGCGCGAGCGTCGTGCTCGTCGCCGCCAACGTCACGGTGCCGGTACCTGACGGGATCGAGGTCCGTGAGGTGGGCACCGCGTCACAGCTGCGCGAGGCGATGACGATCGCCGCCGCTGACGCTGACGTGGTCGTGATGGCCGCCGCGGTGGCCGACTTCCGCCCGGCGGACCCAGCTGGGACGAAGATCAAGAAGACACCTTCCCAGGCTCCACCGGTGATCGAGCTGGTGGAGAACCCGGACGTGCTCGCCGGGCTCGCCGCGCACCGGGCCCGTCCTGGTCAGGTCGTCGTCGGGTTCGCCGCCGAGACCGGCGACGAGCACGGGTCGGTGCTCGACCACGGCCGGGCCAAGGCTCTGCGCAAGGGTGCGGACCTGCTGGTGGTCAACAGGGTCGACGACGGGCGCGGGTTCGGCACCCCGGACAACGAGGTCACCGTGCTGGACGCGGCCGGGCAGGTCGTGGCCGAGGCGACAGGGTCGAAGGACTCGGTGGCGCACACGGTGTGGGACGCGGTCGTCGCGCTCCTGCGTCGGTCTTAAGGTAGGCCTATGGTCTCGTCGCGTCTGTTCACGTCAGAGTCGGTCACCGAGGGTCACCCGGACAAGGTCTGCGACCAGATCTCCGACGCCATCCTCGACGCGATGCTCGCCCAAGACCCGGCCGCGCGCGTGGCCGTGGAGACCATGGTCACCACCGGTCTGGTGCACGTGGCCGGTGAGGTGACGACCAGCGCCTACGTCGAGATCCCGCAGATCGTGCGCGAGGTGGTCCGCAAGATCGGCTACACCTCCTCGCGCATCGGTTTCGACGGGGACTCCTGCGGGGTGTCGGTGTCGATCGGGCAGCAGTCGCCAGACATCGCCCAGGGCGTGGACAAGGCGCTCGAGGCCCGGCAGGACGCGGGCGACCTCGACCCCTACGACCTGCAGGGCGCGGGCGACCAGGGCCTGATGTTCGGCTACGCCTGCGACGAGACCCCCGACCTGATGCCGCTGCCGATCTGGACCGCCCACCGGCTGGCCGAGCGGCTCGCGCAGGTGCGCCGCTCCGGCGAGGTGCCGGGCCTGCGCCCGGACGGAAAGACCCAGGTGACTGTCGAGTACTCGCAGAACCGGCCGGTGCGGGTGTCCGCGGTCGTGGTGTCTACCCAGCACGACCCGGACGTGGAGCTGAGCACCCAGCTGGCCCCGGCGGTGCGCGACCTGGTGGTGGCCCCGGTGCTGGAGGGGCTCGACCTGGACACCTCGGGCTTCGACCTGTTCGTCAACCCGACCGGTTCGTTCGTGATCGGCGGCCCGCGAGGCGACGCCGGGCTGACCGGTCGCAAGATCATCGTGGACACCTACGGCGGCTCCGCCCGCCACGGCGGTGGTGCGTTCTCCGGCAAAGACCCCTCGAAGGTCGACCGGTCGGCCTCGTACGCCCTGCGCTGGGTGGCCAAGAACGTGGTCGCCGCCGGGCTCGCGTCGCGGTGCGAGGTGCAGGTCGCCTACGCGATCGGCCGCGCTCACCCGGTCGGGCTCTACGTCGACACGTTCGGCACCGGGCAGGTGCCTGACGACCGGCTCGCCGCGGCGATCAGCGACGTGTTCGACCTGCGTCCAGCGGCGATCATCGCTGACCTGGACCTGCTGCGCCCGATCTACTCCCCGACGGCCGCCTACGGGCACTTCGGCCGCGCCGACGAGCGGTTCACCTGGGAGCAGACCTCCCGGGTGGACGCGCTGCGCGCCGCCGTCGGCTGAGAACCGCGCCGTGGCCACTCACGGCAGCGGCGTCGCGGCGGAGCAGCGACCTCTCGCGGAGCGGCGTCCTGTCGCCCGGGTGTGCGTGGACGTGCTCCCGCACCATCTCGACCGCCTTTTCGAGTACCTCGTCCCGGCCGAGATGGACGACGCCGCGCAGCCGGGCGTGCGGGTCAAGGTGCGTTTCGCCGGGCGCGAGGTCGCCGGCTGGCTCCTCGAGCGCGTCGACACCCCGGAGCACGGGGGACGGCTGAGCCCGCTGCGGCGCGTCGTCTCGCCCGAGCAGGTGCTCGCCCCGCAGGTCGCTGACCTCGCCAGGGCGGTCGCCGACCGTTACGCGGGGACGCTCGCTGACGTGCTCCGTCTGGCGGTGCCCGCCCGTCACGCACGGGTCGAGGCTGAGCCGGACGAGATCAGGGCATCGCTGCCACCACCCCAGCCGGGCGCGCAGGAGTGGGCCGACTACCGGGGCGGCCCAGCCTTCGTGCGTCACCTGCGTGACGGGGGAGCGCCGCGCGCGGTGTGGTCAGCCCTGCCGAGCAAGAGCACAGGAGCGGGCGCAGATGCCACGGGAGACTGGACGACGACCGTCGCCCAGTCTGTCGCCGCCTGTGTGCTCGGAGGTCGCGGTGCGCTGGTCGTGGTCCCCGACGCCCGTGACGTGGCCAGGGTGGTCGCGGCACTCACCGAGGTCGGCCTGCCGCTGCACCAGCCCGGGACGAGCGGCGGCACGGTCCGTCTGGAGGCCAGCGTCGGGCCGGCACGGCGCTACCGGGCCTTCCTGGCCGCTCTGCGCGGGCGGGCTGACGTGGTGGTCGGCACCCGGGCGGCGGCGTTCGCACCGGTGCGTGACCTCGGCCTGGCCGTGTGCTGGGACGACGGTGACGACCTGCACGCCGAGCCCCGGGCACCCTACCCGCACGTGCGGGAGGTGCTGGCTCTGCGTGCCGAGCGCGAGGGTTGCGCGCTGCTGCTCGGAGCCTTCGGACGCTCGGTGCCGGCTCAAGGTCTCGTCGAGCGAGGCTGGGCGCAGGCCGTGGCGGCAGACCGTCCGGTGCTGCGTGACCGCACCCCACGGGTACGTGCCCTGACCAGCGTCGAGCTGGCCCGCGAGGGCCCCGCCGCGGCGGCCCGTCTGCCTGGGCCCGCGTGGCGTGCGGTGCGCGAGCGGCTGGCGGACGGCCCGGTGCTGGTCCAGGTGCCCCGCGCGGGCTACCTTCCCGTCGTCGCCTGCGCACGGTGCCGTGAGGCTGCCACCTGCCACGACTGTCATGGCCCCGTCGCGCTCGACGGGGCGCGCCAGACCCCCCGGTGCACCTGGTGCGGACAGCTGCTCGGAGGGTGGCGCTGCGCGGAGTGCGGGGCAGAGGGGCTGCGTGCGGTGCGGATCGGCTCTGAGCGCACGGCCGAAGAGCTGGGCCGAGCCTTCCCCGGGGTCCCTGTCCGGGTCTCCGGGGCCGGGGCCACCGGTGGGGTGCTGAACCAGGTGTCGTCCCGTCCCGCGCTGGTGGTCGCCACCCCTGGTGCCGAACCGGTGGCCGACGGTGGGTTCGCCGCGGCGGTGCTGCTGGACGCCCAGGTCGGTGCGGGGCTGCGTGACGAGACGGAGACCCTGCGACGTTGGATGGCAGCGGCCGGGCTGGTACGCGCCGACGGCGAGGTGCTGGTGGTGGGCGACGGCCCGCCCCGGCCGACCCAGGCCCTCGTGCGCTGGGACCCTGCCTGGCTCGCCAGCCTCGACCTGGCTGAGCGGGCCGAGCTCGGGCTGCCGCCCGCCGTGCGGGTGGTCACCGTGACCGGCACCCGCAGCGCGGTCGCGACCCTCGTCGACCGGGTGGACGTCCCCGGGGTGTCTCGCCTCGGCCCGGTCCCGGTGGACGACGACGAGGTACGGGTGCTGCTGCGCGCGCCCCTGCGCCAGGGCCCTGCTCTGACCGCCGCTCTCAGCGCCTCCCTCAGCACCCGCAGCGCCAAGCGCGAACCGGGCACCGTGCGTGTCCGCGTCGACCCGGCCGACCTGCGCTGACCATCGCCGCGTCGGGCGCGGTGCTGATGAGGTGCTCCGGGGTGTCAGCAGGCAGCGGAGCCGGCGACACCCGGCGGTCGCCCGAACCGCCGCACCCTAGGATCGAGCCATGCGTCTGCTCTTCGCCGGGTCGCCCGCGCCCGCGGTCGTCGCCCTCGAGGCCCTGATGGCCTCCCGTCACGAGGTGGTCGCGGTGCTGACCCGGCCCGACGCGCCCGCCGGGCGGGGCCGGTCTCTGAGGCCGAGCCCTGTCGCAGCGGTCGCACGGGAGGCCGGTCTCGAGGTGCTCACGCCGCGCAAGCCGTCTGAACCGGAGCTCGTGCAGCGGCTCGCTGAGCTCGGTGTCGACGCCGCCCCCGTCGTGGCCTACGGGGCGCTGCTCCCGGCCTCGGTGCTCGATGTGCCGGTGCACGGCTGGATCAACGTGCACTTCTCTGTGCTGCCTGCCTGGCGGGGCGCTGCCCCGGTGCAGAACGCGGTGCTGGCCGGAGACCCGGTGACCGGTGCGACGACGTTCCGCATCGAGGAGGGCCTGGACACCGGGCCGACCTTCGGCATGGTCACCGAGACCATCCGGCCCACCGACACCTCGGGCGCGCTGCTCGACCGGCTGGCCCTGAGCGGGGCGGAGCTGCTGGTGCGCACCCTCGACGGGATCGCCGACGGCGTCCTGGTCCCTGTGCCGCAGCCAGCCGACGGGGTCAGCCACGCCCCGAAGCTCACCAGTGAGGACGCCCGCGTGCGCTGGGAGCACCCGGCCATGGCGGTGGACCGCCGTGCGCGCGCCTGCACGCCGGCCCCGGGTGCGTGGACGACGGTCGACGGGGTGCGTCTGGGCCTCGGGCCGGTGACGCCTGTGAGGCCTGCCGAGGTAGCCCTCGACCAGCCTCTGGCGCCAGGGGAGATCCTGGTACGCCGCCGGGAGGTGCTGGTCGGCACGGCGACCGACCCCGTGCGGCTGAGCACCGTGGTGCCCGCCGGCCGCAAGGCCATGCCCGCCACGGACTGGGCCCGCGGTGCCAGGCTGGAACCTGGGACGGTGCTGGGCACGGCGCGATGAACCGCACCAGACCACACCTGACGAGAGAGCGGACGGCACAGCGGTGAGCAGAGCAGGAGACGACCCGAGAGGGCAGCGCCGCGACGGCCGTGGCCATCAGCGAGGCGTGGCCCGGGCGGAGGGTCGTTCAGGCCGTACCGCGCAAGCCCCGTCAGCACGTGCCCGCACCTGCGACCCGGCGCGAGCCGCCGCGTTCGACGTGCTGCGGGAGGTGAGCGACGCCGACGCCTACGCCAACCTCGTCGCCCCCCGGCTGCTGGCCGCACGTGGGCTCGCGGGTCGTGACGCCGCGTTCGCCACCGAGCTGGCCTACGGCACCCTGCGGATGCGCGGGCGCTATGACGCCGTGCTGAGCCTGGTGGTCGACCGGGCGCTGGACCAGCTGGACCCGCGCGTGCTGGACGTGCTGCGGCTGGGGACGCACCAGCTGTTGGGCATGAGGGTGCCCGCTCATGCCGCCGTCTCCCAGACGGTCGGGCTCGCTCGGGAACGCATCGGTGCCGGGCCCGCCCAGCTGGTCAACGCGGTGCTGCGCAAGATCGCCGCCGACGACACCGAGACCTGGCTGGAGCGCGCCGAGCAGGCGGCAGGCTCAGATCCTGACCAGCGGCTGGCGGTGCGGTGGAGCCACCCGGCGTGGATGGTCCGCGCCCTGCGCGAGGCGCTGGTCGGCCACGGACGCCCCGCCGAAGAGCTGGCCGCGTTGTTGGCGGCCGACGACGAACCGCCTCGCGTCACCCTGGTCGCCCGGCCGGGGCTGGTCGAGACCGAGGAGACCCTGCGACAAGCAGGCCCGGAGGCACGCGCCGGGCAGCTGGCTCCCACAGCGGTCGTCCTGCCCGGTGGTGACCCGCGTGCCCTGCCCGCGGTGCGTGACGGTGCGGCAGGCGTGCAGGACGAGGGCAGCCAGCTGGTCGCCCTGCTGCTCGCGGCGGCACCGCTCGACGGCCCCGACGCGGCCTGGCTCGACCTGTGCGCGGGCCCCGGCGGCAAGACGGCGCTGCTCGGCGCGCTGGCTGCGGGTCGGGGTGCGCACGTCGTGGCCAACGACGTCACGCCCCACCGCGCCGACCTGGTGACCCAGGCGGTGCGCGCGCTGGCCCCGGGCACCGTCGAGGTGCGCACCGGCGACGGTCGCGAGACGGGGGAGGAGGAGCCGGGTCGCTACGACCGGGTGCTCGTCGATGCCCCGTGCACCGGGCTCGGTGCCCTGCGGCGTCGCCCCGAGGCCCGTTGGCGGCGCACCCCGGCAGACCTGACGTCGCTGGGCGGGCTCCAGCGCGACCTGCTGGGCTCCGCCCTGCGCGCGGTGCGCGTCGGCGGGGTGGTCGGCTATGTCACGTGCTCCCCGCACCTGGCCGAGACGACCCTCGTGGTCACCGACGCGCACAGAGCAGCACGCAAGGCCGGGGTCGAGGTCGAGGTGATCGACCCGGCCCCGACGTTGCGCCAGGTCACCGACGCCGACCATGCTGACGCGCTGACCCCGGCCGGTACCGTCCAGCTCTGGCCGCACCTGCACGGCACCGACGCCATGTCGCTGACGCTGCTGCGACGCCTGGCCTGAGCCCGGTCGCCCCTGCCCTGAGGTGCTGAAGGGCTGAGGGGTCAGCAGGGTGAGTGGTGGAGAGGCGCCGAGTGGTGAGAGAGGCGGAGCGGGCTCCTGGCGCGCCTCCCACCGCGCAGGGTCTAGGCTGAGCGCGCTATGTCGGTGCAGATACATCCCAGCATCCTCTCGGCGGACCAGGTGAACCTGGCCGCCGAGCTCGTCCGCATCCAGGACGCCGACGCGGTGCACGTCGACGTCATGGACAACCACTTCGTGCCGAACCTCACCATGGGGCTGCCGGTGGTGACGCGGATCGCCGAGGTGTCCCCGCTCCCGCTGGACGTGCACCTGATGATCGAGGACGCGGACCGCTGGGCTCCCCAGTACGCCGAGGCCGGTGCGGCGTCGGTGACCTTCCACCTCGAGGCTGCGCAGGCCCCCGTGCGCCTGGCCCGCGAGCTACGTGCCGGCGGGGTCCGTGCCGCGGTCGCGGTGCGCCCGGCCACCCCGGTCGAACCTCTGCTCGACCTGCTCTCCGAGTTCGACATGGTCTTGATCATGACCGTCGAGCCCGGTTTCGGCGGCCAGTCGTTCATCGAGGGCACCCTGCCCAAGGTCCGTCGGCTGCGCCAGCTGGTCGGCACCGGCCCGCTCCGCATCCAGGTAGACGGCGGCGTCTCACGCTCCACGATCAGCGCCTTGGCTCAGGCGGGTGCGGATGTCTTCGTCGCCGGCTCAGCCGTCTTCGGCTCCGCCGACCCGGCTGCCGAGATCGCCGCCCTCCGGACGCTGGCCGAGGCCCCCCTCACCGCCTGACAGACCTGAGCCTGCTCGCACAAGAGCCCCTTCGACACGCTGGGGACTCTCGTCGCCTGGCATCGTAGATGCCCAGGTGGGACGGGTGTGATGGTGCTCGTAGGGCCCCTCTCTGATGCTGGGTGTCGGTGGCGGGTTGTCTGGTATGGGCTGGATCGTGTCGGTTGGTGATGTAGCGTGAGCCATCTGACTGTCAGTCGTGAAGCGGGAGGTGGGTCGTTGTGAAGTTCGCGATGGAGGCTGATGCCCTGTCGGTGCTGGGCCGTAAGAGCGGGGCTGAGTCTGATGACCTGGGGGCTCTGGTGCGCCGGCTGCGGGAGGCTGCTGAGCCGTTGGAAGGCACGTTCAACGGGACTGCGAAGGCTCGGTTCGTGTCGTTCAAGGAGCGCACCGACGAGGTCGCGGTGGTGCTGAACAACGCGTTGGTGGGTATCTGTGGTGCGATCGCCGGTCAGGACAGGGCGTTCCAGACCGCCGCGATGGAAGGCGCCGACGCGCACCGCTCTGCGGAGGGCTCTGCGGACTTCGCTGGGGCTGATGCGTCTCGTTTCGCCCCCAGAGCCTGAGAGAGGGAACGTATCGTGTCGATGAACCAGATGGGTCGTAACGACTACAGCATCGCGTCGTCGCAGGCGGCGCAGGCGAGCTTCGAGCGGGTGGCGTCTCAGCTGGAGGCGGCGTTGGCCCGGCGGGACCAGGACGTGAAGGCCGCGATGGCCGCGTACATGGCTGAGGGTGTCTCGGACCGG